>ENA-OQAX01000185-OQAX01000185.1-human-gut-metagenome-genome-assembly--contig:-NODE-185-length-14535-cov-1.663520_pt1 | contig 14535 bp, 20 predicted proteins | sample MGYA00242741_ERZ504539 | MGnify/ENA primary metagenome ERZ504539 (study PRJEB26092, sample SAMD00036277) | human gut metagenome | host: Homo sapiens | study: EMG produced TPA metagenomics assembly of... | reverse complement strand
CACAACAAATCCCGCTCGCTTCCCGTAAGATTAGCGTACCCAGCGGGACATTTTTTATTTATGGGAGTCAGGTATACAAATCGAGCCATAACCACGGAACAACAAATTGATATTCTCAAAGAAAGAGGTTTTGCTTATTGATGATGTTGAGCGAGCTGTTTAAACGCCCTTGACATCATAAGCTATTTTTCGTCTTGCTGGTTATTGGCGACATTTTTGAAGCTGACCACACTACGCATCAATTTAGAGAAGGTTGTCGTTTTGCAGATATTATCGACCTGTATTCCTTTGATAAGCAACTTAGGGCTTTGCTCTTTACTGCCATTCAAACGATTGAAGTTGCTGTTCGCACAAAAATAATCAAGCACTTTGCTCTTGAATTTGGAGCATTTTGGTTTATGGACGAAAACTTTGCCACCAATGAGCTCGTTTTGCTACCAATTAGCTGTTATCCGTAAAGAGGTGGAACGCTCACACGATGATTTTATTACTGAGCATTTCCGCAAATACAACGAACCAAGAGCTGCCTCCTGTATGGAAAACATTGGAGGCTATCTCAATGGGAACACTCTCTAAGCTCTATTCCAATTTTTCAAATGCCACGGCAAAACATGCTGTCGCAAGAGAGTTCGGTTTGAATCATCACAAATTTTTGAGAAGCTGGTTAGAGTGTCTTGCGGTGCTTCGTAATTGTTGTGCTCATCATTCACGACTGTCCAACCATGTCTTTCCAGTAAAAACAAAGATGCCAGAACGTATGCCAAATACATGGATTGCTGATTTCTCATTCCGAGAACAAACTCTTTATCCACAATTATGCTGTGTTGTGTATTGGCTCAACTCCATTGTTCTTGAAAATACATTCATTACCGATTTCAAGCAACTCTTGATAAGCCATCCATCAGTGAAAACTCGCTTGTTGGGCTTCCCTCGTAAATTGGGAACAAGAGCCTTTGTGGAGGTAATAATATCTACAATAAAATTATTTCCAAAAAACAATAAGTAACAAACAATATCGGATAAAATATTGTACCTTTGTATTGGCTTAGACATTGAGCCCAAATAGAAGTGAAATATCGGAAACGAATTGCACCGAAAAAAAGAATAAATCGCTCGTATTGACACCGTAGATGAGTTAATAATAACTAAAAGGGTTAAATATCCACCACTTAGAATATACCCTTAAAGGCTACGACCATATTTCCGGCTTACCACCAGTAAACTATTGATTAACTCTATCACCAAATAGCGGTGTAGGAAGGTATTGTACATCAATATGTCAATTATAGTAATCATCTCCTGACACCTCAATATGGTATTGTCGTCCCATGAAAGCAAAACCTGCGCCCATTTCCACAAGGAATTTCTCTACATGTTTCACCAAACCGATTTCTACATCACGCTCATTGTATTGGTCGGTAAAGGTCAGCATATCGAATATATACGGGTCTTGAGCATTGATTTCACATCGTTTACTTCGGGAACAGGCAGGGTTTCAGTGAAATTGTTTGCCAACGCACCATGCTTGCCATAGTCATCAAGTTTGATAGCTTCTTGCAGATAGCGTGTATTCCAATGCGATGTAATACTTTGCACCATATACCAATACCGTGCGCGAATCATCCTTGTACTTGATTGTAAGAGTATCAGGTTATGCGTCCAGCCTAGATTGTTTGATAAGGGAAAAGGAAAAATTATATTCGCCTAATTGCGCAATCATTGATTGCGCAATTGAAGAATCAGCACCTTTCACCATCGTAAGTTCTTGATTGTATTCGTTGAAGAACTGTATCATACACTGCATGTTGCGCACAGAAAAAACCCTTTATTTCGGAATAATCGTTCTTCAAGTCCACGGACAAGCGTTGCAAGGTTTTCTTGCCCCAACCATCTGCATCTTGACTTTGCCGCAACATACCTCCAATATCCCAATACATTCGGAGCATTTCTTCGTTGGCGGCATAAATCGCTCGTTGTTGGGCAACCAATACCCGCTGCTTGATTTACGAAGCAGTGCCGCATAACCATTGAAATTATCTGCCAAGTTATCAATTGCTTGTTTATCTGTATTTTTAGTCATAATCTTCTTTGACATTTCCACAAAGTTACGCTTTTTATTCGATTGTACATCAAATTCTTACAATATTATTAGTTATACCCATTATGGACTATTTTCTCATTGAGAAACCTCTTTTCTGCTGTTGGTCATAATGTTATCTTACAACCGGTCTTTTCTTTTAGCATTTCTATAAATTCGACCAAGTTATTTTCTTTTCCCATGATAAGTTGTCATCCAATAAACACAATGTTTCCATGACTCCTGGATCGATGCAGTCATTTTAAAATCAAGAGAATACCGAGCGAACGGATAAGATACACTGTTTTCAACCTCAAATTATACGGAAAAACCCATACCTTTTTTATACCTTTGCCCCCAAAAGAAAACAACAGACATGGAACTATTCAATAAAATGATTGCCGCAGCCCTGAAGGTTTCCGTACATCAAGTAGACAATACATTATCTCTACTGGACGGGGGAGCTACCATCCCTTTCATAAGCCGATACCGGAAAGAGGCAACCGGAGGACTGGACGAAGTACAAATAGGCGAAATTAAAGACAGAAATGACAAGTTGTGTGAACTGGCCAAGCGAAAAGAAACTATTCTTTCTACCATAGAAGAACAGGGCAAACTGACAGAAGAATTGCGCAAACGCATTGAACAGAGTTGGGATGCCACCGAAGTGGAAGACATATATCTGCCCTATAAGCCGAAACGTAAACCCGCGCCGAAGCGGCACGGCAAAAAGGACTGGAACCGCTTGCCACCTTACTGTTATTGCAACGCGAAAACCATCTGGACAGCCGTCTCCCCGCTTTTGTGAAAGGAGATGTGAAAGACGAAGAGGATGCACTGAAAGGCGCGCGCGACATCATAGCCGAACAAGTGAGCGAGGACGAGCGTGCCCGCAACCAACTGCGCAACCAATTTTCCCGACAAGCCGTCATCACCTCCAAAGTGGTGAAAGGCAAAGAGGAAGAAGCCGCCAAATACCGCGATTATTTCGATTTCAGCGAACCTTTGAAACGCTGTTCCTCCCACCGTCTGCTGGCTATCCGCCGGGGGAGAGTCGGAAGGCCTGTTGAAAGTAAGTATAAGTCCTGATGACGAAGAGTGCGCCGGACGGCTGGAACAAATGTATGTCCGTGGCAACAATGAATGCAGCCGCCAGGTAGGCGAGGCAGTGCGTGATGCGTACAAGCGGCTTCTGAAGCCTTCCATCGAAACCGAATTTTCAGCCTTGAGCAAGGAGAAAGCCGACGAGGAGGCAATCCGCGTCTCGCCGGAAACCTGAGACAGCTTCTGCTGGCTCCTCCTTTGGGACAGAAACGGGTCATGGGAGTTGATCCCGGCTACCGTACCGGATGTAAAATAGTCTGTCTGGACGCCCAAGGCTCTTTGCTGCACAATGAAACCATTTATTCGCATCCGCCTAAGAATGAATACTCACAGGCAGCCCGCAGCATCGTGAATTGGTAGAACAATATCAGATAGAGGCAATCGCCATAGGTAATGGCACCGCCAGCCGTGAGACAGAACAATTCATCACTTCACAACGCTATGACCGTGAATTGCAAGTATTTGTAGTAAGCGAGGATGGGGCATCCATTTACTCGGCCTCGAAAACCGCCCGAGACGAGTTCCCTGAATACGACGTGACCGTGCGTGGAGCCGTATCCATAGGCCGCCGGTTGATGGATCCGCTGGCCGAACTGGTGAAAATAGACGCCAAATCTATCGGAGTGGGACAATACCAGCATGATGTGGACCAGACTTTATTGAAGAAATCATTGGACCAGACGGTGGAAAGTTGTGTGAACCTGGTAGGTGTGAACCTCAATACCGCCAGCCGTCATCTGCTGACTTATATATCGGGGCTAGGTCCTGCCTTGGCTCAAAACATTGTGGATTACCGCACCGAGAACGGGCCTTTCAGTTCACGCAAGGAATTATTGAAAGTACCCCGGATGGGAGCGAAAGCGTTTGAGCAATGCGCAGGGTTCCTGCGTATCCCACAAGCGAAGAATCCGCTGGACAACTCGGCCGTGCATCCCGAAAGCTATCCCATAGTGGAGCAGATAGCCAAAGACCTGAACTGCACCGTAGACGAACTGATAAAAAGCAAAGAACTGCGCAGCCGGATTGATATCAAGAAGTATGTCACCCCGACAGTGGGGCTTCCCACCTTGACAGACATCATGCAGGAATTGGACAAGCCGGGACGCGACCCACGGCAACAAATCCAAGTTTTTGAATTTGACAAGAATGTAAAGACCATAGAGGATTTGACTGAAGGAATGGAACTGCCCGGCATTGTGAACAATATTACCAACTTCGGTTGCTTTGTAGATATAGGAATCAAAGAGAAGGGTCTGGTGCACGTATCACAACTGGCCGACAAAATTTGTGAGCGACCCCACCACCGTAGTCAGCATCCATCAGCATGTACGGGTGAAAGTGATGAGCATAGACCTAGAGCGCAAGCGCATCCAGCTCACTATGAAAGGATTGAATCAATAATTGCAACAAGGTAAAAAAGAATATGGAAGAAGATATAGAAACCTGCGGCTGGTTCGTTTTTTATAAGGATCAGCTGCTGATAGAGAAAAAGAACGGAATGTACACCATACCTTTCGGAACAGAGCCTCCCATGCCTGTTCCGGTGGGAAGCACTATCCACACCATCGGAGAGATAGAGGGACGCACTGCCAAGACTTTCTCCGTACATGCCCCGGTGCCCGGCAGCGAAAATGACCGCCACCTGATGATGGATCTCCGGAGTTCATACGACGTATTGCCTTGGGAAGAGTACAATGTGGGTGGAAAAGCCTTCCAGATACTGAATTGGGACAAGAACAGCCGCTATTGCCCCATGTGCGGCGTACCTACCGTACAGAATTTCTCCTATTGCTAAAAAATGCCCCCAATGTCGTCAGGAAATTTATCCGCGCATCTCTCCTGCCATCATTGTATTGATACGCGGGAAGACAGCATACTGCTGGTCCACGCCCGCAACTTCCGGGGAACCTTCAACGGTTTGGTAGCCGGTTTTCTTGAACCGGGCGAAACTTTGGAGGAATGTGTGCACCGCGAGGTACTGGAAGAAACAGGACTCCATATCAAAACCTGAAATATTTCGGCAGCCAGCCGTGGCCTTATCCCAGCGGAATCATGATAGGCTTCACCGCCGATTATGAAAGCGGAAACATCAAACTACAACAAGAAGAACTGAATGCCGGCGTCTTTCTATACCAAAGACAACTTGCCGGAGATACCCAAAAAGCTGAGCCTGGCAAGAAAACTGATTGATGCGTGGCTGGAGGAAAAGGATCATTTATAGAACGAGATGAGTCATGTTCCATCCATAAATACCTATTTATCGCTTGCAGAACTTAAAAATGTACTATCTTTGCAATATGGAATGGTTAAATAGCTTATTTTTTGAACACACGCTTTACAGGCGGTTGTAATCCTCTCGATTATCATTGCTGTGGGGCTCGGTTTAGGTAAGATCCACCTGTTTGGCATTTCATTGGGAGTTACCTTCGTCTTTTTTTGCCGGTATTCTGGCCGGACACCTGGGATTCTCAATCGACCCGAATATGCTGAATTACGCCGAGAGTTTCGGTCTTGTGCTTTTTGTATACGAACTGGGCTTGCAGGTAGGTCCCGGCTTTTTCAGTTCATTCCGTAAAGGCGGTGTACAGCTCAATATGCTGGGCATGGGCGTTATTCTGACAGGTACGGTCATGACGGTGCTTTTCAGCAAACTGGGAGACATACCGATGAGCGATATGGTAGGCATCCTTTGTGGAGCCACCACCAATACTCCCGCTTTGGGGGGCCGCCCAACAGACTTTAAAACAAATGGGGGGAACCCGCCAGTGGCGCAGCGTTAAGTTGCGCCGTAACCTATCCGCTGGGAGTGGTAGGTGTTATTCTGGCCATGTTGCTGGTACGCAAATTATTTGTTCGTCCCTCAGATATCGACATTCACGAGCACGAGGACACCAATCAAACGTTCATTGCCACCTTCAAAGTGCACAATCCCGCCATTTTCAATAAAAGCATAAAAGAAGTAGCTTTATTAAGCTATCCTAAATTTGTTATCTCCCGTTTATGGCGGGAAGGTACGGTAAGCATCCCCACTTCCGAAAAAATACTGAAAGAGAATGATCGCCTGCTGGTTATCACCACCGAAAAGGACGCTCCCTCGCTCACGATTCTTTTCGGCGAACAGGAAAACCAGGATTGGAATAAAGAAGACATCGACTGGAATGCCATAGACAGCCAATTGATTTCCAAACATATCGTTATCAGCCGCCCCGAAATAAACGGGAAAAAACTAGGCTCTTTACGTCTGCGCAACAGCTATGGCATCAACATCAGCCGTGTGATGCGCAGCGGGGTACAACTGCTTGCCACACCGGGGCTGATCCTCCAACTGGGCGACCGGCTGACCGTAGTGGGAGAAGCCAAAAGCCATAGAGAATGTGGAAAAAGTATTGGGCAATGCGGTTAAAAACGTTGAAGGACCCTAATCTTGCCGCCATTTTTATAGGTATTGTACTGGGATTGATACTAGCTCCATCCCTATCGCCATCCCCGGCATCAGCACTCCCGTTAAATTAGGCCTGGCAGGCGGACCTATCGTAGTAGGAATTCTTATCGGATGCTTTGGCCCCCGTTTCCACCTCATCACTTATACCACCCGGAGTGCCAACCTGATGCTGCGCGGTATCGGGTTATCCCTCTATCTGGCTTGCCTGGGACTGGATGCAGGCGCACATTTCTTCGAGACAGTGATGCGCCCCGAAGGAGCCATCTGGATAGCTGTAGGCTTCGCCATCACCTTTATTCCGGTAGTCATTATGGCATTAGTGGCCCTCCGCATAAGCCACCTCGACTTCGGAAGCACCTGTGGCATGCTGTGTGGAAGCATGGCAAACCCTATGGCATTGAACTATGCCAATGACACGTTACCCGGTGATAATCCGGCAGTGAGTTATGCCACCGTATATCCGCTGTCCATGTTCAGCCGGGTCATTATAGCCCAATTAATACTTATGTTTTTTTATATAATTTCCAGCTATGAACGCTTATAATTCTATCACACCGGAAACCATACAGGAAGATATGCGATACCTGCAACTGCTGTCGCATAGTTTCCCCCACTATAGCCGATGCCAGTACGGAAAATAATCAACCTGGAAGCTATTCTGAACCTGCCTAAAGGTACAGAACATTTCCTTGCCGACCTGCACGGAGAGTACGAGGCATTCCAGCATGTATTGCGGAATGCTTCCGGGGGCCATCAAAAGAAAAAGTAAATGAAATATTCGGCAATACCCTGCGCGAGAAATGAAAAAAAAGAACTATGTACGCTGATTTATTATCCGGAACAAAAAAACTGGATCTGGTAAAAGCAGTGGAAACGGATTTGGACGACTGGTATGTCATCACGTTGAACCAACTGGTACGTGTATGCCAGAATGTATCCTCCAAATATACCCGTTCCAAAAGTGCGGAAGTCGCTTCCCAAAGAATTCTCGTATATCATTCAGGAGTTGTTGCACGAAAACTCAATGGTTCCCAACAAACAGGCGTATATTAATGTCATCATCAGCACCATCATTTCTACCCGCCGCGCCGATGACTTTATCATTGCCCTATGCAACCTCATCCAACGGCTCACCATAGACACACTGCATGTGCTGGGTGATATATTCGACCGTGGCCCTGCCCCCCACCGCATTATGGACATATTATGCGATTATCATAATTTTCGACGTACAATGGGGAAACCATGACATTTTTATGGATGGGAGCCGCAGCCGGCAACGACTGCTGTATGGCAAACGTGCTACGCCTGGCCATGCGTTATGGCAACCTTGCCGCTCTGGAGGACGGATATGGCATCAACCTTCTGCCCCTGGCCACCTTTGCCATGGAAACATACGCTGATGATCCCTGCACCCTGTTCGGACCGAAAGTAGAGAAAGAAGACTGTACGTACAATGCCAAGACGCTGCGCATGATAGGCCAGATGCACAAAGCAATCAGTGTTATCCAGTTCAAGCTGGAAGCGGAGATTATCAGGCGCCGCCCCGATTTCGAGATGGACGACCGTATGCTGCTACACCGTATAGACTTCGAGCGTAAGACCATCACAATGCCCAATGGAAAAGAATATGAGCTGAAAGACAGTTTTCTTCCTACGGTAGATCCTGCCGATCCTTATAAGCTGACAGACGAAGAACGGGAAATTATGAACAAACTCCATCGTTCATTTGTCAGCAGTGAGAAATTGAAAAAACATATCCGCTGCCTGTTCCGTTACGGATGCATGTACACGGTGAGCAACTCAAATCTGCTGTTCCACGCCTCCATTCCCTTGAATGCCGACGGTACGCTGAAAGATGTGTCCATAGCCGGAAAAACGTACAAGGGAAAAGCCTTGCTGGAAAAAGTAGGGCATTTGATCCGTACCGCCTTCTTCGCTGAGGAAGACAACGAGGACAGACCCTTTGCTGTAGACTATGTATGGTACTTGTGGTGTGGCAAAGACTCCCCTGCTTTCGACAAAGACAAAATGGCTACTTTTGAACGTTACTTCTTAAAAGAGAAAGAGTTGCACAAGGAAGTGAAAGGTCACTATTACAGCCTGCGCAATGAAGAAAAAGTATGTGATATGCTGCTGGACGAGTTCGGAGTGATAGGAACACACCGCCATATCATCAACGGACATGTACCCGTAAAAAACCATCCAAGGTGAGAATCCGATAAAAGCAAACGGCAAGATGATGGTCATAGACGGAGGATTCTCTAAAGCGTATCATTCGGAAACCGGAATTGCCGGATATACACTGGTATACCATTCGCGTGGATTCCAACTGGTACAGCACGAACCGTTCACCTCAATGCAAAAAGCCATTGAAGAAGGGCAGGATATCAAATCGAGCACTCAGATAGTAGAAATGAGCACCCAACGCATGATGGTAAAGGACACTGACAAAGGACGGGAACTGGTGACACAGATCAACGATTTAAAGAAATTGCTGATGGCCTACCGGACAGGACTTATCAAGGAGAAATCTATATAAAAGATTATCCGCAATCATACCACCGGATAATAAAGAAGGTTTACTTGCCTATGATCGCGATACAAAATTAAAGCCCGTATTCAGACTCACGTCTACCGGGCTTTTGGATTAACCGAACAAAAATATTCGTTATACAATCTTGTTCATCGCCGAATCGGGAAAACCACCGTCGGCTTGAACGATTTAGCTTCCTCAAAATCCATCATGGCGTATGACATGATAATCACAATGTCACCCACCTGTACTTTCCGGGCAGCAGCCCCATTCAGACAAATACATCCCGAACCGCGCTCACCCTTAATAATATAAGTTTCAAACCTCTCGCCGTTATTATTATCACAATGTGCACTTTCTCGCCGGCAATCATGTTGGCGGCATCCATCAAGTCCTCGTCAATCGTAATACTACCCATGTAATTCAAATTGGCTTCCGTTACACGGACACAATGCAGTTTCGACTTTAATACCTCAATCATCATAATTCTAATGGTTAACGATCACTATCCCTTATATTTATATTATCTATCAAACGTACCTCTCCGCAAAATACCGTAATGCAACCTACTGCATAATCCGTATCTTCCCAATCCGTTATTTTCTGAAGCGTAGTGCCGTCTACTATTTCAAAATATTCCAGACGCAAACCCGGAGCGGCAGCAATCGCATCTTCTACAAAACTTCTGAGTCTCAGCGACCGGATGAGATTTTGCAAAAGTACAACTCTTAAATAAAGTCTGCGAAATATTCAGCGCATACTCTCTCTCCACCGCAGAAAGCCGTGCATTGCGGCTGCTCAATGCCAGCCCGTCTTCCTCACGCACAATAGGACAACCTACAATTTCCAGTCCGTTGAACCCTATCTGTTTCACCATTTCACGAATAATAGCCAACTGCTGGAAATCTTTCTCGCCGAAATAAGCACGGGTAGGATTTACAATCATAAACAGCTTGCTCACTATCTGGCATACTCCATTAAAATGTCCTGGACGGAAACGGCCTTCCATCACTGTGTCCAGCGGCGCATAACTGAACTGCCGGGTATCAGGCTCAGGATAAATCTCTTCTACAGACGGAGCAAAAACAAAAGATGCCCCTACCTTTTCCAATAATTCACAATCGGCATCCAATGTACGCGGATATTTTGCCAAGTCATTTTTGTCGTTAAACTGGGTAGGATTCACAAAATCACTTACCACCACTACATCATTTTCTGCAACAGCACGTTTCACCAACGAAGCGTGTCCGGCATGGAGTGCACCCATCGTAGGTACCAGACCTATTGTCTTTCCCTCACTACGCAGGGCATCCAGCTCTGACTGAAGCTCTTTGATTGTTTGAACTAACTTCATCTTTTTATCTCTTTTGTTTGAGTAGTTTCATTTAAAACGGCTGCAAAGTAAACCATTATTTGGGAGATAACGAAGAAAAAAAGAATTTTAATTAATGATGAGTGGTTAGTAATAAGTGGTTAATACCTTGCAGATATGACGCAATAAGCCCTCTTCAGCTACCGGCCAGCCACTTGTTCTTTCCCATTTTTCACCTAATTCCGCAAGGCATTGACCATTAACCGCCAATCACTAACCACTAATTACCAGCCACTTAACATATCATAAGGAATTATTATTCCTCGTTTCTTGCCACTCTCATCTATTTTTTTTATATCTTTGCAAAATGATTATGAGCAACAAAAAGTTAAGATGAAGGCAAATAAAAGTTTTATTTATTACACAAGAGATTACCCCTTACGTTCCCGAATCCGAAATGGCAAACATGGGAAGATTTCTTCCTCAGGCTATTCAGGAAAAAGGCAGAGAAATCAGAACTTTTATGCCAAAATGGGGCAATGTCAATGAACGCAGAAACCAATTACACGAAGTCATCCGCCTGTCCGGCATGAATTTAATCATAGACGATACGGACCATCCGCTGATTATCAAGGTAGCATCTATCCAAGCTGCACGTATGCAGGTTTACTTCATTGACAATGACGACTATTTCCAGCACCGCCAAATGGTAGCTGACGAAAACGGTGTAGAATACAAAGACAATGACGAACGTGCTATTTTTTATGCACGCGGCGTATTGGAAACGGTAAAGAAATTACGCTGGTGTCCGGACATTATCCATTGCCAAGGGTGGATGAGTGCATTTGTACCTCTTTATATCAAGAAGGCTTATCAGGATGAACCGTCATTCAGAGACTCAAAAGTAGTATTTTCGGTATTTGAAGATGATTTCAAATCGGACTGCGAAGGTAATCTGACTGAAAAACTCATGCTGAAAGGCATTGAAAAGAATGATGTGGAAAGCATCGTCAAATCTCCGGCAAATTACGAGGAGCTGTGCAAACTGGCCATTGCCTACTCCGACGGTGTGATACAAAACAGCGAAAAAGTGAACGAGAATGTCATGAAATTCGCCCGTGAATCGGGTGTGCCCGTGCTCGACTATCAGCCTGCCGATACCTATGTAGATGCTTTCAATGAGTTCTATGACAAAGTATGGGAGTTTGAAAAGAAATAACTCACTAAGAATAATAAAGATGAAAATCAAATACTTATGCGCATTGTTGTTGGCAGCACTGATTTATAGTTGCGATGATTCAACAACCGGCATCGGGACCGATCTTATCCCCGGTGGAGATAAGATTCCGGCAAATACAGACAGTTATGAGTTTACCACCAAATCTCTGTTGGCCGACTCCGTTTATGCACGTACCAGTACTGCATATTTAGGACGATATACCGATGAGCAATTTGGAGAATTTACTGCCGATTTTATAGCACAGTTCACCTGTATGGACAACTTCAAATTTGAAGAAGAGCTGACCAAAGTCATCGGAGTAAATATAAGTCTGCAATACGGGTCTTTCTTTGGCGACTCACTGAATGCCATGCGCTTACAGGTTGACACATTGGACAAGGTTATTCCTGAAAAAGAACTAAGCACTTTTTATACCAGTGTGGATCCTAAAGATTATTACAACGAAAAAGGAAAGCCTATCGCTGTAAAAGCCTATTCGGCAGTAGGTCCGTCTACAAGCAAAGATGAAACTACAACCACAAGCAGCGGTGTCAAGCAAAGAACAATTATACAGACTATCAAATTGCCCAATTCATTAGGCGATCACATCTTCAACAAATACAAGGAGAACAAAGAGTATTTCAAGACTCCTGAAAGTTTTATCAAGAATGTATTAAAGGGAGTTTACATTCGCTGTACTCATGGCGACGGAACCATTTTATACATTGACGGTTTAAGCCTGAATCTTAATTTTGAAGCCCTGATAGAAAGTTCTTCCGGCAAGCGGGATTCGTTGGTTTACAAATCCTATTTCTTTGGAGCAACCAAGGAAGTGATACAAGCCAACCACTTCAGTAACGGTAACAGATTGGAAGAGTTAGCCCAAGATCCGGACCATACTTACCTCAAAAGTCCGGCAGGTATTTTTACAGAAGCGACTTTCCCCATTGCAGAGATTTACAATGAACATAAAAGAGATACGCTAAATGGTGTAAATGTATCGTTCACACGCTACAACGAGAAAGAGTCCAAATACAAAATGGGCATCCCCCAATATGTATTGATGGTCAGAAAGAAAGATATGTTCTCGTTCTTTTGAAGAAAACAAGATTATCGATAACAAAGACTTCTTTCTTAAGTTCATATAGCAGCAGTAACGATACATACACCTTTACCAACATCGCTCCCTTAAATCACTTACTGCATTGAGGAACGGAAAAAGGCATAACAGCAGCAGGTGGAGATCCTGAAAAGGAAGAAGACGGAAAAAATGGGACGCTAAAAATCCGGACTGGAACAGAGTTGTCATCAATACCTGTCAAGCAGTATCCAATTCAAACAATGAAATAGTTGAAATATCCAACAGCTTAGGTATGGAAAGCGCTATGTTAAAAGGTGGAACGAATCCTGAGAATAAGCTGAAAATGCAAATCTTCTACACTACATTTTAAGACTTTTTTATTTAACCAAATAAAGAACAGGCGGCAACTACAGCAATATAGTTTCCGCCTGTTTAATTTACTCCACCGTAATCATACCACACCGGATGATAAATGGAAATTCATGGAACGCAAATATCCCATCAACACTTCACACCATGATTGAGAATGACCATAAAAACAGACTATATAAAATAAGCCGGCAAAATCCTTTTCACGGATCCTGCGGCTTATTTATGTTTATGGGAATCCTCTACTCCCCTAGAAAGGCAAATCATCCTTCTCGTCTGTCGCGGCAAAATCTACCGGTGCAGCGGGAGCAGCATTCATGGGAGGAAACGGAGCATCCGGTGCAACAGGTCCCTGGGCACCCACACGCTCTACTTTCCACGCACGGATACTGTTGAACCAACGACCATTCCACTCGCGGGCATCCACATCAAAAACACATTCAACTCTTCACCTGCCTGAATATTAATTGCGCTATCTTATCTGCTCCAAATACGTCAAAACACATTTTTTAGGATATTGATCATGCGTTTCAATTACGTATTCTTGTACTTTCCATTCATTTCCTGTCTTTGAAACTCCTCCTCTCGGTTCGAGGACTGCTATTACTTTTCCTGCTAATTCCATATTACGTTATTTAAATTCGCCACGAAAGTACACTTTTCCTTGCGAGTTAAACTAATTTTTTTCGCCATTTTTTTGCGCTTGAACCATAATCTTTTCGTAACTTTGGCAGTTAAATGAATATAGAGATATAGAATATAAATATAATAATATAAAACTATGAAGTTCATCGTTTCAAGTACTGGATTATTCAGTCATTTACAGGCTATTAGCCGCGTTATCAATTCTAAGAACTCGCTGCCCATCCTTGATTGTTTCCTGATGGAGCTGACGGATGGGACACTGTTCTTAACTGCATCCGACAGTGAAACAACCCTGTCCACCTCTTTGGAAAGTGATTGAGAATGACGGTGACGGACGCTTTGCCGTTTCTTCAAAAACCATACTCGAAGCCCTGAAAGAAATACCCGAACAACCACTGACTTTCCTGGTAAATACAGAGAATCTGGAAATCACCGTACAATATCAGAATGGTAAATACAGCCTGATGGGACAAAATGCCGACGAATATCCGCAGGCTCCCGCATTAGGCGCAAATGCGGTACACGTAACAATGGGCGCTCCGGTGATGCTGGCAGGTATCAACCGTTCTTTGTTCGCTACTGCCGATGACGAGTTACGTCCGGTAATGAATGGTATTTATTTTGTATATCACTACCGAAGACATCACTTTCGTAGCCTCAGACGGGCACAAATTAGTACGCAATAAAACATTTGTGGCACACGGCGATGAAAAAGCCGCTTTCATTCTGCCCAAGAAACCGGCAACCCTG
>ENA-OQAX01000183-OQAX01000183.1-human-gut-metagenome-genome-assembly--contig:-NODE-183-length-14608-cov-2.288171_pt1 | contig 14608 bp, 17 predicted proteins | sample MGYA00242741_ERZ504539 | MGnify/ENA primary metagenome ERZ504539 (study PRJEB26092, sample SAMD00036277) | human gut metagenome | host: Homo sapiens | study: EMG produced TPA metagenomics assembly of... | reverse complement strand
CGGAAGAGATTGCAGAAACTCTGAAACTCGGCGAAGAAGAATATGAAACAGCAGCGGTTGTCCTGCGTACAGAGAAAGAAGCAGAACATATGTGGCTTCTTCTGAAAGAAATTCTGGGAGAAAAAGGATTTGATATAAAAGAACGTCTGTCTTATCTGGACAGAAACAGCACAAGCTTTAAGAAAGGTCTTACAGTTACGACATTCTATCTGGCAAAAGGTCTGGAATTTGATCAGGTATTTGCAGTATTTCCGCAGAAAGACCAGAGCCCGCTTGTGCGTCAGGCGAGATATATCGCTGCAACAAGAGCCCTTCATGAACTGCATATGTATGAAGTGGAAAAATAAAAAAGTAATCGTTACTGTTCACTCCGTTCACAGTAACAAGTAATCTCTCAGTTACAGAGAAAAAAAGATAAATGGTATGATGAAGCAGAAAAATGGCGTTATGACAGACTATGCAAATCGCAGAAGGCTGAGAAATCGACATTGACATCTATGTAATGAAATTGTAAAATATATAATGTTAGGGGCAAAATATCTTTTGACCCTGACATCATATTTTATAAAGTACGGAACAGTTATAATAATATCAGAGAGAGGTTTCCTCTCCTGACCTGATATCAAATATTACCTGAAGACTATATATCTATTCTAAGGAGGATATTATGAAAAATAAAAAGAGTACTAATGTTATTGGCCTTAACAACTGTATTATCTGTTTCCATGACTGCATGTAACTTTGGAGGCGGCAGTGACGAGGATTCAAGTGTGGTACAGGTAACTCCTACACCGGAGCCAACCAAAGCAGCGAAAGCAACTCCTACCCCTGCACCGGCCAATGCCCCAGAATACTACCTATACATCTAAGAACAAAGCAGTATCCATTAAACTTCCGGATGCGACATGGGCGAATAAATCAGATTCTGACGATATGTTAAGCTTCGAGTCACCGAAACAGGGCAAACTCCTGATCCTGCATGGTTCCGGTGAGGAGGATATGTCTGTGGCGATCATTCCAAGTTCACAGGATACAGCCTCTGCACTTGTAAAGGCAGATAATCTTGTAGAAGGTACAGATTTTGAGATCCAGGATTATAAATCAGAGGAAGTCAGCGGTGTAAATGTTTACAGCTATACAGTTCATTACCTCACTGATAAGAGTGACTATAAATATGTTGTAAATAAATATTTCACAGATAATACAACAGAATTTTACAGTGTTGCAGGTTCTGTAAAGGATGAGAAAGCACTGGCAGGAATCAAGACTTCTGTTGATTCATTCACTATTTCCGGTGATTCTGTACTGAAAGCAGCAGCAACAGGAAAAACTTCAGGAACTACAGCAGGTACAACTGCGGACGGCACTTCAGGAACTACAGGAACAGCGGCTGCAGGTACAGACCAAACAGCATCCGGCAGTTCATCAGATGGAAGTTCTTCAGCAGGCACAGACGGTTCTTACAGTGATACTTCATCGGGCGGTTCATCAGATTACAGTTCATCAGACTATACTTCTGATGGCAGCAGTGACGGATCTTATGATTATGACGATGGTTCTTCCAATGGATATTATGCAGACGAACACCTGTAGGAACAGATGATCCGGACTATGATACAGATCAGACAAGAACTATTTTACAGAAACTCCGACGATATCCGCTTGTAATTTATCCGAACGGTGACGGTACATGGTGTGATGATGACGGAAATACCTATGATTTTGCTAATGGTGAGGACGTTATGATGAGAATGGCGTTGACTATTACTATCATGGAGAACCGGCGTATGTCCGCTATATGCCTAAGAATCAGTAACAGAAAAAGTTGAAAAGGACGGCTGCTGTAAAAACAGTCGTCCTTTTTTGCGCTGACAGAGACCAACCTGTTATTTACATAAGAACGGATGTTGTGGTAGAATAGCAGGGAAAATATGTGTTGCTGTGAACGGAGTGAACAGTAAAACAGGTAGATAATGAGGGCTGATGAATGGAATCATATGGAAGATTTGCCGGTATTTATGATGTTTTCATGGATAATGTAAACTATCGTGAATGGGCAGACTATATTATAGAAACACTGGCTCAGGACGGGATCAGGGATGGTCTGGTTCTGGAGCTGGGATGTGGAACAGGTACTGTGACAGAGATGCTTGCAGATGCCGGATATGATATGATCGGTATCGATAATTCTGAGGAGATGCTTGCAGAGGCTATGGAGAAGCGGGCAGAATCCGGTCATGATATTCTGTATCTTTTACAGGATATGCAGGATTTTGAGTTATATGGTACGGTTCGCGCTGTGATCAGTGTCTGTGACAGTATGAATTATCTGACGGACGAAGAAGATCTGGAGTATCTTTTTGCGCTGGTAAATAATTATCTGGACCCGGGCGGGCTGTTCATTTTTGATATGAATACGGTCCATAAATACCGGGATGTAATCGGCGATACGACTATTGCTGAGGACAGAGAGGACGGAAGTTTTATCTGGGAGAACAGTTATGACAGGGAAAATGCCCTGAATGTATATGAACTGGCACTTTTTTCTTCCAAGAGAAGACGGATTGTATGAGAAGTGTGAGGAGGAACATGTACAGAAAGCATATTCCATAGAAGCAATCAAGGCTATGATTGTGAAAGCAGGAATGGAACTGGTGGCAGTCTATGATGCGTATACTCATAATCCGGGTGATGAGAATTGTGAACGTCTGACTTTTGTTGCAAGAGAGCATGGAAAAAGTGCACAGAACGGATATCATGGAAGGATTCCGGAGAAACCTGAGACACATCGCGCGGATTGATGCGATTATAGCAGGCCTCTTAATTAATGCATTATTTACGGGAATTGCTATTGATTTGACGTTAAGCCATGGACAAAATGGAAATAATATGAAAGAAATAACAGGAGTAATAAACGAATGAACGATTATATTATCAGAGCAATTGCAGCGAATGATCAGATTCGGGCATTTGCGGCAGTTACTACAGAAACAGTAGAAACAGCGAGACAGGATCACAATACAAGCCCGGTTGCCACAGCAGCATTGGGACGTCTGCTTACAGCAGGTGCCATGATGGGTACCATGATGAAGGGGGATAAGGACATCCTCACACTTCAGATTAAGGCAGGGGGTCCTCTGGAAGGAATTACTGTGACTGCAGATTCCAAAGGTCGTGTAAAGGGATATGTGGGAAATCCTGATGTATGTATCCCGGCAAACAGCAAGGGAAAACTGGATGTTGCAGGTGCTGTCGGTGTAGGATTTATGAACGTGATCAAGGATATGGGACTGAAAGAGCCTTATGTTGGACAGGTTGCGCTTCAGACCAGCGAGATCGCAGAAGATCTTACCTATTATTTTGCTACAAGTGAACAGGTACCGTCAGCAGTTGGTCTTGGAGTTCTTATGAATAAAGACAATACAGTACGTCAGGCTGGCGGATTTATCGTGCAGCTGATGCCGTTTGCGGAAGAAAGCACAATTGCGAAGCTTGAGGAAAAATGTGCAGAAAATCACATCTGTCACAAATCTTCTGGAAGAGGGGCATACTCCTGAGAGTCTGCTTGAGAAAAGTCCTGGAGGGCTTTGACATGGAGATCAATGAGAAAGTTCCTACGGAATTTTACTGTAACTGCAGCAGAGAAAGAGTGGAGAAAGCCCTGATCAGCATCGGAAGAAAAGAACTCAATGAAATGATCCAGGAAGGTAAGTCCATTGAGATGAACTGCCATTTCTGTAATAAGAATTATGAATTTACAGTGGAAGAACTGAAAGAAATCCTGCGTAAATGTAAATAAGAGATGCCAATGTACTGACAGATGGATCTGCCGGAGCACAGAGAAGAAGAGGTAGAAAATGAAAAACGGTTATATCAAAACAGCAGCCGCAACACCTTATATCACAGTTGCAGACTGCAATGCCAATGGAAGTGAGATTATCAGACTGATCCATGAGATGGAGAAAGAACATGTGAAGGTTATGACTTTTCCGGAGCTTTGTATCACAGGCTATACCTGTCAGGATCTTTTCCTGCAGAGACGTCTTCTCGACAGCGCCTGGGAAACTTTGCTGAAGATCACAAAGGAAACTGCTGATGTGGATGCCCTTGTTTTTGTAGGTGTGCCTTTCAGAAATCATGGAAAATTATATAATGTGGCAGCAGTTTTAAACAGAGGCGAGATCATTGGTCTGGTTCCGAAAACTTATCTTCCAAACTATGGAGAATTTTATGAGCAGCGCCATTTTGCATCAGGTCTTGGCTGTCTGGAATATGTGGATATTGAGGGAAAGAGAGTTCCTTTCGGAACAGATATTCTTTTTATCTGTGAGGAGGAGCCGGAGCTTGTGGCAGCAGCAGAGATCTGTGAGGATTTATGGGTGACACTGCCGCCAAGCGTTCTCCATGCACAGGCAGGAGCGAATCTGATCGTGAATCTGTCAGCCAGCAATGAGATGGTCGGAAAGGACAGCTACCGCAGAGATCTTGTTTCCGGACAGTCTGCACGTCTGGTGTGCGGATATGTATATGCAAATGCAGGAGAAGGTGAGTCTACACAGGATCTGGTCTTTGGCGGTCAAAATATGATCGCAGAGAATGGAGTGATCCTTGCGGAAGGAAAACGTTTCCACAATGGTATTGTATGCAGTGAGATTGATGTGCAGAGGCTGAACGATGAGAGAAGAAGACTGACTACTTATCAGCCGGCGACGACAGTGATCATATTAAAGTGAGCTTCCATCTGAATGTGGAAGAGACAAAACTGACCAGAAAATATTCACAGTATCCTTTTGTACCTTCACGAAAAGAAGAAAGGGATATGCGCTGTGATGAAATCCTGAATATTCAGGCAATGGGACTTAAGAAACGTATGGATCATATCCATTGTCATAAGGCAACAGTGGGACTTTCCGGAGGTCTGGATTCCACACTGGCACTGCTTGTGATCGCAAGAGCCTTTGACCTTTCCGGTGCGGACAGAAAGGATATCCACTGTATTACCATGCCATGCTTTGGAACTACAGACAGAACTTATCAGAATGCCTGCAAATTAAGTCAGTGTCTGGGTGCGACTTTAAGTGAGATCAATATCAAAGAAGCAGTAAAATATACATTTCAGGGATATTGCTCATGATCCGTCTGTGCATGATGTGACTTATGAGAACAGCCAGGCAAGAGAGAGAACGCAGATCCTGATGGACAGTGCAAATCAGGATGGCTCGATTCTGGTGGGAACAGGAGATCTGTCTGAGCTGGCTCTGGGATGGGCAACCTACAATGGTGACCATATGTCCATGTACGGCGTGAATGCTTCAGTGCCGAAAACTCTGGTGCGTCATCTTGTACGTTATTATGCGGACACCTGCAAAGATGAGAAGCTGACAGAGGTTCTTCTTGATATTCTGGATACACCGGTAAGTCCGGAACTTCTGCCGCCTAAGGATGGCAAGATCGCACAGAAGACAGAAGATTTGGTGGGACCTTATGAACTTCACGATTTCTATCTGTACTATATGCTTCGTGCAGGATTTGAACCGGAGAAAATTTACAGGCTGGCATGTGAGACTTTTGAAGGAATGTATGATAAGGAGACAATCTTCAAATGGCTGAAAACCTTCTATTGGAGATTTTTTGCACAGCAGTTTAAACGTTCCTGTCTTCCGGATGGCCCGAAGGTGGGAAGCGTTGCGGTTTCACCGAGAGGTGATCTGAGAATGCCAAGTGATGCAAGTGCAGGGGTATGGCTGGAGCAGCTTGAAAATATGGATATTTAGAATCGCATAGCGGAGTGGAGGATTTTATCCGCGTGATTTTACATGGCGAAGCGGAGAACGATCAGTTGTTCTCCGCTTTTTTCAGTGCTGTTTCAATTGCATTCAAAAGAATCATGGAAGTATACTTCTGATCTTCGGAATATTGGATGTTTTCCAGCGACTGGGAGGTATAGATCTGGCTGGCCAGTGATTCCAGAGCCGGTTCCATGAGAGGAAACATGGCTGCGGTGCTTTCGCTTAAATTTACCAGACGGATGGAAGTTACCCTGTCAGAGTCAACAGTTACTTCCAGGTCAAAGGTGTTTTCATTCAGGTCGATGGAGGAAGTATAAATTCCCGGTTTGTACAGGCTTTTGGCATCGGCTGAGGCACTTTTTTTTTCTTGACCGGATCCAAACATGAAAAAAAAGTACAATAGCCAGGATGACAGCAAGAAGGAGAAAGATGCCGGTGTATATAACTTCCTTCATATGTAGGACTATGATTTTTGTTTTTGCACTCATGGTACACGCCTCCTGGATGGTTTTGTATATTCTATTACAGAAGTGATTAAATTATGATATACTGAAACAACGAATGTGAGTAACCGACAGTAAGGAGAGAAGAATGTCATTACAGTTTATTATCGGCAGTTCCGGTGCCGGAAAGTCTTATTTTGCATATGAGAGAGTAATCCGGGAGTCCATGGAACACCCTGAGAGAAATTACTATATTATTGTTCCGGAGCAGTTTACCATGCAGACACAGAAGACGCTGGTGGAAATGCACCCGGGAAAAGGAATCCTGAATATTGACATCCTGAGCTTTGAACGTCTTGCGTACCGTGTATTTGAAGAAACCGGCGGAGATAACAGAAAGGTTCTGGAAGATACGGGAAAAAGCATGGTGCTGCAGAAAATGGTGCAGCAGCACAGAAGGGAACTTGCCTATCTGGGAAGCCAGATGAATAAGCCGGGATATCTGGATGAGGTGAAATCTCTGGTGTCAGAATTTATGCAGTATGATATCAGAGAAGAGAATCTGGCAGAAATGAAAGAGAAGGCCAAAGATCAGCCATTACTTGAAATGAAGCTTAAGGATGTGGGAATCCTTTATCAGTCATTCAGGGAATTCCTGAAGGGGCATTATATGACTGGAGAAGAAGTGATGGATGTCCTGCTTAAACAGCTTCCTTTTTCCGAAAAACTTAAGGGAGCGGAATTTCTTTTTGATGGATTTACCGGATTCACGCCAATTCAGGTCAATGTGCTCAGGGAACTTCTGGTCATTGCTGACCGCATAAGTGTTACTGTGACTATGGACGAACGGGAGGATGCTTTTTCTCCGGGAAAACCTTATCAGCTTTTCTTTATGAGCAAGCAGATGATACGGACACTTGCAGGGCTGACCAGAAATCTGGAGGATCCAGTGTATCTGAAACCATCCGGACAGTCCCGGTTTGCACAGGCACCTGCCTTACAGTTTCTGGAGAAAAATATCTTCCGTTACAGAAAGGGCGTGTATGCCGAAGAACAGCAGGAGATAAAAATATTTACTGCGCCATCCCCCCTGGAAGAAATGCGGGAGGCTGCCAGAAGGATGTCAGAACTTGTGCGTACCTGCGGATACCGCTATGGTGAAATTGCAGTGATCACAGGAAATCTGGAAGAATATGCAAGACTTGCAGCACAGGTATTTGAGGAGGCAGATATTCCATATTTTATTGATGAGAAGCATTCGGTAATGATGAATCCTTTTGTGGAGTATCTGCGCGCTGCCATGGAGATGGCGGTACAGGGATTTCCTTATGAGAGTGTTTTCCGTTATCTCAGATGCGGGATGTCAGAAGTTACCAGAGAACAGGCTGATAAGCTGGAGAATTACGTGCTGGCGCTGGGAATCCGTGGATATAAGAAATGGTCTGAAAAATGGGTTCGTGTGTACAGAGGAATGGAAGCGGAGAAGATACAGGAACTGAATGAGATCAGAGAAATCTTTGCGGAAGAAGTAAGGGAACTTGCGCAGGGATTTGGTTCCGGGAAGAAGACAGTGGAAGAGTACTGCCGGATTCTCTATGAGTTTATCCAAAAAAGCAATGTCTGGCAGAAACTGAAACGACAGGAGCGAAAGTTTAAAGAGTCAGGCGATAAAGCAATGGAAAAAGAATATAACCAGATTTATGGAATTGTGATGGACCTGCTGGATAAGATGGTTGAGATTCTTGGCGAAGAAACGGTAAACAGACAGGAGTTCCGACAGCTTCTGGAATCAGGACTTTCTCAGGCAAAAGTAGCGCTGATTCCGCCGAGCATAGATCAGGTAATGGTGGGTGATATGGAACGATCCCGCTTAAAGGAGATTAAGGCGTTGTTCTTTGTTGGCGTGAATGAGGGAAATATCCCAAAGAGCACACAGACAGGCGGAATCTTATCAGAGCTTGACAGGGATTTCTTCCAGGAGCAGGGAGTGGAACTGGCACCGGGGCCTAAAGAACTGATGAATATGCAGAGGTTTTATCTGTATCTGAATATGACGAAACCGGGAGAAAAGCTGATCCTTTCCTACAGTGATACAAATGCAAAAGGAGAAGGTATAAGTCCGGCATATCTGATCGGGAGTATACGTAGTCTGTATCCGAAGCTGGAAATTGAAAATTCTTATTATTATCCGGAAAATCCGGAAGCTGGGATTGATCTGTTTCTGGAGAAGCTGGTACAGGAGACAGAGAAAGAACATGAGGATATTCTGGAGCAGGCAGATGAGACGGATGCAATGTTTGGAGAGCTTTACAGCTGGTATCTGCGGAATCCGGAATACAGAAGCAGAGTACAGAAGCTGGTACAGTCGGCTTTTGCCGGAAAACCAGAGGACATTATCAGCCAGAGTGTGGCGAAGGCATTATACGGAGAGGTTTCACCTTACAGTGCTACCAGACTGGAACGTTTTGCAGCCTGTGCATTTGCACATTTCCTTCAGTATGGAATGAAGCTTACCGAGCGTGTGGAATATGAGTTTAAACCTATGGATATGGGAAATGTTATGCATGAAGCACTGGAAAGCTTTGCAGAAGAAGTGCGAAAAAGAGGCATGAAATGGACAGAGCTGACAGAACAGGAACGGAATGAGATTGCGGACCGGTGTCTGGATAATATTGTGGCAGATTATGGAAACACGGTACTCAAAAGCAGTGCCAGAAATGAATATATGATCGAGAGAACAAGGAGAATCCTCAGAAGGACGGTATGGGCACTTCAGAAACAGCTGGAACAGGGAGAATTTCAGCCGGAAGGCTTTGAGGTAACCTTCGGGGGAGGACGGATTGACAGAGTAGATATTATGGAAGATCAGAATAAGGTGTATGTGAAGGTGATTGATTATAAAACCGGAAATACATCCTTTGACCTGGTTTATCTGTATCATGGCCTGCAGTTACAGCTGATGATTTATCTGGATGGTGCTCTGCGTGTAGAGCAGAAGAAATATCCGGATAAGGAGATTATTCCTGCGGGAGTTTTCTATTACAATATCAAGGATCCTATGATCCAGGAGAAGATAGATGCGGATGTGAAAGCAGTCAGTGCAGGTCTTATGAAAGAACTGAAGATGAATGGGCTGGTTCAGGCAGATCCGGAGCTTGTGTACAGGATGGACAGTAGCCTTGGCTCCATTCCTGTCGCATTTAATAAGGACGGAAGCTTTCGCAAAAAATTCTTCTGTGGCAGACAGAACACAGTTCGCAGTGCTTGGACGGTATGTAAGGACGAAGATTGAGAAGATAAGAAGTTCTATTCTGGAGGGAGATGCAGAGGTTTCTCCCTATGAGCTCGGAAAAAAGAATGCGTGTACTTATTGTCCGTATATGACGGTATGCGGATTTGACCGCAGGCTGTCAGGATATGAATTCCGCAGACTGAAAAACTCTCTGATGAGGAATTATGGAAAGCATTTGACAGGGAGGCAGAATAAGATGGGCGTACAGTGGACAAAGGAGCAGCAGGAGGTTATACGGCTGCGGGACAGAAATATTCTGGTCAGTGCGGCAGCGGGTCCGGAAAAACGGCAGTACTGGTAGAACGTATCCTGAGTAAGATCACAGATAAAGAACACCCTGTGGATATTGACAGACTGCTGATCATGACATTTACAAGAGCAGCAGCAGGGGAAATGAAAGAGAGGATCTCGGCAGCTATTGAAAAAGCACTCTGTGAGGATCCCGATAATGAGCATCTGCAGAGACAGACAACCCTGCTTCATACTGCACAGATTACAACTATTGATGGTTTCTGTGCCTATATTATCCGGAATTACTTTCATCTGATCGGACTGGATCCGGGATATCGGACGGCAGATGAGGGGGAACTGAAGCTTCTGCGAGGAGATGTTGTGAAAGCACTGCTTGAAGAATATTATGCCAAAAAAGATGAAAAAGTTTCAGAAAATTTCGTGGAATGCTTTGCAACAGGAAAGTCAGATGAAAATCTGGGAAACCTGATACAGAAATTATATGAAATGGCTATGAGCAATCCTTTTCCGCAGGATGGCTGTCCGGGTGTATGGGTGATTACAGGATTGATTCCCTGGAAGAGTTAAGAGAGACTGAGTGGATGAGGATGCTCTGGGATGCAGTGAAGGATGAACTGCAGGAAGCGAAGCTTCTGGTGCAGGAGGCTCGAAGAATCTGCTCAGAGCCGGATGGTCCGTATCTGTATGATGAGGCACTGAGCAGTGATCTGCTTCTTATAAGAAGTCTGCAGGAACTGGCAGAGAAAAGAGATTATAATGGAACTGCAGAAATACTTATGAAACCCTCATTTGCCCGGCTGAGCACAAAAGAAGGCTGCGGATGTAGATGAACAGAAGAAGCAGAGAGTGGAAGATCTCCGGGGATGAGGAAAAGGGGGATTCTGAAGGAACTGGGGCAGCGATATTTCCAGAGTACAGAGAAGGAACTTCTGGAAGTGATCAGATATATCAGAGGCCCCCGTAGAGATGTTAGTCGAGCTGACCGCAGGATTTAAAGAGCGGTTCGGAGAGGCGAAGAGAGAAAAGAATATTCTGGATTTTACGGATATGGAACATTTTTGCCCTGCAAATACTGATGACGAAAAGAAGGAGAAGAAATCCATATGTCTCAGGCTGCGAGAGAGCTCTCCGCAAAGTATGATGAAGTCCTGGTGGATGAATATCAGGACAGTAACTTAGTGCAGGAGCTTCTGACAACGGCAGTATCCGGGTGGATCAACCAGAAGAAAAATATCTTCATGGTAGGAGATGTAAAGCAGAGTATCTATCGTTTCCGTCTGGCAAGGCCGGAGCTTTTCATGGAAAAATATAAAAGTTATTCCACAGAAGAAGCACAGGAGCAGAGAATTGACTTGCACAAAAAATTTCCGGAGCAGGGAACAGTTCTGGAGAGTGTAAACTTTATTTTCCGACAGATCATGGGGGAAGACCTGGGAGGGATTACCTATGACAAAGATGCAGCCCTTTATCCCGGAGCTTCTTTTCCGGAAGGAGAGTCAGAGGAATTTGTAAAGACAGAGGTTCTTCTGGTCGAGAGAGACGGAGAAGAACTGTCTGATGTACAGGACTATGAAGACGCAGGTGCATCGGGAAACCGCAGGGAAATGGAAAATCAGACCGGGCAGGAACTGGAGGCGTTGGCCATTGCACAGAGAATTAAAGAAATTGTGGGAAAAGAACAGATCGTAGATAAAGAGACGAAGGAATACCGGCCTGTGGAATACGGGGATATTGTAATCCTGCTGCGCACTGCCTATGGATGGGCAGAAACCTTCAGGGAAGTGCTGGCATCTCAGGGGATTCCCGTATATTGTACATCAAGAACCGGATATTTCTCTGCAACCGAGATTGTGACTGTACTGAATTATCTGAAGGTGTGTGACAATCCGCTGCAGGATATTCCGCTTATGGGAGTGCTTCGTTCACCGATCGTCGGATGCACTTCACAGGAACTGGCAGAGCTTAGAATACAGTATCCTGATGGTCTGCTCTATGAGAGTGTTTCGGCATATGCAGGAGAAAATGAAATCCCCGAAAAAGAACTGGATCCGGATAAGCTGAAATCTGAATTGTTAAACAGTAATCTGCGAACAGATGAAAAGAACTCTCTGAATATTAAATTAAAAGGATTTCTGAGTCTCCTTGAAAAGGTAAGAAATATGGCTGCATATACGCCGGTCCACGAATTGATCCTTTATGTGCTGAAAGAAACCGGGTATGGAGATTATGCAAGGGCACTTCCGGGAGGGGAGCAGCGTTTTGCAAATCTTACCATGCTTGTGGAGAAAGCTATGGACTATGAGAAGACAAGCTACAGGGGTCTGTTTAACTTTGTTCGTTATATCGAACAGCTACAGGCATATCAGGTAGACTATGGAGAAGTCAATCTGACAGGAGCGGGCAATACCGCAGTGGAAATCATGACGATCCACAAGAGTAAGGGACTTGAATTTCCGGTAGTATTTGTGGCCGGTATGGGAAAACAGTTTAATTTTCAGGATATGAATGCAGGTCTTTTTGCTTCATCCGGAACTGGGAATAGGGGCTGATGCTATCATACCGGAGAAACGGGTGATCGCATCTTCGCTGAATAAGCAGGTGATCAGAAGACAGCTTCTGAAAGAGAGTCTGGGAGAGGAACTGAGGGTACTTTACGTTGCCATGACAAGAGCAAAAGAGAAACTGATCCTTACAGGAACAGTCGGAAAGCTGGAAAAGCAGATGCTGTCGCTGTCGCGTTTTCTGGATGAGGAAGAAGAACTGCTCCCACTGGGAACCAGAATGAAAGCAAAGAATTACTGGCTTTGTACTGCCTGCACTGGTGCGGCATCGGGCCATGAGTGAACTTCTGTGGGAATATGGAATCCTCATGAAGAAACAGCCGGGGATTTACGATGATATCTCTGAGTTTGTGATAAAAAAGATTACTGTCCGTCAGATGACAGAAAAGGCAGTTCTCATCCAGGCAGGAAACCAGATGCAGGAGGAATATCTGAAGAACTGGGATGAAAATAAAGTGTATGATGAGGCTGTGAAGGAAGAGATAGAGAAGAGATTTTCCTTTGCATATCCGTATAAATATCTGGAAGATATTCCGGTTAAAGTCAGTGTTTCGGATCTGAAAAAGAGAAGCTGGCATGATGAAAGTGAACTGGAAGAGAATATCAGTGTGTCTGCCGAAGAGCAGGAGGAAGAACAGGAAGCGCCGGTTCCCGCATTTATGGCAGAGAAGCAGGAAGAGTATAAGGGGGCTGCCAGAGGTACTGCTTATCACAGAGTAATGGAATGTCTGGATTATGCAGAAGCAGATACAGAGGAACAGCTTCGGGCTCAGTTAAAGAGACTTCTGGAGAGCCGGAAGATGACAGAGCAGGAAGCAGAATGTATCCGGATCCGGGATATCAGGAGGTTTGTGGAGTCCGGGCTGGGGCAGAGGATGAAGAAGGCTGCCATGAAAAAACATCTTTACAGAGAACAGCCTTTTGTGATTCAGAGAAGTGCTTCTATGCTCGATGATGGGTGGAAGAACGAAACAGTGCTGGTGCAGGGAATTATCGATGCCTATTTTATGGAAAGGGATGAGATTGTTCTTGTGGACTATAAAACGGATAGAGTGAAGAGAGGACAGGAACAGAAGCTGATCGATCTGTATCATGTGCAGCTTGAGGATTATGCCCGGGCATTGGAACGGATGACGGGGAAAAGAGTGAAGGAGAAGATCATTTATTCGTTTACATTGCACAAAGAGATATTGCTGTGAGCGGAATAAATATTATTATTGTGAATTCAAATATCCGGCAGGGATAAGCGCGTGTTATACGCGCCACCCTGCCGGATATTTGTTTTTCAGGATCTGGTTGACCAGTTTACCGAAGCCAATGGGATATCCATCTGCACAGAGGAGATGCCAGCCTTTTTTGTGAGCTGCTTCTTCGGGTTCGATATTTTAAAGGTTTTCGCCCTTTTAAAATATCTGGTGATCCTTTTCGTCAGAAGCGGAGAGAGAGATGACTGCTTCTGCTTCATCTTTGCGGATCGCCAGTGCAAGTGGCTGAGAGGCTCGAAGCGGTTTTTCTTCAGGTCACCGAGATAGAGACCGTTTCTTAAGAAGGTGATGCCGCGGAAGTTGTGGGCAACCGGGGGAAGATAGTAGGCTTTATCACCGCGGATTTCCACACGTTCCCAGTCAAATGGCTGGCCGCAGAGGGTTTTCAGACCGATTTCGTTCAGAAATTCCTCAATCAGTGGAAATGCGTTTTTGTCCGGTTTTGTGTGAGGACGGGAGCTTTCCTTGATTGCCTGTCCTTTTTTACGGAAGAGCGCAAGGAAGTGTCCCTCTCCGTTCATTTTGTGTGGGAAAATCCGGATGCATTTGATCAGCTCCGGATTTTTGTTTCCCCATTCAGGAACTCCATGGGAGAAGCCTTCATAATCTTCCATTTCTGCCAGTTCCATGTCAGGACGGTTTTCCAGAAGATGGGAAACAGTTTGTTCGTCTTCTGCAGGCGCGAATGTGCAGGTAGAGTAAAGCATCAGCCGCCGGGACGGAGCATATCGGCTGCTGGAGGATAAGCTCTTTCTGGATTTCGGAAAGCTCCAGGGATTTTTTCGGGAGTCCAGTCTTTTGGCAAGGGCTTCTTCCTTACGGAACATTCCTTCTCCGGAGCATGGAGCATCCAGGATGATCTTGTCGAAGAATTCGGGGGAATGCTTTGGTTAACTTTGCAGGTGTTTCGTTTGCTACGAAGACATTTGGGATGCCGAAGAGTTCCAGGTTGCGAAGGAGGGCTCTGGCGCGGGAAGTGCTGATATCGTTTGCTACCAGAAGTCCC
>ENA-OQAX01000182-OQAX01000182.1-human-gut-metagenome-genome-assembly--contig:-NODE-182-length-14610-cov-2.497549_pt1 | contig 14610 bp, 20 predicted proteins | sample MGYA00242741_ERZ504539 | MGnify/ENA primary metagenome ERZ504539 (study PRJEB26092, sample SAMD00036277) | human gut metagenome | host: Homo sapiens | study: EMG produced TPA metagenomics assembly of... | reverse complement strand
TGTATAGATTGATATTGAATAATGGAAGCCATAGAACTTGATCAAACCAGATCAATGTCAGATATGAATTTTTTACAGTAATATCTGATTCGGAAAAGAAAAGGACAGCAAAAGAAATACTCTGTTTTATTTATCTCTTGAATGAGAAACACGTGTTAGCACATTTTGGATGGATGTTCTAATGTGCAATCCAATTTGTCAAAAGTGGTGTAAATGATGTAAAAAATAAAAGTGGGGGCTTAAGATACAATATTTATTTTCTTAGAAAAATACAAACTTATAGTGTTTCAAAATTTAATATTAAAAAATGAGATAAACATTTCGTTGGTTTAGAAATATATCTCAGTTTTACATCAAGAATCGGTGCCAGTAATTGTACCGGTTCTTTTTATTTACAGAAAAGTAGGAGGTTGAAAAAATTGAGCAGAGCAAAAAATCCCAAATATGAATCTATGTCACTGGAAGAACTGAAAGCCAACATGGAAAAAAGTAAAAAGGAACTGGAATATGCGATCCACAATAAAAATATTCTGGAGCAGAGAAAGAAGTTGGTGGAACGGAAGGAACGTTCCCACAGATTGATTGTTAAAGGGGCAGAGTTTGAAAAAGCATTTCCATTATCAAGAGATCTGGAACAGGAGAAAGTTCAGGACGTTATGGAGCAGTTACAGAACAGTAGTTACAACAAAAGTATTGTGCGACAGGTTCACATAGCAGCCTTACACAAAGAACAACAGCAAATTGCAGAAGCAGTTGAAAAAGCAGAAAGAGGAGATGACGGCTAATGGCACTGTATCATTTTCAGTAAAGCAAGTTTTCAGAGGAAAAGGTCAGACAGTGGTTAATTCCGCAGCTTATATTTCGGGGCAAAAGCTTTATAACGATTACTATGGACAGACGCATGATTATACAAAAAAAGTCGGGAGTGGTTTTCACAGAATCCTGACACCGGAATATGTGCCGGAACGTTTGTCTGACCGGGAAACACTTTGGAATGAGGTAGAGCAGATAGAGAAAAGTAAACGGGCACAGTTAGCTTATTCTTTTGATATTGCTTTACAAAATGAACTGACATTGGATGAAAATATAGAATTGGCGAGAGAGTTTTGCTGGGAGCAGTTCGTAGCTCGTGGCATGATTGTAGATCTGGCAGTTCATGAGGGAAAATCAAAGAACGAAGATGAACTAGACAATCCACATTTTCATGTACTTGCTCCAATCCGTCCTTTTACAGAAGAAGGAGCTGGGGCAACAAGCAGAAACGGGAATATGTTCTGGATGAAGACGGAAACCGGATAAAAGATGCCAAAGGAAACGATGTGTTCAATGCTGTTTCCACTACTGGATGGAATGATCCGGAACTTTTAAAGGAATGGAGAAGAGCGTGGACAGAGAAAGTGAACGAAAAATTCCGGGAATGTCATATGGCAGCAAGAATTGATCACCGCTCTTACAAAGAGCAGGGAATTGATCTGATTCCGACGATCCATGAAGGGTATGAAGTGCGAGCAATGGAGAAAAAGGGAATTAAAACAGTGATTGGGGAACTGAACCGAGCTATCCGGCAGTTCAACCAGATGTATATTTCTCTGAAAGAATCCATTCAGTGGATGAAGACAGCGTATGAGGAAATGAAAGCCGAACTGGATCGCAGGCAGAATCCGACACTTCTGGAAAGCTTGCAAGATTATTATGATAAGAAAGTGCAGGGCAGACCACCGCTTCCAAATTTCTATGCGGAGATGAAACGGAGAGGGAAGAATCTCTCCAACTTACAGGAGTTTGCAAAATCCATCAATTACCTCCAGACTCATAAGATAGAGACAATGGAGGATCTGCAGGAAAGGCTTGATGAACTGAATGGTGTTGTATCAGTCTGCAAAAAAGAAATTTCCGAAAAGCGAGAGCAGTTAAAGAAATTGGAAAATCTGCAAAAGATGGCAGAAGTAATAAAGGCAAACCAGCCATTGATAGACGAGTACAACCATTTCTTTTTCGAAAAACGAGAGAAATACTATCAGCAGCATAAGAAAGAAATCAATTATTATCGCAAATGTGAACGGGAACTGAAGCAGCACTTGGATAAAAATGGAAAGGTGCCAACAGCAGATGGAAACGCGAGAAAGAAGAACTCCGGTCTGTGATCGAAGAGCTGAAAGCAGATAATCAGCCTTATCAGGACGAACTTGCATTTGTAAAAAAGGTACAGAGTTGTGCAGACATTGCCAGATGTGACCGGGAAATGGCAGAAACAGATACCTCCGGGCGTCAGAAGAAAAAAGGGAGAAGCAGGTGAAGTTCCCGGCATTTCACGCAGCCCAGACAGAAGATATTTCGAAGAAAACAGTAAAGCAGAGCAACATTCAGTGAACCAGACGGAGCCGAAGCCGGAAAAGAAAACTTCTCTTCTGAAACAACTGGCTGAAAAGAAGAAAGAGTGTGAAGAACGTGATGCAAAGCAACAGACAGTGAGGAAAAAACGGAACTATGATATGAGTTTATAGAAGTCTGTCAGCAGGACAGACAGGAAAGGATGATGAAAAATGCAGTATACAGAAGAGCAGATTGCTAGAGCAAACCAGACCGACCTTGTGTCTTTTCTGAACGCACAAGGGGAACAGTTGGTGAAAAAGTGGCAGAGAATATCGTTGGAAAAAGCATGACAGTGTAACGATATCCGGAAACCGATGGTATCGGCATAGTCAGAGTAAGGGCGGTTATCCGGTAGACTTTGTGATGGAATTTTATTATGCAACATTCCCGGAAGCAGTGAAAATTCTGATTGGGGAAGAAGGCGAAGGCAGGCAGAAGTTCTGCCCCGCCCCGTCCCAAGACTTCCGATTACCGGAGAAAAATGAAGATAATGAAATAATCATAAAGTATCTGACAGAAAAAAGAGAGATTGAGAAAAAACTGGTGGAAGAGTGGATTAACAGAGGTGATATTTACGAAGAAAAGAAGCATCATAATGTTATATTTGTCGGCAGAGATGCAGATGGTATTCCAAGATATGCACACTGCCGGGGAAGTGGTGAAATAACATATCGTGGAGATGTAGCAGGTTCTGATAAATCTTATGGATTCAGTTACAGAGGAACGGATAATCAGTTGTTTGTATTTGAAGCAGCCATTGATCTGCTTTCATTTATCCAGTTATTTCCAAAAGACTGGAAGAAGCGTAGTTACCTGAGTCTAGGTGGAATCTCCAGTGTGGCACTGATGACTTTTCTTTCTGAACGCCCTCAGATTACTTCTGTTTTCCTGTGCCTGGATAATGACCAGGCAGGGAATGAGGCTTGTGAGAAACTGGCAGGAGAAATTTCAGAAGGATACAGTGTAATTCGCTTGAAACCATCAAGAAAAGACTGGAACGAAATTCTCTGTGATAAAAACGCTGACAGAAAGAAAGCAATTGCAGAAACAAATTACAATCAAAGTACCAGAAAACAGAAGAACTGGTGCCGATGTTGTGTTATGAAGACATTGAACAGACCAGTGTGGAATGGCTGTGGTTTCCTTATATTCCATTTGGAAAACTGACAATCGTTCAGGGAAATCCGGGAGAAGGAAAAACTTATTTTGCCATGATGCTGACGGCAGCCTGTACCAATAGAAAATTATTTCCGAACATGGAAGATATCGAACCATTTAATGTAATCTATCAGACTGCGGAGGATGGCATGGGCGATACCATTAAGCCAAGATTGGTGGAAGCAGGTGCAAATCTAAGCAAGGTTATGGTGATTGATGGTTCGGAAGAAGCGTTGACTTTATCCGATGATCGAATTGAAAAGGCAGTCAGGCAGAATCATGTGAGGCTTGTAATCATTGATCAGGTACAGGCCTTTATTGGAGCAGATGTGGATATGAACCGTGCAAATGAAGTGCGTCCGGTGTTCCGAAAACTGGGAATGATTGCAGAGAAGACCGGATGTGCCATTGTGTTGATCGGACATCTGAATAAATCTTCCGGGACGCAGAGCACGTATCGAGGACTTGGTTCTATTGATATTATGGCAGCAGTACGAAGCTTGATTTTCATCGGGAAAGTAAGAAAAGATCCAACCACAAGGGTATTGATTCATGAAAAAAGTTCTCTTGCACCACCAGGGGAAACGATGGCGTTTAAACTGGGAGACGAAGAAGGTTTCCGATGGGTGGGAGCCTATGAGATTTCCGCAGATGAATTGTTAGATGGAAAAGAAGGAAAAGCAACAGAAACAAAGTTGGAGAGAGGGACAAAGTTAATCAAGGAACTTCTTGCTGATAAAAAAAGAAATTTCCATTAGGGAATTAGATGAAAAAGCAAAGGAACAAGGAATTTCTGGAAGAACCATGCGTGATGTAAGAAGCCGGATGAAGAATGAGTTGGAGTATCGAGTAAATGAAAAACAGGAAAACAGTATTCGATTAAAAGAATGACAGGTGGCAGAGTCATTGAAGCAAATACAGATTTTTATAGATACCTTATCTGCCACCTGCCGTCTGCCGGTGTATGAAATTGCGAAAATAGATTGCGAATCGCTTGCAATTTGCAATCAAACAAGATATAATGAAGAAAAAGAGGAGGCGATATCTATGGCAAGAACAGCAAATGTATTTGCACGTGTCGAACCTGAAGTGAAAGAACAGGCAGAGCAGGTGCTTGATAGACTTGGAATTCCAATGTCCAATGCAGTAGGAATGTTTCTGAGACAGATTGTACTCCAGAGAGGAATTCCTTTTGAGATGAAACTTCCAGCTTATGAGGAGCCTGTGGCATATAGTTCTCTGACAAAGGAACAGTTCAATGCAGAAATAGAAAAAGGCATGGAAGATATTAAGGCTGGCAGAGTGTATTCAGCAGATGAAGTTGAAGCAGAAATGAAACAGGAATTTGGTATATGAAATATAAAGTGATGTATACAGCAGGAGCAAAGAAAGATCTGCGAAATATTTTCAGATATATTTCAGAGGAACTGTTAGCTCCAGAGAATGCTGCAGGACAGACAGAGCGGATTATGACGGCAATTCGGAAGCTGGATACTATGCCGAACAGAAATCGGTTCTATGAGGAAGAACCGTGGCACAGCAGAGGACTTCGATTCTTTCCGGTGGATAATTATCTGGTATTTTACAAAACAGATGATGAAACTGAAATAGTATATGTAGTGCGAATTATGTATGGTGGACGTGATGTTCATAAACAGTTAAGTCAAACAGAAGACGTTTCAGTAAATTAAAACAGAATATGGAACAAAAACACGAGCAGTTAGTCTATGAAAAATAGGTTAGCTGCTTTTTCATGCAAAAAGGGAGGTACTGTGTATGGGATATGCACGTAAAGATGTAGAGAAAACAAAGAAAATAGCAAAGAAATTTGTACGCTATCAAGAGGGTGCAGAGCTTTACAACATTGGACTGAGAAAGTTGATTTTTCCAACGTAAAAATCGAGCCGATTTTCAAGAAGCTTCTGAAGTTCATGCTGGATGACGGAGAACGCAAGGATCGCACTGCGATGGAGAGTAATGATACTGCTGCAGGTATGCCATATATGGCATATATAAGGCACAAAAAGGAATATGTCAATATCCCCCCGCAGGGCTTACTGATGTCAGAATTGTCTGATATCATAAAAAGCCAGTTACCAATAAAGAAAAAAGCGAGGGAACATGGAAATGAAAAAGGGTTTATTGACAATGGCCGGAGTGCTTCTGACTGTATCACTGGTCAGTGCCGGAACAACAGTGCCTGTACTGGCAGAGGAAGAAACAACACTGGTATACGGAAGCGGAGATTATACCAGGATCAATCCTGCTATTGATGAACATGGAGAGATCAATATTCTGATCTTCAACGGTTTAACTGCACATGACGGAGATAATCAGGTAGTTCCGGGACTGGCAGAGAGCTGGGATTTTGATGATGAAACCAATACTTATACATTCCATATGGCAGAAGATGCGAAATGGCAGGATGGCGAACCTGTGACAGCAGAGGATGTTAAGTTTACTATCGAAGCGATCATGGATCCGGAAAACGGTTCTGAGAATGCACCCAACTACGAGGACGTAGAGGAAATCAATGTGATTGATGATCATACGGTTGCGTTCAAACTTGAGGACAAAAACGTTGCATTCCTTGACTATATGACAATGGCAGTTCTTCCTAAGCATCTGCTTGAGGGAGAAGATATGCAGACCTCTGATTTCTTCCGTAATCCGGTAGGAACAGGTCCATACAAGATTGAATCCTGGGATGAGGGACAGGCGATCACACTGGTTAAGAATGAAGATTATTTCAAGGGTGAGCCTTCCATCGATAAAATTGTATTCAAGATCGTACCGGATGACAATGCGAAAGCACTTCAGTTAAAATCCGGAGAACTTGATCTGGCATTATTAACACCAAAGGATGCAGCTGCTTTTGCTGATGATGAGGCATATACATGCTATGATATGAAGACTTCTGACTATCGTGGAATCATGTTCAACTTTGGAAATGAATACTGGCAGAAAAATCGTGATCTGATCCCGGCAGTATGCTATGGGCTTGACCGTCAGGCGATCATCGACGCAGTTATCCTTGGACAGGGAATGCCGGCTTATGGACCTCTTCAGAGAAATATTTACAATTATGAAGATGTAGAGCATTATGATTACAATCCTGAAAAAGCAAAAGAAATTCTGGAAGCTGCAGGATGCGAGATGGGTGATGACGGATTCTATTATCGTGACGGCGAAAAAAGTGGGATTTGTAATCAGCGTAAGTGCAGGAGATCAGGTACGTATTGATATGGCTCAGATCGCAGCACAGGAACTGAAAGAGATCGGTATGGATGTATCAGTAGAGATCCCTGCACAGACAGACTGGGCAGGACAGATGGCATTCCTGATCGGATGGGGAAGCCCATTTGACGCTGACGACCATACATACAAAGTATTCGGAACAGATAAGGGAGCAAACTACTCCGGCTATTCTAATGCAGACGTTGACAAGTATCTGACAGAAGCAAGACAGTCAGCTGATTCGGAAGTTCGTGCAGAAGCCTATGCTAATTTCCAGAAAGCTCTGGCAGAGGATCCGGCTTATGCAATGATCTGCTATATTGATGCCAACTATGTTGCTGACAGCAATATTAAAGGAATTGATTCTGATACAATTATGGGACATCATGGAGTTGGAATCTTCTGGAATGTAGCAGACTGGACTATTGAATAAAAAGATAAAGGTTGTGACGGGGGGCACTAAAGGTGCCCCCTTTTTACACGAGCGGAAAAAGGATTAAAAATGGAACATTTATTAGAGGTTAAAAATCTTTCAGTCAGCATTGACGGTCCTGCCGGAGAAGTCCAGGCAGTAAGAGATGTGTCTTTTTCATTAAAAAAGGGAGAGGTGCTGGCTATAGTTGGAGAATCCGGATGCGGGAAGAGTGTGCTTTGCAAAAGTATCATGAAGCTTTTGCCTCCAAGTGCAAAGATTAAAGAGGGCAGCATCTGTGTGAACGGACAGGATATCACCTGTTACAGGGAAAAGGAGATGCAGAAACTGCGTGGAAGAGTTTTTTCTATGATCTTTCAGGATCCTATGACATCCCTGAATCCAACTATTAAAATTGGAAAACAGATTGGGGAAGCAGTGGTGATCCACAATAAGAACTACACGAAGGAACAGGTAAATAAGAAGGTTCTGGAACTTATGGAACTGGTAGGTATCTCCCATCCAAAGGAACGATATCATCAGTATCCATGGCAATTTTCCGGGGGAATGCGTCAGAGATGTGTCATGGCCATCGCTCTGGCAGCAGATCCGGATATTTTATTTGCAGATGAACCAACTACTGCACTGGATGTGACCATACAGGCACAGATTCTGGATCTTCTCCGGGAAATACAGAGGAAGCTGGGAACAGCTACCATACTGGTATCCCATGATCTGGGAGTGGTTGCACGTGTGGCAGACAGAGTGGCAGTCATGTATGCAGGCAAGATCGTAGAGATCGGTACAGCAGAGGAAGTGTATTATGATCCCAGACATCCATACACATGGGGACTGATGAGATCACTGCCTGCATTTGCAAATGGAAAAGAAAGCCTGTACACCATCCCCGGCATGCCTCCTACTTTGATAGATCCGCCGAAAGGTGATGCTTTTGCATGTCGAAATGAATATGCCCTGAATATTGATTATGAAGAAATGCCGCCTATGTTTAAGATAACAGATACTCATTATGCGGCAACCTGGCTGTTGGATCCAAGAGCACCGCAGATCAAATCACCTGTGGGAGGAACAGCGCATGAGTAAAGAAGTTTTATTGGATGTCAGGCATCTGACTCAGCAGTTTCATCTGACAAAAAAGATCAAGGTAAAGGCTGTAGATGATGTCTCATTTCAGATCCATAAAGGTGAGATCTTTGGTCTGGTAGGGGAATCCGGTTCAGGAAAGTCCACAGTTGCCAGATGTCTGATGAATATATATCAGCCGGCTCATGGAGAAATCTGGTATAAAGATGTAAATATCTGCGACAAAAAGGAATTCAAAAAGCATAAAAAAATGCTGCAGACCCGCCGCCAGATGATATTTCAGGATTCCGCATCCAGTCTGAACCAGAAAATGAAGGTGTCAGATATTATTACGGAACCAATGAGAATCCAGCATATCACACCTCCGAGAGGAAGCTTTGTGAAGGAAGCTGCTTTTCAGATGGAATATGTAGGACTTGAGAACAGTTTCCTGGATCGTTATCCATCTGAATTATCAGGGGGACAGAGGCAGCGAGTGGCCATAGCCAGATCTCTGTGTATGGAACCGGAATTTCTGGTGGCTGATGAACCTATAGCTTCTCTGGATGTGTCCATACAGGCCCAGATCGTCAATCTGTTCCGTCATCTGCAGGAGGAGCATGGATTTACATTTCTGTTTATAGCTCATGACCTGGCTATGGTTGAGTATCTCTGTGACCGTGTGGGAGTTATGTATCATGGAAAACTGGTAGAACTGGCGCCATCAGAAGAATTGTATTCCAATCCGGTGCATCCTTATACAAAAACATTGCTGTCTGCAATTCCTGTTCCTGACCCGATTAGGGAGAGAAAAAGAGTTCTGCAGTACTATGATGGCGAAGGAATGGAAAACAGCGTGTGGACAGAAGTGTCACCCGGACATTTTGCAATGCTTCCGGCTGAAGGAAAGGGGGGCAGTATATAATGAGACAAAAAAAAGTTAGTCTACTATGGTAAAAAATGTCTGATATTCCTGATCTCAGTATTTATATTGTCTGTAGCTGTATTTTATGTAGCCCGTCTGGCGCCTGGAGATCCGCTGATCTCCTATTATGGTGACCGTACAGAGAAGATGAGTCCGGAAGAACGTGAATGGGCTATGGGAAAACTGGGATTGAACGAACCGATTTCTGTGCAGTATGTGAAGTGGGTAAAAAATGCCTTTCATGGAGAATTTGGAATTTCATTTAAATATAAACAGGATGTAGTGGACGTGATCGGCGGCCGTATCGGTAATACACTTGTGCTTGGAGGAATCGGATTTATCATTATGTTTGCCGGAGCCTTGCTCCTGGGAATTCTGTGTGCCTGGTACGAAAACCGGCTGGCAGACCGGATCCTGTGTAAGCTGGGAACCATATCCAGCTGTATTCCTGAGTTCTGGATGGCTCTGGTCCTGATCCTTGTTTTTTTCTGTAAATCTTAAGATCCTGCCAAGCAGTGGAGCTTACAGTACAGGAAATGCAGGAGATATCGGTGACAGAGTGCTGCATCTGATTATGCCTCTGACCATCGTGGTCATGGAGCATTTATGGTATTATGCTTACATGATCCGAAATAAGATCCTTGAAGAGGTTCGCGCAGATTATGTACTTTTGGCAAAGGCAAAAGGCCTGGATAAGAAAAAGCTTATGTTCAGACATTGTGTCCGAAATGTAATGCCTGCTTATCTGAGTATTATGGCCATTGCAGTCCCCCATGTACTTGGAGGAACCTATGTGGTAGAAAGTGTATTCTCTTATCCCGGAATCGGAGCTCTGTCCTATGAGAGTGCCAGATATCATGATTACAATCTGCTGATGCTGCTTTGTATGATGTCAGGAATCCTGGTTATTTTCTGTAATATCGTCAGTCAGACGATCAATGAACAGATAGATCCCCGTATGAAGGATGAAGTAATAACCGAGAAATCGGAGGTAGTAGAAGGATGACCAATCATTTATTTGAACTGGCAGGAAACAGAAAGACAGAAACCGTAATTCCCAAATCAAAGAAAAAGTGGTATCAGGGAAAACCCGTTGTTTCAGCAGCAATCCTGATTCTTATCGTACTGGGCTGTCTGTGTGCGGAACTAATCATGACAAAGGATCCTACTTATATGGATCTGTTAAACTATAATAAAGCCCCTGACAGGGAGTTCCTTTTTGGAACAGATACTATGGGACGTGATGTTTTTTCCATGATCTGGTATGGAGGAAGGATCTCGATCCTGATTGGTGGATTAGCCACTGTTATTTCTACTTTTATTGCAGTGGTAGTCGGTGCCTTCAGTGGAGTGGCACCTGCCTGGCTTGATGAACTGATCATGAGATTTACAGAAATATTCTTAAGTATACCAACTCTGCTCCTGATTATTTTGCTGCAGGCTATCATGGGAGAGGCCAATATCCTGAGTCTGTCCTTTGTGATCGGTGTGACCAGCTGGACCAGTATTGCGAAAGTAGTACGCACAGAGGTACGGCAGATACGAAACAGTGAGTATATCATCGCTGCAAGATGTATGGGAGCAGGATTTTTCCGTATTTTGTGGAAGCATCTGGTGCCGAACTTTTTCTCATCCATTATGTTTATGGTAGTTATGAACGTAAGAACTGCAATGATCTCTGAGGCGACTTTGAGTTTATGGGGATTGGACTTCCGATAGAGGTTATCACATGGGGAAGTATGCTGTCTCTGTCAGATAAGGCATTAATGACAGGTTCCTGGTGGATCATTCTGATCCCGGGACTTTTCCTGATCACCACAGTACTCTGCCTGACCAATATAGGAAACGCCTGCAGAGAGCGGACAAACAGAAAAGAAGTAATTTTTAAAATTTAACGGAAATCCCGCTGTCTTGTTGCTGATTTGTCTGAGTTATGGTATTATATAGTTATATTCAGCTAATATATACAAAAAAAAACTATAAAAAACAAGGCAGGAGTGGTCAAAAATGTATCAGGAAGAATACAAACGCTGGTTGGCAGCAGATCTGCAGGATGCGGATCTTAATCCGGAGTTATCCAAAATCGAAGGAAACGATGAAGAGATTAAAGATCGTTTCGCAGTAGCGCTGAAATTCGGAACAGCCGGACTTCGCGGAGTTCTCGGAGCCGGAACCAACCGTATGAATATTTATGTAGTTCGCCAGGCAACACAGGGACTTGCGAACTGGGTAAAAACACAGGGCGGTAATCAGACAGTAGCCATCAGCTATGACAGCCGTCTTAAGAGTGATGTATTTGCAAAAACAGCAGCAGGCGTACTGGCGGCAAATGATATCAATGTCAGAATTTATGACGCACTGATGCCTGTACCTGCACTTTCCTTTGCAACACGTTACTATGAATGCAATGCAGGTATTATGGTAACAGCATCCCACAACCCGGCTAAGTACAACGGATACAAAGCATACGGTCCTGACGGATGCCAGATGACAGACGATGCAGCTGCCATTGTATATGAAGAGATCCAGAAAACAGACGTACTTACAGGTGCGAAATATATGTCCTTCGCAGAGGCGTAGAACAGGGAAAAATCCGTTTTGTAGGAGATGACTGCAAGCAGGCTCTCTATGAAGCTATCGAATCCGGCAGGTAGGCGAGGTCGGCGATTACATCGATGTCTTCCGGCGTGCTCCAGCGTTCGGAACGCGGCGTATCGATGGCGATCGCGCCAAATCGCATTCCCAGAATGCCCGGCAGCAGGTTCTCGGGAACCTCTTCGAGGTCGCCCGTGTCTCCGTCCAACGTTCCGCGTTCCTGAGCATGTCCTCCGACAGGCCATATTCCGCAGCGAACTTCGCGCGGATGCGCTCCAAGTCCGTCATCCTTGCCGTCCTTTCCTCGACGTGCGTCGCCGATGCTTGTATCGATAGTTCGAGCTTGATTCCATTATCGTGCGATGTTCCGATGCGATGCTCCGATTCCGGCGAGCCAGGCTCCGATGACGGTTTTCGCAGCACCCGCAAACCAGTGGTATGTAACGGTATATATGTTGATTTTATTATGATTGCGACACGCCGAAAACGCATCTGTTGCATCGGCGTACGGTTCGTTTAAAATAAGTCGAGTTTGCGAATCCGAACAGGGGTTTCGGCCGGCGGCGGCATGCCGGTGACGGGACGCTCGACACACGACGGACGTGAATCGTGGCGGCAACGAATGGCCGCAACACCACAACCCAACAACAACCCAACCAAGACCCAAGCAAACAATTCGAAGGAACGCTACGTATGTATGTCGATCCGAAACGCAACCAGCAGGCGGGCAACCTTGCATGGATCCTGCCGTACTGCAAACCTGACCTGCCGCGCGTGGCCGGCGCGGTCGTACTGTTCTGCGTGAACAACACCATGGCCCTCATCATCCCGCTGCTGTCCGGACTGATCGTGGACCGCGTCATCACCCAAGGCCATGTGGACGAACTGACCCGACTGTGCGTCATGATGCTCGTGCTCACCGTGGTGCGTGTCGGCTCCCGTTACGGCTGCCAAATGTGGATGGAACGCTTCGGACAGAACTCCATCTATCGTCTCGTCAGCGACGAATTCGAAAAACTCCACGAACTTGACTTCACCTACTTCAACCACACTCGCACTGGCGACGTCATGAGCCGCATGACGTCCGACACCGACGCCATCCGCCACGCACTGAGCTGGGTGAGCCTGCAAGCGCTTGACTGCGTGGTCATGTTCATCGGCGCGCTCGCCATGATGTTTTCGATTGATTGGCGACTTGCGCTTGCGCTCGCTTGCGTCACGCCACCACTGTTCATTTTGACACGCGGTCTGTCGAAGCATGCACGACCCCTGTTCTTCGATATCCGAAACTCGCTCGCCGAAATGAATTCGATGGTCGAGGAAAACATCGAAGGCAACCGCGTCGTCAAAGCGTTTGTGCGCGAATCGTACGAAACCGAAAAATTTGACGAACGCAACGACGACTATATGCAACGCAACATGGCCCAGGCATACAACAGCCGCAAATACATGCCCTGGCTTGACGGTCTCGGCTTTTCGCTGCAACTTATCACACTCGGTTTCGGCGGCTTTCTCGTCATCAAAGGGTACATGACTCTTGGCAACCTTGTGGCGTTCAACTCATACCTGTGGATGCTTGACAGCCCAATCCGCCAATCCGGATGGCTTACCAACGACTGGCAACGTTTCAACGCGGCATGCATAAAAATCCGTAGCTGCTCACCGCCGAATCGCGTATTCGCGAAAAGCCGGAGTTTGCGGGGAAAGCCACGCAAAGCACTACGCGAGTCGGTACGCAAGGTACGCAAGGGGCGCAAGCCGCCGATAAATCGGCTAGAATCGCAGGAACCATCGACTTCCAGCACGTCGACTTCGCTTTCCCCGACGATCTGGGGACGCCTGTGCTCAGCGACATCGACTTCCACGTTCCCGCAGGCGCGAAACTCGGAATCCTCGGCGAAACCGGCTCCGGCAAATCGACTCTCGTCAACCTTATCTCCCGTTTCTACGACCCAACCGCCGGTCGTGTGCTCATCGACGGCATCGACGCGCGCGACTGGCCGCTCGCCACGTTGCGATCGCAAGTCTGCATCGTCGCGCAGGATACGTTCCTGTTTTCCGATACGATCGGCAGCAACATCAGCTTTGGCGCGGGTGACCGAAGCAACCGACTTGAGTACAACGGTCAGTACGACGGCCAGCGCAGACGACGTGGTTACGACGAACAGTACGTGCGCCGCATGGCCGCCATTGCCGGCGCGGATGGCTTCATCAGCAGCATGCCGGACGGCTACGATACCGTCGTCGGCGAACGTGGCGTCGGCCTGTCCGGCGGACAGAAGCAGCGACTGAGCTTGGCGCGTGCTCTCGCCGACAATCCGTCGATTCTGATTATGGACGATACGACCAGCGCCGTCGATATGGAAACGGAAGCAGAGATTCAGCGGCACTTGCGCGATTTGGACGAGAAGAAGACGATTGTCCACAATCGCCCACCGCATTTCGTCGGTCAAGGATTCCGACTTGATTCTCGTGCTGGAGCATGGGCGCATTGTGGAACGTGGCACGCACGACGAATTGGTGGCCTCGCATGGCCGATATTGGCAGATTTACAGCAAGCAGTTGGGCGTGGATGCCGGCCGCTCGCAGGGATTCGAAGCGTAAGACGCGGGGGAGGATAACATCATGGCACAACGCAACACCTTCCGTGACGATGAAGACCTTGAAGAGAAGATCAATATGCGCGACCTCGCGCGCGTCGGCGTCTACCTGAAACCGTACATGGCCGCGTGGTCTGGATCCTCATCGTCGTGGCGGCAATGGGCTGCATCAACGTCGTGGAACCGTATCTGACGAAAATCATGATCGACAGTGTCATTCCGGCGAA
>ENA-OQAX01000180-OQAX01000180.1-human-gut-metagenome-genome-assembly--contig:-NODE-180-length-14658-cov-2.195169_pt1 | contig 14658 bp, 12 predicted proteins | sample MGYA00242741_ERZ504539 | MGnify/ENA primary metagenome ERZ504539 (study PRJEB26092, sample SAMD00036277) | human gut metagenome | host: Homo sapiens | study: EMG produced TPA metagenomics assembly of... | reverse complement strand
CTGAAATTACGCGCCAGTTACGGTGTCACCGGTAATGCCGGTGCTTCAGAATACGCCACATTAGATTACAGCCGCACAGGCATTATCGGATTTCAAGATGTAGGAGTCCCTTATAGCGGTTATTCCCAATCCATCGCCAACAAGAGTCTGGGATGGGAAAAATCTTATATGACAGATTTGGGATTCGACTTGGGATTATTCAGTGACAGACTGAACGTGGCGTTCGACTGGTATCGGACAGACACCAAAGATATTTTATTCGAGAAAAACCTGCCCTATGCAACGGGAGGTTACGGCTCCTCTCCTTTCAAAATATGGTCTAATGTAGGCGAAACACGCAATACAGGTGTGGAATTAAGCATTACCAGCCGTAACTTTGTCGGACCTGAATTCCAATGGAGCACCACACTGGCATTCTCAACCAACAAAGAAGAAGTGATAAAAACAACCAGCGAAGGCCCGCTTCAGTTCGGAGACTACTACCTGATTCCCGGTGAGGCAATCAAGACTTATTACGGATACAAGTATGCCGGAATATGGGGTACAGCCGAAGCAGAAGAAGCAGCCAAATACAGTCAGAAACCCGGACAAGTTCATATTGCAGAAAATGGTACTCCCGATTACAAGCTGAATGCGGATGACTATTATGTTCTAGGAAGCGCCACACCGAAATGGTCGGGCAGTTTACTTAATAATTTTAATTATAAGAATTTCGACCTAAGCATTTTGTTGATTGCCCGGTGGGACTGGACAATCCCTTACGGTCTGACCGGATGGTATCGTACAGACGGTCTGACGCCTTCACCTACCGTATGTGACTACTGGACTCCTGAAAATCAAAGTGCCCGCTATCCCCGTCCGGATGCAAGTATTACAAACGGACAGGACCCGTATCAACAATGGGCTAATTATTTTGATGGTTCCTACTTGAAAGTAAAAACTATTTCACTAGGTTATACATTTCCCAAAAAATGGTTGGATGCCGTAAAGATTAACAAAATGCGTATATATTTTACCGCAAACAATCCGTTCATTTTTACAAAGTGTGACTACTTACAAAACTATGATCCCGAAAAGGGAGGAAATGATGACGACGCACCGTTGTCTAAACAATATGTATTTGGCGTTAATATCTCATTCTAAAAACTTATACAGATGAAAAAACATAAATTACTCTCTATATCAGCCGTAATCATGATGTTGTCTGCCTACGGTTGCAGCCTGGATGAATTTAATCCCTCCGGCATCTCCACAGAACAAGAATGGTCTACCCCGGCAGGCTATGAAAAGAAAGTGAACGACTGTTACTTTGACCTGGTCCGCATAGTTTATGGTCAGGCAGAAGACACCTATCTAATGGTTGCAGAAGGTGGAACAGACATTTGGCAAGATACGAATCCCGATGGTACCAACGGTAACTGGAGCAAACTACTCCGTTATGAAGATTACGGTGCTTCCAACGGTATGTTGAATGAAGGATATGCGGGTTTCTATGGTATATTGAGTGCATGTAATGCAGCTGTCCATTATGCCGACAAAGTGGAAGGGCTAAGCGAAACAAGAATCAACGAGTTGGTCAGCGAAGCAAGATTTATCCGTGCCCATGCCTTATATAATATTGTAGAGCAATGGGGAGGCAAATACCTGCATTGGAGCCTATGAACAGTCCTATTTCCGTTCTTCCTTGCAGTTCGGTTAATGATTTTTATAAAGTAATTCTGGAAGATCTGGAATTCGCCATGAAAAATCTTCCTATCACACAGGAAGTAAAAGGGCACGTGACACGTGCAGCCGCTTATCATTTATATGCCAAAGCCTGCCTCACCTTCTCGACCTACACAGATGGTTTAGGCAATACTACTGCCTTGACGGAAAGCGAAAGTAAAGCCTATCTGGAAAAAGCGAAAGACAGCGGCAGATTATCTGATTCAAAAATGCAGGCTCACTGGGGGGTCAAGCTCTATGATAACGTAGAAGCTGTATTTGATGAGAACAATAACAAAAAATAATGAAGAAGCACTGTTTATTGTCTGCCACTCTACCATTACGGCTTATAATCCTCGTGGAAACTATTTCAACCGTGTATGGAAACACTCCGAAGCATACAATAACAATACCTCAGGCATCTATCTTTCGGGCATGACACCCAGTTACGCTACGAACATCAACGGATACGAAGTTCCCAAACTGGCAAAAGGTAACTGCTATATGGAACCCAGCAAGTATATGCTTGATTTATATGGAGAGAAAAGACGGCCGCTATAAAGCCTTCTTCAAAGACACTTATTATGTGAATAACGCTACGAACAGTACCAAGAACGGATATACGTGGAACGAGGCCGATGCACAAAGATACGGTCTATCCACCAGCAGGGTCGGTAATTCTGCCTATGATATCACTTTAGGAGATACGGCTGTCTATTTATCTCGTAAGACCTATACACAAGCCGAAAGAAAACGCTTGCCGCTATGCCATTTTCAACTTGGAAGACAACTATGCCAATACAAAAAGTCCTCTGAAGTTTTTCCCAAGTCTGAAGAAAGCAGATTGTCCTAGCCTATATGCCGGTTCAAATGCCTCCAAACCTTATTCCTCAGCAGACTGTATTGTTTATCGTTTAGGAGAAACCTACTTGCTATCAGCCGAAATTGACTGGAGATTAGGCAACAACCAAAGTGCTGCCGAAAGACTGAACATACTTCGGAACCGTGCCTGTAAAGGACATGACCATAGTATGGATATCACAGCTTCGGAAGTTACCCAGGATTTCTTGCTGGACGAGTATGCACGCGAAATGATTGGTGAATGGAACCGCTGGATGACCTTGAAGAGATTCCGTGCTTTCGAAAGCCGTATCACAAAAGCTAATCCGCAAATCACAAAATTCGATAAGAACATTCACTATTTGCGCCCCATTCCCACAGCCGAATTATTGTTGATTGATAACGCTAATGAATATCAGAATCCGGGATATTAACCGGTATGACAAATATAAAAAAATAAAAAGACAGCTTGGATAGAATTCACTATCCAAGCTGCTTTTTTAAGAGAGATACTTCACTCACTGAACCATCCCCCTTCTGACCTTAAATTATTCACAAAAGGGCTACCGCAAATAAGTAAACAATAATTATCAGCCCTCTTTCTTTTTGAACGAACCTATGTTACTTAAAATTCAAATATTGCCGGTTTCCTGATACTCCATGCTGCTTTGCAGGACAGAAACGGAAGGAGAACGACATACGTTCAGCCGGAATCAAATAAGGCTGATGAGGATAAGCCCCCCAACTGGTATCACCACCCACTCCCATCTGTTTCAGGTCAATGTTCCATGTCACCATATCCTTGAACTGGATATCGGATAAATGACGCTGCGATTTACGAAGGCCCGGCTCATCTAAATCTTCTGTAGGGAACAGATAAGCACTGGTGCTGACATAAGGCTGTCCGACAACCATCAATCCCTGTCCGGCGGTATCTGTCAGGCTCATCCAACGGACTTCAGTCTTATTACCGTTTTCCTGCGGACGGTCATACGGGAAATACTGATCGGCCACACTTCCCTTGTACAGACCTACATAAGAAGAAGTATTCCGGTCTATATAATTCTCATGAGGACCACGTCCCAGCCATTCCATCTGACTAAACTGCTTGTTCAGTGTAATACTAACCCCCATCCGGGGCAATAAAGGCAATGTATCGTTACCCGGAATGAAAGTACAGTTCACATCCAAATACCCTTTTCCCGAAAAATGATAGGCAACGATAAAATCAGACTCTCCTACAGGCAACTTATAATGAGAAACAACCTCATAAGCTTCTTTACCCAACGCCTTTTGTTTCATGGACAACAGTTTTGCCTGACGCCCCGCATCACGCCACGGACGCAAGGTTTTATTCATGCCATTTCCCATATCATTATCCGTCACAGGACGCCAGAAATTAGGACGTAAAGCTTCTTTTATCAGCTCCGTACTTCCCTCTTTATAAGAAGTCAAGGCACCGGTTTCCTTATCAAAACCTACGCTCAGATTACCGGCTGTAAGTGTCAACAACGAAGCCGCATCATCTGCTACCACCGATGAAGACTGAACCTCAGCAACAAACGGCTGATAAAATGGAAGACTCACCTGGGCATCAGCCAGTTTTGTTCCGGCTTTCAGCAGACCATCCTCATTTTTCAAACTGGCATAGAAATTCAAGAAATACTCCACACCGGGTTTTACCTGTATGGCTGGAAAAGAAGTCTTGAACTTACCCGTCTGCTGAGGAGCCAGGGATACATTATCAATAGTTCCGGTAGCCAGAAGTTCACCATTCCCCTCCAGCTTCCAAGTAAAATTGAAATCACTTAAATCCGTAAAGAAGAACTTGTTAACGTAACTCTACCCATCCCTCATGATAATCCAATAAAGAGAATGCTATATTTTGATATACTTTTTCACTTCATGGATATGCGGCTTCAAGGTACGGTCGGCGGCAATCAGACCGTTCATACAGAATTGGCAGAACTTGGAGTACCTTTCGGAGCCAGGTCACCTCCCGTATGCCCAATAGAATTTTCCATCCGGCGTCTTTGCATACAAGCTGATCTACCCAGTCCCAGATATGTCCGCCCTGTAAAGAGGGATATTTCTCTATCACATCCCAATAATCCTGAAGATTTCCTTCACTGTTGCCCATAGCATGGGCATATTCACATAGAATCAGCGGTTTGGACGGAAGATAGAGAGAATGATTGATCAATACATCTATCTTTTTATACATTGGACAGAAAATATCGGTATAAGGTCCCTTTATTCCGTCTTCCGAATGCACGGGACGCTGTGAACGGTCATTGGCATGTACCCATTTATAGGTAGCCGCGAAGTTACATCCCTCACCGGTTCATTACCCAATGACCAGATAATGACACAAGGATGGTTTTTTGTCACGCTCGAACATACGTTCCGTGCGGTCTATGAAGCTTTCTCCCATTCGGGCTGGTTAGCTAGGCATTGATCGGGCTTATATCCCATGCCATGGCTCTCGATATTGGCCTCATCAACCACATACATACCATAAATATCACATAATTCATACCAGCGGGGATCGTTGGGATAATGAGAGGTTCGTACACTGTTGATATTATTCTCTTTCATCAATTGAATATCACGCAGCATGGACGCCTCATCTACCACATGACCGTTATAAGGATCGTGTTCGTGTCGGTTTACTCCTTTTATATAGACCGGCTTGCCATTTATCAGCAATTGAGCATGTTTGATTTCGGATTTACGAAAACCGACGTATTGGGAAATATATTGTTCCGGTTTGCCATTTACACGCAAAGTAATCAGCAATCTATACAGATTTGGTTTCTCCGCACTCCATAACAAAGGTTCTCTCACTTCCTTTTTAAAATGAAGTTCCCGATCGGCAGCATTCCAACGCTTACGCTCATTGTAGATACTTTTGCCTGCTTTGTCCAACAGGCTTACTTCCACTTCAGCCCCTTTTATTTTACCTTCTCCTGCTTTGCCCAACTCTACAAAAAGATGAAAGTCAGCATTCTTGTATTCCCCGTCAAGATCGGTAACCACTTCATAGTCGCGCACATGAGTTTCAGACCGGGCATACACATAAACATCACGCTGTATGCCGGCAAAACGCCAGTAATCCTGATCTTCCAGATAGTATCCGTCACTGAACTTGAAAACCTGTACGGCTATTTCATTCTCCCCTTGTTTTACATACGGCGTAATATCAAACTCCGAAGGTGTTTTGGAATCCTGAGAGTAACCTACTTTTTCACCATTCACCCACACATAAAAAGCAGAAGCCACTCCTCCGAAATAAAGAATAATCTGACGTTTATTCCAATGGGCAGGAATAGTAAAAGTACGTCTATAAGAGCCAACCGGGCTGTTTTCCACTGCAATCAATGGTGGATTCTTCTTTATACCATACCCACTGCCTACATAAAAAGGATAGCCGAACCCTTGAAGCTCCCAATTGGAAGGAACTTTAATATCATCCCAACCTGAAACATCATATCCTTTTTGGAAGAAGTCCATCGGTCGTTCATCCGAACGGGGTACAAAATGAAATTTCCATGTTCCGTTCAAGGATTGGAAGTAAGGAGATTGTGATTTATCACCCTGCAATGCCAATTCTTTAGTGGGGTATCCCATAAAATTAGCCGCCGAAGGCAGACGATTGATATGAAGCACATCAAAATTCTCCCAATCATTATCCGAACGGGGGTATTTGTTTCTACGCACTTCTACATTGTCTGTGCTTGTTTCATTAGCGCTCCTGTTTACCGGAGCACCGTCATATTGGGATTGTGCCATACCTGCCAACGACAAAGATATGGCAATCCCTGTCAATATAGAACGAATTTTCATCATAAATATATCTTTTAATAAATTCGGAGTATCCGCATACTGATTTTTACTTCCACTATCATTGATCCAACAACAATCGCAAAATCAAAGCAGAAGACCAACCAAAGTTGGGTGCATTCAACACTTCACCTGTCAGTGGATTGTAGTTTTCATGAATCGGTCCGTCGGTCATCAGTCCTTGAGCATGTGCCATGAACTTGCGAGTCAGCAAGTCGGCTTCCTCCACATATCCGTAGCGCTTCAATCCGGTTATACCAAAATATACCTGGTTAAACCAAACCGGACCACGCCAATAACCGAAAGTAGGACGCAATGCAGGATGACTTACATCAAGAGTACCTAGCGGCAGGTAAGAGTTGAAATGTTTTCATCCATCATGATGTTCTTCACACTCTCGGCTTGTTCCGGGGTAGCAATACCTGCCCACAAAGGCAACCACCCCTCAGCCCCCATCACCTTGACAGGTGTACGGTCATTCAAACGAATATCATAAAAGAAACCACTCTCGCTGTCATACATTTTAGTCTGTACATACAGCTTGATTACCTCAGCCTCCTTAGCCAACTGTTCAGAAAGCTCCTGCTTTCCCAAGATAGAAGCCATTTCCGAAAGTGTCAGTTTATCTACATAAAGGAAGGAATTCAAACAAATATTCTCCTGATCCATCGACCAAGCTTTCTCCATCTCATTCTTTAGCATCCGGGTGTCATCAAAACGCACACCGTTATCCATGCCGCTCTCCCAAGCCGCCGCAATCAGTGTACCATCAGTAGAACCATATTCGCAAATGCCATTGTGATCGTGGTCACGCTCAGCATACCACCATTGATGGAACTTATACAATTTATCAAATATTTCGTCCAAGAACGCTTTGTCTCCTGTAACCTTATAGACATTCATGGCTCCCCATGATGCTACAGGAGGTTTGGAGTCGCGCCAATTGTTACGTGCCTTATTATAACCGATAAAATCAGGAACCATACCATTCTCTGCCTGATAATCGAACAAAGAAAGCATTTCACTCTTGGCCCCTTCGGGATTATAGTACACATTACCCGATGCAATTTGCCAAGCATCCCACGACCAACATCCACCGATGAATCCTGTATAGGAAGGGAAACTACAACCATGGAAGATATCACCGGCAGGAGTACGCCAATTGGAGTTCAACGTCATCAATGCTTTCACAGCAATGTTCCTGTAAGCGTTTTTCTTTCATATAAGGACTGTCGGCAGACAGTATCCGTTGAAGCCCCCTGATTCCAACGCTGCGCATTCTCGGCAAAACATTGATCAAAAGGTATGGATTTTTATTGCAACATACTCCTTATCTGCCTCTTCGCCTTTCAAGGTCAGTGTCTGGCTGTATTCCGAAGTATAACTTTTGCCGGATTGCAGCAAATAGTCACTCTTCTCAACAACTTGCAAACTGTCGTTCCCCACAGTCATCACTTCATCGGCTGTATGGAAAAAGCACGGTAGCCGTCACCTCGTCTACCGGCGGTTCGTTACGCAATGTGATAATCTGGCGATTGGTTCCCCAACGGCGACCTAGAACGATAATGGAACCGAACGCCCTTATCCACCTTAGTGGCAGTAGTATTCTCTTCAAAAACACCGCCACTCCAAGTCAGCGACACATTCAAAGGTGTGTCACTAAGATTTGTAATAACAGAACGTACAAAAGCAGTGCGTGAAGTGGCAAAACACAACTCAGTAGTGAATTCCAACCGCGCATCTTTAAAATGTTGTACCAACTTTCCAGGTAGATACTTGGCTGTCTGCATATTACGGACCAAGTCGTACTTTTCACCATTAACCACCAACGTAGGCTGTGCCAACGTTTGGGCAATCCATCCTCTTCCATGCATCGTCATAGGCCCGATGAAGGCACCCGCAAATGCCCTGCTTTGGTTTACTGGCAATGCATAGCCACTCCATGCACCCAGATCAGAGAACAAATTGAGATCCCCATCTACAGGTTGTTCCGGTACATTTTTCACATTCAACAAATTGGGAAAATCTTCCTGTGTCGTAAACAGGGACTTTTCCGGCTGTGTAGCGACCCGGGGTACATGCCCCCAGCCAAAGAATGCTACACATTCCATATATAGGAAATAAATGTTTCATAAACGGTTCTTCCAAAATTATACAAACAAGATTACTTGCTATAGTTCGGATTCTGCTCCCAATCGGGATTCAACAGAAATTCACTATGAGGAATAGGAAACAACTGGTGCTTGGTATCTACATAATTCTCAACAAACGGTTTATTGTGAGCTTTCAGCGTTTCTTCTACAATACCCCAGCGAACCAAGTCATACCAGCGCGAACCTTCCAATGCCAGCTCGCAAGGACGTTCTTTGTCTTGCAGATGTTTCAAGACTTCGGCTTTACTCATGGTAAGCGGCAATGCCGGTACATTGACACGTGCACGAACCTTATTTATTATGTTAATGGCCTCTGTTGTTTCACCCTTGTCATTTAGACATTCTGCATAAAGCAACAATACATCGGCATAACGGATAACGGAAACATTAAAGAAACTATAGTCCCAATAATCACTCATACCCTCGGTATAAGTAACATATTTGTGCCAGAAGATTTCTCCTTCTTTGTGGTAATCCTTAAAGGATTTTCCATTCTCATAATAAAAGGGACGACACTCGGGGATCGTCAAAAAATAAGCGTATGAAGTGCACGGTCGCTAGACTTACCGTCTATAGTCTTATCAGCCAATAACGTCTGACACATCCAGTCCGTAGGATAAGCTTCTTCATATGCATCCAGCCCAGCCATAGGTCCCAAATGAACGGTAAACAAGTTATATTCATACTGTCCGCCTGAACGGTCTCCGGTAAACTGAATCTCAAAAAGAGACTCTTTATTGTTCTTGTGCATACCGTCAAAATTATCAGCCCAATTCTCCATCAAGCCAAAAAGACTTCCTTCTTTATCAATGATCTTCTTGAATTCAACTTCGGCTTTACTCAATTCTTTGCGGAACATATAGAACTTACCCAAAAGAGCCGCTGCCGTATAACGCATGACACGTCCTTTTTCACCTTCCTCATAACTTTCGGGAAGGTCGCTCTGTACTTCTTTCAGTTCGGTCTCAATCAGACTTACCAGTTCTCCCGGATTGGCTTGTGGAGGATAGAACTCTTCATCCGTACCTGCCAATGCCTCCTTATAAATAGGAACTCTCTCGCCAAAATTCACATACAAACGATAATAAAAGTAAGCACGCAAAAAACGGGCTTCGGCTATGGACTGCTTCTTCAAGGCATTGAGTGATTCCGAGTCACCAGGTACAGTGGGAATGTTGGTCAAACATTGATTGGCATAATTAATACCTTTATACAAATTAGTCCACTCCGTCTTGACTACGGAGTTAGTGGGTTCCACATTGAATGATGAAATATTCATCCAACTCGTCACATCATCTCTGTGGGTAATCTCATCACTTCTGTATCCGTCTATTACTATGTAGCGTTCAAATGGTATCGCCCAAGATGCATTCGGCTGCAACGCTCCGTATACACTAGTCAATCCTTTCATAATATCCCCTTCACTTTTCCAGAAAATACCAGGTGATAAAGCATTGGGATTAGAGTCTTCATCCAAGAAATCTGTGCAAGAGGAAAAAGACATTCCGCTCAGAAGAGCTGCATATAATAATATGTTTTTGAATTTCATAATCTTCGTATTAAATTTAATTAGAAACCGAATTTAAGACCCATCATAAAGTCACGACTCAAAGGAATGGCTGCATAGTCATATCCCATCTGTCCGACTGAAGAACCGGTTGAAGGATCATATCCTTTGTAGTTGGTAATAGTGAACAAACGGGTAGCGCCTACATAAATACGCAGGTTACTCAAGCCCATTTTCTTACAATATTTAACCGGCAGATTATAACCTATCTGCAAGTTATTCAGACGCAGATAGTCACCATTCTCCACAAAACGGGTGGAAGTACGAGAGTTCTTATTAGGGTCACCAGACACGGCACGTGGAATATCAGTATCAGGATTTTCAGGTGTCCAAGCATTCAAGGCATTCTTACCATAGTTGAACACATGGTCCATACGCTCCAACTGATATTTAGTATAGTTATAACGCTTAGCACCAAAGTCACCGTAGAAATTGGCTACCAAGTCAAAGTCTTTATAAGCCAAGTTAATGTTGAATCCCAATGACACCTTCGGTGTACCACTACCCACTTTCACGCGGTCGTTTGTATCAAGCATACCATCTCCATTCTGATCTATGAAACGGATATCACCCGGCTTAGCCACAGGCTGCAGAGGCTGCCAGTTGCCGTTTTGATCCTTATAGCCATGAGCTGTGTTCCATTCGTCCACTTCTGCTTGATTTTGGAAGATTCCGGCAGTTTGATATACCCAGAATTCACCTATTTCACCACCTACATAAGTACGCAGAGCACCGTACTCATAGAGATAATAGGATTGGCCATAGATTTCAACACACTCTTATAGTGAGATAAATTCAAATCCAAATCGTACTTCAAACCTCGGCTTTGCATGATAAATAGCTTGCATTTCAAAACCGGTTGTGCGCAACTTACCATCGTTCACCAAGATAGAAGAATTATAACCGGTAGCCAAACTGATGTTACGGCTAGACAGCATATCACTGGTATTCTTAATATAAGCCTCCGCAGAAAGCTCCAGTTTATTGTTCCATAAACTAATGTCTACACCGATATTCTTATACACCGTCGTTTCCCACTTGATGTTACTGGATGGAAAAGCTGTAATGGCATATCCCATGGAAGTTTCACGACCATCAAAAGGATAGTTCAATGCATGGGTATTGTAGCTCAAAGTAGGAATATATCGATAAAGACCTATGTTCTGATTACCCAAAGCACCGTAGCTCAAACGGAGTTTAAACATGGAAACAGTTTCTTTCAAATTTTCCCAAAATGGTTCATTAGCAATGTTCCAACCCAATGATACAGAAGGGAAGAACCCCCACTTGTTACCTTTAGCAAAACGTGAAGAGCCATCATAACGGAAAGAAGCCATAATCATATAACGCATCATGTAGTTGTAGTTCACACGGCCAAAGAGAGAACGGAGGGCACTGCGGGTCTTGGTACCACCTACAGAATAGTTACTTTTAGCATGTCCCATCAAGCTCATACTGTTATTCTCAAAATCAGAACCGGAAGCACTAAGGTCTTCATACTTATTTTCTTCCTGAGAAAGTCCCAATAAAAGAGAAAGATTGTGTATTTCAGCAATGGTCTTGTCATAATTAGCTGTCAATTCCAACAAATCGTTGGTTGTCTGCGAACGTGATTCAGATAAACTAGCCATCGTGTTTCGTTTGGCCGCCCCAATCTCATAGGTAGGTGTAAAAAGACGAGATTTGCTAAAGTACATATTACGGCTGGCATTGAATTTCACGATAAGCCCTTTAATCGGCTCGTACTGCAAATAGCCGGAAGCTGCGATATAATCGGTAGAGCTTGTATTATCAATCAATTTATTAAAAGCAACCTGATTACCGGCATCAGACATACCCATACCAGAGATGGCACCACCATAACCACCATCGTTGTTCTCATCATAAAGGAACGCTAACGGCTCCATATTCGTCACCTGATAAATGGAAGAGAAACCCGAATTGGATTCCAAATCGGCCGACCAACGGCTATAGCTTACAGATTCACCCATTTTAAACTTACCACGGGTAACATCAGAGTTTAAACGGAAACCGAACTTTTCATCTCCGGTAGCAATAGTCACACCGTCCGTCTTACTATAGAAAGCAGAAAGAGACACATTGGAATTAGCACTACCTGCCGTATAACCAATGTTATATTTTGTGTAAAACCACGTTGGTAATACTCTTTCTGCCAATCAGTATCAGCAAACTGGCTCGGGTCTCTCTCGTACTCGCTGATATATTTAGGCCAGCGGCTCTCGTCCGTACCTGCATTTATTAATGCCATCTTACGTACTTTAATAAACTCAGCTGAATTACAAACTTCCAGACGCTTCGGCACGGCACTCAATCCCCAATAACCGGAAAAAGTAATCTTCGGAGCTGAATTCATCGTACCACGATGTGTTTCAATCAAAATAACACCAGCTGCCGAACGTGAACCATAGATAGCGGCAGTAGCAGCATCTTTCAATACGGAAATCGATTTAATATCTTCAGGATTAAGATAAGACATATTACCCGGGACACCATCGATAATCACTAGTGGACCGTTACTTTCACTGTTCTCGCCATCATCATCTTTCCAAGAAGTCACACCGCGTACCTGCAAAGTGGCAGAAGAACCGGCAGCACCACTGCCAAAGTTTACCGACAAACCCGGAGCCATACCTTGCAATGCCATCTCTGCATTTGCAGTAGGAATCTTAGACAGTTTATCACCCGATACTGATGTTACCGAACCTGAAACATCAGACTTTCTGTGTACCATAACCAATTACAACCACCTCATCCAATGTCTTGGTATCTTCTATTAATACAATTTTTATAGTAGACTGATTACCTATTTTCACGGTCTTTGTGGTATAACCTACATAAGAAACAATCAATTCAGTTCCCTTACCGATAGATAAAGTAAAACGACCATCCAAATCAGTAATCGTACCGTTTGTAGTACCTTTTTCCAATACACTGGCACCAATGATAGGTTCACCCTGCTCATCGGCTACAATACCGTTTATAGATTTCTGTTGTTTCACTGCTTCTACTTCGGGAGTTGCTTGCTTATATAATACAATATGACGATTTTCTATTTTATAATCGATACCTGATTTTGAAAATAACCGATCTAAAATCTGGTTAATCGTTTTATTTTCTACTTTAATGGATACTTTTCTATTGACATTGACTTGATTCAGATTATAGGTAAAATAGAAATTTCCTTTTTTCTCAATAGCATTAATCACGTCATGCACCGTAGTATTTTCCATGTCCAAAGACATCTTCACATTCTGTGAATAAGCGATGCCTGCCCAACACGGGACAGTTCCCAATAATAGAAAAAGAACAAAGAATTTCATAATTAACAATGTTTTTCGTAGCCATAGTGATTTTTGCTCACCCAATGGCGTGCATTTCATAATATTATCCATACATTTGTAATTGATTAGTTTGTAATAAATTATAAGGTTACTCATTAATCCGGGTCGAAAGATGGTGGTGCGTCTTCGACCCTTCATTTTTGCAAAGGTTTTACTTCATAGGCATCCGTTGTTTTTCAAAGTTTCACATACTGTTATTTTTTATATAGGTATACCGTTTTCTTTTCAATTCTATAATCCACCCGTCTGGTTTCTTTCAGCAATTCCATCGCCTGGGCTATGGTCAAGTCTTTCCTAAAATGGCAAGTGAAATATTCTTCAACCAGCGAACTATCCATAATCCTGATTTTCACATCATACCGACGTTCTATAACCTTTGCCATTTTCTTTCAAGTCTTATTGTCGAATCTCAGGTCACCAGTAGTCCAACTATCCACATTTGCCTGCGCCGAATTCCTTATTAACACCAAGCCATCACTAACGGTGTAATATACCTGGTCATTGGGCGACATTCTTTCCTTACTTCTGTCATCTAAGGTTGACACTTCTACCGAACCTTCTTTCAAAGTAATCCAACTCGGTTCATCCAAGTAGGCTTTTGCATTAAATTTTTGTACCCAACACCCTGATATTCAACATCGGCAATTTCACCGTAAACGGACATTTTTGGATTATGCGCCACCTCAAAATAGCCCTCTCCTTCCAATGTGACCGTTCTATATTTTCCGAAAACTTAGCCGGATAAGAAAAAACGGCTCTCAGCGTTCAGCCAAACTGTTGTCCCATCACTCAGCAATAAAGAAACCCGTTGGCCTTTCGGAACCACTACCGTATTGTATGCTTCCGGTTCCTCTTTCGTGATATAGAACAAGTTTGTTGCAAAAAGACAAACAGTAACCAACACAGCCGCATACTTCCACCATTCCCCGATGGTGAATCTCTGTACCGGTTTCTCTCTTTTCTCTGCCTGCTTACTCAAGCCAAGCTGTCCGCTCAGTTGCCGATAAGCTTCATCCATACGTCCTTTATCCGAAAAACGCATTTCAGCTTTCAGTCCCCAGATTTGCTCCAGCTCAAATAAACGCTGACGGTTATCTTTCTCTTTCAACCACTCTAAAATCTCTTTTTCTTCGGTTGCAGTACAATGCTTATTGATATATCGAATTAAAAATTTCGTCCTTCATTTTAC
>ENA-OQAX01000179-OQAX01000179.1-human-gut-metagenome-genome-assembly--contig:-NODE-179-length-14762-cov-1.997608_pt1 | contig 14762 bp, 15 predicted proteins | sample MGYA00242741_ERZ504539 | MGnify/ENA primary metagenome ERZ504539 (study PRJEB26092, sample SAMD00036277) | human gut metagenome | host: Homo sapiens | study: EMG produced TPA metagenomics assembly of... | reverse complement strand
CTAAAGGCGGATTCTTTTTTAAAATGGAACAGTTTGTCATCGAACTCATAGGTTTTCGTTTACATAAATAGCTGTTCCATATCCTTGACGTTCCCCAATTGCCGGGAACCTGAATATCCGCCCATCCTCCTGTTATAAAACTCCGGTTTATAAAAAATCCTTCGGACGGTTATCGGGATTCTTTACCCAATGGAATTTCCAACTACCGTTCAGACTCATGTAATAAGGAGAAGATTCATAATCTCCGTTACGGATATCAGATACGGTTTGATAAGGCCACACATAAGTATGAGGGGCCAGTTTGTTCAGTCCGACAGCATATTGGCTCTGCCATTCGGGTTGTTGTTGCGCCATTACTGGAAATATAACCAGAGCAGCCAAAAAATATAATAAATGTATTTCTCATATATCTATTTTATTCTATCATTACCTCATCAAAATAAATCCTTGCCTCTTGTCCGGGGCGTACATGGGTTGCAGGACACTCTCCGGCTCCTTTTAGCAATAATCCGCACATAACGGCCAATTTCCTTATTCAAATCAAGTACCACATCCTCTTTGAAAGTCCCTTCACGGAAAATCTCTCCATCCGTGAACTGTTTACCGGATACTTTACGATAACTCCCGATTATCATTTGAAACCCACACTTCAATATCTGCCGGTTTATGGGCTGCCATGCCATAATTCGTTATGCATCCCACTGATACAGAACGAAGCGACTCCTTCTTTTGCAAATCTATAGTAAAAGCGACAGAATCACTGCTTTCCCATGAATGCCATTCGAAATCCGACTGGCGCAAGCTGCCACGTATACCATTTACTAAAATCTTCCCAGCCTGTGTATTTCCTAAAACAGGTTTGGCGGTAGCCTTATTCCAAACCAAAGGCAATGTCAATGTTTTTCCCATCTGCCGACCTGCTCTATAAGTCGTACACTTTATAGTTTGTGTACCGGTCACCATCAACGGGTTCTTATATAGCGGAGACCGGTCTGTCGGCTCCTTACCATCATTGTGTAACGGATTTCCACATCAGGACGTTCACATTCCAGTTTCACCTGTAGCTTTCCATTTACAGGGGTTACCGTATGTTGTATATTATACATGGAACAGGCAAACACAATTCCTTTAGCAGACAGATGCTCGTTGAATTTATCCATTGCTACCAAAAAACTTCTCCAATTTTTTATGCCAAGGCTGTGTCCAAGCCACTTCGGCTAAAGCAGCCAGACGAGGGAACAGCTGATATTCCACATCTTCCGGTTTATTGCAAAACTCAGTCCACATAGAAGCCTGTACTCCCATCAGCAAGGAACGTACCTCCGGACTCCATTCTTTCTGTATCGGTTCATACCTATATACATCCTTCAATGTATTATTCCCAAAATAGGTCAAAGGTTCAAACCATTGCGGTCCCTGATAACGAATCAAATACATGATACGTGCAGGAGTCATGACAAACCTATGCCCTTGCTCCGCTGCCTTGACGGCAGCCTGACCATAGCCTCTCCAACCATAAATAATTGCTCCGTCGGGAATCCGGGTATTGGTCAGTTCATCCCAGCCCATGGCTTCTTTCCCTTTGCTTTGTACATATTTACTCATTCTCGCCATAAAATAACCTTGCAACGCTTCTTCGTCCTCCAAGCCTTCCTGTCGCATACGCTCCTGACAAAGCGGACACTCCTTCCAATGCGTTTTCCGAGCCTCATCCCCACCCAATGAATATACCTGGAGGGAAACAGCTCCACCACCTCGTCAATCACCCCTTGCAAGAAAGTGAACACACTATCGTTTCCTGCACAGAAGATCACATCCGCATGATTTCCTCCCAATCCTGGAAGGACACCGATAAATTTATCGACCACAGGACAAGCCAGCAACGGATAAGAAGCCAACGCCGCATTACTATGAGCCGGCATTTCAATTTCAGGAATCACTTCAACCTGATGTCGGGCGGCATACGCCACTATCTCACGGATATCCTCCTGTGTGTAAAATCCTTTTTCTACAGTCGGTTCACCCTGCCGGGGATTACGACGCTCCGGAAAAGATTTTCCAGGACGATCTACACGCCGTGAACCGATTTCCGTAAGTAAAGGATATCTCTTTATTTCAATACGCCAACCATTATCATCCACCAAATGCAGATGCAGAGTATTGATTTTCAACATTCCCATACAATCGATAATACGAAGCAGATTCTCTTTCGGAATAAAAAAAGCGGGCCACATCCACCATCAATCCACGATATCCGAAACGAGGTTCATCCTTGATTGTCATAGCCGGCACGCTCCAATCCGCAGTTTCCGCCACCGCTGTGCCCTCAATGGAAGCAGGCAATAACTGGCGAATAGTCTGCAAGGCATAAAAGAAACCTTTCGTATCTGAAGCTTTAACTATTATCTGCCTGGGAGTTATTTCCAGATGATACGCCTCACTCTTTAATGCAGCATCGGTAAGGAAACTGATTTTCCCCTTCTTTTCTCCAACCTTCACACAAGGAGTAAATCCGGCCGCCTGGGTAAAAAGAGCAGAGAAACAGCGTGCAACCTCTGCCTGCTCCTCATTTTCTACCGTAAAGTCTGTTTTTCCGGAGAAAGTAAAGTAACCTGTACCCGGAGTGACACTCTCCGGGCAGGGAACAATAGATATAGGTTGGATTAGATTGTCAGCAGGTAAGGCCATAGTCGCAAATAACGACCATAGCAAAATCAAACAAGCGTATTTCATGATATATGCTATTTTTCTTATTCTTTGTCTCTATCGGGTGAAAAGCGTACCGGATCATTATACTGCTCCTGCAATCTTGCCAATTCAGCCTTCAGCTCCGTCACAACCGATTCATATTCTTTCTGACCATAAAGATTGTGCATTTCCGTAGGGTCTGCCTGTAAATCATACAATTCCCACACATCAATATCGTTATAAAAATGAATTAATTTATAACGCTCTGTACGTACACCATAATGACGTTTCACCATATGTTCTGCCGGATATTCATAAAAATGATAATACAATGATTTGCGCCAATCAGCAGGTTTTTCTCCTTTCAACAGTGGAAGCAACGAAACACCTTGGATATCTTCGGGAACAGGAGCACCTGCCAATTCCAGAAAGGTAGGTGCATAATCTATGTTTTTGCACCAGTTCTGTAATATCACCTTTCCTGTCAAAACCTTTGGGCAACCGCATTATAAGCGGAGTATGCATGGATTCTTCGTACATAAAGCGTTTGTCAAACCAACCATGTTCTCCCATATAGAAGCCTTGGTCTGAAGTATAAACCACCAAGGTATTGTCCAGCATATTCTTTTCTTTCAGATAATCCAGTACACGGCCTACATTATCATCCAACGATTTCACTGTTTTCATATAGTCACGCATATAGCGCTGGAACTTCCAATCGGCCAGTTCTTTACCCTGAGGATTCTTTTTATAAAAGTCATCAATAATGGGACCATAAAACTTATCCCATGCCGCACGCTGCCCCTCATCCATACGTCCGATATAATTTTCATAAAGAGCCTTCAAACGGGTTTGTTTATCGGGGCGAAGCATCTTAAGGTCATAAATCATATCCATATCCTTCACGATGCTCATTTCCTGAGCCGCTGCCGCAGGACGTCCTTCATAATCATCAAAGAAATTATCGGGCAACGGAAAAGTTTTATCTTCATACAAAGACAAGTTACAAGTATCTGCCAGCCAGTTGCGATGAATAGCCTTGTGATGAATCAAAATACAAAAAGGTTTGTCTTTATCCCGTTTGTTCTCCATCCAGTCTATGGCATCATCAGTAATGATATTGGTTATATACCCATGTTTTTGAATGGTGTCATTGTCTTGCGTAATAAAATCCGGATTATAGTAATCACCTTGTCCGGGTACAATCTCCCAATAATTGAAACCTGTGGGCAGACTCTCTAAGTGCCATTTTCCGATAAGGGCGGTCTGGTATCCGGCCTGTTGCAGCAGCTTCGGAAAAGTCTGTTGCGAACCATCAAATATACAAGTGGTATTATCATAGAATTTATTAGCACAACTATGCTTGCCGGTAATCATGCAGGCACGGCTGGGACCACTTAATGAATTGGCCACAAAACTGTTAGTAAAACGCACTCCGTCATTAGCAATGCGGTCAAGGTTAGGCGTTTCCATATAACGCTTGTCATAGCAGCTCATCATCTGGGCAGTATGGTCATCGGTCATTATATACACGATGTTGTAAGGTTTCTGCTCCTCAGTTTTCTTTTGTGAAGCGCATGATGACAAAGATGCCACAGCAGTAATGCCGGTCAAAGAAAAAAGTAATCCTGATTGTAGGTTGTTCATATTCATAAATTTAAATAAGCAAAGAATTAACATCCGCAAAGATACAAGTTATGTTATTGTTTCTTGTCTGGAAATGACTATTTTATATCCGAGAATGTCCAGAAACAGGTTACAGACAAGAAAAAACGGATGCAAAGCGCAGGTGCGCCCTGCATCCGGAAAAATCCAATAAAGACCTATTGAATAAAGCGTTCTATCATGTTTCCTTAATTAGTATAACCATAATTATTGTCACTATAGTCAAGAGCTGAATTGGTGTCTATCTCATCTTTCGGAACCGGGAGCAATAAATTTTTTCTTCAAGAAGTTTTCATCATTCAAATTTCCATCATTAAAAAATACGTTCTCCCCAATTGCCGTTCCGTTTAGGATTATTGGCCACTGATTCTTGAATAATTCCATGCCCATTGTTGACCTCAAAAGCCTTTTTCAGAAACTCTGTGCCGCGTAAACGCATTTTCTGATACATTTCCGGTTCACCGGCACCTTCGAAAATACGTTCAAAATAAATTTTCTCACGCACTTGTTCTTTAGACAAGCCACTCTTCCAGTCAGCCGGCTGAGACGCGTTTCCTGATTGACGCGCTCTCTTCAGCACCTCATTGGCAAATGTTATCGCCTTATCAGTCTGCCCCAATTCATTATATGCATCCGCTGCCATCAGTAACATATCTGCATAACGATACAAAATTAAATTCTTATGACTGTTATTACCACTCTGCTCAGGATCCCACGGTTTCTTGAAATAGGGCCATGACTTTGTATTGGTAGATGGCTTTTTTGTCGCATTTTCCAACAAAGACAACAAGCCTTTCAAATACCCTTTTTCAGCGGGAGTCGCAGTAGCCGTATCGGCAATCATAGCATAAAGTTCTTCAGCTTTCGGACTAGCCGGATCAGCTAATTTCTCGTAAGGAATCCGTCCTACATACAACTTGGGTTTCTTCCATCCGGCAGGTTTTTCTTCTCCTTCAATGGTATATGTAAAATAAGGATAGGCATATACAGTATCGCGCGCCGAAGCTATAGGCTCCTCTTTAGGTTTCTCACCTTTTCCTACTCCGGCATAAGACTTCCAATAAGTCAGGAATGTGCTTTCAATACGTGGATCACCGGGATAAGTAGCCCAAAAATAATCATACAAAGCTTTTGAAGCACGTATGCGGTCCCAAGCCTGCCCATTACAAGAGCCATTAGGAGCGACCAGCCAGCTACCCCGGTTACGGTGGTAGAACCTGCAAGTGCAAAATTCAATTGAAAAATAGATTCCGGAGAACCTTGTACGTAATCAACAAACAAATCACTGAATTTATCCGCCAGCCGGTATTTAGGCATTACCTCATCAAAACACGCTTTCGCCTTCTCCCAAGCCGTATTATCACCCTGACAGCCCAAAGTATGATAGAGTTTTCCTAGATACGCTTTCGCCGCCCACTTCGTTGCAAAACCGTCATCATCTTTTTCCGGTAAATTCTCATAAGCGAACTCCCAGTCAGTACGTACCAATTCAAAGACCTCATTTTTAGGAGAACGAGGAACAGCTACTCCGTCATGAGCAGAGGGAGTGGTCTTTAAAGGTACATCTCCATAGGTAACTGCCAAATTGTAATAAGCCAATGCACGCAAAAAACGAGCAGCCGCTTCCATTGGCAATTTATCAGCCGATTCTAACGGACTATCGGCAATATTGGCAATGAATGCATTTGTTTCACCAATCACTTTATACATCCCTCTCCACGCCATTGTGTTTATAGTTTCATCAATTCCTCCGTCCATAGAGACCAATAAATCTGTAGAACTGCCATTCGTTTGTGACCATCCAAAACCACAATATCCAAATGTTACTTCCTGCCATGCCTGGCCATAAGCATTATCAGCCGACATATATCCGTAACATCCCATCAAAGCCTGTCTGGCATTTTTCCCACAGTACTAAAACTGAGTTTTTTGTATTTTATCGTATATTTGCGGGTCTTCATCCAGCCACGATTCGCAGGATGCCAAATGACAAAGCACCTGCTAATAAAAAATATACATTTTTAGTTTTTTCATTTTACAAAAAAAATTATCGGTTAAACTATTTAAAAGGTCACATTTAATCCAAAGACATAAGAACGTTGGCTTGGAAATGCATTCATATCAATGCCCGGGCGTAATCCATCAAAAGCAAACGAATTGATTTCCGGATCGTATCCACTGTAATTAGTGATGACAAATGCATTTTTTAACCGAAGCAAATACACCTATATTCTGAAAGCCGATTTTCTTCATCCAAGATTTTGGCAATGTATAATTCAAAGTGATATCCGAACAACGCAAGTAACTTCCATCCTCAATATAACGGTCATAAACCACGTTCTTTACATTCGCCGTAGCCGACGGATAAAGATTTGAATGATTCTCTTCCGTCCAGATATTCCGGAATGCTTCTTGTGTCAAATTACCAGCTTGCCGAGAGGGCGTATAATAACGGATATTCGTATTCAATATCTGATTACCATGCACACCATTAAAAGAAGCCGAAACAGACAGGTCTTTCCAGGCAATACGAGTTTGGAAACCATAAGTAAAGTCCGGATTCGGATTGCCTAAAATGGTTTTATCCTTTTCATCCACAACACCATCCTCATTCATATCCACCGCTTTTTATATTACCGGCTCCCAAGTCATTGGCCACAGAACTGGAATAATATTTTGTTGATCCGTCAGCAGCCGTATAAGCAACTTTTCCATCTACAATATCTTCCGGCTGAATAATACCTTGAGTCTTATATCCGAAGAACAATCCCGGTGCCTCACCTGCAATGAAAAGATTAGCAATACCAAAATGATCTCCTATAGAAGTTCCCTGATATCCACGCACATTCTTCAAGGTTCCAAAATCATGTCGGTGCAAAACCCAGGATCCAGCCAATTTTCAATTTTATTGAAACCAATGTTTCCGCCCAAACTCCAACTCCAACCGTTCAAGTTACGGAGAATATCTCCATTCAAACTAATTTCAACACCTTTGTTTTTCAACGAACCTTGATTCAACATCACACTTGCAAAACCACTGGAAGCAGGCAATGAACGCGAAATAAGCAAATCATTGGTTTTTTTCTGATATACATCTACTGATCCTGACAGACGGCTGTTGAAAAAAGCAAAATCAAAAACCTACAATTCCAAAGAAGATGTACGTTCCCACTTCAATCCGTCATTCTGCAAATTGCTTACCGCCATTGCCAAAATCTGATCCCCTGTGGCTTTTGCATAATCTATTATTTGTGAATAATCAGAGAAAGTAGCATAAGGATTAATGCCCTGATTGCCTGTAACACCAAAACCTAAACGTATTTTCATTTGATTCAACCAGTTAATATTCTTCATAAATTCTTCCTGCTCCATACGCCAAGCTAAAGAGAAGGAAGGAAAGTAAGACCATCGGTTACCCTTTTTGAATTTACTTGATCCGTCCGCACGTACAGATGCAGTAAGCAAATATTTATCATAAGCAGAAAGATTGATACGACCTAGATAAGACAGTAACTGATAATCCTTTTGGGTAGGTTGTTCATGAGTCTTCACAGAAGCAAGGTGTAACCCTTTTGTACGTAAGTCAAAATTAGAGAAACGAGTACCCTTCACATTCTTATTCAAGAATGTATGTCCGTCATAAGTTACACCAGCAGTCGCTCCCAGATGAATACCTTTCGCCAAGTCAATATTTAAATTCAATAAGTTCTCTATATTATAATTGGTCTTGTTCAAATTAGCCATGGCTAGCACACCTTGATCATTAGCACCGATAGTGAGCTGCATGCCATACCAACGAGCACGTTCGTTTATATTCACATTTCCTCCGGCACGAAGATTATACGAAAGGTATTTGCAAATATTCCATTTCAAATCCAGACTACCGCCAAAGCTTTTATCATCCGTTATATCATCATAGTCATCCCGCCAGCTATAAACAGTAGTTTTTGCATCCATGTCCGTTTGTAATGTCGGGTCGTCTGCCGGAATTTCATAAGGAGCTGTATCCAGTACTGTACGTGCCAATGAACCGGCAATACCACCTGTCGTATTACCTCCGGTCATCATATCATTTTGTTTGATAGATCCATTCAGAGCAAGTGCCATAGTAACGGACTTTGAAAGGTTAGCCGTAAGGTTTGCACGCAAATCACCTTGTTTAATACCTGTATTACTTACAATACCTTTTATATCCTTAAAACCACCCGAAACATAATAAGTCATTGCATCCGATCCTCCGCTGACCGATGCAGAATAGACTTGAGAGAAAGCAGATGAATAGGCTTCTTTCTGCCAGTTCTTATAACTCAAGACACGATAGTATTCAGGGTTGGTAGGATCTTTTTTATATTTATCCAAGTTTTCACCATACACATAATGCATCTCGCCATTTGCTTGCGGATAGTACTTTTCCTCGCCGGCATTAGCCTTCATATTGGCATAAGCAGCATACTGTTCCAGATTCAACATATTATGCAGGTTACGGGCATCCGCAATGGTAAAGTTTGCAGTCACGTTTACTTTAGCCTTACCTGCTTTCCCTTTTTTAGTCGTAATGATAATAACACCATCGCACCGCGGGAACCATAAATTGCCGTAGCCGAGGCATCTTTTAATACAGTGATATCTTCAATATCCGCAGGATTCAAAGCACTTAAAGGATCCTGCGCAATCTGGAAATCACCGCCACCCATAGCCGACTCTGCAAATTCCCCGGTGGAAGATTGCGGGACATTATCAATAACATACAGAGGCTGGTTATCTCCACGCAATGAGTTAGCGCCACGAATTGTCACAGAACTGGCAGCTCCCGGAGCAGCCATAGATGAAGTTACATTCAGCCCCGCCACCTTACCTTGCAACAGATTATTAAAAGAAGCTGTTTTAGAAGCATCGTTAGCATCCGGACGCAAGCTGGCGGTAGCACCGGTCAAATCACTCTTTCTTGCCGTACCATAAGCCACTACCACCACTTCATCCAATGTCTGGGTATCATCTTTCAACTGAACATTCAATACTTTTTTTCCACCGACCGGCACTTGCTGGGTCACATAGCCAATAAAAGAAAACACTAATGTAGATTTGGAGTCAGGAACATCAATAGAATAATTGCCATCAAAATCTGTAATGGTTCCCGTGGCTGTACCTTTCACTTGTACATTCACACCGGGCATCCCCTCGTTCGTACTGTCAGTAACTTTACCTGTTACTTTTATCTGCTGGGCAAACATATCTGGAATTGCTGCCACACAGAAGACACACACTAGAAAAACGTTAAAGAGGTTCTTCTTCATAGAATTAAATTTAAATTAGTAATTTATGATAGTTAACATTATTTTAATCTGTGGCAAATGTAGAGGAAAACAGAAGTATAAGGGGTACAATAATCACTATTTTTAAGTCCAAAATTAGCTAAAAAGGTCCATTTCACCGAGAAATAGTCAATTTTAGAGGAGTAATAAACAAAGTCGGAAACCCGGCCATTGTTTTTTTAAGGACAATGACAACCAACCCAAATATAAAAACAAGTATCTTTGTATCTCCAAATATGTTTTTATCCATTAATCAATATATTATGAAACTAAAACTTTCTATTTTAACGATCCTGCTGTTCTTCTTATCAGCATCTTTTCCCTTGGCCGCCCAAAAGGCTCCCCAACCGTTTGATATTGACACCCCTTCGCTCCGCGTCTTCCTTCCGGCTCCCGAACTGGCGACAGGCCGTGCCATAGTAGCCTGTCCGGGTGGCGGATATGGCGGACTGGCTGTCAACCACGAAGGCTATGACTGGGCACCTTACTTCAACAAACAAGGCATCGCACTGATTGTACTGAAATATCGGATGCCTCATGGTGACCGCACTCTCCCCATCTCGGACGCCGAAGCTGCTATGAAAATGGCGCGCGACAGTGCCGATGTATGGAATCTGAATCCATATGATATAGGTATAATGGGCTCCTCTGCCGGAGGGCATCTAGCTTCAACCATCGCCACACATGCCCGCCCCGAACTCCGCCCTAACTTTCAAATCCTGTTCTATCCTGTCATCACCATGGATAAATCCTATACTCACATAGGATCTCACGATAATCTTTTAGGTAAGGACGCTTCCGCCGAACTGGAAACCGAATTTTCCAATGAGAAACAAGTAACCAAGAAACTCCCTGCGCCTTTATCGCCTACAGTGACGATGACAAGACAGTTCCTCCTGCCAATGGGGTAAATTATTACCTGGGGCTGCACAAGAATCATGTACCAGCCGTACTCCATATTTATGCCAGTGGCGGACATGGCTGGGGTATCCGCGAAAACTTCATTTACAAGAATGAGATGTTAAACGATTTATCCGCCTGGTTGCGCAGTTTCAAAGCTCCCCCGTAAAGATGCTGTCCGGGGTAGCCTGTGTAGGCAACAGCATTACTTACGGAGCAGGAATCAAAAAACCGGAGCCACGACAGCTATCCCCTCCGTTCTAGGCCGTTTTGCTAGGAGATAAAATACTGGGGTGAAAAAACTTTGGAGTCAGCGCACGTACCATGCTGAATAAAAGGTGATCGCCCTTATATGAAAGAACAAGCTTACCAACAAGCATTGGCGTTCAACCCCAATATCGTTGTTATCAAACTGGGAACCAATGACAGCAAGTCATTCAACTGGGTACATAAAGCAGATTTCATAAAAGATACACAAACCATGATTGACGCCTTTAAAGCCCTTCCCTCACAACCTGAAATCTATCTATGCTATCCTTCAAAGGCATATCTTACCGGAGAAAGCATTAATGATGATATCATCTCAAAAGAGATTATACCTATGATTAAAGAAGGTTGCCAAGAAAAACAAGCTGCCTGTCATTGACCTTCACAGCGCAATGGATGGAATGCCGGAATTATTCCCCGATCATATCCATCCCAATGAAGAAGGAGCGAAGGTGATGGCAAAAGCTGTTTACGATGCTATAGCAAAATAAAAGGAAACGAAGGAGCAGACAGGAATTAATCAGCCAAAAAGAGACTTTTTATCGGTTGTCCGCATTATTCATACGTCATTTTGTTGTGTTATTCAAGACAATCAACTATTTTTGTTCCCAAACCTTGAGTAAGCAATGAAAACATCTGCCCACAACATACGAATCCTGTCCTTGCTCCTTCTATTCACTCTACTGCATTCTATATCAGAAGCCAAACAGTACTTTTTCCAACAAATCCCCTCTCAAAACGGACTTTCCTCCATGGTACGCTGTATGGAAGTCAGTCAGGAAAAAGGATATGTCTGGATAGGGACACGCTCAGGAATCGGACGATTCGACGGTTACGAACAGCGAAGATATCTGCGCGGTAATGTCACACATATTTTGGAAGATGAAGAACATACCATTTGGGTCATCACAGAAAAGGGAGTATTCCGCTACAATGAAATAGAAGACAATTTTATCCTTGTGCGGGATAAAGACAACAATCCGGTAATAGCCAGTTCTCTTTGCCTATGGGAGGACGGAGTAATCTTCGGGGGAAGAGGAAGACTATATAAATACAACTATGAAGACCATATTATCAACCTGTTCCATACGTTGAAACCGAACGGCAAGTATCATATTTCCAATCTTTACCAATGGGATTCCCACACTCTCCTAGCCACCAACCGATGGGCAAAAGCTTTATTTATTGATATCGCTACGGGCAACACCCGTCCTGTTCCCTTCAACAGTGAACAGATTATCTCATTGTTGATTGATAGAAAAGGAAATGTATGGGTAGCTCATTACAATCAGGGAGTAAGCTGTTATGGCCGTAATGGAAAACAATTACAGACCTATCATACACAAAATTCTCCTCTCAAAACCAATGTAGTGCTATCATTAGAAGAGCATAATGGACAAATATGGATGGGTACAGACGGCGGAGGAATCCATATTCTCAATCCGCAGACCGGCAAGATATCGACATTGAGGTACATTCCGGGAGATCGTTACTCCTTGCCTGCCAACTCTATTCTTTGTCTATATAACGACAAAAGCGACAATATGTGGGCAGGAAGTGTACGTAACGGATTAATCAATATTAAAGAGGTAGGAATGAAAACCTATCAAGACGTACTGCCGGGACAGAATTACGGACTGAGTGAGAAAACAATCCTATCCATTTATCAGGACCATGACAATCAAATATGGATCGGAACAGACGGAGGGGGCATCAACCTCTTCGACCCGGCCACCGGAAAGTTTCATCACATACTTTCTACCTGGGAAGAAAAGGTGGCTTCCATCACCGGCATGGACAAAGACCATCTGCTGGTTTCGCTATTCAGCCAAGGCCTGTTTATCTTTCATAAAGAAACCCACCGATATCAGCCGCTTGTCATTATCAACGACAGCATTAATGATATTTTATGCCATCGGGGAAAAACAGTCAATGTATATCAAAATACTCCTGAAACCATTTTGATGTTATCCGAAATACCTTATAAATACCATATTGGTAAAAAGCAATTCATTCCCATCACCAAGGGAAAAGGCATCACTGATATTGTCGGTACATTGTTACCCATAAACAGCACAGGAGAGGATTGCTATCTGCACGATTTGGAACATATCTATCATATCAACTCCAGCCTCAACGAACTGGAACTTATATTTACCTGTCAAACAGACACCGTGTTCAATTCTGTTTCACAAGACGAGAACGGATTGCTATGGATAGGCAGTAACCATGGTTTAAGTTATTATAATCCGGGTACAAAGCAATATACCCTTGTCCCCAATACCCTGATTAATGAAATAAGCTCGCTCATTTGTGACCGGCAAGGACGTGTATGGATAGGAACGGAAGAAAAATTATTCGCATATCTGATTAAAGAAAAGAAGTTCATCTTATTCGGTGAACCGGACGGAGTGGTACAAAACGAATATCTGGAGAAACCCCGGTTGCTCTCTTCATCCGGAGATGTCTATATGGGAGGTGTAAACGGCTTGCTACATATCAACCGGCACTTACCTGACGAACCCGCACTTCTCCCCACTCTTCAACTGGCCGACATCCTAGTGGGCGGAGAACGTGTCTACGACCGGATATCAAACGACCACCAACTTAGTGTCAATGAAAAAAGCAAACCGATCATCATCAAAATCATCACCCGTGATAAGGATATTTTCCGCAAACCCATGTATAGATACACCATTACAGGACTGAACGGACAAAACATCTATTCTTATTTACCGGAAATAAACTTAAGCAGCCTGCCAACAGGCAGTTATCACATAAAAGCCGCCTGCAGTACCCGCAACGGTGACTGGACAGCAGACTATGATATTCTTACCCTGATAGTACTGCCTCCTTGGTATAAATCTGGCTGGTTCATCCTAAGTTGCACCCTTTTTATCTTCGTTAGCGTTATCCTCATTTTCATCCTGTTATTGCGTAACAAAGAAACCAAGTTAAAGTGGGCAATGAAAGAACATGAACAGCAGGTATACGAAGAAAAAAGTGCGCTTTCTCATCAACATCAGCCATGAGCTCCGGACTCCACTGACCTTGATACATGCACCCTTGAAACAACTAATGGACAAACTTACCGCCGACAACGAAAATTATCCGTTGATCCAAAGCATCTGTAAACAATCTGAACGGATGAAGAACATTCTGAATACTGTTCTGAATGTTCGCAAAATGGAAGTAGGACAAAGCACACTCCATATCCAGAGCATACAATTGGATGAATGGGCGGAGCAACTGATTTCCGATTTTAAACCGGAAGCCTCCGTCAGAGGCATCACGCTCGTCTATCAACCTGAGCCGGAGATTCAAACCTTGTGCTTCGACAAAGAAAAATGTACCACTATCCTGACCAACCTATTAATTAACGCATTGAAATATACTCCCGATGAGAGTACAATCAGCATTTCAACCCGTTTGTCGGAAGACAGGACAAGAGTACGCATATCCATTTCCGACCAAGGTCCGGGACTGAAAGATGTGGATACCAACAATCTCTTTGTCCGCTTTTACCAAGGCAACAACAGTCGTCCCGGCACAGGAATCGGATTGTCCTATTCTAAAATACTGGTCGAACAACACGGAGGCAACATTGGAGCCTACGACAACAAGAATTTCGGAAGTCCGGGAGCCACTTTCTGGTTCGAACTTCCATTAAATACCGAACCGGAAATATCACGCTGCACCCACAAGAAATATCTGAATACACTTTTTGGCACCCACGCAAAGAAAACAGAAAAGCATTCCCCGAACAACAGGAAAGAAAAATAAAAACAGCCCCAACCATACCTTATTAATAGTAGATGACAACAAAGACCTGACCGATTATCTGGCAACAGCCCTGAAAGACCGGTTTAAGACAATATGGGTAGCCGCCGATGGAGAGGAAGCATTGCGTCTTTGCCGGGAAAAACGCCT
>ENA-OQAX01000178-OQAX01000178.1-human-gut-metagenome-genome-assembly--contig:-NODE-178-length-14764-cov-1.610166_pt1 | contig 14764 bp, 18 predicted proteins | sample MGYA00242741_ERZ504539 | MGnify/ENA primary metagenome ERZ504539 (study PRJEB26092, sample SAMD00036277) | human gut metagenome | host: Homo sapiens | study: EMG produced TPA metagenomics assembly of... | reverse complement strand
AATCAAATCAAGTAAGTCCCCTGCTTCAATTGCGAAAAGCAATAAGCAGTGGGTGGGGACTTGCTTGTATCAGGAGGAGTGCAAGCTCCTCCTGATAAACTGCGGAGCAGTTATTTGGTGTAGAGCTACGTAGCGAAGCGGATTGCGAATATCCGCTTGACTCAGCGAAAAAATATTGTCGAGAGACATTCTTAAAAAGACTGAGGAGGGTGAATGGATATGAAACCTGAAAAACTGATCGAAGTACTTTCCGTTGCAGAGAGATTAAAAAGATGCGGTGCGTCATTGCTACACATCCGGTGGAAGGCGGGAGAGTGTTGCGGAGCATTCCTGGAGAATTACACTGATGGCTTATTTTGTCAGCGATGAGTTTCCGGATGCGGATCTTCTGAAAATTATGAAAATGTGTCTGATCCATGACCTGGGGGAAGCTTTTACCGGGGATATCCCAGCTTTTGAAAAAACGGATAAAGATTCGGAAAAAGAAGCGGATGTACTGGGCGAGTGGGTAAAAACCCTTCCGGAGCCATTTGATAAAGAGATGGCAGAACTATATCAGGAAATGGAAGCACAGCAGACTCTGGAATCCAGGATTTACAAAGCTCTGGACAAGCTGGAGCTCTGATCCAGCACAATGAATCCGATATTAAAACCTGGATCCCGCTGGAATATGATCTGCAGATGACTTACGGAGATGAGCAGGTGAAATTCTCAGATTATCTGACAGAGCTTCGTGATCAGGTACGCGAAGACAGTGTGCGGAAGATTGAATGCAACAGAAAAGAGGGAACCATATAATCTGGCTCCCTCTTTTAAAAATCTTTATTTTATGATTTTATGCGGATTTCTTATTTACCGAAGTATCTCTTAAGCAGACCGGCGAATGCTTTCCGTGTCTTGCCTCGTCCTTAGCCATCTCATGTACTGTGTCATGGATGCGTCAAGGTTAGCAGCTTTCGCACGTTTAGCAAGGTCAAATTTACCAGCTGTAGCGCCGTTCTCAGCCTCTACACGCATCTGAAGGTTCTTCTCTGTGCTGTCTGTTACAACTTCACCAAGGAGCTCTGCGAATTTAGCTGCATGCTCTGCTTCCTCGTAAGCTGCTTTCTCATAGTAGAGACCTACTTCCGGATATCCTTCTCTGTGAGCAACTCTTGCCATTGCAAGATACATACCAACTTCAGAGCACTCACCCTCGAAGTTTGCTCTTAAGTCTGCAAGAATGTCTTCGCTGACACCCTTAGCTACGCCTACAACATGCTCAGCTGCCCATGTGAGCTCGCCTTCCTGTTTCTGGAATTTGGAAGCTGGTGCTTTACATACTGGACAGGCTTCCGGTGCCTGCTCGCCTTCATAAACATAACCGCATACTGTACATACCCATTTAGCCATAGTAATGATCTCCTTTTCTTATTGAAATTTATTGTTTAGTTGTGTTTCTCTTTAATTAATAATAGTAATTATTACTGTTTTATAGTAACATGTGATCTTTATTTTGTCAAGACTGTTTTTCTTCTTTTTTAAGGCATTCCTTGCAGATTCCATAGAAGCTTGCATCTACGTCAAAAACCTTGCCATGGACAAATTCTGCGGCTGCCTGCTCCAGAATTCCATTGAGACTGTCTGACTGCATATCGATCACCCGGTTGCACTTCGTACACATGAAATGTGAGTGCGGTGCGACGCGTCCATCATAGCGGTCCGCGCTTCCGAAATTGGTCAGCTTCCGAATCTCGCCGATGTCACTGAGAAGAGAAAGATTACGGTAGACAGTTCCGAGACTGATATTCGGATAAATCTGCCGAAGATTCTCGTATACTGTATCTGCCGTTGGATGATCTGTTCTGGATCTCAGAAATTCCTTGATCGATTCTCTCTGACGGCTGTATTTAAGTGCTGCCATAATATTTCCTCCCTATCAGTAATAGTAATTATTACTGATATTATAATATACGACAGGACTTATTTTGTCAAGAGTTTTTGCGATAAAATTCTATACTAATTTTCTATTATATATTTGTGTATATTTGCTTTACATGGTCAGATGAAGTAAGGATATTTTTTATTTGTCTGCTCTGATCGGAAATAAGAAAAGTATCTGTCAGACTGTTTTATCAGGTATATTTTGCCCATAATGATGGGATTTTATCAGTAAAAAATTCTTATTGAAAATTTTTAAAAAATAAGTTGACAGAGACTAACTTCAGTAGTATATTTACAATAGTTAGAGAAATCTAACTAAAGCGTAAAGGAGAATGCAAATGACTTGTGAAAAATTTGAATCTGTCATAGGTTATCATTGTTCCCCTGTTTTAATGGGAATGAAACCGGCGAATCTTGTTTCTTTTTCCAAAGAGAGGATGCCGGAGCTGCCGGAGATCATTTCGGATTATAAGGAGGGTCTTGAACGGGAGGGTATCCGTATGGAGATCATCTGTGGATGCAGGAAGCATTATCTACTTCTGGTGTACCGGCCGGATATGCTGCAGGAATATCTGGCGCAGGATGAGGCCAGGAATCTTTTGCTTCAGGATGGCTATAATATAGATGGTTCTCTGGATGAGATGATTGTCCGTTTGAAAGAGAGATTTTTTCATAAGACGGAGTTTCCTCATGAGATCGGGCTTTTTCTGGGGTATCCTATTGAGGATGTGAAGGGCTTCCGGAAGTTCGGGGGCAGTGGCTGCAAGATGTGTGGTTACTGGAAGGTTTATGATAACGTGGAGCAGGCTCGCAGGGTTTTTGACAGTTATGATAAGTGTCGGGAGTTTACGGCGGCGCAGATCCGTGCGGGGTATTCGATTTTGCAGGTTGTTGGTATGAAGCATCTCTGTACATCTCAGATGTGCGTATAATATAAAGTTTAAAACAGGAGGTTTTTGAGATGAGCAAGGTAGGAATTATTTACTGGTCTTCTACAGGTAACACAGAGGCTATGGCGCAGGCTGTTGAGGAAGGTGCCAAGGCTGCTGGTGCAGATGTTGAGATTATGGAAGTGGCTGATGCTGATGTGGATAAAGCGCTTTCTTTTGATGTTCTGGCTCTTGGTTGTCCGGCTATGGGGGGATGAGGAGCTTTGAGGATGGTGAGTTTTGAGCCGTTTTTTTCTCTGATCTTTGAGGGGTAAAACTGTCTGGTAAGAAGGTTTGCGCTGTTTTGGTTCCTATGACTGGGGGCGATGGTGAATGGATGAGAACCTGGTGCGACAGAGCTAAGGATGCTGGGGCTGAGCTTGTTGAGGATGAGGGGCTTATCTGCAATAATACTCCTGATGATGAGGGATTGGCTGCTTGCCGTGATCTTGGTGGCAAGCTGGTTTAAGATGTGATTAATTGAATATAGAGCTGAGCATTGGATTTGGGAGTCGCCTGGATTGTTTGTCTGGGCGGCTTTTTTCTTTGATAATAAGGTACGGACGCTGGCAAGGCGTGTGCTGTCCGGCGCCGGGGCTTCGTCGGGGGCTGACTTCTAAGCCGCTGAAAATCTGCTAAAACCGCTTCAAAAATTCTCGAACTCGCGTCTGAAGCCGCTCAGACAGCGAGAATTTTTGAACAAACGCAGATTTCCACCGGCTAAGAATCAGCACCCCTCCTGCAGAGCCGTCGCCAGACAGCACACGCCTTGCAGCTGGTGTTTCAAGACGGAGAGTATGAGGCGGCTGCTCGGGAGGTTGGATTAGGGTGTGAGGTTGAGTGGTTTCCCGGAGGTTGGATGAGCCGTCAGCGCTTCGCTGGACGGCTGGGAGGAAAGGCTGAGTTTCCTTGTGGTCTGACGGGAGGTGGTGGGGGGCCGAGGCGCTTCGCTGTCGGCTTAGAGGTATTGGGCGCTTTGCTGTTGGCTTAGAGGTATTGGGTGTTTCGTTGTCGGCTTGATGGGCGTTGGGAGTTTGTTGCTTTGAGGAAATATAGAAGAAATGAATATTTAAACGTGGGGAACTTGGTTGCTTTTGATATTTAGCTGTCCTAAAATAGATGGGGATGAAATAGTTGTACAGGGAGGTGTGCCGGATGACGAGGGATGAGGCGGAGCAGTATTTGTATTATGCGATGACGATTGGGGAGCAGCTTCTTTGCTGTGGTGCTGAAGTTGGGCGTGTTGAGGATACGATCCGTCGTATCTGCCTGGCTTATGGTGCTTCCCGGGCGGATGTTTTTTCCATTACTTCCAGTATTGTGACGACGATTTATGGTGAGGATTTCGGGATTTGTACGCAGACGCGGCGGGTGCCGGGGATGGCGAATGATCTGGGGGAGGCTGGATGATCTGAATCAGCTTTCCAGATTTATCTGTGAGTTTCGACCGAAGCCGGAGGAGATTCAGAGGCGGCTGGATGTGATCCGGAATAAAAAGGGATATTCTTTTCGGACGCAGATTTTGATCTATGCGGTGATCTCCGGGTCGTTTTCTGTTTTTTTGGCGGGGATCTTAATGATATGATCGCTTCGGCGTTGATCGGTATTGCGTTGAAGTTGTTTGAGGCTTTTGTGAAAAGGGGGGCGCTGAATTCGCTGCTTACGGTGCTTTTGTGTTGTGGAGCGGGTGGTGTCCTTTCCAATCTTACTGTGCTGATCGGGCTGGGGCATCATGCGGATCTGATCAGTATTGGTAATATTATGTTGCTGATTCCGGGTATTGCGTTTACTAATTCGCTGCGTGATATGTTTTCCGGGGATACGATTACGGGTTTGATCGGTGTATGGAGTCGATTTTGCTGGCGCTGGTTGTGGGACTTGGTTTTACAGCGGCGAATCTGTTGTTCTGAGGGGGTTCAGGCAGAAATGTGATCATGGCGAAGAACGGTAACAGAGACAACGGTGTGTCCATGAATATGGAGGAAAAATATGAGAGAGATCATACAGCTGATTGTATCCTTTACAGGGTCGCTTGGTTTTGCGGCGTTGTTTAATATACATGGTAAAAAATTGTGGTTTGCGGCTCTGGGGGGCTGTTTGTCCTGGGCGGTTTATCTGGCGGTGGAGTTTGTGACTCCCAGTCCATATGTCTGTGGTTTCTGGTCAACGGTGGCGATTACTTTGTATGCGGAGTGTATGGCGAGGGTTCACAAGACGCCGGTTACGGTTTTCTGGTTCTGCTACGATTCCGTTGATTCCGGGGGCGGCATTGTATCGTACTATGAACTGGATGATGATGAAGAACTGGGCGAATTTTCAGAAGGACGGGATTTATACGATCCTTTTGCGGCGAGCATGGCTGCAGGTATGACGTTGACGACCATTGCTTTTCGGATGGTTTGGCGGTGGATGGTACAGGCAGAGACGGATGTGAGTGTATGAAACGCATGATAAGGTGGAATTTGGATGGCGATATCTATCTGATCTGGATGTAGATTTGGAATGATAGTTAATGACACATGGCAGGAATGAAAACTGCTGTGTGTTTTTTTTATGCCGAATGTGTAGTATGAATATTTGATTAACTTATAAGAGATTATTTGGGAATGTTCCAGGGATATGGAACTGGCTTCCGGACAGGATCAACTTACGTCGGAAGGGATTTACACTGTTGAAAAAATTAGATAAATTCTCGCAGAAACAATCAGCAGTAGTGCCAAATCTGCCGGAAATGCCTGGTTTGGCTTTGCTTTATTTGGGGATGTAGGGTAGAATTGTGATATAGAGTGTGAACGTAAGTTATGAAGTGTTTGCGTTCATATACATGTAGCAGAGCGGAATGTGAATGTCCGCTTTATTGGACAAAAGACAGGAGGATGGGAATGAAATTGAAACAGGTTCTGGCAGTTATGCTGTCATCTGTGATGGTCTTGTCTGCGGCTCCGACAGAGGTTTTTGCTTTTGATGATCCGGGGGTTCTGACGGACAGTTCCGGAGGGATAGCAGATGGGGAAGCAGGACAACTGGAGGCTGGAAATGCCAGTGCGGCATCTGCAGAAGCAGATGGGAATTTTGACGAAGGTGCGGCGCAAGAGGATATTGCAGAGAGGACATCTGATGTAAGTATGGCGCAGGGTGATACTGCGGATGCAGCGTCTGGTGGGAATGCAGTGCAGGGAGATATCTCAGAGGCGGCATCTGATGGAAATGCAGAACAGAATAATATTGCGGATGTAGCTCCTGATGGAAGCTCAGGACAGAATGATATCTCAGATGAGATATCCAATGAAGAAGAACTTCAGCAGGATATGCAGGGAGGTGACTCTCTGGAAAAAGAGGAAACGGATGCAGCTGCGATTGATGTGTTTTCGGATGGGGAGAGTGCAGATTCTGTAGATACGCAGACTGCGAAGAGTGTTACGGCCAGTGGAGCTGTAAATGATAATGTTACATGGACTTTATATGAGGACGGAGAGCTGGTAATTTCAGGAAATGGTCTGGTACCTCCATATTATAGTGAAACATCGGTACCATGGAACAGTTACAAGAGCCAGATAACAAGTCTGACAGTGGAAGATGGAATTACATATATTGGCGATTATGCTTTTTTCGGATGTGGCATTCTTGAAAACGTTACAATTGCAGACAGCGTTGTAGAAGTTGGAAGAAAACTGTTTGAGGAATGTACAAGTCTGGAGCATGTAACATTATCGAAAAATCTTAAAGCAATTCCGGAATGCATGTTTACAAAATGTGTGAGTCTTACCAGCATTGATCTGCCGGACAGTATTATAACAATTGGGGAGCAGGCTTTTGCATATTGTACGAAACTGCAGAGCGTTAAAATCCCGGATAAAGTTGCGACAATGGACTGGGGCGTTTCTGGGAATGCAGCGGTCTGACAAGTGTAACACTTCCAGAGGGACTGGCAAGTATTGGAAATGGTGAGTTTGAGAATTGCGAAAATCTTACAGAAGTTGTGTTGCCGGAAAGTCTGTCAAGTATGGGGACAAACGTTTTTTACGGATGCAAAAAACTTACGAAAGTAAATATTCCTGAAAAAATATATACAATTCCAGGCTATACATTTGAGGACTGTATCAGTCTGGAAAGTGTTAATATTCCGAATACAGTAACGAGAATCGGAGAAAGAGCATTTTGGGGCTGTAAAAAAATATCAGAACTTGTTCTTCCGGAAAACATTACCAATATAGAACAATATACATTTTATGGCTGCATCAGCCTGAGATCTGTTAATATTCCGAATAATGTAAGGAATATTGACCAGTATGCTTTTTATCAATGTTAGTCTCTGGAAGAAATAACAATACCAGATAAAGTAAAAAGTATTGGAACAGAAGCGTTTGGTAATTGCAGCAGTTTGTCGGAGGTTGTACTGTCAGCTGAAGTTACGGATATACCGGTAGGGTTATTTGATGGTTGTACAAATCTTCAGAAAGTTACGTTGTCAGACAGCATAGAGAATATTGGAAATGGTGCATTTTCCCACTGTAGCAGTCTTCAGTCCATTAATATTCCGGACAATGTAAAAACGATCGGAGACAATGTATTTGGTAATTGCAGCAGTCTTCAGTCCATTAATATTCCAGGCAGTGTAAAAAGTATTGGTGCAGAAGCTTTTGATGGGTGCGTAGTGCTGGAAACTGCGACAATTTTCGGACGGTGTAGAGAGCCTTTGGAGATATGGCATTTTTATTATTGTGAAGAACTGAAAGAAATTGTGCTGCCAGACAGCATTAAAAAATATTGGGGAAAAATATTCGGTCAGTGCCATAAACTCAGAAAAGTAACATTATCAAAAACATTTCCGGTATTACAGAGGGCATGTTTATGGGATGCCATCACCTTGAAGAAGTTACAATACCGGAAGGAATTACAAGTATAGGAAAAGACAGTTTTTCGGAAGCTGGAAACAGTATTCTTCTTATACCGAATACTGTAACAAGTATCAGTAAAGAGGCTCTTAATTCCAGCTGGGGTCTTCAGTTATCAGATTTACCGGTCAAAAGAAGAATGGGATAAGCTTGGTTTAACGAGCAGCAATATTCACAACGCAACTGTTTATTATAATTACGATCCAAACCATGAACATTCTTATGAACCACATGTCATAGAAGCAAGCACATGTACAGAAAAAAGGCCTCCAGAAGATGGTATGCAGTCTTTGCGGAGATTCCTATAAAGAGGAAATTCCGGCTGCCGGACATAAAGAGGTTATTGACGAGGCAGTAGCACCGACCTGTGAAGAAAGTGGAAAGACAGAAGGAAGTCACTGTTCTGTATGTAATGAGATCCTGAAAGAACAGGAAGAAGTTCCACCTGCCGGACACACAGTGGTAAAAGACGAAGCGATAGAGGCGACCTGTGAAGAAAAATGGAAAGACTGAAGGAAGTCATTGTTCTGTATGTGGAAAAATCCTTCAGGAACAGCTGGAACTTTTCCCGGCGCTGGGACATGACTGGGAAGAGAGTGAAGTCACTCCTGCAACCTGTACAGAGAAAAGGTGAGAAAAAAATACACCTGTACAAGATGCCAGAAAAACAAAAAACAGAAGAAATTCCGGCAAACCGGCCACAGCTGGGACGAAGGAAAAATAACCAAATATCCTACGGCAACAGAAGTAGGAGAAAGGACATATACCTGTAAATCCTGCGGATCTACTAGAACAGAGGCAATTGACAAAGATAACAGTGTCCGTGCATCAGGCTATAATGGCTCGATCAGCTGGATTCTGTATAAAGACGGGAAACTGGTATTTAAAGGCGATGGAGCAATATTGAATCAAAGTGATACTCTGGAGCATGGAACAGTTATAAAAATTACATATTTGAAGTAAGTGTAGAAGATGGGATCACGGAGATAGGAGAATCTGCTTTTTCAGGATGGAATAATATTGAAAAAGTTACAATTTCTACAAAATGTTACAGATATTGGTTCAAATGCATTTTTATAGCTGCATAAGTCTTGAAGAAATAAGTTTGCCGGAAGGACTTAAAAGTATTTCCAGCCAGGCGTTCCGGAATTGCAGTAACCTTATAGAGGTTATATTTCCTGAAAGCCTTACAAAAAATTGGAGAAAAGAAACTTTTGCAGAATGCAGTAAACTAAAAAAAGCGGAACTTCCGGAGGGAATCAGTGAAATTCAGGAAGGTACTTTTGACGGATGCCGGAACTTAAAGCGTGTAACGCTTCCGGATAATGTAAAGTACATAAGAAGGCAAGCGTTTTATGGCTGTGAAAATCTTGTTGAACTGACACTGCCAAAAGATCTGAAGGAACTTGGAGCAGAGACTTTTTGGGGGATTGCAAAAAAAATCACTTCGATCACAATTCCGGAAGGTGTTACAACTCTTCCAGAATATCTGTTTAATACCTGCGAAAGTCTTAAAACTGTTACAATCCCTGAAACAGTAACAGAGATTGATCAGAGAGCATTTCAGAACTGCAGCAGTCTGACAGGTATTGAATTACCGGGCGGTATTATCAATATACAGGAAGGGACATTTTCCAATTGTACGGCGTTGAAGGAAATTGTGATACCGGAAAATGTAAGAAACATTGGTGATAATGCGTTTGAAAGGTGTTCTTCGCTGGAAAAAGTAATACTTCCAGCTGTGTTGAAAAAATATTGGAAGTGGAACATTTGCTTCCTGTAGCAGCTTAAAAGAAATTACAGTTCCGGACAAAGTCAGCAACATTGGAAGCAGTGCATTTTCCGGTTGTTCCAGTCTTGAAACTGTGAAACTTTCAGAGAAGCTTACAGAAATCAGTGATAACACATTTGAGTATTGCTCCGGTATCAGAAGAATTGAAATACCGGAAAGTGTAACTGATATCAACCAGAATGCGTTTAAATCATGTGAGAATCTTAATATTATCACAATCCCGAATACGGTAACTGATATTGCAAACACCGCTTTTGCAGAGTGCAGTGGCCTTTCCGCGATCCGATACACCGGCTCAAAGGCAGAATGGGATAAATATGGTTTAACAGAAGATGATATTAACCATGCAACGGTGTACTATAATTATGATCCGAACCACGACCATTCTTATGAAGAAACGATCATACATCCGGCATCCTGCACAGAAACCGGCCTGAAAAAGATGATCTGCAGTCTTTGCGGAGAGTTTTATGAAGAAGAGATTCCGCTTCAGGAACATAATGTGGTGATTGATGAAGGTGTAGCAGCGACCTGTGAAACAGCAGGAAAAACCGAGGGAAGCCATTGCTCTGTCTGTGGTACTGTGCTCAAAGCCCAGGAAGAAATTCCGGCTACCGGACATACGATAGTTGAAGATGCATATGTAGCACCGACCTGCGAGACGCCGGGAAAAACCGAAGGAAGCCATTGTTCTGAATGTGGATTTGTTTTTCAGACGCAGCAGGAAATTCCTCCGACAGGACATAGCTGGACAGAAAAAGAAATTACAAAAGAAGCAACCTGTACCGAAGATGGCGAGCGTACACTGATCTGTATGAACTGTGGAAACACCATGACAGAAAGTATTTCCGCTTTAGGCCATGAGAAAGTAAAGGATGAAGCCATAGACCCGACCTGTGAAACACCTGGAAAGACCGAGGGAAGCCACTGCTCCAGATGCGATTTCGTATTCCAGGCACAGGAAGAGATCCCGGCTCGTGGACATGCGAGGTAACAGATGAAAGAATAGAAGCGACCTGCGAAACAGCAGGAAAAACCGAAGGAACCCACTGCGAGATCTGTGGAAAGATCTTAAAAGAACAGGAAGAGATTCCAGCAACTGGTCACACAGAAGTAGAATTGGTAACCAGGGCAGCAACCTGTGAAGAATCAGGAAACGCAATGGTATACTGCAGCACCTGCCATAAGATTCTTACTGATAAAAAGGAAATCCCGGCAACAGGCCATACCGAGGTAGCAGATAAGGCCGTAGAGCCAACCTGTACCGAAGATGGAAAAACAGAAGGAAAACACTGTTCTGTCTGCGGAAAGATCCTTGAGTTCCAGAAAGTGATCCCTGCAACCGGCCATGACTGGAAAGAGGGAGAAATCCTTCGAGATCCAACCTGCACAGAGGAAGGCGAGAAGGGTTACACCTGTACAAAATGCCAGGGAACCAAAACAGAAAAAATCCCTGCCCTGGGTCATACAGAGGTGATCGATGAAGCTATAGCACCGACCTGTGAGGAAGCAGGAAAAACAGCAGGAATCCGCTGTTCTGTATGCAACGAAATTATAAAAGCGCAGGAAGAAGTTCCGGCAACCGGTCATAAAGAAGTAATCGACGAGGCCGTAGACCCGACTTGTGAGAAAACAGGAAAAACAGAGGGAAGCCACTGTAAGACCTGCGAGAAAGTTTTAAAGGCCCAGAAAGAGATTCCGGCACTGGGTCATAAAGAAGCTGAGATCATAACAAAAGAAGCAACCTGCGAAGAGACAGGAAACATTCTTGTATATTGCAGTACCTGCGAGAAAAGTTTTTAAAATTATCACAAGAAATCGTCGAACACGGCCACAGAAAAAGTAGCCGATGCAGAGAATCGCACCAACTGTGAATCCATGGGAATGGACAGGCGGAAGCTACTGTTCTGTATGCCAGAAAGTCCTGGAACCACGAAAGGGAATTCCACGTCTTGCTCATACAGAAGTAGAAAGTAGTAACCAAAAGTAGCGACCTGTGAAAGAACCGGGGAAATGCCCTGGTATACTGCAGCAGCTGTAAGAGAATCCTGACGGATGAAAAAGAAATTCCGGCAACCGGCCATACGATCGTGGACGATAAAGCAGAAGATGCAACCTGTGAGAAACCAGGAAAAACAGCAGGAAGCCATTGTTCTGTCTGCGGTAAAGTGTTTGAATCCCAGGAGGAGATTGAGGCATCTCCACATACAGAAGTCGAAGTAGTAACCAAAGCCGCAACCTGTACAGAGCCAGGAAATGCGATGGTATTTTGCAGCACCTGTCATAAGATCCTGACCGATAAGAAAGAAATTCCGGCGACAGGCCATGATCCGATAACGGTTGATCCTGTAGTACCAACCTGTACCGAAGATGGAAAAACTGAGGGAATCCATTGCTCCGTCTGCGGTGAAGTATTAGAAGAGCAGAAAATAATCCCGGCAACCGGTCATAACTGGGAAGCAGGAGAAACCGTCAAAGAAGCAACCTGTACCGAAGAAGGTGAGCAGAGCTACACCTGTACAAACTGCGAGAAAACCAGAACAGAAAAAACTTCCGATGATCGAGCATCAGGAAGTAACCGATGAGGCAGTAGCAGCAACCTGTGAAGAATCAGGAAAAACCGAAGGAAGCCATTGTGCAGTCTGCGGTAAAGTACTGAGAGTTCAGAAAGAAACGCCATCTCTTGGACATAAAGAAGTCATTGATAAGGCCATAGAAGCCACCTGTGAAACAGCAGGAAAAACTGAGGGAAGTCATTGTAAGATCTGCGATAAGATCCTGAAAGCCCAGAAGGAAATTCCGGCACAGGGACACAAAGAAGCGGAAATGGTAACAAAAGCAGCGACCTGTCAGGAACCGGGAAATGCCCTGGTATACTGCAGCACCTGCCACAAAATTCTGAACAGCCATAAAGAGCTTCCGGTAACAGATCATAAAGCAGTGATCGATAAAGCCGTAGCTCCAACCTGCGAAGAATCCGGAAAGACCGAAGGCAGCCATTGCCAGACCTGCGGCAAAGTACTGAAAGAACAGGAAAAAATTGCGCCAACCGGACACACAGAAAAAGTAACCGATGAGGCAACAGCCGCCACCTGTGAAACACCAGGAAAAACGGAAGGAAGTCATTGTTCCGTCTGCGGCAAAGTACTGAAAGAGCAGAAAGAAATTCCGGCTCTTGGCCATACAGAAACCATTGATCCGGCAGTAGCAGCGACCTGCGAGGAGGCAGGAAAAACGGCAGGAAGTCATTGTTTTATCTGCGGTAAAATACTGAAGGAACAGAAAGAAGTTCCGGCAACCGGTCATAAAGAAGCGGTTACAGATAAGGCAGTAGAGCCAACCTGTGAAACACCAGGAAAAACGGAAGGAAGCCATTGTACAGCCTGCGGAAAAACTCTGAAAGAGCAGCAGGAGATTCCGGCATTGGGTCATACAGAAACAATGCTTGTGATAAAAGCAGCTACCTGTGAAAAAGAAGGAATGGAAATTCCGTACTGCAGTGTCTGCAAAAAGATCCTTGGCGAGCAGAAAGAAATTCCTGCAATTGGCCACAGCTTTACAGCATGGACTACAAAAACAGCAGCAACAGTATTCAAACCGGAAGTTCAGACACGTATCTGCGATACCTGTCAGAAAACAGAGACCAGAGATTATGGAAAGAAATTAACACCATATATGAAAACTTCCGTAACTTCACTTCTCTTAAAGACAAAACAGAAAACGACAGTGCTGAAAGTTTCCGGCCTGAAAAGCGGTGACTCCATCGTTTCCTGGAAATCCAGTAATACAAAGGTTGTCACAGTATCCGGAAAAACGAATGGAACCAGCACAGTTACAGCCGGTGCATTGAAGGGAACTGCAACGATTACGATCACATTAAAGAGTGGTCTTAAGAAAACAGTGAAAGTTACTGTTCAGCCGACAACTGTAAAAACAACAAAAATCTCCGGAATCCCGGCAGGAGTAACTTTAAAGAAAGGCCAGAGCAGGGTATTACAGCCAGTTCTCGCTCCGGTAACAAGCCAGGAAAAAGTAACTTATACATCCAGCAAAAACATCCGTAGCAGTTGTAGCTTCCAAACGGCAAGATCACCGCAAAAGCAAAAGGAACTGCAGTGATCACCGTGAAATCCGGAACCAAAACTGTGAAATGTAAAGTAACCGTAAATTAATATTTCCCCGTTTACAAACCACTGGAAATGTGTTACGATTTTCTCATATGGAAAACTCGTGGAAGAAGAGAGTACATGTGTACACCACACTACAGGGAAAATCCCCCGGAGGACTTTTTTTTGAAACGCAAGATTATGAAAGCGATTGCGTTTATGGATATGCAGCAGAGTGAAAATGTGAAAGATTCATTTTTGTGCAAGAGTTCCGAGACTGAGAGGGATGTGCAGGCGCAGATGGAAGATGGCTTCAGAGAGGCATTGCTGACCCGGTTTGAATGCGATAAGCGGAATGCGAATGTCCCGTTTAATGGACACCGGCAGGCAGTGACAGGACCGCCTGTTATAGCGGAAGGGTATAGAGTTTGCTGTACCTGATGAGGTTTTTGCCGCGAGGCAGGAACGAACAGAAGTGGTAACACGGGTAATAACTCGTCTTCTCATATCGCAAGTGGTATGAGAAGACGTTTTTTATGTCACAGGAAATTACATTGTAATCTTCCAATGGCATCGACAGGATTTTTCCTGTTTTGGCTGAATATACTTTCAGTCAGTTATGAGTAAGCATACAATTATTTTTTATATTATGGAGGAAAGAAAAATGGAAAAGCAGAGATATTATATCAGCACTGCCATTGCGTACACATCCGGTAAACCGCATATCGGAAATACTTATGAGGTTGTTCTTGCAGATGCCATCGCACGTTTTAAGAGACAGCAGGGATATGACGTATATTTCCAGACAGGTACTGATGAGCATGGCCAGAAGATCGAGCTGAAGGCCGAGGAAGCTGGTGTTACACCGAAGGAATTCGTAGATAACGTTTCCGGTGAGATCAAACGTATCTGGGATCTGATGAACACATCCTATGATAAATTTATCCGTACAACAGATAAAGACCATGAAGAGCAGGTCAAAAAGATCTTCAAAAAAAATGTATGCAAAGGGAGATATCTACAAAGGTCATTATGAGGGAATGTACTGTACCCCATGCGAGTCTTTCTTCACAGAGTCTCAGCTTGTAGACGGTAAATGCCCGGACTGCGGACGTCCAT
>ENA-OQAX01000177-OQAX01000177.1-human-gut-metagenome-genome-assembly--contig:-NODE-177-length-14792-cov-2.740880_pt1 | contig 14792 bp, 23 predicted proteins | sample MGYA00242741_ERZ504539 | MGnify/ENA primary metagenome ERZ504539 (study PRJEB26092, sample SAMD00036277) | human gut metagenome | host: Homo sapiens | study: EMG produced TPA metagenomics assembly of... | reverse complement strand
AAAGGCGCTGGCCCGCAAACGGCTTGCTCCTTACTGTATCAGATCAAGAAAAATGACCGTTCAAGTTGGTAGCTGGAGGCGGTCATTTTTTCTTGCGTCTATCGCTGTGAGAAACAGTCCATGTAATTTCAAACGTAACGTAGATTGCTCCGCCGAGAAGCGTGAGCAGCAATACGACCTGTTCAAACGTCATGGTGCATCCCCCCTTTCCGCCCTCAAGCGTCCGGGGAGCGAGATTTCAAGAAAAATCTCTTTACCCGGCGCGCTCAGGTGCCGGTAAGAAGAAAAAGCCGCCTGTGTTTGTGGCACAGCGCCTTGCCGCCAAAGCGGCAGTTTTATGATAGCATACTTTTCATCAAAACACAACAGGGCTTTGCAGTCGCTTTTATCGCTGCAAAGCCCTGTTTTTACTTCTTTCTTTTCGGGAACACAAAGGGCTCGTGCAGGTACACCGCCACCAGATATGCCGTCATGAAGAACCAGATGATGGGCTCGCACAGGATGACCGCATTGTACTGGAATTTCGGGATGAACACCAGCACAAAGATCACCTTGCCCACCAGCTCGATCACGCTGGAGAACAGCGGCAGCACCTTCTGGCCAAGGCTCTGCAGCGCGTAGCGGGTGCACAGCAGCACTCCCAGCACCGCATAGAACGGTGCGTTCCACAGCAGGTACCGCGCACCGTTTTCCAGCACGATGGGTTCCGAAGAGCCGGAGATCAGCTGCACCATCCACTGAGCACCAAAGTTCATCAGCACCACGGCGGCGACCATCACCACCACCGAGTACAGATACATCTGCCGCATACCCCTGCGCACACGGTCGGGCTGGTTTGCGCCGCGGTTCTGGGAAACGAAGGTGGAACCGGCGTTCGCCATGGAGATGAGCGGCATCTCCGTAAAGGCAAACAGCTTGCGGGCAGCGGTGTGCCCCGCAATGGTCAGGGTGCCAAGCCCGTTGATGCCGTACTGCAGCACCACCGAACCCGCAGACACGATGCTGCTCATCAGGCCCATGGAGATGCTCTGGCTGAACAGCTCCCAGTAGAGATGACTGCCCACGGCGAAATGCTTTTTCTCCGGGATGAGGATGCACACCCTTGCCAGCACGTACAGAACGCACAGCACCACCGAGATGCCCTGTGCAATGACCGTTGCCACCGCTGCGCCCCGCACGCCCATGCCAACCCCGGCAATGAACCACAGGTCCAGCCCCACGTTCAGCACCGAGCTGATGAGCAGGAACACCAGCGGCATCACGCTGTTGCCAATGGCGCGCAGCAGGCCTGCGCACAGGTTATACATAAACATGACCACAACGCCAAGGTCGATCACGATGATGTAGCTGTAGGCATCTTCCAGAATTTCTGCCGGGGTATCCAGCAGCTGCAGCAGGGCATGCAGGCCGAAAAAGCCTGCCGTTGTAATGACCAGCGAGGCGATCAGGCCAATGACGACCGACCCCACCACCGTGCGCTTGAGCAGGTCTTCGTCCTGCGCGCCGTAGGAGCGCGCTGCAACGATGGCAAGGCCATTGCCGATACCGATGCCAAAGCCGACTAAAAGCTCGTAGATCGAACCGCAGGAGCCAATGGCGGCAAGGGCTGTATCGCCCAGCACATTGCCCACGATCATGGTATCCACCGTGTTGTAGAGCTGCTGGAACAGGTTGGAAACCAGAATGGGCAGCATGAACAGCAGCAGGCTTTTTAAAATAGGCCCGTGCATCAGGTCTACGTTCATGTTGAAGAAGCTTTTCTTTTGGGGCTGCGCGTGGGTCATAGGGTTCCTCCAAAGTTCTATTTTTACCGCAAAACAACCCTCTCAGTCTCGCTGACGCTCGCCAGCTCCCCCGAAGGGGGAGCTTTTATGCTGCGTAAAAGAAACAGCAAAACCTCCCCCTTTCGGGGGAGGTGGCAATGCGAAGCATTGACGGAGAGGGTTATCTCCAATTTTTTTACAGCTCCTGCGTCTCGAAGCCGTTGCCGGTAAGCACCTGCACGCTGGTAAAGCCTGCAGCCTTGATGGCGGCGGCAGCTTCGTCAAAGCCGTAGGTCAGGCTGTTGATATCATGAGAATCAGAAGTGATGATGACCTTGCCGCCCATCTTCTGCACTCGCCCAGCAGCCACGGGCCGGGGTAGAAGTCCTTGCGGTAGCCGCGGTACACGCCGCCGGTGTTCACTTCCAGCAGGCAGTCGTTTGCCTTTGCGGCCTGCAGGGCCTTGAGGGCAGCGGCCTTGTAGCGGGGCGATTCTTCGTCGAAGAACTCGCCGTTGGCATTCAGCTTCTTGATGAGGTCGATGTGGGCCAGAATATCCGGCTTGAGGGCAGCCACCTTTTCCACCTCGGCAAAGTAGGCTTCCACAGCGGCAAGGGGGTCTGCGTCAAAATCATCGTTGATGCAGTCCCACAGGTCCTGCGGGCGGAAATCGATCTCGTAATACTTGCCGGTGTTCTTGCCGTACAGGTGGTGTGCGCTGCCGATCCAGTAATCGTAGCCGGTGCGCTTATCCTCGCTCAGGATATCCCACTCGATGCCGCACAGGATATCCACCTTGCCCCTGTATTCGGCCTTGAGCTTGGCGATGGTGGCCTTGTACTGGGCGGTGCGGCTGGGGCTCATGCAGTATTCGCGGTCGCGCTGGGTGTAGCTATGGCCGGTGAAGCCCAGCGTGGTCAAGCCCTGCGCACACGCAGCACTTGCCATATCCTGCAAGGTATTTTTGCCATCGCACATGGTGGAGTGGCAATGGACACTGGACTTCTTATAATCTGCCATAGATAATTCACTGCATCCTTTCCTGTTTGACCTTGTGGTCAATGACGTGACGTTTTTCCAGTTCACGGGTCACATCCTCCACCGTGATGCCGGCGCTGACCATCAGCACCAGAACATGGTAGGCAAGATCGCTGATCTCGTAAACGGTCTCTTCCTTATCCTCTTTTTTCGCCCGCAATGATGACCTCGGTGCACTCTTCGCCCACCTTTTTCAGGATCTTCTCCTTGCCCTTCTCGAACAGGTAGGTGGTGTAGCTGCCCTCCTTGGGGCTATCCTTGCGGCCCTTGATGAGCTGGTACAGGCCCTGCCAGCTGAACTGCTTCAGCTCCGGCGAGACGTATACTTCGTTGAAGAAGCAGCTCTCGGCGCCGGTGTGGCAGGCGGGGCCGGATTTGACCACTTCCACCACCAGAGCATCGGCATCGCAGTCGGCGGTGATGGACACCACCCGCTGCACATTGCCGCTGGTCTCGCCCTTGCGCCAGATCTCCTGACGGCTGCGGCTCCAGAACACAGTGCGGCCCTCGGCGATGGTGAGCGCCAGCGTCTCGGCGTTCATGTAAGCGAGGGTGAGCACCTCTTTGGTGTAGTGGTCCTGCACGATGGCAGGGATCAGGCCCTTTTCATCAAATTTCAGATTCATAACGGTTCTCCCTCCCCGGATGGGGATATTACTAGTTTAGCGTATTCGGTGCGCAAACGCAAGAGTTTGCGGGTTGTTTTGCGGAAATCCAGTTTCGCGTTACGGCTTTTCCCCGCGCCGGGGAGAAATGCCCCGGCGTTACAGCCGCATCTCCACGCCGTTTGCGTTGAGGTATTCTTTCAGGTCGCGGATGGTCAGCAGCTTCTGGTGGAAGATGCCCGCCGCAAGGCCTGCGTCGATGCCCTTGTGGTGGAACAGCTCCAGAAAGTCTTCCTTTTTGCCTGCGCCGCCGCTGGCAATGATGGGCACGTTCACCCGCGCCGCAACTGCATCCAGCATCTCAAGGTCGAAGCCATTGCGCACACCGTCGGTATCGATGCTGTTCAGGCAGATCTCGCCCGCGCCGTGGTCCACGCACCAGCTGATCCAGTCCAGTGCATCCCGGCCGGTGTCCTCGCGCCCGCCCTTGGCGAACACCCGGAACTGGCCGTCCACCCGCTTCACATCGCAGAGAGCACCACGCACTGGTTGCCGTAGCGCTGTGCTGCCGCCGGGATGAGGTCGGGGATTTTTGAGTGCGCCCGAGTTGACGCTGACCTTGTCCGCACCGCACTTGAGCACCCGGTCGAAGTCTTCCAGCGTATTGATGCCGCCGCCCACCGTGAGCGGGATAAAAATTTCGCTGGCGACGCGGGTCAGGATATCCGTGAACAGCGCCCGGCCCTCGAAGCTGGCGGTGATATCGTAGAACACAAGTTCATCTGCACCGGCAGCGTTGTACATGCGGGCCATTTCCACCGGGTCGGCCACGTCCCGGATGCCTTCAAAGTTCGTGCCCTTGACCACGCGGCCATTGCGCACATCAAGGCAGGGAATAATGCGTTTGGTGATCATGTCGTTTCCCCTCCGTTCACTCCTGCACCAGCTGCACGCAGCGCGCAAGGTCCAGTGCGCCGGTGTACAGGCTCTTGCCTAAAATGGCAGCGGCAGTGCCCATTTTTTTCAGTTCCAGAAGCTCTGCTTCGGACGAGATGCCGCCGCTGGCCGTAAAGGCCACGCCGGGCATCTCTTTGGCAAGCGTACGGTACAGGCCGAGGTTCGTGCCCTGCATGGCACCGTCGCAGGCAATGTCCGTGTAGATGATGGCAGTGCATCCGGCATCTGCCAGCCGCTTGCAGAAGTCCACGCCCGGCTCGGCGCTCACTTCCTTCCAGCCATGGATGGCCACATAGCCGTCCTTTGCGTCCACGCCCACGCAATTTTATCGCCGTATTTTTTCAGCATCCGGGCGGTAAAGGCAAAATCCGTCACCGCCACGCTGCCCAGGATGCAGCGGCCCACGCCGAGGGAAAGATATGTTTCAATGCGCTCCTCGGTACGGATGCCGCCGCCCACCTCAATGTATAAGCCGCCCTGCTTTGCCAGTGCGGCAATGGTATCATAGTTGGAAAGGGTGCCGTCCTTTGCGCCGTCCAGATCGACGACGTGCAGATTTTTGGCCCCCGCTGCAAGGAACTCCCGCGCCTGTGCACAGGGATCCTCGCCGTAGACGGTCATGCGGCTGTAGTCGCCCTGCGTCAGGCGCACCACCTTGCCGCCCCGCAGGTCAATGGCTGGAAAAAGCTGCATAATTTTTCTCCTTACAATTCCGCAAATGCTTTCAGAATGCGCAGGCCAGTATCCCCGCTCTTTTCCGGGTGGAACTGGGTGCCGTACACCCTGCCCGCCCGCACCGCGCCGGTGACGGGAATGGAATAGTCGCTCACAGCCAGTGTACTCTCCGTACAGTTCTTGCCGTAGTAGCTGTGGACGTAATAGACGTATTCGCCCTCACGGATGTACTTGAACAGCGGGTCGTCCTTTACAATGTGCAAGGCGTTCCAGCCGATCTGCGGCACCTTCAGGCTCTTGTCCGCAAGGTCGGGCTCCAGCGGGCAGACCTCGCCCTTCACAAAGCCGAGGCCTTCGTGCTCACCGTACTCGTAGCTCTTTTTAAACAGCAGCTGCATGCCAAGGCAGATGCCCAGCAGCGGCTTCCTTTCGGCTTCTTCTTTCATGACCGGCACAAGGCCCGTCGCCTCCAGCTTGGCCATGGCATCGGCAAAAGCGCCCACGCCCGGCAAGATGAGCCGGTCGGCTTTGCGGATGGTGTCCGCGTCCGCAGTCACAACGGCTTCCAGTCCCAGCTGCTTCAGGCTGGACTTCAGGCTGAACAGGTTGCCCACGCCATAATCGATAATTGCGATCATACCAGCAGTCCTTTCGTGGAAGGAATTTCGTCCTTGTGGGCTTCGTCGATCTTCACGGCCGCGCCCAGTGCATGGCCTGCGCCCTTGAAGCAGGCTCGAGGATGTGGTGTGTATTTTCTCCCGCAAATTGTACAAAGTGGACCGTGGCGGGCACGCTGCGGGCAAAGCCCAGCCAGAATTCTTTGGCACACTCCACGTCAAAATCGCCCACCTTTTCGGTGCTGCAATGGACATCCCAGTTCAGAGTGCAGCGGCCCGAAAGATCGACGGCGCACAAAATCAGCGCTTCGTCCATGGGCAGATAAAAGCTGCCGTAGCGCTGGATACCGCGCATATCGCCCAGCGCCCGTGCAAAGGCCTGACCCAGTGCAATGCCCACATCCTCGGTGGTGTGGTGGTAGTCCACCTGCACATCGCCGTGGCAGGTGAGCACTAAGTCAAAACGGCCATGACGGGCGAACAGCTCCAGCATGTGGTTCAGAAAGCCGCACCCGGTGTCCACCTCATAGCGGCCGGTGCCGTCCAGATCAAGGGTCAGGTCGATCTGGGTCTCATTGGTGTTGCGTTCCAGCGAGATCATTCGGTTCTGCATGGTTCATTCCTCCATGATCTTATCCAGCGTTTCCATAAACGTCTGCATCTGTTCTGGCGTGCCAATGGTGATGCGCAGCCAGTTCTGGATGCGGGGCGCGTCAAAATGGCGCACCAGAATGCCGTTTTTCTTCAACTCTTTGTAGAGTGTTCCGCCGTCTTTCCGGTCGGTACTTGCAAACAGGAAGTTGGAGCGGCTGTCCAGCACGGCAAAGCCGCGCTGTTCCAGCTGCTGTTTTGTCCATGCGCGGGTGTCCACGATGGCGGCGCGGGTCCTGTCAAAATAAGCGGTATCTTCCAGCGCGGCCTGCCCGGCCTTCAGGGTTAGGCGGTTGATGTTGTAGGGGTTCAGGCTGAACTTGACTCGGTTCAGGTCGGCAATGAGCTTTGCATTGCCCATGGCAAGACCCAGACGCGCACCGGCCAGCTGCCGGGACTTGGAAAAGGTCTGCACCACCAGCAGGTTCTCGTACTGGTCGATGAGGGGCACGCAGCTCTCGCCGCCAAAGTCCACATAGGCCTCGTCCACGATGACCACATTGTTCGGGTTTGCCTTTAAGATGCCCTCAATTTCCGCCCGGGGCAGTGCAATGCCGGTGGGGGCGTGGGGTTTGCAAGGACGATGGTCTGGTTCAGGCCGTAGTAGTCCTCGGGTCAAGGGTGAAATCCTCTTTCAGCGGGATGATGTGGCTGGGAATGTGCATCAGTCCGCACCACACGCCGTAGCAGCCGTAGGTGATGTCGGCATAGGCCAGCGGGTGGTCTGCGTCGCAGAAGGCACGCAGCGCAAAGAAGAGGTTCTCGTCGCTGCCATTGCCGGGCATGATCTGCTCCGGCTGCAAACCGAAGTGGACTGCGGCCGCCTTGAGCAGGTCGGCACAGGCGGGGTCGGAGTAAAGGCGCAGCTTTCCACGTCGTGCTCGCGTCACGGCGGCGAGTCACCGCCGGGGAGGGCAGATAGGGGCTTTCGTTGGTGTTCAGTTTGATGTACTGCTGATCCTGCGGCTGCTCACCCGGGGTGTAGGGGGTGACAGCGGCCAGAGTGGGAGAAAGAAAACGACTCATATAAAAACCCTCTCAGTCAAAGCCTGACGGCTTTGCCAGCTCCCCCGAAGGGGGAGCTTTTTTGCATCTTACGGTTTCCACTCTCAAAGCTCCCCTTCGAGGAAAGACTTCCCCCGGCCGGGGGAAGATGTCACCGCGGGTGACAAAAAGGGGAATCGTGGCGCGCAAGCGCCTGAGAGGGTCACTTTTCATACCGGATGGTCACGCTGCGGGCGTGGGCGTGCAGGCCCTCGCGCTCGGCAAAATCGGCGATGCGGGGGGCTACTTCGCCCAGCGCTTCACGGGTGTAGTAGAGGAAGCTGGACTTCTTTACAAAGTCGTCTACGCCCAAGGGGCTTGAGAAGCGGGCGGTGCCGCTGGTGGGCAGGGTGTGGTTGGGGCCTGCAAAGTAATCGCCCAGCGCTTCCGGCACGTTGCGGCCAAGGAAGATGCTGCCTGCATTTTTGATCTCGTTCAGCACGCCGAAGGGGTCCTCCACGCACACTTCCAGATGTTCCGGTGCAATGATGTTGCAGGCTTCAATGGCCTTGTGCAGGTCGGTGCAGAGGATGATCTTGCCGTTGTCGTCCACGCTGCGCGGGCGATGGCGGCACGGGCAGCTGAGGGATCTGCACCTCCAGCTCCGCCTGCACGGCCTTGGCCAGCTCCGGGCTGTCGGTGACGAGGACCGGGCTTGCCAGTTTGTCGTGCTCGGCCTGACTCAGCAGGTCCGCCGCCACCCATGCAGGGTTGCAGCCGCCGTCGGCCAGCACCAGAATTCGCTGGGGCCTGCGATCATATCGATGCCCACCTTGCCGAACACCTTGCGCTTGGCGGTGGCAACGTAGATGTTGCCGGGGCCAACGATCTTATCCACCGCAGGGATGCTCTGGGTGCCGTAGGCGAGAGCCGCCACAGCCTGTGCGCCGCCGGTCTGAAGATCTTGGTCACGCCTGCGGTGGCAGCGGCGGCAAGGATGACCGGGTTCACCCTGCCGTCCTTTCCGGCGGGGGTGGTCATGACGATTTCGGACACGCCTGCCACCTTTGCCGGGATCACGTCCATGAGCACGGTGGAGGGATAGCCGCCGTGCCGCCGGGCACATAGACACCGGCCTTTTCAATGGGGGTATATTTCTGGCCCAGCACGATGCCGGGCTTATCGTTCACCACAAAATTCTTGTGCACCTGCTGGCGGTGGAAGCTCTCGATGTTGGCGGCGGCTTCGCGCAGCGTTTCGAGAAAGTAGGGGTCCATGCCCGCAAAGGCTTCGTCGATCTCCTCCTGCGTCACCTGCAGGGCATCGATCTTCGCGCCGTCAAATTTCAGCGCATAATCCTTCAGGGCATCGTCGCCCCGGGCGCGCACATCGGCAATGATGCCGTCCACCACATCCTCTACGTTCTTTTCCGCGCGGATGTCGCGGTTCAGGATCTCTTCGGGCTTCAGCTCGTCAAAGTTATACAGCTTGATCATTTTGCTTCCTCCTTGTTCTGCAGTTCCGCCCGCAGCTTTTCCAGCATGGTGTCCATTTCGGCGTGCTTGAACTGGTAGCTGGCCTTGTTGGCAATGAACCGGGCCGAGATGGGCATGAACTCGGTGACCACCTTCAGGCCGTTCTCCCGCAGGGTGGTGCCGGTCTCCACGATATCCACGATGACGTCCGAAAGGCCCAGAATGGGGGCCAGCTCAATGGAGCCGTTCAGCTTGATGATATCGATGTCCCGCCCCATGGATGCGTAGTAGCTCTTTGCAATGTTGACGAATTTGGTGGCCACCCGCACCGGGCGGCTGGGGTCGTCCTTGTAATCGGCCGGGGCTGCAACGCACATGCGGCATTTGCCAAGGCCGGTGTCCAGCAGCTCGTACACATCGGCAGAAGCCTCTGTGAGGATGTCCTTTCCCACGATGCCCACATCGGCAGCACCGTGCTCCACATAGATGGCAACATCGCTGGGCTTGACGAGGAAGTAGCGGATGCCGGCCTCCGGGTTTCCACCACCAGCTTGCGGGTAGCGTTGTAGTCCTCCGGGCAGCCGTAGCCGATGCCCGCCAGCAGGTTATACACCTTATCGCCCAGACGGCCCTTGGGCAGAGCCACGTTCAGCATCACCCTGTCGGTGCTGTTCTTCTGCACCGGCGGCAACGGGCGCTCAGGCGGTCCAGCTCGTCCAGATAGACCGCAAAGCCGATGGCACCGGCACCGGGGGTGAACTTCTGCATCAGCAGGTCGTAGCGGCCGCCCTTGAGCAGGGGGCGGGGCAGGGCTTTCAGGTAGCCCTGAAACACAAGGCCGTTGTAGTATTCCATCTCACCGGCCAGCGTCATGTCCAGCCGGATCACGCCGCCCGCCTTTTTCAGCGGCACAGCCAGCGCTTCCAGCTCGGCCACCGCTGCGCGCATGGCATCGTTTTTGCACAGGGCTGCAGCCTTTTCCATCGTTTCGGCATAGGCACCGGAAAGATCCAGCACGCTGCACAGGGTATCGGCGGCATCGGCAAGACCGGCTGCTCCGGCTGCAGCCCGCAGCTCGTGGGCGTTTTTTCTCCCGCAGCTTTTCCAGCAGCTTTGCGCGGGCGGCATCCGGCACGCCCAGCGCGTCGAACAGGCCGAACAGGTAGCCCATGTGGCTCACTTCCAGCACCCACTCGGCCCCCAGCGCATCCAGCGACCGCGCCGCCAGACACACCGCCTGCTGCACCTGTGCTTCGCCCACCGCACCCAGCATCTCAAGGCCCATCTGGCTGATTTCTTTAAAGGTGTGGCTCTCGGCGGAAGGGCGGTAGACGTTCTCGTGATAGTAGTAGCACAGGGTCTCGCCGGGGGCGGGCTGCGCCGTCTTGGCAATGGAGAGGGTCACGTCCGGCTTGAGGGCCAGCAGACGGCCATCCAGATCGGTAAAGGTGATGACCTGCTCGGACGACAAAAAGCTGCGGTTCTCCTGATACAGGCCGTACTCCTCAAACCGGCCCATATGATACTTGCGGCAGCCCGCCGCTTCGTACAAGGCGCGCAGCGCAAAGGAGGCGCGCTCCTTGGGCTGCAGGTTTGCAATGCTGAATTCCATTGTCGGTTCCCCCATTTCTTACTTGAGTTTATTTTACTTTATCTAGGTAAAGTTGTAAAGTAGGAAAGTGACGGTGTTTTCAACTCAATGATACGATTTTTCTGTGCGTTTGTACAGGGAAAAGAAGAAAAGGAGCCGTTGCATGGCGCAACAGCTCCTTTTCAGCACGCATATTTACCCAAGCAGGTCCAGCACACTGCCTTCGGGCGGGCACCCACGGCCTGACGCACCAGCTTGCCCTGCTCAAACACCAGCAGGGTGGGGATGCTCATCACGCCGAACTGGCCGGCCAGCTCCGGCTGCTCGTCTACGTTCACCTTGCCCACCTTCACATCGGTGCGCTCCTCGGCCACCTCGTCCACAACGGGACTGAGCATGCGGCAGGGGCCGCACCAGCTGGCCCAGAAGTCCAGCAGGACAGGCTTTGTGCTCTGCAGCACCTCCTGCTCAAAATTTTCCTTCGTGATCGTAACAACTGCCATATTTCTACCTCCTGAAAGGGTTCGCTCGTGGTTGTTCTTATGGCATCAGTATACCCAAAACGCCGGGGCTTTTCCGTAACCGGGTCACATTGGGGCGCAAAAAAGCCCGGAGCAGGAAGAAAGAATACTGCTCCGGGCAGGGAAACGCTTATTTCAGTGTTCTGTCAGCAGGGTATCAGACACCGGCCACGCAGTTCTTGCCGGCGATGTAGCCGTAGTAGACGCACAGGCTGTGGCTGATGCCGCGCATGCAGATGGGGTATTCCACTGCGTAGCGGCTGCCCTGCACATTGCCGCAGACATACAGGCCCTTGATGATGTCGCGCTTGGGGCTGGCGGGGTCCTCCTCGGTGAAGGTGTGGCAGTTCTCGTCGCTCTCCAGGCCGCCCACGCACACCAGCATGGAAGTGGTGCCCCACTGGCATGCATAGTACGGGGGATTCTCCAGCGCGAACATCCGGCTTGCGGGCTTGCCGAAGTCATCGTCGGAACCGGCCTTGGCCAGCTCGTTGTAGCGCTCGACGAAGCCAGTGCATTATCCAGTGCATCGCCCTCAAAGCCGCACTGGGTCAGCAGGTCTTCCAGTGTATCGGCCTTGAACTGGTAAGCCTCGGCCTTTGCGCTGATCTTGGTGTACTGACGGTCGGTGTAGTTGGGGTTGGACTCATCCTCATCCTCGGGGATGATGTAGCACAGGCCGCCGTGGTTTGCGGGCATGTAGGGCACCTCTTCGCCCCACTTGGAGTCGTACAGCTGGAAGGAGGTGCACTCGGGCTGCAGCTCGATCTGGTTTTCCAGCTGCTGGCCGGGGATGCACTCGTTCATGAAACGGTCGCCGCGCTTGTTGATCTGCAGGAAGGGGGTCACGCCCATGCCGCTGCCCATGTGGTGGGTCATCGGTGCGTGGAAATCCTGCACCTTTGCGCCGATCCATGCGCCCATGCGCAGGCCGTCGCCGGTCTCCACGGTCTTGCCCTCCACGTCAACGCCCAGCATACCCATGGCACCCATGTTGGCGATCTTCTTCTCCACGATCTCGGGAGCAAAATGCTTCATGATCTTCTCGTCGCCGGAGTTGTCGCCGGTAGCCAGGATCACGCCCTTGGAAGCGTTGAGCTGGATGTACTTGTTGTCATTCTGTGCGTCGCGGATGATCACGCCGGTCACGCGGCCGTCGCTGTCCTTCAGCAGCTTGGTGCCGAAGCAGCCGAAGAAGGTCTGTGCACCGTTCTCAACGGCCTTGTTCAGGTTGGCTTCCACTATAAAGCCCTGCTGATCCTTGCGGGAAGAGCGGAACTCCATGCTGGAAGGGAAGGTGGGGAACTCTTCGTTGCGGTAATCGTAGTGCTCGGGCTGAGGCCATGCCAGCGGCACCAGAATACCCTTGTCGAACTGCTCCTGGGTCACGGCCTCACGGGTGGAGTCGCAGATGGTCAGCTCGGGGTAAGCTCGATGAACCAGTCCATGACCTCGTGTGCATGGGAAGCCCACTTTTTCAGGATGGAGCGCTTGTTGCGGTAGGTGCACTCGCGCATCAGGCGGTCGACCACAACATCCTCGTCCACGATGTTCTCACGGCCCCAGCGCTTGTTCAGGCTGCCGTTCAGCAGGGCATACTCGCCGCTGCGGCAGTTGAAGGAAGAGCTCTTTTCCACGATGGCAACTTTTGCGCCCTCCTCGGCAGCCGCACGGGCAGCGCAGACGCCGGACAGACCGGCGCCGATGATGACCACATCAAAGTCCTGGGTCTCACTGGCCTGCACGTCCGGCTCTTCGCCCAGCCAGTCATCGCCGGTATCCCCGGCGGTATCTGCAGCAGGCTCTTCGGAAGCAACGCCCATAGCCTGCTCGATGCAGCTGGCGGCAGCCTTCTTGACCGCGTTGGTGGTGACGGTGGCGCCGGAGATGTTGTCGATCTCGGTACCCTGTGCGGCCATGATGGCCTCCTGCAGGGTGGGTGCGGCCACGCCGCCGATGCTTTCGGTCTCGTTGGAGGCATCGATGACCACCTCGGTGATGGCGGTCTCGCTGAAGGTCATGGTCACCTTCACCTCACCGATGCCGGTGGCCGTGCCGGTGTAGGTACCGGCGGTGTAGATGGCATCGCCGGTAGCGGCGGTGCTGGAAGAAGCTGCGGAGTTGCAGGCAGCCAGTGCACCGGCGGTGACACCGCTCATGGCGGCAGCGGCGGCGACCTTCAAAAAGCCTTTGCGGGAGATCTTTTCCATTTGGATTTCCTCTTTCTTCTCATCAATTTCTCTTCGTCTCTGCGGGAGTTTTTTTCCCGCGCTGCACTTAGTATAAAAATATAACGAAGTAAAAAGGGAAACAAAAAAAATTTTTGCCACCCTGATAAAAAGTGTTTATAAACTGTCTCCCGCCATGTTATACTGAGAGCAGACGGAGCTTTCCCTGCACAGAAAGGAGCTTTTTTCGGATGAACGACCACCAGCTGCTGTGTTTTCTCACCGTGAGCCGGACCCTGAATTTTACCACAGCCGCCCGGGAGCTGTACTGCACCCAGCCCGCCCTCAGCTACCAGATCCGCAGTCTGGAAAAGGAGCTGGATCTGGCCCTGTTTGAGCGCAGCACCACCCGCGTGGCGCTGACCGAAGCAGGCCGGGCCTTTGTGCCGCAGGCGGAGGGGATCTATCGCAGCATCCTGACGCCCGCACCGCACTGAAGGGCTTTGCCCGGCGGCGCACACTGACCCTGCGCCTGCCGCCGGTGCTGCTGCAGCGGGATCCCATTTATCCCATCCTGATGGCACGGCTGCACGCCGCCACTGCGAGATATAAGTTTGCGGTGGACACTCGGCCCGTGTCACGCAACCCCCACGAAATGCTCTGCAGCGAGGCAGACGCAGCCCTCTATCTGCCCTTTGGGCCGCTGCAGCCGGAGATCGAGCGCACCCCCATCCTGCACAACACCTTTTACCTGATCGTATCGCCGGAGCACCCGCTCACAGGGCGCAGCACTCTGGCGCTGGCCGATCTTGCCGGGCAGCAGCTGTTTTATGAGCCGCTGTATCAGGAAATGGTGGATCTTGCCGTTGTTCAGCCCGGCCTGCCGTTTTCCGCACCAAGCTGGCACATGGTGGAAAACTACGAGTGTGTTTACAACGATCTGCTTGCCGGGCGCGGCATGTTTTTGTGCCCGATGAAATACCCGCCTTTCCGGCGGCATGGTACCTGCCGCTGCAGCTGCCGTTGCCGGACACCTGTCTGCTGACCCTGCGGGACGACCCGCGTCCCGAGATCCAACGGCTGCGGGAGGTATTTACCGCTGTATACGCCAGCCGCGCAAAGCTGCTGGGCGAAGAATGAACGCAAAAAGGGGCTGCTGCACCTCGTTTTGAACGAACGTGCAGCAGCCCTTCAGCTCTTATAATATTCCGGACAGCTTTATTTGCCCAGCATTTCGTGGGCAGTCTTGCAGATGGTAGCGGCATCCAGACCGTAGAACTTCAGCAGGTCCCATGCAGGGCCGGAGCAGCCGAACACGTCCTGCACGCCCACGCGGCGCACAGGGGTGGGCAGCTTTTCGCTCAGCACGGCGCAGACGGCCTCGCCCAGACCGCCGATGACATTGTGCTCCTCGGCGGTGATGACCTTGCCGCACTCCTTTGCAGCCTTGAGGACGATCTCCTCGTCCAGAGGCTTGATGGTGTGGATGTTGATGACCCGGGCATGGATGCCCTCAGCGGCCAGCTGCTCCGCAGCAATGCGGGCTTCGTTGACCATCAGCCGGTGGCGATGATGGCAATGTCGCTGCCCTCAGTGATCTGCTCACCCTTGCCGATCTCGAAGTGATAGTTCTCGGCATCGTGGAACACAGGCACAGCCAAACGGCCAAAGCGCAGGTAGACGGGCTCCACTTGCGTAGGCAGCACGCACAGCGGCGCGGGCCTCCACATCGTCGGCGGGCGAGATC
>ENA-OQAX01000176-OQAX01000176.1-human-gut-metagenome-genome-assembly--contig:-NODE-176-length-14804-cov-6.253594_pt1 | contig 14804 bp, 24 predicted proteins | sample MGYA00242741_ERZ504539 | MGnify/ENA primary metagenome ERZ504539 (study PRJEB26092, sample SAMD00036277) | human gut metagenome | host: Homo sapiens | study: EMG produced TPA metagenomics assembly of... | reverse complement strand
TCCCTTGCCGTATGCACCAATTAGAATGCGCGATCTCTCTGTTGAAGTTTCTGCTGTACTTAGAAGAATATCCTCAAGGAGATGAAGTGCGGATTTTGGGTCGGTATGAAGTTTTTTAAGTTTTCTCATCGTTGCCCAAGTCATATCCAATATTCACAGAATATTGGAATCCTGATGCAACGGAAATCATCTTGCTCATTGTGTCATCTCCTGTTACTGTGTACTGATGCTTTTGTAATATGCATCAACACAATCTTGGAATGTATGCTCTTCTAAAATCTGGATAACATCCAGGCCGGCGGTTCTGTTAATCTTTAGTTTGCCAATACTCTCAACCTGATACAGAACGTCTAACATGGAAATAGAATCGAGGTTAAATGTCTTGCCGATGTTACACGGCGCAGTAAGTAGTTCATTTTAAGCTGATCTCTTTCGATTTTCCTGCTTGATCGACAATTATTGCAAAAGCGATCCACGGGTTTATTGTATTTGCAGAAGGAATAGCTTTCCGATAAGTTTTCTTTTCTTTGCTTAGAATGTCAATAAGTCCAAGCTCACCAAGCGGGCAGTCAATGTTGTTCTCCGGTGCAACACGGTTAGGACTGGTCTTGTAACGTGGAAGGTAAGTGTTGATGATGCAGGTGAAATCATCATTCAAGGATCGAATAGCGACGGCAGCTTCACTATCTTCCATACGAATGCGTCTTTGAAGCGACTCCACAAAATCATCGCGTGTGAACTCTGACATGCTAAATTCGTTAAAGAAATAGTACCATGCTGTTGCATCAGTTTTGTTAGATGATAACCGATAGTGAAGAAGATACAGCGTGCCTAATTCTTCGATATAGCGGTCGTAAGTGAATACACTTTGTCCAAATGGAGTGAATGACTGCACCCGTTTTCCGATAGTAGGCTCTTCCGTTAAGCCCACTGCCTGCAACCAATAACGTAATGCTTTGACCATATTTGCACCAATGCCAAGAACGTCCATTGGATTCTCATCTTTGGAAACGAAAATATCCGGCTTGTTATGGACATACTTCATGCCTTTGCTAAGCCACCCTTTTCTTATAAAAAATGTATCATGGGCACGAAATTTCATTGCCATAACATGACCTCCATTGATTACTTTGTTCTGAGATATTTGTCCATCATGCAGCCGCCATCAAGATATTTAGCAGTCATACACGTCTTGCAATGGACACATTTTTGCGGATCAATATAATAACCAAAATTGTTAATTGTTATCGCACCGACTCTGCAAAGAGACTCACATTTCAAACACTTTCTGCAAGCATTGAATTTCCTTATTTGATAGCCGACCATTCTTTGCAAATCATCATGATCGGCAACATTCATTGTCCGCACTTTAACGGCATAATCATATCCATCTTGGTTAAACGGTTGAAGAGATAAGATTGGGACATTTGTGCGATGGTCAAGCACAATAACCTCGCGTAATATTTTTTTTCCTAATTCCGGGGCAACCCTACCAAACGGGACAAACATTCCAACAAGTTCATCATCGAATGGTCTAACCAACCGGTAAATTTTGGCGTGTTCTTCCGCAGTACAGTTTGTAAATTTAATCTTTACGTCATTTGCGGATGCAAGTCCGTTTCCACCTTGACGCGCTTTCCACTTTCCTGTATCTACATATACCTCGGGATCAGGTTTGCCAATCCTTTTTGCAAAGCCCACCAAAAAAGTCTCTCCATTTTTTTGATTGTTCTGGCATATAAATCCTCGAGAGAAACTGCGCGCGCTGATTATTGTTGGGACAACACCAGCAGCCAACACGATCATAGCCGAGGCGGTATGCATCATTGAAGTCAACGTTTTCTGCTATCAAATACAGCCAAATGTCAATATCCTTCCAAAAAAAGATAGGAGAGGCTACCGTCTGCTGCTGAATTTTCACTGCATCTGCGCTATCTTCAATGCGATTATATTTGCTTCGGCTTACAGATTCAGATTTTCTTATTCCATAAAATGTGAGAATCTGCTGGCTACGGTATAAAACTGTTAATTACGCGCGTTATAGGACCCGTTTTGAACATAGAGCAACACCAGCGCATCATCCGCGCCGGGGGACCTATATCATCGCATACATCATAGAAATCCTGCTCATCATTCTTTGCAATTTGGAAGATTGCATCTGGATGTGCGTCCCTGAAACGATGAGCATATTCTATAGTGCTTGGAAACTCCAATGTGGTATTCCCAAATATATGAACGAGAGAAGGATTGCTTAAAGCCTTTACTGCTAAATCGGCAGTAACAGTCGAATCCTTACCACCTGAGAAAGAAACGACAATTCTCTCTTCGGGGAACTTGAGAGCTGCATTTCGGATGAAAGAATGCGCTTCATCAATGAGGTAATTGAGACGATCTTGATTTGCCATAACAAAGGTTGCCATGTGCTTATCAAAATGCTCGTAGGAGTTTTTGTATTTGTTCTTATTGAGCAAATTTATGATCTCGTCCGTATCTACAGCGTTGTAAAGACCGTTAGGTATAGCAATGGATTTGCCATTCACATAATAGCGGTTATTACTTGCCCACACAGATTCTTCTATATACTCATGTGGTTTCTTCTGCAATAAAAGCTCTAAAAGTAATCGTTCCTCTGGAAATACGGGACGAAGGTCAGCGGACATGTATTTCGTTTTTCCTTTGCAGATAGGGCAAGTCCCCTTGTTCGCTTGAGTAGAGGTTTGGATAATTGGTGTCTTGCATCGCTCACACCAAAAAATTTCCACAGGAAGTCTTCGACAGTCTTTGAGCCACAGAGCGGGCAGACGCTATCGTTCGTTTCAATATTGCATTTATTACACCACACGATTGTTTCCTCCCTTCGTGGAAATGTTTTTGTAATACGGAGACTTTAACTTTATTGTATCAAATGCCAAGTCCAATAAAACGGACTTACTCTTTTGGGCGTTCGCTGGCTTCATACACATATATATAAGTTGGTTTCATGGCATCTTTGGGAATCAAATAATTTGTACCGACTCTTAATATACCTTTGATGCGTCCATTCTTACAATGATTTTGAACCTGACGGACAGAGATGTCCCACTTTTCGGCAGCTTCTTTTGTTGTCATAAAGCCTTCCATTTTATGCCCTCCTGTCTTATTGGCGCATACAAAAATTCTATTATATTATACCATCGTTCGAACGAAATTGCAATGCGTTTAAGCGAAATCATATGTAAACTTTTGTTGGACGTTGTCAAGAAAAAAGCCGCACTGACTAAAATCTACCCAGTGCGGCTTAACCATTATTCGAGATGTGCCGTCCAATCTTTTTCTTGATCCCTTGATGTAGCTGACTTGAGAAAATCATCCACGTTTGCCTGCAAGGTGTCGATCATCCGTGCTTCCTTTTTGAGCTTCGCACGTTCATCATAGAGCCGCTGCTGCTCTTCAAGGAGACGCTGCTGTTCCGCTTGCAGCGTCTTCAAGCTCGGCAGTTTTTTCATCGCCTTGCATGGCAAGCAGTGTACTCCGCGCCGCCTCAAAGATCACAAGCTCGGCTTCGTGCTTTGCCTTGAAACTCGGCTTGTCTTTCGCCTTCTGGAAGGCGTCATATACGGGCTTGAGGCGCTGGTAGTTGGAGATGTTCTTGATAAGCGGTTGGACTTCCCGCAGTCGCGCTTCAACGCCTTTCAGGTCCTTGCCGGTGCGGTCATAGGAGCTGTGAACGTCCTCGACCTTCTTCTCAAGATCGGCGTATTGGAGCAAGTTGTTTTCCGTGAGATAGTTGAGTGTTCGTGCCGCTTCCTTGAGGATTGTGAGCTTTGCTTTATGTTCATAGCCCTTGCTGTCGATGAGCCTGATCCGCTCCTGAATATCTCCGATGAGAGAGATGCCTTTCGGTACGGTCTGTCTCTGACTTCTTCGGGGCGTCCGTCCGGCAATCCGCTCCTTGATGCGTTCCTCGGTGTAGTTCCCTCCGATAGTTTTAGATCGGGTAAATCGCTCCTGACCTTCAGCACGGAAGGAGATGTATTTGCCGGTCTTGATTTCATAACCGGCTTCCTGCATGAGCCACAAAAAGTCATCGTAGTCCTTCGCTGTGATGACAAGCCGGTCGATGGTCTGCTTGAGCTTTTGCTTCCGGCTCGTGCCGCGTTTGGCTTCGGTGTATTCCTTGTAGTCCATGCCCTTGTTCTGCGACGGAGGGATCACAGACAGCCCGTGTTCCTTGCATATCTCATCACTGAGCTGACGTAGCTCTCGATAGGTTCTCTTGTTGCTCCGGTAAGCATGGAAGTCCACATAGTTCACGGCATTGAAGATGATGTGATTATGGCAATGTCCCTTGTCGATGTGGGTAGCAATCACATACTCGTACTTGCCCTTGAGCCATTCGTCCGCAAGCTGCTTTCCGACTTCATGAGCCTCTTCCGGCGTCACTTCACCGATGTCAAAAGACTGGATTAGATGACGGGCAAGCACCTTCGGCATCTGCATTCCTTGCTGCACTGCGAGGTTTCTTGTCCACTCAAATTCTTTTGCTGCTGCGTCGCTTGCAGCGCACCCATAGGATGAAACATAGAAGGCATCGTCGGTCTTCTGCGGGTCGAGAATATAGGCGAGAGCTTTGTTTACAGTTCCTCGGATTGGCTTGATTTTAGTAACTGCCATATCTCACCCTGCCTTTCTTTCAGCTCTGCAATATCGTCCGCATAGAAGTGTCCGGTGGAGTTTATGCGGCGGCAAATCTGATTGATGTTCGAGGCAACACGGCTGACAGCGGCGGCGAGTTTCTTCTGCTGCGTGTAGTCCACCTTGATGATATAACCGTCAATCGCCATCTTCCGGAGATATGCTCCCATGTTCTTTGTTCCGAGCTGTGCCATCTTTGCCTTGATGATTCTTTTCTCATCGTCGGAGACGAAGAATAGTATCTGATTTGGTCGCGTTCTGTTTGCCATAGGCGTTCCGTCCTTTCGTATAGGAAGAGGGTTTGGGAGACATTCCAACAAGCATTTTTTCGATTAAGGGGAGGGTTTCCTTAATTGGAAATTGCCGTGTGTATATACACCGGCTGTGCTTGCTATTCTCTAAAATCGTATTCCCTCGTAGAGACTCCCCGTAAAATACCCCTTCACTTTACAACGGACAAAAATATTCAAAATGGGGGGGACATGAGAAAAAAGCTTTTTGTTTTCTTACGGCAAAGAAAAACAAAAATGACCGCACGGATTACTGCCGCACAGTCATTTCGTCTCGCGTTTATAGCATATCAATCAATATCATTCCAACGATGAAAACAGCTCCCCGTCAATGCTCAGAACATCATCCATTGAAATCTTCATACCATCCTGCATGGTAATCAGCCGTTCAAAGTCATCGACCTTTTTGACCGCGCCGATCACTGCCACATATTCGCCGCCAGCTTTGCGCTCATCGGGTTTGAAGTAGGTTATTTCAACCTCCGGCTCTTCATCAAGGGCATCTATGAGAAGCTGATATCTCAGGTTCAAAGCGGTCAGAGCTTCCTCGTCAAGTTCAATCTTTTCGTCAGTCAGACGCCCAGTTTCTTTAATTGCAGAATCATAGCCGGTGAGGGCAGCAAAGGGGGCAAACTGTGCTGCACGATCTGTCATTGGCATCTGCGGTCGTGTCTTGGAAACATGGTGCGGAAGCCATGATCTCGTCGTATTTTCCGCTCACGCCTTATGCCCTCCAATCTGCGCATTGCGGTCTTTCGCGGTTGCACCTTCTTCAAGATTCATCGCCTTGAGGATGGCGTTCTTTCCGTACTTCTTTTTGATCGCAAGCGTGGCGGATTGTATCTTTCGCTCATGCTCCAATGCAGCGTCCTCGGCTTTCTGTTTTTCCTCTTCGGCAGCATAGTCGGTGAAGAGGTCAAGCTGGACAGCGCCGTCGTTTTTTCTTCGGCGCATCGGCTTCCGGCAGGACATGATTTGCTACAACATACATACGGCGGACAAGCAGATTTTTGTCCACGATCCTGTCAAACAGCTCTGACACAGCACACATTATTTTGCGGGTAGAGGATGTGTGACCGTCGAGATTGATAGAGCCGTGCGCCTGTTTGGGAATCTCCCGACCGTAGGGGTCTTTCTCCACCGCGCCGTGATACTTTGCCCGTCGTGCCGGATCGGTCAGGTTCTCAATGTCGTAGCCGACTGTGAGAACCATCTGGTCGGTGACAAGCCCCTTGTCCACCAAGTCCAGCACAAGCAAGTCCGTCATTTCCCGCACAACCAGCTTCGCCTTCTGCGGCTCGTAGGGACAGTGCAATACCTGACCGGAGCTGAGGCTGTTTGAGCTGGGACGGTACGCTTTGATTGCTTCAATGGTCGTAGGCTCCCAGCCCCACGCATGGTCAATGAGTAGTTCCGCATTCTTGCCGAACAGCTTGTAAAGCAAGTCCTCGTTCTGCTCTGAACAGAGGGCAACATCGCCCATCGTGAACATCCCGTTCTGCTCAAGTTTTTTCGCAATGCCTCGACCCACGCGCCAGAAATCCGTGAGAGGCTGGTGCGCCCAAAGCTCACGCCGGAACTTCATCTCATTCAGCTCTGCAATGCGGACACCGTTCTTGTCAGCGGGGATGTGCTTCGCCACAATATCCATTGCCACTTTGCAGAGAAAGAGATTCGTCCCAATCCCAGCGGTTGCCGTGATGCCGGTCGTCTCAAGCACGTCGAGGATGATCTTCATGGCAAGGTCATGTGCCGAGAGCTTGTAGGTATTCAGGTAGTCCGTCACGTCCATGAACACCTCGTCGATGGAGTAGACCACAATGTCCTCCGGGGCAATATACTTGAGATAAACCTGATAGATGCGGGTGCTGTACTCCATGTAGTACGCCATCCGAGGCGGCGCAATGATGAAGTCAATCGCCAGAGACGGGTTTGCTTGCAGCTCCGAGAAGAAGTGCGATGTGCCGTCCAGTTTGCGTCCCGGTGCGTCGTGCTGCCGTCCGGCATTCGCTTCCTTTCACGCGCTGCTTGACTTCAAACAGCCGCCCACGCCCGGAGATGCCATAGCTTTTGAGGGAGGGAGTAACGGCAAGGCAGACGGTCTTGTCCGTCCGGCTTTCGTCTGCTACAACGAGGTTTGTGTCCAGAGGATCTAAGCCGCGCTCCCGGCACTCCACGGAGGCGTAGAAAGATTTCAGGTCGATTGCAATGTAGGTGCGTTGTTTCATCTTCTACGATTCCTCCTCCGACCATGGTTTAACGAATCTAATTCAGTTCCTTCAGAATATCCCTTATAAATACCCCATACCCATTGACAGCAACAATTACGGATGGTGGAGATTGGAGCGTCCCAGTCTTAGAGTCGAATGTTGCAACTGTCTGTCCAGCAGCATCAAGTGCGCCTATATTCAGCAAATGCGCTATGGCGTCGTAGTCATACTTTTCTCCGTCATTTTTGAAACGAGCATCGGTCTCGTCAATCTCCAAAAGTACTTTCAAAAAATGGATAGAATGATTTTGAAATCATATTAACGATATAAAAAATATTGGGTTCTGTCGATGTCTCCGTTCACAAAACAATTAAATATCAATCCGATTAGTCGCAATTTGTCATCATCATCGCATGAATCGACCACATAAAGAAGCTGTTTCGATATTTTGTTGCACTCATCCACATCACGGAATTTCTCTTTCCACTCTTGATTTTTGTCAATGTCCTGCATGAAACTTTTTAACTTTTCTATAAAGACTCTATCATGAATGTCTTTTCCTATTTTTATCAAGCTAAAAGCTGGACCGATGATAGGCAGGTCTCTGACGATGCCATCTGGCAAAATACTATCCAAAGCAAACTCGCCGCCTTCTTCTATCAAAGATATTATCTCATCCTTCATAATTTAACCCTCCACTAAGTGCTTATTTGCAAGTTGTATACCGATGTACTGTCAGCGGCAGATACCAGAGGGCAACTGCCAGCTTCCAGATCAGGATCACACCGCCGATCAGACCGCCGAGGACAAGGTTGAGTGCAACAACGCCTACTGTACCGGAAATACCAAAGCCAATCGGGATAAGCGTGAACATCTTTCCGATGCCGAATGGCACTCCGCAAGCAAGCCAAATCAGGAAATAATCCGGCGTTCCGTTCTCAACGAATATGCGGCTGAAAACAGAAAACAGCAGGAGCGCAACTGCGACCGGAACCACGGTCTTCTTCATGAAGTCTTTCATAACTTCGCTTCTTGTCATACGCCACCTCTTTATTTCAAAAAATCACTTCGGTAATCTATCCGGCGTAGGTCATGCCCTGTCTCTGCCAGATGCGCAATCTTCAAGGCAATCAAGTTGATGTCTGTGTGCATTGCCTGTGCAATCTGCGCCGAAGTGTACCCATAATCGTAAATGTACTCAAGCACCTCGTCGGAATTAAGTAATATCTCAGCCGCAACAATGTTCGCTTCGTACTCAGGGATAGAGTTCATCTTGTAAAGCACAAACTCCTGCAATCCATCACCTTTTGCAAGTGCGCGGTGCAGTCGGTCGTGACCGATCTCATGAGCGCATACAATACGCTTCGTTTGCGGACTTAAATCCTGATTTAAGAAAATAAAGCGATTTTTTCTTGACAACGCGATACATTCCTTTGAGTTGCCCGAAGTTTTCGCAATCATCCAGAACAATGATGCCCAGCTCTTTTGCGATTTGAAAAGGATCTCGTGTGCCGCATCGTCGTACAAGATCGCTGCCCACCTTTGATAGCTGTTCGGCATTCATCGCGCCACCTCCATTCGTGGATAATTATTATCCATTATAAAAAACACCCTGTACAAAAATCCGGACTTATTCCTCCGGCTGCTCTTTTCGATACTTTTTCGGCGTGTACTTCTTGTTCTTTTCCTTTGCAATCCAATAGGCTCTGGTGAGTGCCTGCATCGCGCCGTCAAGCGCATCCTCACTGAGCTTACCTCCTGCGAACATACCGGTGACTTCACTCACCAGTTCATCTATCTCACGCGCCGCTTTTGCTCCGCCTTGTTCCTGTGCGGCGAGAACGAGCATTCCGCCGTTGCCGAGAAGATATTCCGGTGTTGTGTTCAGAGCTTCGGCAAGTTTTTTTTTACAATATCGTATTTTGTCGGTTTTCGAGTGCCAAGCTCATAATTTTGAATTGTCCTCGCAGTAACAGAGACTTTTTCTGCGAGAGCGGCTTGCGTCAGGTTTGCCTCCACTCTCTTCTCTTTAAGCCTGTCTTTAAATCCCATAAGGCACCTCTTTCTTTAATTTTCCGTGAACACGAACAAAACTTTCGTCTATCTTATTGACGCGAACATGATGTTCGTGCTATACTATATTTACACGAAATCTCTGTTCGTAATTATGATACCACACGAACGATGTGTGTGTCAATAATGTTGAGGAATTTCGTGTCGAAAAACAGGTAACTTTTTTATGAACGGAGGTAGCTCATGAACTGCTCGAAGTGCCGAAAAGCGTATGTTTCGGTAAATCTCGATGTCGATGAGGAAGGTGCAATTCAGCCCCGGCTCATCCGTTGGAAGGACGGTTTGATTTTTCAGATCGACCAGATTCTTTACAAATGCCGCGCCACATCCAAGAAGGTTGGTGGTGGCGGCATCCGTTACACAGTCATGATTAAAGGAAAGGAGTCGTTCCTTTTTCATGAAGGAGACAAGTGGTTTGTCGAAGCAAAGGAGAATGCCCGGTGATCTTATCTCAGAAGCAAATCGAAGAAATTGCAGCAGCCGTCACGGAAGACTTCAACAAGTTTTTCTTCGGCACGGAGTCCGAGGAAGTCCGTATGGCTCGTGCCACGCCGATTGATCAGTTCGCAAGAGACTATCTCGGCTTGCAAGTGTCTTTTGCCCGACTTTCCTCTGATGGAAGTATCTGCGGCTTGACTGCCTATACTGATACAGAGTACATCGTTGAGGAAAAGGGTGTCAGGCGAACACTTCCGCTCAGATGTAATCAGGTGTTGCTCGATGAGAGCTTCATCCGTCAAGGGCAGATAAAGAAGCTCTGCGGGAAGCGGCGCTTCACGCTTGCCCACGAATGCGCTCATCAGATTCTCTATCAGATGGAATCCGATGAAGTCAAGCAACGCTGCAACCGGCAGTATTCCGCACGAACAGCCTATTCGCTGCGTGATCTCAAAACACATGAGGACTGGAATGAATGGCAAGCAAACGTCCTCGGAGCGGCAATCCTGATGCCGCAGAAAGAAGTTGACCTTGCCGCGTGGTATTTCATCCCTGAGAAGAAGCTGACGTCCTATGGCGGCTACTTTACATACCGGGATCGCCTGTCGCTCAGAGCGATATGCGCTCAACTTGGTGTTTCCCAGTCCGCAGCCGTCATCCGTCTGCGCCAGCTTGGTTATCTCGAAGACCGCCCATATTCAGAGTTCGATGATCCGACGGAGGTATGGGCATGAAAAAGAATATCCGTGTTACTGAACCGTCTGCTGAAATGCAGATGAAGATCAGACGGGCGCGTATCGCCATCGCCAGCCAGAAGAGGCGAACGATGGAATGCCCGTACTGTCATCACAATACCATCATCGTTTTTGAGGACACAAGAGGTCACGTTCAGGCAAAGTGTAAGCTCTGCGGAAGAGAAACCGTCTTCAATGTTCTCAGTATGAGAAGGTTATATCTCCACCTCAACAGAGGATAAGGAGTTTAACAAATAAATATTTGATAGCTGTGCTGTGGAGCCGCTGACTGGTGAGTCTTCCTAATGCCGCATGAACAGAGTGTTCGCACTCTGTTTTATCGGCATGGGATCACAACTCACCGTCATGCGGCTCCTTTTTTAGCTGTCCATCCGCTGCTCCGCGCCAGCGGAAAGGACAAGCAATGAAACGAATCCCTAAAACCCCTGTCGAGTTCGACTATGACCTCTGGACTACGGAGGACGGAAAGTGCATGGTGCGCGTGAAAATCACCGGCGAAGTAACGGAGGTTGACCGTGAGGTCATGAAAATCCTCCGACTGGAAGAGAAGCAGATGCGGAGAGGTTTTACCTCAAGCGACCCGGACGATGCAAAGCCTCAAACTATTCTCTCTCTTGATGTTGTCAACGAGGAAGATGTGGAAGGACCTGCATGGCTTATCGACCCGCACGACTACATTCAGGAATCCGCTACTAAGCGTTGGATCATAGCCTTCCGGAAAACGCTGACCGCAAATCAAAGGGAAGTCTTCGACGAGGTTATTCTCGGCGGCATGAGTGTCAGAAAGTTCGCCAAGCTGAAAGGGTGCAACCACAAAAGCGTATTGGAAACAAAAAACGCTGTCTGCAAAAAAATCAAAAATAAATTTTTGATCGCACCCCCCCCATTTTGCGATTTTTTGTCCGTTGTAAAGTGAAGAGGGTTCTTAAAACTTCTTCACTGCTCCTTGAAAACTGAATAGTTCAGTGCTGCGGATCTTTCCGCTTCTGCGAAGCAACACAGCTTCCGACGCCAAGACCTCCCGCAAGGAGTGAGCGACCTCCGGAGAGCTATAACAGCCGTGTGGTGCGGCTGCTTGCGACGATGCAGATGCCGGGTATAATGATACTTCCGTCTTTTCTTTGAAGGGGCGGCTCGGAGCGATCCTCGGAGGGGTGAGAGTCCCATGATACCGATTGACCATTGGTAGTCCGCAGCATTCCCTATTCGGCAGGGGTGCGAGCTGCAAATATGCCGGAAGGATAACCAATATGAAACGCCCGAAAGCTTTATCATCAAAAACTATGGGCAGCAGTCTATTCAAAAAGGACTGCTGCCTATCCTTTTGCTGATAAGGCAAAATCAAATCTTGTGGAGGTGAGACGGGTGAATACCGCATCAACCATTTCTCAGCGCGATGCCTACAAGCTCATGCTGAAAGACTATCCAGATGTGATGAGCATTGAGCAGATGTGCGAAATACTCAGCATCAGCACAAAGACCGGCTACCGCATCCTGCGGGAAGGTAAAATCTGCTGTCTTAAAGTCGGCAGAGCCTATCGTATTCCGAAGGCTCATCTTTTCACCTTTCTCTGCATCGGATGCGGAGAAGCAGTCACGGCATAAGGCTTGGACTCAATTTGTTTACAAAAAATGTTCGGCAGAGGTCCTCCAATTCGAACCCGGTTCTGGTATAATAGAAGCACGGTATCAGGTAGGTGTCTCTGCTACAAAGAAGGAGGATAATTATGGTAGCAGGACATCTCCGCGAAAAAAGCGGATATTACTACGCCGTGTTGAACTACACCGATTCTCTCGGAAAAAGAAAGACCAAGTGGATTTCCACCGGGCTTACTGTGAAGGGAAACAAAAAACGCGCCGAAGCGATCCTGATGGACGCACGACGCAATTTCAATCCCGAAGAGCCGAAGGTCATGAACGGAGACATTCTGTTCGCGGACTATATGGAAAAATGGCTCGACATCATCAAAAGCTCGGTTGCAGTCCCGACATTCGCTTCATACTCGACTACGGTTAAAAAGATTGTAGCACCGTACTTCCGCGAAAAGGAAGTGACGCTCAAGGACCTGACCGCAAAAGACATTCAGGAGTTTTACCTGAGTGAGCTTGAGCGTGTCAGTCCGTCCTCGGTCATTCATTATCACGCCAACATTCACAAGGCACTCAAGTATGCCGTGAAGATTGACCTGATTGATGTAAACCCGGCGGATAAGGTTGAGCGTCCGAAGAAAGACCGCTACGTCGGCAGCTTCTATGATGCCGATGAGGTCAACGCTCTTTTCGAGGCTACAAAAGGAAGCAAACTTGAACTGCCAATTCTGTTCGGTGCGTTCTACGGTCTGCGCCGGAGTGAAGCAATCGGTCTGAAATGGGATGCCATCGACTTTGACCAGAACACCATCACCATCCGTCATACGGTTACTTCCTGTGATCTCGACGGCAAGCGCGTTCTGGTTGCGTCAGACACCACAAAGACCAAATCGAGTATGAGAACACTGCCTCTTGTTCCTTTCATGCGGGAAAGACTTCTTGCACTGAAAGAAGAACAGCAGGAGAACCGCCGCCTGTGCGGACGCAGTTACATCAAGGACTATCTTGAGTATGTATGTGTCAATGAGATTGGCGATCTGATAAAGCCCCACTACGTCACAGAGAGCTTTCCGAAGCTGCTCAAGGCGAAGGGGATGAGACAGATCAGGTATCACGATCTCCGGCATAGCTGCGCCTCGTTACTTCTGGCAAACGGTGTTCCCATGAAACAGATTCAGGAATGGCTTGGTCACAGCGACTTCTCAACTACGGCGAACATTTACGCACATCTGGATTACAGCTCGAAGCTGACTTCGGCTGACGCAATGCTCAATGGTTTGGGCTTTGCAGCGAATTGAGAAAGAAAAGCCAGCAGCCGGAAAAACCGACTACTGGCGTGATTTCTGGCGGAGACGGTGGGATTCGAACCCACGGACCCTTGCGGATCAACTGATTTCGAGTCAGTCCCGTTATGACCACTTCGATACGTCTCCGTATTTATCTCAACATCAGCACCTCAGAAAACGGGGAGAACTGATGGGGAGAACAAGCAAAAATATTAAGTTAAGAATACCCGAAAAACCCCGTAAAATCAAGGGATTCCGGTCAGGGAGCTACCGAGTAGCGACCACGATTTCGAGTCAATCTCGTTACGACCGCTTCGATACGTCTGCTTATTTAGTTTTTACCGCACCGCCTCGCACAGCGTTTGGAAAAATGCGAGATTTCGATGCAAGATAACGATGAAAAGTTGAGTACGCGACACCCGATAAAGCCCGCCGTTATGGGATTTCCTGCGGACAAGGTGACCTGCTGGATGCAAACTTTCGAGTGCGACCCCTTCGACCTCTTGGGTAATGCTCCTTATAGTAATCCCCCAAAATCTTCTCCGGAAAAAGGAGAGAAAAGTAGGAGAGAACAGCAAATATTAAATTGTAGAAAGCAGTGGATTTCTGACGATGGGTCGTTAGAAAATTAGTGGTAACTTCCAAAATGCCTGCTTGATTTCGAGTGCTCCCTCTTACGACCTCTTGGGGAATGCTCCATGTTCTGGGTTGCTGCCGGATACTAAATTAGTATAGCAAAAATGCCGTCCCGCGTCAAGATGCGGGGCGGCATAATTCCTGTATGCCGGGGGATATCTCATGTGCATCAGAACAAATGCTGTTTCTGCACCGGGCCGGGGGCAAAGGGGGTATCCTCGTGGTGGCGCACCACGGTCACCTCACGAGTCTTTTCCTCCACATGGCCGTTGGCTTTGGGCACACTGTAAAAGCTGCGGGTAATGTTATAATAGCCGCGCATGTGCTGCACCAGGTATTCGGCCACAGCGGGCAGGCAGTCGGTATCCTCAATGTTTTCATAGTTATAGTCTGCGTACAAAAATGCCGTGTGCTCCCCCTTGCAGACCAGCGTGATTCCCTCTTCGTCCAGATGCAGTTCATCCACAGCGCACTGCTTCAGGCCGCTCAGGCCGCTTTCGCTGGCAAGTTGGGTAGCGCGGCGGCGCATAGCTAATGGAACGGACTGCGGGTCCAGCGCTTCGTTGCCGCGCTGGCCGATCTCCAGCAGGATGTCCCGCATCATGCGGCTTTCCAGCAGCGGGCGGATCTTTTCCTTCGCGCGGGCTTCCTCGGTTTTTGCCTGAATTTTTGCAGCAGTCCCATTCTTTTTCCTCACTAAACACATATCATTGCCCCGCGCATATCCGCATCGGCATCAGGGGCATCTTACTTTTTCATCGTGTAACTAATATTATATTATAGCATACCTTTTCATCCTGTGCCAGCGCGGAAGATAACTTTTACACCAAATTCATTCTAGTAAATCTTTTT
>ENA-OQAX01000175-OQAX01000175.1-human-gut-metagenome-genome-assembly--contig:-NODE-175-length-14818-cov-1.958478_pt1 | contig 14818 bp, 25 predicted proteins | sample MGYA00242741_ERZ504539 | MGnify/ENA primary metagenome ERZ504539 (study PRJEB26092, sample SAMD00036277) | human gut metagenome | host: Homo sapiens | study: EMG produced TPA metagenomics assembly of... | reverse complement strand
CCATTCCAGTGCTTTTACCAGTACTTCTGTCTCATCCTCATTAGCTCCGCAAGCACAGCTTCTGTCATCTGTTCTGTGAAATTCCGCATGATGGTGATATGCCATACGTCCCTTGTTGGTAAGCTGGATAAATACCACTCTCCGGTCCTTTTCACTTCGTTCTCTCTTCACATAGCCCTTTTTTTACAAGGCTGTTCATGGATGTTGTGAGGGAGCCTACCGTGATCTTCAGCTTGGCTGCGATGGAAGACATATTTCCTCCGCCAAGGCCTACTGCCTCGATAATGTGCATATCATTGTTGGAAATATCTTTATATTTATCTGTGATGATGGCTTCTTCCTCCAGCCGGAGGATCTCGTTGAACAGATTCACCAGCACGTCATTTATAACTTCCCGATTGTCCACTCTACCCCGCTCCTGTTTCTCCGGAGCCAAAAAGCTTCTCCGGTTCTCTGTTTATGAAGCCATCGTAACATAAATATAGGATTTTTCCACTGGATTTTTGCTTTGCGGATACAAAATCACTGCGCTTAAATTTCTACATTTTCCGAAAACGTTCGTAGCGGTGTTCCAGAAGCTTCTCTGGCTCTGTCTTGCCATATTTTCCAAGGAAATCTTCTATTCCGTTTTCCAGATAAGCCGCAGCATCGTTTATGTTCTCACGGCTTACAGGCTCAGCTTCCGGGATCACATGCTCGATCATTCCCATCTGATAAAGATCCGCAGCAGTAAGTTTCATCACTGCGGCAGCCTCCTTTGCCTTTTTGCTGTCTTTCCAGAGAATAGAGGCAAAGCCCTCCGGAGACAAGATGGAATAGACGGAATGCTCCAGCATCCATACCTCATCCGCTACAGCAAAAGCGAGCGCACCGCCGCTTCCTCCCTCACCGATCACAATGGAAAGTACAGGAACGGTAAGTCCCGCCAGCGTATAGAGATTTTTCGCAATAGCTTCACCCTGTCCTCGTTCTTCTGCTTCCAGTCCGCAGAATGCACCTGGCGTATCCACAAGGCAGATCACCGGTCGGTGAAATTTCTCTGCCTGCTGCATCAGACGCAGAGATTTCCAGTAGCCTTCCGGAGAAACCATTCCAAATTCCGGGCAATATTTTCCCTGGTGCCCTCACCTTTTCCTGTGCAAGAACCGTCACCGGCTTCCGTGAAAAATGCCACACCGCCGATCACTGCCGGATCATCACCACAGTGGCGGTCACCGTGAAATTCCATGAAATCGTCAAAGAGTGCCTCGATGTAGTCTTTCCCGTGGGACGTGTTTTGCTCTGGCAAGCTGGACATGTTCCCAGGGAGTGTAATTTCCTGATGGGATGAATTCCGGCCAGATTGTATTCTCTGATTCCCGTTTATCTCCCACAGCAGTTTCTGTCGATTCCGCATTATCAGATTTATATTTCATTTCCATGTCCGAATTATCGGACTGTCCATAATCTGGTATTTTATTTTCATGTAACTTCAGGATATCCGCCAGCACGCTTCTCTGCTCCTCACGTTCCACGATCTTATCCACAAAACCGTGTTCCAGAAGAAATTCCGCTCTCTGGAATCCTTTGGGAAGTTTCTGACCGATGGTCTGCTCAATGACTCTGGGGCCGGCAAATCCGATCAGTGCTTTTGGCTCTGCCAGGATAATATCTCCCAGCATGGCAAAGCTTGCAGTCACACCTCCTGTCGTCGGGTCTGTAAGGACCGGCACATAGAGAAGCCCTGCATCACTGTGTTTTCGAATGGCCATACTGGTTTTTGCCATCTGCATCAGGGATACCAGTCCCTCCTGCATTCTGGCACCGCCGGAACAGATATAGAGAATCACCGGAAGTCTCTCCTTTGTGGCACGTTCAAAAACCCGGGTGATCTTTTCCCCAACAACTCTCCCATACTGGACATCATGAAACGGCAGTCACAGACACCAAGCGCTGTCGGTGTCCCTTTTATCGTACACTTACCGGTAACCACAGCCTCGTCAAGTCCTGTCTTTTCACGGAGTGATCTGATTTTTTCCTCATATCCTTTGTACTGAAGCGGATTCTGTTCTTCCATATGTACGTCCCACTCTGTGAAACTCTTTCGATCTATGACCATCTTGATCCGCCGGTAAGCCGGTACATGAAAATAATTTCCACAATGTGGGCAGATGTAATGATTCTGTTTTACCTCATCTGCAAAAACGGCAGCCTTGCAGGCATTGCATTTTCGCATCAGGTTATCCGGAACCTCCGGAGTGTTCCCGTACTCCTCCCCCCGGATATCCCGTACTGTTTTTTTGAACATATGCTTAATTCTCATTGATCTTCACTCCCGCAATGATATGACTTGCCAGAAAACCGGTGTCAAAATTTCCGGACTGATAATCCTCATTTTTCAAGATTTCATACTGATAGTCAATGTTTGTATCGATTCCGTCAATGATCACCTCACCAAGGGCACTCTGCATTTTTGCAATGGCTGCCTCACGGCTGTCTGCATGAACGATCAGCTTGGCAAGCATGGAATCATAATACGGTGGGATCTTACAGCCGTTATAAACGCAGGTATCCACACGGATCCCGTTTCCTCCCGGAAAATGTGCCCCCTGGATAGTTCCCGGTGAAGGCCGGAAGTTTTTCTGAGGATTCTCGGCGTTGATCCTGCACTCGATGGCATGTCCCATAATATGGACATCATCCTGTGATATTTCAAGAGGCATCCCCGAAGCGATCTTCAGCTGCTCTTTCACAAGATCGATTCCGGTTACCCATTCTGTCACCGGATGTTCTACCTGAATTCTTGTGTTCATTTCCATAAACCAGAATTTTCCATCCGGCTCCAGCAGAAATTCAATGGTTCCCGCATTGACATAGCCGGCCGCTTTTGCTGCCGTCACTGCCGCATGACCCATTTTTTCTCTTAATTCCGGCGAAACTGCGGCGCTTGGAGATTCCTCTATCATCTTCTGATGATTTCTCTGAATGGAGCAGTCACGTTCTCCCAGATGAATGACATTTCCCTGGTTGTCCGCAAGGATCTGAAATTCAATATGTCTGGGATTTACCACAAAATGTTCAATATACATGGTACCGTCGCCAAAAGCGATCTCAGACTCTTTCTGGCAGTTGCGTAGGCCTCTGGAAATTCCTCCGGGGTATTGCCACACGCATACCTTTCCACCGCCGCCAAGAGCTGCCTTGATGATCACCGGGTAGCCGATCCGCTCTGCTTCCTTAAGGCCGGTTTCAATATCCTCCACATCCCCTTCACTGCCTGGAACTACCGGAACACCTGCTGCGATCATGGTGCTTCTTGCGATCTTTTTGTTTCCAAGCATGCGGATGACCTTCGATGGCGGTCCCACAAATGTAATTCCGCATTTTTCACAAAGCTCCGCAAATCTGGCATTTTCCGAAAGGAAACCAAATCCCGGATGGATGGCATCCGCACCGGAAACCATGGTGGCGCTGATGATCTGCTCCATATTCAGATAGCTCTGTGCGGAAGGTCCCGGACCGATACAGATTGCTTCGTCTGCCAGCTGTGTGTGAAGGCTTTCCTCATCTGCCTCGGAATAAACTGCCACTGTGGCAATTCCCATTTCCCTGCAGGCACGGATAATACGCACCGCAATCTCGCCTCTGTTGGCGATCAGTAACTTTCGAATCATACAATCACCTTACCCGATCATAAATGTAAGTTCTGCCTCTACGGCAACCTCTCCATCTACAGATGCCACTGCGGAACCGATTCCCACGGGGCCCTTTCTGCGGATGATCTTTGTCTCAAGACGGAGTTTATCTCCGGGAACTACCTTCTGCGAAATTTACACTTGTTGATGCCGCCAAAATAAGCAGTTTTTCCCTTCATATCCTCCAGGGAAAGAATAGCTACCGCACCAACCTGTGCCAGAGCCTCTACCATAAGGACGCCCGGCATTACCGGCTCCTTCGGAAAATGTCCCCGGAAAAAGCCTCGCGGAAAGTCACGCATTTATATCCAACAGCAAATTCACCTGGTTCATAATCTTCGATATAGTCCACAAGCAGAAACGGATGTCTGTGCGGGATGATCTCTTCGATCTGTTTTACGTCAAGATGTTTCATTCTCTATCCTCCTGAAAATCACGGAGAAAACGAACCGATTACATAATCTGTATTCTTTTTCTCCGAAACATTCTCTTTCTTATTCTTTAATTCTGACCTGAAGATATTTTATCGGATACGGAAAAGTTTCTGTCCATACTCTACCGGCTGTCCGTTTTCCACATAGATTTCCGCGATCTCGCCGTCAAAATCACTTTCGATCTCATTCATCAGTTTCATTGCTTCCACGATTGCAAGAACCTGGCCTTTTTTTTACTTTATCTCCTACCTGGACGTATGGCGGAAGATCCTGGGATGGTGCTGCGTAGAAAGTTCCGACCAGCGGAGAAGATTACCAGGCTGCCGGTCTGGTCATCTGATTTCTGTGATACGTTTTCCGGCTGCTCTATATTTTGCACAGGTACTGTATTCTGCACGCCCTGTGTTTCTGCTGCATTTTTGTCTGCCGCTGCCATTTCATCTGCCGGATCTGATACTGTCGCCGCCACGGAACCTGCACCTGCCATCGGCACTGTATGCACTGCCCTGCGGACTTTTCCACCGGCCATTCCTGCCGCCGGAATGTTTTCCACAGTTTCCCCCATAACTCCCTGGATGATCTGTGGTTTTCCGTGTTCCATGCTTAAGGTCAGATCTGCTGTCTCGTAAGTAAAAGCAGTAAGTTCTGATGCGGATACGTGATCGATGAGCTCAAGGATCTGGTTAAATTCCATGATTTCACTCCTCCTCATACTTCTTTACAAGCAAGGTTCCGTTATGGCCTCCAAAGCCAAGGGAATTGCTCATTGCATAGCGTACTTCCTGTTCTGCCGGAGCGCCGATCATATAGTTGAGATCCAGCTCCTCCTCTGTTTCCGTAGTTCCCACAGTCTGATGGATAAATCCGTCCAGAATGGATTTTACACACACGATAAACTCAACAGCACCTGCTGCGCCAAGAAGATGTCCTACCATGGATTTTGTGGAGTTGATCTTTACATCTTTTGCCGCGTCTTTGAACGCAAGCTTGATGGCTCTTGTCTCAAACAGATCGTTGTGGTGGGTTCCGGTTCCGTGTGCATTGATATAATCTACCTGCTCCGGTGCAACACCTGCTTCTTTCATGGCGTTTTCCATGGCACGTGCGGCGCCGCTTCCGTCCTCGGCCGGAGATGTGATATGAAAAGCATCTGCAGTTGCACCATATCCCACAACCTCTGCCAGGATATTGGCATTTCTCTTTTTCGCATGTTCCAGTTCTTCCAGAACAACCACACCTGCGCCTTCACCCATGACAAAACCACCTCTGTCTTTGTCAAAAGGAATGGAAGCACGCAGCGGATCCTCGCTTGTGCTCAGTGCGGTAAGGCTTGCAAATCCTGCAATTCCGATGGGGCAGATAGCACCTTCTGTACCGCCTGCAAGCATTACATCTGCATCGCCGTACTGGATGGCACGGAAAGCGTCTCCGATACAGTGAGTTCCTGTTGCACATGCAGTTACCACGTTTGTACACTTTCCTTTTGCACCGGTGGCAATGGAAACATTTCCTGCTGCCATGTTTGTGATCATCTTGGGAACAAGAAGGGGATCAACCCTTGAAGGACCTTTTTTCCACAAGCTTCTTCTCATTCAGCTCCGTAGCCTGAAGGCTTCCCACACCGGAACCGATGATCACGCCTACCATGTACGGATCTTCCTCTTCCATCTTAAGACCTGCATTTTCCACAGCTTCCAGTGCAGGCTGCCACCGCATACTGGGAAAGGGCTCCATTCTTCTTGCGGTTCTGGGATCCATGCGGTCTTTTGCTACGAAGCCTTTCAGCTCCGCTGCCAGTGTTGCCTTATATCCGGTTGTATCAAAACGGGTGATCGGTCCGATCCCCACTTTTCCTTCTTTCACTCCGTTCCAGAAGCTTTCCACATCGTTTCCGATCGGTGTTACTGCTCCAAGTCCTGTTACTACTACTCGTCTTTTCATCAATCTATCCTCCTGACTCCGGGGAGCCTTTTTTACATTGCCATTCCGCCGTCTACACGAAGTACCTGTCCTGTAATATAACGTGCGCCGTCCGATGCCAGAAAAGCGGCTGCTTTTGCCACATCTTCTGCAGTTCCCATGCTTCCCATGGGAATGGATGCCGAAATATTTTCTTTCACTTTGTCGGAAAGCACGTCTGTCATATCGGTTTTGATAAATCCCGGTGCAATGGCGTTGACCGTGATTCCTCTGGATGCCAGCTCTTTTGCGGCGGATTTTGTAAGGCCGATGATTCCCGCTTTGGATGCTGCATAATTGGCCTGTCCCGCATTTCCACGAAGGCCTACCACCGATGAAAGACTGATGATCCTGCCGCTTCTCTGTCTCAGCATCATTCTGGACACATGGCGGATGCAGTTAAAGGTTCCTTTCAGGTTGGTGTCAACAACTCTGGAAAAATCTTCCTCGCTCATCTTCATGAGAAGTCCGTCCTTCGTAACTCCGGCATTGTTTACCAGAATGTCAACACGTCCGTATTTTTCTGCAATGGCTTTGAAAAAAGCTTCGCATGCATCAAAATCTGCCACATTACACTGCAGGATATCTGCCTGGCCGCCAGCTGCCTCGATCTCTGCTTTTGTTTCCCGGGCTTTTTTCTTCTGAGCCGTTATAATTGATCACTACAAAAATTTCCTGCTTTTGCAAGTTCCAGGGCGATGGCTTTTCCGATTCCACGTGCACCGCCTGTTACCACTGCGATTTTTTTTCTCTGACATATGAATTCCTTTCTGATCACTTAAGTTCCTGGCAGACTTTTTCTGCGTCTTCTACAGTCTGGATGTTATATACCTTTACATTTCTGTCGATCTTTCTCATAAACCCGGCCAGTGTTCTTCCAGGTCCGATCTCCACGAAGGTATCCACTCCCTGGCGGATCATGTTTTCCACACTCTGCTGCCAGCGCACGGAAGATGAGATCTGTTTTTCCAGAAGTGCCTTTGTTTCGGATGGATCTTCCACATACTCTGCGGTTACGTTTTGTTACATATGGAATTTTAAGCTGGTGGAGTGTGATACCCTCCAGAACCTTCCCCAGCTCTTTTCCTGCTGTAATAAGCATTGCGGAGTGGAAGGGACCGCTGACATTTAACGGGATCACTCTTCTTGCGCCAGCTGATTTCAGTTTTTCAGAAGCTTCTGCAACTGCCTCTGCAAGTCCTGTGATCACGATCTGACCAGGACAGTTATAATTGGCAATGCTGACATCTGAAATGTCTGCGATCACTTCCTCGATCTTCTCTGTTTCCATTCCCATAACTGCCGCCATGCTTCCTTTTCCTGCCGGAACTGCCTGTTCCATCAGGATTCCTCTTTTTCTTACGGTTGTAATGGCATCGCAAAGCTCCATGCCGCCTGCTGCTTCGATGGCACAAATACTCACCAAGGCTTAAGCCTGCAGTTACATCCGGATGAAGTCCCATCTCCTCTACGACCTTTTTCCATGGCGAGGCAGGTGGTGACCAGCGCTGCCCTGTGTATACTCCGTCAGATCAAGCTTTGTCATTTTCTTCAAAACAGAGTGCTTTCATGTCCAGATCCAGCCACTTACTGGCAGAATCAAAAACCTTTTTTGCAGTATCATATTTCTCATAAAAATCTTTTCCCATCCCGGCTTTCTGTGCGCCCTGTCCTGGAAAGATGAATGCTGTTTTTCCCATCTGTTTATTCCTCCGCAAGAAAACTGTTTTTTCTGACTGTTTCTTTTGTCTCCGCCATCAGTCTTGCCATCAGATCTTTACAGGTGGGAATGTCTTTTACCATACCTGCGATCTGTCCGGACATCACGCTTCCGGTTTTTACATCACCGTCGACAACCGCCTTTCGAAGACCTCCCAGTGTGAGAAGCTCCAGCTCTTCAAAAGATGCTCCTGCTGCTTCTTTTTCCAGATATTCCTTTGTCATGGGATTTCTTAAGGTACGGACCGGATGACCTGTGGTACGTCCGGTTACTCTTGTGTCGATATCTTTTTGCCTTCAGGACAAAACTGCTTATAGTTTTCATGTACATTACATTCCTGTGTGGCAACAAAACGGGTTCCCATCTGTACAGCCTCTGCACCCAGCATAAAAGCCGCCGCAATCCCACGGCCATCTGCGATTCCACCTGCCGCGATCACCGGGATCTTTACCGCATCCACAACCTGTGGTACCAGCGCCATGGTAGTTGTCTCACCGATATGTCCACCGGACTCGGTTCCCTCAGCTACCACCGCATCTGCGCCGCAGCGCTCCATTCTTTTTGCAAGAGCTACGGATGCAACGACCGGGATCACTTTTACTCCTGCAGCTTTCCATGCTTCCATGTATTTCTCCGGGCTTCCGGCACCGGTTGTTATCACTTTGATGCCTTCTTCCACTACGATCTTCGCAACCTCATCGGCGTTTGGACTCATCAGCATGATGTTTACACCGAAAGGCTTATCTGTCAGTTTTTTTTGCTTCGCGGATCTGCTCACGTACCCATTCTGCCGGTGCGTTTGCTGCCGCGATCAGTCCCAGGCCTCCTGCTTCGGATACTGCTGCCGCAATGTGATGGTCTGCCACCCAGGCCATACCACCCTGAATGATTGGATATTCGATACCAAGTAATTCTGTAACTCTTGTTTTTCATTTTTTTACCTCCGGGAAATTGAGTCAGGCGGATATTTGCAATCCACTTTTTCTACTTACTCATAGTTTTAACAGTCCGTTAATCGGGACTTTGATTTTCTCATTTAATACTCAATCAAACTCGCTCCATACGTCAGTCCGCCGCCGAATCCTGCAAGGACCAGTTTATCACCTCTCTGCAGTTCTCCGCTTCTCTTCACCTCATCCAGAAGGATCAGAAGGCTTGCGGAAGACGTATTTCCATATCTGTCCATGTTCATGGGAAACCTGGAAATGTCTTCGCCCAGCCGCCTTGCCGCAGAACGGATGATCCGCTCGTTTGCCTGGTGGAGAAGATAATAGCGGATATCCCCCACAGGGAACCTGCTCTCTGGAAAGAAGCTCCTTCACCGCTTCCGGTACTTTGGATACCGCAAAGGTAAACACTTCTTTTCCATTCATCTGTATGTAGGTTTCCTTTGCTTTGGGATTATTTCGTAACAGATCTGATTTCTGCTCTGCAAGGTAAGTGCCCCGCCTTTTTTTTTCCAATGGAATGGGTTACCTGTGCATATTTGCCACCCTCTTCTGCTTTCAGCACAACTGCTCCTGCGCCGTCCCCGAAAAGGATGCAGGTACCACGGTCCGTCCAGTCCGTTAAACCGGACAGTTTTTCTGCACCGATCACAAGGGCACTCCGGTAAATTCCCTGGGCCAGGTATGCCTGCGCTGTGTTCAGTGCCAGAAGAGATCCCGTACAGGCTCCATTCAGATCAAAGCAGGTAGCATTTTCCGCTCCGATCTGCTCCTGTACACCACATGCCACACAGGGCATGATCTCTGTAGGAGAGATCGTTGCTACAATAATCAGGTCGATTTCTTCCGCCTTCATACCTGCATCTTCCAGCGCCTTCTGCGCTGCCCGGGCTGCCATTGTCACGGTATCCTCGTTTTCTTTTGCAATATGTCTCTGTACCACGCCGGTTCTCTCACGGATCCACGCATCGCTGGTTTCCACCATTCTGGCAAGATCGTTGTTATCCCACACCTTATCCGGGACCCAGGAACCTGTTCCACATATTTTACCTGTCATCTTTTTCTCCATGATATCTGTCTTACATCAGCCTGTAAAAGATCTCATCCGGTGAACATTGCTTTTATGCTTTTATGCAATGGCCTCCTGGCTGGATTAATCTATACTGCTGTTCTCTGATTTATCTTTTATCTTAAAATATTTTGATTATCAAATTATATCATCATAAAAAGTATTTGTCAAGAAGGAAATTTCTTATAAAAATCGTGGATATCCTGTCAGATGGGACTATGGTTTGGTATGAATGGAATTTTGTGCTATGATTGTTATAATGCAAAATCAGAAGTAAAAGCCTGCTCTTATCGTGCAGACATGAACAACTTTTAACCTCTTTGCATCTGATATCTTATATTTTGCTGAAAGAGAGTGTGATAAGAAATGAAAAAGAACTTGTTCCTTCGGATCGTCTTCTACGTTGCCGGTCTTCTGATCCTGGTGCTGGGGATCATCCTGAACACCAAATCGGGCCTGGGTGTCTCCCCGATCATTTCTGTGGCCTACAGCATCGCCACCATTGGAGGATTTAATTTTGGTAATATTACCTTCCTTTTATATTCCGCATTTGTTGTAGTTGAGATTGTTTTACATATCTTCCGAAACCACAGATATTCCGGGGAAGCAGGCGGTGCCATTGCTCCGGCAGCACACCGGGATCTGAAGCTGGTGCTTGTAATGGACCTTCTTCAGCTGCCTTTAAGCCTTGTGTTTACACGTTTTATGAATCTGTTTTCCGCACTGCTTCCGACACCCTCTGACAATATGCCATCCAGACTTCTGGTCCTTGCCGCCGGAATCATCCTTACCGGGATTGGTGCCGCCATGTCTCTGAACATGCGTATCATCCCCAACCCGGGAGACGGGATCGTACAGGCCATTTCCGACTGTATCGGGAAATCTGTTGGGTTCACCAAGAACTGTTTCGACCTCTTTAATATCTGCCTTACCACTTCCATTGGCCTGCTCTTCGCTCATAAGCTGATCGGCATCGGCCTTGGAACTGTGATCGCTGTACTTGGCGTAGGCCGTGTTATTCGCGGTCTTCAATCGCCTTTTTATGAAAAAAATGACAGCTGCGCGAGCGTGGAGTATTGATCTCCACTGCCATACGGCAGCTGTTTTATTTTACTTCATCGCCCACTGCACCAGGCACATTGCACCGATCTGCACCAACAGTATTACCGGTACACCAATCGCAAATTTGGCTTTGCGGGTTTTGTGGTGAAAAAAACGCATGCCCAGGATAGCTCCAACGCTGCCACCGATGACAGCACTCAGGATCAGGGTTTTCTCCGGAATCCGCCAGGCATTACGCCGGGCTTTCTGCTTGTCGGCTCCGAAAAGTACAAAAGCCAGGATATTCACTGCAAGCAGATAATAATATATGTAATCGTTCATGATATCTCCCTCCGAGCTCTGTGTCCTATATTTCGGACAGTAGCAGATTCTTGTATTCACTGCAGTTTAATGATCAGCACCGGTATGGGCGGATTATTTGGCCGGTTTACATATTCCGACTGGATCACCAGATACTTATGAGGATCCAGCTGACGGATAAATGAAAGCATCGCATCCCGTTCCTGAAATCCGGTATCCCCACCGCTGTAAATACAAATCGTCATAAGGCCGCCTTTTTTTCAGAAGCGTAAGGCCGCTTTCCACTGCTCTTTTGCTGCTGTCCGCTCTGGTTGCCACAGAATGGTCTCCCCCTGGAAGATATCCCAGATTAAAGGTGATACAGGATACGGTTTCTGCTTCTGCATAGGCTGCCATGTTCTCATGGGAATCCAGGAACAGCTGATAATTCTCCGGACAGTCATCCTTTTTCAGGCGTTCTTCTGTGTGTTCCAATGCCTGTTTTTGAATGTCAAATGCCAGAACACGTCCATTTTCTCCCGCAAGTCTGCTCAACAATACAGTGTCGTTACCATTTCCCATCGTTGCATCAATACAAATGTCTCCCGGCATGACCTGCTGCCGGATAAAATGTTGCGTGTATGCGGTGATCTGAAGATTTTTCATACCAAAATCCTTTCAAGATTTTTTACAGTTCATGATAATACGGGCAGATATCCTCATAATGTCCGTCCTTCATACGGAAGCCCTTCGGGATCACCCCAAGCTGTTGTAATCCAAGTCTCTCATAAAGATGTCTTGCATGGACATTACATGCCACAACCGCATTAAACTTGTTAGAACACCAAACCGTGCTCTTTTCCCTGGATCAGACAGTCGGATACCAGTTTTTCTCCGATATGAAGTCCTCTGGAATCTCTGCTTACCGCATAGCTGGCATTGCAGATATGTCCACATCTTCCGATATTATTCGGATGAAGGATGTAAAGGCCGTAAACTTTTCCGCTCTCCTCATCCACTGCAGCCGCTGTATAGGTCTGCTCCGCAAAGAATGCCTTTCCGGTTTCCTCATTCAGATATTCTTCCTGTGGAAAAGCCACGCCATCTTCCACCACTTCATTCCAGATCCGGATCAGATCCGGAAGATCTTTTTCCTCGTATTTTCTTACTGTAATATTCATAATTATCTCCTCTCCGGTCAGGATCCGGGACTCTTCCAAAAACCATGACCCGGTTTTATCTCTGTAAAGCATACATTCTCAGTCAACCCGCCCGTTTATCGTAATTCCACATTCCGGCCGTCTCTTTTGATCACACCCTCATCAGACAGGTTTTTGATCTCACGCATCATGGCGCTTCGGTCCACACTTAAATACTGGGCCAGTGCGGTATAGGACATGGGCAGTTTAAACTTCCCGGTATTTTTCTCCGCAGCCAGGGAATGCAGATAAGCCATCAGCTTCTTCCTGGTGGAAGATCTGGAAAGCATATAGATCCGGTCCGTCTGCTGTCTGGAGTGAAGGGCCGTCATCTGCAGAAGATTGCTGACCATCTGGCTGTGATGATGACAGGCATTTTCACAGCGTTTGATCACATGCTCATAATCAATGAACATCACCCTCGTCTCCGTGGCAGCGCACACATAATAATGCTGGGAATCCGACGGAAGCAAAAACGGTTCACCAAATACACTGTCCTTATTCAGTTCATCGATGACATACTCATTTCCATCTTCATCACAGCAGTAAAGCACCGCCCGTCCCTCCTGGATCAGCCCGATCTTTTTCATAGAACTGGAATATTCCATAATGGTTTCTCCATTCTGAAAAACAGCCTCCCGGACTTTGAAACAGACACGCATTCTTTCCTGTTCTTCGGGCAAAATATCCGTAAATAAAGTAATGTGCTCCATGTTTTTCCTCCCCTCCTCACCAGCCAGATGAACCGTACATGTTTCTGATTTTATACCAGCACAGAAAAAATGTAAAGTCTAGGAAAATTTCCCCTGTTTTGTTGTATTTGCAACAGTTTTTGTCAGTAAAATCTGTTATATTTTTATCAAAGTTAAGGAACAAACAAAACACAGTCACATAAATAAATCCACCATAGAAAGAAAAGAGGAATTGCTCATGAAAATCACAGATACTATCAAATATGTAGGCGTTAATGATCATCAGGTTGACCTTTTTGAAGGCCAGTACAAAGTGCCAAACGGCATGTCCTATAACTCCTATGTGATCCTGGACGAAAAAAGTTGCAGTTATGGATACCGTAGATGCCAATTTTACCCACGAATGGCTGGATAATATTCAGCAGGTTCTGGGTGACCGGAAACCGGATTATCTGATCGTACAGCATATGGAACCGGACCACGCAGCCAACATCGCCAACTTCATGAAAGTTTATCCGGACACCACCGTTGTCTCCAACAAAAAGCCTTCGCCATGATGCAGAATTTCTTTGACCTGGATCTGGAAGGCCAGCAGGTTATCGTAGATAATGGTGGAACTCTTTCTCTTGGAAAGCACAACCTGACTTTTGTATTTGCGCCGATGGTTCACTGGCCGGAAGTTATGGTTACTTATGACAGCACAGAAAAGGTTCTTTTCTCCGCAGACGGTTTCGGAAAATTCGGTGCCCTGGATGTGGAAGAACCATGGGACGATGAGGCAAGAAGATACTTTATCGGTATCGTTGGAAAATATGGCGTACAGGTGCAGAACCTTCTGAAAGTAGCCGCAACTCTGGATATCCAGACCATCTGCCCGCTTCACGGACCGGTTCTTACTGAAGATCTGGGACATTATATCAGTCTTTATGATACCTGGTCTTCCTACACACCAGAGGATGACGGAATCGTGATCGCCTACACTTCCGTATACGGTCACACCAAAGCGGCGGTTCAGCAGCTGGCTGACAAATTCCGCAGCAAAGGATGTCCAAACGTTGTTGTCTATGACCTTGCAAGAGATGACATGTCTCAGGCACTGAGCGACGCTTTCCGCTACTCCAAACTGGTTCTGGCAACCACCACATACAACGCAAGCATCTATCCGTTTATGAACGACTTTATCACCCGTCTGGTAGAACACAACTTCCAGAACCGTACCGTAGGTCTGATTGAAAACGGAACCTGGGCACCGCTGGCAGCAAAAGTCATGAAAGAGATGCTCTCCAAGTGCAAAAAGATCAACTGGCTGAATACCACCGTTAAGATCATGTCCGCAGTAAACGAAGAAAACCGCAAACAGATGGAATCCATGGCTGATGAACTCTGCCAGGAATACATTGCAAAAAGCGATGATCTTGCCAACAAGAGTGATATGACCGCTCTGTTCCGCATCGGTTACGGCCTCTATGTGGTAACTTCCAACGATGGCAAAAAGGACAACGGCCTGATCGTCAACACCGTTACACAGCTTACTGACAATCCATACCGCGTAGCTGTCAACATCAACAAGGCCAACTACTCTCACCACGTGATCCAGCAGACCGGTATCATGAACGTAAACTGTCTGTCTATAGAAGCTCCGTTCTCTGTTTTGAACAGTTCGGATTCCAGTCCGGCAGAAGCACCGATAAATTTGCAGGCCAGAAAGTGAACCACTCTGACAATGGACTGGTATTCCTGGACAAAATATATCAAATGCTTTCATGTCTCTGAAAGTGGAAAT
>ENA-OQAX01000174-OQAX01000174.1-human-gut-metagenome-genome-assembly--contig:-NODE-174-length-14884-cov-2.366877_pt1 | contig 14884 bp, 21 predicted proteins | sample MGYA00242741_ERZ504539 | MGnify/ENA primary metagenome ERZ504539 (study PRJEB26092, sample SAMD00036277) | human gut metagenome | host: Homo sapiens | study: EMG produced TPA metagenomics assembly of... | reverse complement strand
CGGCACGGTCGCCGCACTGCTTGCGGCACTCCGGAAGCTTTGCAAGGAAGGTCTCGAACGGCACATCCCTCAGCACTTCGCCGCCGCACACAGCAGCCACGGCGCGGCACTCGGCGGGCACAGCGGCATATTCGTCGTCAGGTCGGCATGATCTGCGCAGGAATCCAGAATGCACAGGGCAAGGCCTGCCTTGGAGAAATCCACGGCCACCGGCTCCACATCCGGGTGGGCAGGGTCCGCAAAATCAATGGTAATAATGTTGCCAACGCTGGAAGCCATCTGATCCATCAGGCCGCAGGGCTTGCCAAAGTAGACGTTCTCTGCCCACTGGCCGATCTGCGCGATCTCGATGGGGGAGACTTTATCGGTCATGAAGCAGTCATTCAGGATCACGCCGATCAGCACTTCAAAGGCGGCGGAGGAAGAAACGCCGCTGCCTTTGGGCACGTTGGAGGAAATGTACACATCCAGACCGGCCAGCTTTGCACCGCGCTGACGGAAGGCTTCGCATTCGCCGCGCAGCAGAGAGAGGGTAGTGTTTTCCTCTTCCTTGCGGGCAGCAAGGTCATCAAGGCCGATCACACACAGGTCGTAGCCTTCGCTCTGCACGCGCAGCTGGTTCAGGGTGTTGGGCGCGGCGGCAGCGATCATATCAATATTCACGCTGCCGGCCAGCACGCGGCCATGCTGGTGGTCGGTGTGGTTGCCGCCGATCTCGGTGCGGCCGGGGGCACTGTAAAGACCAGCTTCAGCATGGGGGCCAAAGGTGGCATCCAGACCATTCAGAACAGCTTCGTAGCGGGCAGCCTGTGCAGGAGTTTCGTCGGGCGCACAGCAGTAAAGTGCTGCCAGCCGGGCAGCGTGAGCGCCGCTGGAAAGCTCCTGCTTCCATGCGGAAACAGATTTCATCATAGGATAATCCTCCTTTTGAGCGGGTTGGAACTGCAGTGCAGGGCCGCATACAGGATGCTCTGCACACTTCTGTCCTTATCATATAAAATCCGGACAGAAAAAACCATGTGTTATTGTTGCATCTGGATGAAAAGATGCAAAAAGACTGAAATTGGCGCACAGAGTGGAATTTGACGGTTGAAATAAAATTAGATATAAAACGGAAAAACCATTGGCAAAATGCCTGCAAATCCACGGCTTTGCGCGGGACGGACAAGAGCTGCACAACATGGAGATTTGCGCTTTGAAAAACAGGGAAAAAGCTCATGGGCCTTTTCCCTGTTTCCCAAAATATTATTTTGTAAACTCGTTTCCGGTCAGGCCGTCCATGTTCAGCATCCCTTCCAGTGCGGCCACATCTGCCGAAACGTCCAGTGCGTCGGACTGGAACAGCTTGTCCAGCTGATTTTCAAAGGCGGTCACCAGCAGGTCCATGCTGCGCTCGATGTTCTTTTTGACATCGGCGATGTTTTCCCCCTGCACATCCTGCGCAGGAAGGCTGGCGTAGGTGTTCAGCAGCTTGAGGGCGGTGGGCAGATAGTAGTCCATGAATTTCTGCAGCTGAGCCTTTTTGCCGGGGTCTTGCTTTGCCAGCTCAAAGATGCGGGCACTGACCGCTTCCAGACGGCTGATCTTGATGGTCATCACGGGGTCCGGGATGGCATCGTTGACCTGCCGCAGCTGTTGCAGAATTGCGGTATATTGGTCCGCTGGTGCAGGTTCTGGGGCGGGCGCAGGCTTCGGCTTCCGGGGCGGCTGGGGAGCCGCGCCGCGCACTACCAGAGTATTGGTGCGGTTATCAATGTAAGCATCTGCACCGAAGTAACCGTGGGAAATAGCACTTTCCACCACGGTGCGGCCCTTTGCGGCATCGATGCCCGCGGCAGCAAACAGCTCGTCCAGCGGAATATTGTCGCGGTCGCCTGCGATCTTGTCCAACAGGCGTTCCAGCTTGCGGGTACGATCCATGTGCAGGCCGGTCAGCAGAGCAGCGCCGCCGCCCAGCATCTGGGCAATGGCGGTAAAGGCTTCCATCATGCTGGCAGCACCATCCATGAACAGGGTGCTGAAGCCCGCGAACAGAAAGACAGCACCGCCGATGGTGCACAGGGTGGTAAGGAGCTTATGACGCTCCTTAGCGTCCTTCTGCTCTTTGGTGGGAACATCGTGGCCGTAGGCTGGCTCGTTTTCCTGCCGGGGGGCCGTCTGCGCAGATGCGGGGCCGAGGTCGGAACGATAGTCTGCCTGCGCCTGCGCAGCGGCCTTTTCCTCTTTTTCGGCGTTTTTTATCGATGCTTTTTTAAGATGAACAGCAGCACGCCCAACGGTGCCGACATGGCAAACACAATAAAGATGGCAATGGTGGGGATGTGGGCAAAATAATGTTTTTTGGGCTGCATGAGCAAAAACCTCTCAATTTATCCTGACTGTCCGGCAAAAGAACAGAAAAAGACCGCGTTCCACTCTATTATAGCGGAGCACGGCCTTTTTTGTTAAGGGGGAAATATTGATGTGCGTGGAAGCGGCAGGGGAGTAAGTCTGCTGCCTGCCGGAAAAAGTTACTTCATCAGGCTGCAGACGGCCTCGGCGTAGGCGGCGGGATCATCCACCGGCAGGCCTTCGATCAGCTGAGCCTGTGCGTACAGCAGAGCACTGTACTTCTTGAGCTTGTCGGTGTCACCGGCCTCCTGTGCGGCCTTGAGCACGGCAAACACGGGGGTGGTTGACATTCAGTTCCAGAACCTTATCGCTCTTTACGCCTTCGCTGCCGGGCTGCTTGGACAGCACTTTTTCCATCTCAATGGACAGCGGGCCGTCAGCACTCAGGCACACAGGTGATCCTTCAGGCGGGTAGAGACCTTGACCTCTTTCACCTTGCCGTCCAGTGCGTCCTTCATGGCATCGAACAGGCTCTTGTTCTCAGCGGTAGCGTCCTCGGCGGCCTTCTTCTCTTCCTCGGTCTCAAGGCCCAGATCACCGCTGTTGACATTCTTGAACTCCACGGTGCCGTCCTTGCCTTCGGCATCCTTGCGGGGATAGTGCGCAGGATCTGCAGGCAGAACTCATCCACGTCTTCGGTCAGCAGCAGGACGTCATAGCCCTTATCCATGACCAGCTCAGCAGCGGGCAGCTTTGCCAGACGGTCGGTAGAATCACCGGCAGCAAAGTAGATATACTTCTGCTCAGCGGGCATCTTGTCCACATACTCCTGCAGAGTGACCATCTTCTGCTCCTTGGCAGACCAGAACAGCAGCAGGTCGCGCAGCAGCTCGGCGTGCATGCCGTAGTCGGAGTAAGCACCGAACTTGATCTGACGGCCGAACTCTTTCCAGAATTCCTCGTACTTCTCGCGGTCATTGGCCAGCATGGCGTGCAGCTCGTTCTTGATCTTTTTCTCCAGAGCGTTGTGGATCAGCTTGAGCTGGTTGTCCTTCTGCAGCATCTCGCGGCTGATGTTCAGGCTCAGATCCTGACTGTCCACAATGCCCTTGACGAAGCTGAAGTAATCGGGCAGCAGGTCGGCGCACTTCTCCATAATGAGCACGCCGGATGCGTACAGGGCCAGACCCTTTTCATAATCCTTGGTGTAGAAGTCGTAGGGACGGTGGCTGGGCACGAACAGCAGGGCATTATAATTTGCAGTGCCCTCGGTGCGGCTGACGATGACGCGGGCGGGGTCGGTATAATCACCAAACTTTTCCTTATAGAAGTTCGCGTACTCCTCGTCGGTCACTTCGCTCTTCTGCTTTTTCCAGATGGGCACCATGCTGTTCAGAGTTTCCAGCTCGGTGTAAGTCTCCCATTCGGGCTTATAATCCTCCGGCTTGGGATCGGGTTCCGGCTTCTGGCGCTCGTGCTGGCGCTCCATCTGGATGGGATAGCGCACATAGTCGCTGTACTTCTTCACGATGGCCACGATGCCGTACTCATCGAGGAAGTTGTCGTAGTGGTCCGTCTCAGTATCCGGCTTGATGTGCAGGATGATCTGGGTGCCTGCGGTGTCCTTCTGAGCGGGGGTCATTTCGTAGCCGTCCACACCGGAGGACTCCCACTGCCATGCTTCATCCGAGCCATAAGCCTTGGAAATGACGGTGACTTTATCGGCTACCATGAAGGAAGAGTAGAAGCCGACACCAAACTGACCGATGATATCGATGTTCTCGTCCTTGTTGTCCTTCTTGAAATCCAGAGAACCGGAGTGAGCAATGGTGCCCAGATTCTGCTCAAGTTCCTCTTTGGTCATGCCGATGCCGTTATCCTCAATGGTCAGGATGCGGTTCTCCTTATCGCGGGTGATGAGGATGCGGAAATCGCCCTTGTTCATGCCCACAGAAGGATCGGTCAGGCTCTTATAATAGAGCTTATCGATGGCATCCGATGCGTTGGAGATCAGCTCGCGCAGGAAAAATTTCCTTATTGGTGTAGATGGAGTTGATCATCATATCCATCAGCTTTTTGCTTTCAGCCTGAAATTCTTTTCTTAGCCATAATGCAAAACCTCTTTTTATCTGTATTCGGCACCAAGCACTCGGAATAGGATATTACTTTTGAATACTTAGCACTCGTAACTTTCGAGTGCTAATATACACCGACAAAAAGCAAAAATCAAGGGCTTTCATAAAAAGTTTAAAAAATGGTTCGTTTTGTGCTATAATGAACCGCAAAGGATGCTGTAAAAGGAGGAAATATCATGCAGCTGAAACAGCTGGAACTGGCCGGCGGTGGGACACTGACCGTTTATCTGCGTGATTGCTGTGAGCGGATGCCGAATGTGCTTGACCGGCCATTGGTGCTGGTGGTGCCCGGCGGCGGCTATACCCATGTGAGTGCCCGTGAGGGCGACCCGGTGGCGCTGCAGTTTGCGGCGGCGGGGTACCACACCGCTGTGCTGGACTACGCCATCTGCGAAAAAGGCAAAGGACTACATGCCGCTGCGCCAGCTGGCCGAGGCTATTGGTCTTGTGCGGCAGCACGCGGCCCAGTGGCATATCCTGCCGGAAAAATTGCCGTGTGCGGCTTTTCAGCGGGCGGCCACCTGGCCCTTTCCGGTGCTGTGCTGGACATTCCCGGCGAAGCGGCCCAGCCCCGGCCCAATGCGGTCATTCTGGGCTATCCGGTGGTCACGGCAGGGCAGTATGCCCACCGCGGCAGCTTTGTGCAGCTGGCGGGCAGCGCGACCCGGCGGCACAGCAGGTGTTCGGGCTGGAGGATAAGATCACGCCGCAGACGCCGCCGGTGTTCGTATGGACCACCATGGAGGATGCCACCGTTCCGGTGGAGAACACCCTGATGCTGGTGAACGCTCTGCACCGGGCGGGCGTGCCCTGCGAGGCGCATCTGTTTGAAAAGGGGGTGCACGGTACCAGCATCAGCACAGCAGAGGTGGACCAACCCAGCCGCCGCCGGCATCACTGGGTGGAACTGGCAGTGGAATGGCTGGGAGACACTTTTGCCTTTTCCGTCTGTTAAGTCTGGATATATTTGAACGAACCTACAAAAAATTCACAATTAAACTGTTGACTTGCATAAGCCTTTGACGTATACTGGTCAGCAGGGACAAACTAAAGGAAGAAGGAAATACCTATGGTTATGGACCCGACCCTGCCGCGCATCTCTGTGCGCGACCTGATGATGCAGGCTTTTCTCACCGGATGGGAGCTTTCGGACAAGACGGTCTCGCAGGACGAATACCTGCAAAGCTCCATTCAGGTGATCGAAATGCTGCAGGTGGAACCGGAAAACCTTTATGCCGAAGAAGGCCTTGGACTGCCGGACGGCGAAGAAGTGGATCATCTGGACGACTGGCTGCGTGCCGACGGCCAGTGGCTGTACTACGGTGTAGAGGAAGAAAATTTCTTCCTGATCCAGTGGTACCCAGACGAAGCCGCCGCAAAGGCAAAACTGGCCCAGCTGGAAGAACTGGGCGACGGCAAGCAGTATCTGGTAGATTTTTCCCTCAAGCGGGAGAACCCTTCCAGTGCAGAGAACTTCGGCAATTCCAATCCGGTCCAGCTCCGCTCCTGAAAACATCACCTTAAAGCGAAAGGAAATTTTGCAGCATGCAGCTTTCTGAGATCGAGCGCGAACAGCTTTATGCCATCGTTGAAAAATACGATCATCACCCGGATGTGCAGCGGATGCGGGAGTACATCCAGCACGGCTCTGTCACCACCTACCAGCATTGCAAGAATGTGGCGCTGGTGAGCTTCTGGCTCAACCGCCGTCTGCATCTGCACGCTGACGAGACCTCGCTGGCAGTGGGTGCCCTGCTGCATGATTTTTATCTGTACGACTGGCACACCACCGGTACCTTTCACGGCCTGCGCCGCCTGTTTGAGATGCACGGCTTCTCCCATCCGGGTTATGCCTGCGTCAATGCAAAGCGGGTGTTCAGCATTACCAGAAAGGAACAGAGCATCATTGCAAGCCACATGTGGCCGCTGACCTTCCGTCATGTGCCCACCTGCCGCGAAGCAGTCATCGTCTGTCTGGCCGATAAGTACTGCGCCGTGGTGGAAAGCATGTTCCAGCGTTCCCGCGCCGGTGCCGTGGTGGACGGCAGCGTGGACATCGACGGCGAAGAGTGGTAAGCCTGTTTTTACCTTTATCATTTTATCAATGGACAAAAAAGAACTCCGCACCTCACAGGGCGCGGAGTTCTTTTGCATCTTACAGCTTTTTATAGCCTTCCGGTTCATTGGCGGCAGCGCGGTATTCCATTAAGAATGTGTCCAGCCAGCGGCCGTGACAGTCGCGGGCAATGCGTTCCCGGCGGCCCACTAAGCGAAAGCCGCATTTTGTGTGCAGGCGCGGCTGGCAGCGTTGTCCTGCAGCACGGTGGACTGCAGTGTCCAGTAGCCGGCCTTTTCTGCCTGATGGCACAGCTCGGTCAGCAGGTGATAGCCAAGGCCATGGCCCCGGAACTGCTCACCCACGTAAATACTCACCTCGCAACGCCGCGGTAGCACCAGCGCGGGTCCACCCGGCGCAACGCCGTCCACCCGGCGATCACGCCGTCGGCCAGCAGTACCAGTCGGCATTCTTTTGCGTGGGAAGCATCCCACGCAGAATACGGCGGACAGGTGGTCTGAAAAGTGGCATGTTCTGTAGCAATGCCCTCCAAATAAATTCTGGAAACAGCGCTCCAGTCTTCCGGCTCCATGGGCCGGATCTCGATTTTGCTCATATTTCGATCCCGGCGGAAAGTGCATAGCTTTCCGCGCCCTCAACTCTCAAAAATATCCGGCTCCAGTATAGCAGAATTTGCGGTGCGGTACAAGCGCCGTACTGCACAGAAATTTCTTTGACAAGCGGAAGGTTTGTGATACAATAAATCATAACAAAAGAAAAAGCACGGCAGGATACGCCGCTGCAGAATGGAGGATGTCCCAAAATGAAGTGGATCAGAACGATGGTGTGTGCGCTGGGAATGCTGGCGTGCGTATCGCTTTCGGCATTTGCTGCAGAGTACGGCGAGCCGAACATCACAACAAAGACGACCATGAAAGAGCTGCGGGAGAACCCCAGCATCAAAGGCTCCGGCTACTATACCTACTGCAACGAATGGATCGAGGGCAGCACGCAGTACGATGATACGCCCATTGAGGGCTATGTAAGCTACGCGGCTGCCGAGGATGCCGCCGAAGGCATGAACCTTGTGATCGAAAACTACAACAGGGGCGTACAGATCACATGGCAGGTGTATACCCCGGAAGAAATTGCGGAAAATCCTTCTCTGGGCATGGTGCAGTTGTATTATTTCCCGGCTAAAACAGCCAACGCAAAGTACGCCATCGTGGTGCCCGGCAACGGCGGCAACACTACCGCAGAGCTGAACGAGGGTGCATCCATTGCCAACCAGCTGCACGAGCTGGGCTATGCGGCTTTTGTGCTGCGGTACCGCTCTTTCCTGAATGCATCCGACAATGCGCCACTGTACGATATTGCCAATGCCGTAAAGTACCTGACCGAAAATGCAGATCAGTTTGGCGTTCAGCGCGAAAACTATGCGCTGATGGGCTTTTCTTCCGGCGGACACATCGTGGGCCTGATCGGCTCAGACAACGAAAAGTTCGGCTATAAGGCATTTGGCCTCCCACAGCCTGCAGCGCTGCTGCTGGGTTACCCCATCAACGATTTCTTTGAGGTGAAGCCGCTATATCAGCTGGCCATTGACCCGCTGGTGCTTGGCTGGCGTTACTACTGGACCGATATTTCGGATGTGGTGAACGAAAACTTTACCCCTACCTATTTCTTCTACGGCAAAAATGATCTTTATATGCAGCGCATGTGCTACTCCCAGCAGGGGCCGCTGCTGGAGCGCAAGCTCCGGGAGAGCGGGGCTGTTTATGAGTGCCATGTGTACGAGAACGCACCCCACGCCATTGGCCCGGCCGCCACACCGATGCGGACGGCTGGATCCGGCAGGCAACGGCATTCTGGGAAAAACAGTGCAAATAAAGAGATAAACGGGGGATTGCTGTGAGAAATCGATTGCGCACGGTGATGTTTGGTATTGGCCTGATGATCCTGCTGGCACAGCCGGCGTTTGCGGAGGAGCTTGGTCAGGCCAACATCACACCGCGCACCAAAATGGCAGAGATCCGCTCCAACCCCAGCGTTGTGGGTGCGGGCATCTACACCTACTCGCTGGATCAGGACCGTGTGCTGGACCGGATGTACTGGGACGCGCAGCCGCTGAGCTGCCTTTCCAATCACTGGACGGCACAGGATGCGGCGGATGGACTGAACTATCTGATCCGCACCTATAACGCTGGGCAGCGGGTGACCTTCCCGCTTTATACGGCGGAGGAGATCGCGCAGGATACCAGCCGGGACGGTGTGGAACTGTATTATCTGCCGGCAGAAGGGGCGCAGGCAAACCAGAAATATGCGCTGGTGATCGGCGGTAATGCGATCGTGGTCAGTGCGGAGATCCGCGAGGGCATTTCCACTGCATGGAACCTGCACGAAATGGGCTACCCGGTGTTCGTGCTGCGCTACCGCATCGGCATGAAGGCTTCCAACAATGCGCCGCTGCAGGATGTGGTCCGCGCGGTGCAATACATCACGGAACATGCAGGACAGTTTGGCGTGCAGGCGGAGGATTATGCCATTGTAAGCTATTCCTCAGGCGGGCAGATCGCCGGACTGTTCGGCACCGACGCGGTGGGCTACAAAAATTACGGCCCGCCAAAGCCCGGTGCCATGCTGCTGGGCTACCCGGTAAACACCTTCCTGGAGTTCAAACCGGTCTATAATATCCTGCTGGACCCCGGCGTGTGCAAGCAGCGGTATTATAAAATGACATTGTCTGATTACATCACACCGGATTACCCGCCTACCTATCACTGGTACGGCAAAAACGACATGACCCTTATGACCATGTGCTGGTCGGCGCAGGGGCCTGTGCTGGAAAAGGCACTGGCCCGCAACCATGTGACGCATATCTACCATGTGTATGATGATGCTCCCCATGCAGTGGCCGCAGGCAAGGGCACCGATGCGGAGGGCTGGCTGAATGAAGCAGTTGCCTTCTGGGAGGAACAGGTCGGCTGAAAAGGAGATGTTGAGTTGAAACACAGGATATGCACCGCAGCAGCCTGTATCTGTCTGCTGCTGATGATGGCGCTGCCCGCATTTGCAGCAGAGTATGGCGAGCCGGATATCACGCCGCAGACCACCATGGGCGAGATCCGCTCGAACCCCAGCATCCTTGGCGCAGGCGTTTGGACCTATTCCAAGGAGCAGAACCTGCCCGGCACCGAGGACTGGTGCAATGACCAGACGCTGGAAAAATATGTGAGCAGCCATGTGGCACAGGATTGTGCCGATGGTCTGAACCTGCTCATCCGCAATTACAATGCGGGCGTGCAGATCACCTATAAGCTCTACTCGGAGCAGGAGATCGCCGAGGACAGCTCCCGCAACAATGCGGAGTTCTATTACTACCCGGCCAGCACGCCGGATGCAAAGTATGCGCTGGTGCTCTCCGGCAACATCCTAAACCGCACGGCAGAGTTAAAGGAGTGCATCTCCACAGCTTACCAGCTGCACCAGAAAGGCTATGCGGTGTTCGTGATGCGCTACCGCGCCTACCCGGATAACGACAACAACGGACCCATAGAGGACATTGCACGGGCGGTGAAGTACATCATCGGCCACGCACAGCAGTTCGGCGTGCAGACGGAAAGCTACGCCCTGATCGGCTATTCTTCCGGCGGACATCTGGCGGGCCTGTTTGCATCGGACGCTCTGGGCTATAAAACTATGGCCTGCCCAAGCCCGGCGCAGTGATCCTGGCGTATCCCATCGTGCAGTTTTCCGAGATCACACCGATCTACCGTGTGGGCATCGACCCCTTTGTGTGCGGCCGGTTCTACTATGAATACAGCCTTGCCGACCTGATCACAGAGGACTATCCGCCGGTGTACTTCTGGTATGGCAGGGATGACCTGACCTTGAACCTGCTGTGCTGGCCGCTGCAGGGGCCGGCCCTCAGCAAGGCACTGGCCGCGCATGGCGTACCTTACAAAGAAGTGGTATATGACCACGCAGCCCATGGCATCGGCCTTGGCCGCGGCACGGCTGCGGATGGCTGGCTGGACGAAGCCGCTGCCTTCTGGGAAGAACAGACAAAATAATATAAAGTACGCAGATCCGGGCTTTGCAGCTGCACAGCCCGGATTTTGCAATAGGAGACATTATGGAATTTTTAGCGTTTCTTTACACGGTGCTTCTGGTGGCCATCTGCCTGATGATGGCCCTGCTGCTGTACCGCTCGGCAAAGCCTGCCGCAAACCGGGACGATGCAGAACGGAAGGAATGGCTGCGTCAGCAGCTGGAAGCGCAGAACCGCCAGATGGACGCGAAGCTGGCAGAGATGGCGCAGCAGAACCTTGCCGCTATGGGCCACATCAGTGAAACGCTGCAGGCTTCGGTGCAGAGTATGAGCACCGCCCTTGCCGCAGGGCAGGGCACCCAGCAGCAGACCATGGAGCAGCGCCTGCAGGGGCTGGAAGCCTCCAACGCCCGCAAGCTGGAAGAGATGCGCCGCACCCTTGCCGAGGGCATGACTGCCCTGCAGGCCCAGAACGCCCAGAAGCTGGACGAGATCCGCCATACGGTGGACGAACAGCTGCAGGATGCATTGCAGAAGCGGGTGACCGAAAGCTTCAAGGCGGTGAACGACCAGCTGGAACAGGTGTACAAGGGTCTTGGCGAAATGCAGAACCTTGCCGCTGATGTGGGCGGGCTGAAACAGGTGCTTTCCGGTGTGAAGACCCGCGGCATCCTGGGTGAGATCCAGCTGGGAGCATTCTGGAAGAGATCCTTGCCCCGGAACAGTACGACACCAACGTGGCCACCATTCCGGGCAGCACCCAGCGGGTAGAGTACGCCATCCGGATGCCGGCGCGGACGGCGGCACGGTGTGGCTGCCCATCGACTCCAAGTTCCCCGGCGACACCTATGCCCATTTACAGGATGCGCAGGCATCCGGCGACGCACAGGCCGTGGAGAACGCCCGCCACGCACTGGAACTGGTGCTGCGGGCCGAGGCCAAGGACATCCGGGAAAAATATGTGGAGCCGCCCTATACCACGGCCTTCGGCATCCTGTTCCTGCCCTTCGAGGGTTTGTATGCCGAGGTGGTGAACGCGGGCCTGCTGGAAGTGCTGCAGCGGGACTATCAGGTGAACATTGCAGGCCCCAGCACCATGGCAGCACTGCTCAACAGCCTGCAGATGGGCTTCAAGACCCTTGCCATCCAGAAGCGCTCCGGTGAGGTATGGCAGCTGCTGGGTGCGGTGAAGACCGAATTTGACAAGTTCGGGCAGGGGCTTTCCAAGATGCAGCAGCGCCTGCGCCAGACCGACGAAGAGCTGGATAATCTCATTGGCGTGCGCAGCCGTGCCATCAGCCGCAAGCTGCGCGCGGTGCAGACCATGGACGAAAGCGCTGCTGCCGCTCTGCTGGAACTGGATGCTGAGCCGGGCAAACCGGTGGCGGCACGTCTGCCGGAGAATGGGGAAGAGCTCTGATGTGCAGAATATTCCCACGTTATCCCTTGCGATTTTTCTGACGATGTGGTATGATAGGAACTGTTCTCAGAAACAACCGCCGCAGAAACGCGGCACTGCATAAAAAATATAAATAAGGAGACCGAGCATTATGAGCGTAAACAAGATCAGTGAAGCCATTTTGGGCGTTGGCGTGGATGATACCACCATCGACCTCTTCGAGAGCCAGTATCCGGTGCCCACCGGCGTGAGCTATAATTCCTATGTCATTCTGGACGAAAAAGACCGCCGTTCTGGACACGGTGGATGCCCGCGCTACCGAGCCGTGGCTGGAAAACCTGACCGAAGCTCTGGCAGGCCGTAAGCCGGATTATCTGGTGGTCTCCCACATGGAGCCGGACCACGGTGCCAACATTGCAAAGCTGGCGGCACTCTATCCTGAGATGCAGGTGGTGGGCAACGCCAAGACTTTCCTGTATATGGATCAGTTCTTTGGTGCTGATGCTGTGGCAAAGGAGCGCCGCGTGGTGGTGAAGGACGGCGAGAGCCTGAGCCTTGGCACCCACACCCTGACCTTTGTGTTTGCCCCCATGGTGCACTGGCCGGAGGTCATGGTCAGCTATGAATCCACCGAAAAGGTGCTGTTCTCCGCGGATGGCTTCGGTCGCTTTGGCGCTGTGGCAAAGTTTGACGAAAAGGCCGACTGGGCCAGCGAAGCCCGCCGCTACTACCTGAACATCGTGGGGAAATACGGCCCGCAGGTGCAGGCGCTGCTGAAAAAGGCCGCGGCTCTGGACATCCAGACCATTTGCCCGCTGCACGGCCCGGTGCTGACCGGAGATCTGGGCAAGTACCTGAACTACTACGACATCTGGTCCAGCTACAAGCCCGAGGAGCCGGAAAAGATCCTTGTGGCAAGTGCCTCCATCCACGGCCACACCCGTGCAGCAGCCCACCTCATGGCCGAAAAGCTGCGTGCAAAGGGCGCAAAGGTCGTGGAGATGGACCTGACCCGCACGGATGTGTCCTATGCCGTCACCGAAGCCTTCCGCTGCGGAAAGATCGTGCTGGCCTGCGCCACCTACGACGCTTCCTCTTCCCGCCGATGAAAATCTGCTGACCCACCTCAAGACCAAGAACTTCCAGAACCGCACGGTGGGTCTGATGGAGAATGGCACATGGGCACCCATGGCCGCAAAGCTCATGCGCGCCGAGCTGGAAAGCATGAAGAACATCGCCGTGTGTGATACTGTGGTCACCATCCGCAGTGCCGCCAATGCTGCTGCCGAAGCGCAGATGGATGCACTGGCTGCAGAAATCGTGGCAAAATAAAGCATCCTGATACAGAGATCCTCTGCCGACTGCCCGGCGAGGGGATTTTTTTATTGAACCATGTGGAAGAGTTTGATATACTGAAAAGCAGAAGTTTTATGGATGGAGGAATATCATGTCTGTAAAAATAAAAAGCGGATATCAGACACTGGCTGCGGGAGTGGATAAGAAATATTTCTTTGTGATGCTGGGCTTTGCGGTGATGGTCTATTTTCCGCTGATCAGCTTGAAGCTGACGAACACAGTGGATGGTCTGGTGGACGAACGGCTGAGTACATGGCGGGAGCATGGGAGCTTTCCAATGGGCGGATGGTTCTGGCTGGTGACCAGTTTTCTGCGTTTCAGTCTGCAGCTAGAACCCATCAATGCGGTGGTATGCTTGGTGCTGGTTTCTCTTGGAGTCACCAGGCTTCATATGCTCTTCAAACCGGTATGGATGAGAACATCCTGCATTGACTGGCTCGCAGGTTTATGCTACGTTTCCAATGTTGTGGTCGGGTGCTATCTTTCGTTTCACTTCATTGCACCGGAGTACGGATTTTCGCTTTTCTTTGCAATGCTGGCTACAGAGCACGTGATCCGGGGAAAATCAGCCGTAAGCAGCATTGTGCCGGCAGCGGTGCTTTTGGCACTGAGCCTTGGCCTGTACCAGACGAACCTTGCCTGTTTCTGTCTGGTGCTGCTGGCCTATTTTCTCCTACTACTTTTCCAGAATGGAGAAAAACAAAAGATTCGGGAATATATTTGCAAAAGCCTGGCAAGTGCTGCATCCGGCGCAGTGCTGTATCTGCTGATCTTAAAGATTACACTGTGGGCGACGGGAACGGCGATGGCCGATTACCAGGGTGGTGCAGATATTTCAGTGTCTGGAATTCTGAAAAATCTTCCTTCCAGCGTTGAAAAGTGCTATGAGCTTTTTTATCGGTATTTCTTTGGTACCCTTGTAAAACACAATATGCTGCAGGAAACTGCAGTTGTATTTGCTTTGATTTTTGTGTGGTGGGTGCCGCGCTTGCGTGCAGACTGGTTCGGCTCATACGCCGGAAAGATTGGGAAAACACTTTCTATGGCACAGCAGCGCTGCTGGTGCTGCCCATGATGTGCACGGTATTTATGGTGGCAACCTCGCAGGCGTCGTTTTTATATTCCCATGTCCGGAGGTCTGGCCTTGTTCCTGCCGGTCTGTTTCTGGCTATTGGACAGCAGCCGGGAGGGAAAAACAGCCTGTGATGCGTTCCGCAAATGCTGGAATAAAGCAGAAAAAGCACTGATCCTGCTGACGGCGGCTGCTGTCGTTTACGGGAGCGTATTCATGTCGGCGGTCGATCAGCAGGCGATGTATGAGGGCAGGCAGGCAACGAAAGAACTCTCTGACCTGATCGCACAGACGCTGGTGAACGAAGGATATTACGATAACGAGATCCCGGTGATGCTTGTGGGAAATGCAAGCAACAGCCCGTTGTTCCGCACCCATGAGCTATACCACACGGCAAACCCGTATGCGAGAGTGGGACTGTTTATGGCAGAGACGGCGGGTACGATCCGTTTTTCCTGGGATGGCAGCTTTCCGCGATTATACG
>ENA-OQAX01000173-OQAX01000173.1-human-gut-metagenome-genome-assembly--contig:-NODE-173-length-14934-cov-1.835888_pt1 | contig 14934 bp, 16 predicted proteins | sample MGYA00242741_ERZ504539 | MGnify/ENA primary metagenome ERZ504539 (study PRJEB26092, sample SAMD00036277) | human gut metagenome | host: Homo sapiens | study: EMG produced TPA metagenomics assembly of... | reverse complement strand
GGAACAGCGCTTTCTCATGTTCATCATGCTTCGAAAAAATTAGGTGTGAGAAGCGGATCGAAGCTATACGCTTTTGCCCGCAACATCATCTTATTCAAGAATAAAATAGGTAAAATTCAGAAAAGTGCTGCCATGGTCGACAGTGCACTGAAAATCATCCGCAATCGAAAATATCTCTTAATTCTTATCGCAACTTGTTTGATAATGCATTGCTGTGCACTAGCTGATTTGCTTCTCCAAGCGAATGTCAGCATGAATCTCATAAATATTTTTCTGATAATTATTTCGCTGATTCCACTTGGTATTATTGCTTTTCTGCCTCGATGCGGCAGTTGGATAATTCTTGCCATTTGGTACGTTTCGCTATTCCCCTGCGATTTGTGGAATCCTCTGCCGGAGGAATACATGATGTCATGCATGATGGCGATTGGGGCGCTTGGTTATTGTCATCTTGGGGCAAAAGTTTTGGCGGCTGCCGCTGTGGTGGCGGGAATGAGCTGGCTATTGCCTGCAATGGATGACAGGAAACTGTTTCCGCGAATGTTATTTCTTCACAGGAATTGTTGTACATGGTTGCGTTGCTTGGTTTTGGCTGCGCTGATCGGCGGTTTTATTCGGCAAAGTCAGGCTCAGGCGGAATTGCATGGCCTGCTTCAGCGGCAGCGTGAGAATCTTGAGATTGCACATGCCCTGCATGATTATATTTCCAACGATATAACCGATGCTTCATTGCTGCTTGGGCAGGCGCAAGAAGGCGATTTCACTCGCATTGCAGACGCGATGCAGTGCTTCGATGATGCTTCGGCGCGTTCGCATGAGCTTATTGCGCGACTTGAACCTACGCAATTTTTCCGAAAAGCCGCCGCACGACGCGATATCGTACGCCACAGTTCCAAAACGTTCTTCGGCCGCCGTTTCTGGTGAGATCATGCTTAATGAATTACGGCAGACCGTGAGCGAAAAACAGGCAAATCTGACCGCGCTTGGTCTCGACGGAATAGTGTTGCTGCCAGAGATGATTCCCGGCAGCGATGATGTCGTCACTGAGCATCTTCTTCTAGGATTGGCGAGGGAACTTTTTCGAATATTGCCAAGTATGCCGACGCTCATTTTGCATACGTTCTTACAATTGAAGTTTCGTGTGACGAGTATGCGGTCAGGCTGCGCAATGCCATTGCCGCCAAACCTTCCGCGGTTTTGGATGGCACTGGTCTTTCTCGCTTCCGCAACCAGCTTGTGGAACATGGAGGTGAATTGCTTGCCGGCGTTCAAGAGGAAAATGAGATGTGCTGGTGGGTTATGGAGGCGCATATTCCCCGAAAAGCCAATGTATAAGGCGCTTCATTTCGGTTTCCGTGAGATTCCCGGTTCCGCCAGCGCGTTCAAGCCGATACCCCAGTCTGAAACAATCTGATTGTGCACCTGACAGTTGTTTTGTGTGGCAAAATGCCGTACACTATCAATATGGCTACAACATTTTGGCAATAGAACATCGCGCTTGGATATTCGGCTGACTGCGGAACAGCGCGCGTGATCGAACGCGCCGTTTCGCTAAAGGGCTCCACATTGACGCAGTGGACCGCGCAGCATTTGCTGGAAGCCGCGCAGAGGGAAATCGAAGAGGCTTCGTCGCTGAAGCTCGAAAATGAAGCGTTTGACGCGTTTTTGCGCGCGCTTGATGAGCCTGTTCCCGCCGAAATGGCTGAGCTCATGCAGAGGGAACCTCAATGGGCATGAGTGGTGTTGATGGCACTGGCGCGGCTGCGGCACGTTTTCTTGAACCCCGACGACTGCAACCGGGTGAAGAACTCGGCTCGTTCTCTTGCAGTGTTGAGCTCATCGACGATTGGGCTGCGAAACATGCGTCTTACGCGGCAAAGCAAGGAACCGCGGTTCCGTACGTATGCTTCACCACAGACGGGGATGTCGCAGGCTTTTATGCGATAAGCGCCTATTCGATCGATCGCGAGACCGTGCGGGGAGGGTGGCTTCGGCGAAATGTCCCTGCAAAAATTCCCGCGATTCTATTGGGAATGCTGGGCGTGGATTCCCGCTTTCAGAAGCGGGACTTGGGCTGGATGTTGCTGCAGGATGCTGTGAAGAGATCTCTTGCGGTGAGCCGGCAAATTGGTTCCCGTGCGCTTGTCGTCGATCCGTATGATGATGCTTCGCGAAGTTTCTACCAGCATTTCGGTTTCCGTGAGATTCCCGGGTCTGGCAGTTTGTTCGTCAGATTAAGATCGTGAGGTCATAGGGGCCGTTTGTCTCGAATGATGGATGTTTTTTATTCCAAAAAAGACTTGTTCGGGGGGTATTTGTGCGCCGTTTGGCGAGCGCACGATTTCGGATTATGCAGAAAAAGCAGAATCGTGAGGTCGAAATTTCAAGATCGTGAGGCGGCTTCACACTTTGGGCGGAGCGCTCACGCGCACCGGAAGCCCTATCGAAATCATCAGTAATGTACTCAATATTGCCGCGATCGCCGTAATCGCCTTCAACTGGGCGAAAGACGACAATACTGGCAATACCGACAATACAAAGTCGTGACTTTTCGTTTACACGCAACATGCGATTGAGACTGTCTGCACAACTTGCGATAGGGCTGAAATCTTCGGGATATGCAGACGGAAATTGCGGATTATGCAGACAGGATATTTGATTAGGGGGTATCTGAATCTTGGAAAACCAGCAATCGGGGGTGTTTGATGGAATGAAGCCGTCTGCACATCCGTATTTTCTGGTCGTTTTATTCAGATGTGCAGACACGGAACGCGGGATGTGCAGACGGCAATTAAATATGCCACTTCTGCTACTTGGTTACACCCAAATTAATCAGACTGCCATGGTCGATTCTCGCACAACTAGTTGGCCAGGAATCTCAACATATCGAGTCCAATTTTCTGTATGTCCACGTCCCTCAGCAAGATCGTCGATCTTGTCCTTCAAAAGATCAACAGCCTTCATGCCCACTGAACGGAAATCCTGGCGAATAGTCGTTAATCCCGGATTCCAAATCTTGGAGATAGGATGATCATCGAATCCCACTACGCTGACGTCTTCGGGAACTCTTCGACCAACATCGTTAAAGACCGCGGATTATACCCATCGCCAGCTCATCATTGCCCGCAAAGACAGCTGTTACATTAAGTCCCGCCCCAGCTTTTTGACCAATTTGACGACCAGTTTCGGGATTCCAATCAGCCTCAATGGGAGCCGGCGCAGGAACTCCCACTTCCTCGCATGCTTGTCTCCATCCGTTTAATCGCGTATAGCCGCCGCCACCCCCTGGAATGGCAACATGGTATACGGTTTTATGCCCAAGCGAAAGCAAATATTTGGTCACCTCATAGCCACTCTCTCGCTCGCACAATGAAATCTGAGCACTTTCCTCTTCCCGATCGCCAGCGATCATCACCACAGGTAATTCTGGCGGAAGATATGCAAAAGCATCATTACCGACCTGATCGAAATTCAACAGAATCACGCCAGCGGGGTTCTGATCAAGACATGACCGCACGCTGGATCTAAGCTTATTTCTGCTGGAGTCAGCAAGAATACCAATCGTGAGCGAATAGCCTGCTAATCGCGCTTTCTCTTCGATTCCCTCAATGCAATGCGATTGACCATACAAAGTGGTGTTTGTAGACAAAACAGCAATTGCTTTGGTCTGGTCTTTCACTAAGGCACGTGCGATCGGATTCGGACGATACCCTAACATATCGATGGCCTTAGCGATCTTTTCCCGTTTCTCAGCGCTTACTCGTTCCCTATCATTAAGGTATCGAGATACCGTAGGAACCGATACTTGCGCTAGCGCAGCAACGTCCTTAATCGAAGCAGCTTTCGTCTGCCTACTCCTGGCCATTGTTCACCTCTTCGTATGATTGCGTACTTCTCTCTCGGGAAGTGATATAAAAATACAATCCTATTCCCTAAATCACCCGGAACAAACCATCTATTTCTTCAGAAAAACGAAGAACTATCCGGATGCCAACCCCTTACAGTCCACTGCATCCGATAGTAGTATCAATTACTTCACAGCACCTCCAGTAATGCCGCTAATAATCTTTCGCTGCGTAAACGCAAAGATAATTAGCAATGGAGCACTCATCAAAATGATGTATGCGAAAATAAGGTGCCAGTTATTCAGATAAAGTCCAGCACTTGCCACGTTGTACAAGTTCAACGGCAGCAAATCCATCTTTCCGGACAAAATGAACAATGAGTAGAACACATCATTCCAGATATACAGTGTCACAAGAATCGTTGCAGTAGCTAGTGTCGGCCCAAGCAGTGGGAGAATGATCGTGAAAAAGATACGCATCGGCTTAGCACCATCACACGAGCCGCTTCTTCCAAGGAGATCGGGATTGTTCGAATGAATCCGGTAACAAAGAAGATTACCGTTGACATGTATATGCCGATGTATACACCGACCATGCCAACCGCAGTTCCTGAAAGACCGATAATCTTCAACAGCATCATGACAGTAACCACAGCCGGAGGAAGAATCAAACCGGAGATACCCAAGGCATACACCACAGCCAGAGTCTTCGTTGTGCGACGTGCAAGAATCCACGATGCCATGGATCCAAACAACAGAGCCAAGAACACAGATGGAACCGTAACCACAATAGATCCGAAGAATGCGGAAATCATTTTACCATCTACTAGCACCGTCTTGAAATTCTCAAGAAGATGCCACTTACTTGGCAAACTCATGTTAGGCACTATGGCTTCAGCCTGCGTCTTACCTGCAGTAACTACTAGCAACCAGAACGGAATTCCCAACAAAACAGCCATAACAATGACCACTAGAATCCCATGAATAATTCCATGAACTTTTGATGGCTTATTCACCATGACCGAATCGTTGGTCTTAGGTGCAGCACCGTACGTTGCAGATGTCATAGGATCTTCGCTTCCCTTCTACGCAGGTACCAGATCAACGGTACTGCAATGATCATGACCATGATGAATAGCACAAGGCTCATCGTTGTGGACTGCGAATATAGTCCTTGGCCAAAGGTTCGCCAAATGAAGAGGTTGATGATTTCAGTGGTACTTCCAGGGCCACCTTGAGTCGTCGCTTGGACGATGTCGAAGCCATTCATAGAGCCCAGCAGAGATGTCGCCACGTTGAAAGTAAAGGCTGGGGCCAACAGCGGAAACTTAATACGCCAGAATGTTTGACGCCTATTAGCACCATCTATTGCAGCCGCTTCAATCACATCAGAATCGATGGTTTTTAGACCAGCCAAGAAGATGAGCATCGATAGTCCCATCCACTTCCAGCCGTGAATGGCTGCCACAACAACGATTGTCCAAGTTGTAGATCCAAGCCAAGCTATGTCAATATTCTGTCCAGTGATAAACGACAGAATCTGGTTCAATGCGCCATCAGACTTAAGTACTGCTTGCCAAATGTAGCCTACAGCGAGTGCCGACATGATGACCGGAATGAAGAACATCGTACGAGCAAATCTATTGATTCGCGTATCTTCCTCAAGAAAGACAGCCAACAATAGTCCGAAAGTATTTTGGAATATTGCGACCAGCAACGCATAGATTAACGTAATGCGCAAGTCTCGCAACAGGTTGCCTGATTTAAAAAGCTCTATGAAGTTACTGAAACCTACGAAATTAATTGTTTTAGAATATGCCGACCAATTAGTAAAGGCATAGATTAGATTAAGGATTGTTGGGACAAAAAAGAAGATGAGGAGCATGATATAGGCAGGCAGAAGGTATCGAATCGGATAGTTCTGACGCATTTAGCGCTTTCTTGCTCTTGCTTCCTCCTTCTTTTTCTGCGTTTGGCACTACTCGTGCCGCAGATTGTGTTGACCATTGTTCCCCTACGCTTATCTTTTTGTTTGGAGGCTGGGCGCCGTTATTACCTGTTTTACGACGCCCAGTCAATCAGATATCTTGTTCCACTATTTTATGTTCAGAAGCCCTGAACACCTTGAGCTTTGGCCAGTTGAGCGAACTGATCCTGCGTTGCCTTGGCAAGTCTTCAGGACTCTTCGTACCGTTGATCATGTCGGCCAAGTTGATGTACAGATCCGGATTTGGCCACAGCCAAGGACTGCATGGAACCGACAGAATCCTTAATGGAATCAGCGGAGTCGAGCAGTGCCTGAGGAACGTTGTCAGGAGTATCCACACCCTTGATAACGGACACAATACCTTGATCTTTGACGAAAGTGGCGTAATCTTCGGTCATCCAATAGTTAATGAACTGACGAGCTGCGGCTTCTTTCTTGGAGTCACCAGTCTTAAAAGCAACAACAGAATTATTCTGTTCCGGAATCACCGTACCAATATTGCCCTCGGACGAGAGCGGGAAGAATCCGATGGTTTCATCCAGCGCTGCCTTGTCATTACTTGCTAGGGCGGCAATTTGATTAAACAGCGAATTCACGCAGATAATCATGCCGGTCTTACCATCCCACAGAGCCTGAGCTTCATCGGTATCCTTGGCGGAACCAGCGTTTTTTGTTGTAGAGGCCTTCATCGAACAGAGACTTGTAGTTGCTGATGGCCGTCTGGATAGTATCATCAGTGAACTTCTCCTTGCCGGAATTCACACGATCCCACAGACCATCTTGAGCAGCTTCAGCCAGCTGAATCTGCACTGAGTACTGGGTTCCCCACTGGGAGCCACCCATTTCAAACAGTGGAGATTCCACTCCATCGATATCGGCATCCTTGATTTTCTTGGCTGCCTCAACGTATCCATCCCAACCCTTGGGAATATCTGTGATTCCCGCCTTCTCAAAGACTTCTTGTTATAGAACACACCCACACTGGCGGAGTGGAAACTAATGCCGCATATCGCGTACCATCTACTACGCCACCTGCATCGCGATGCCGTCAGTGTAATTATCTACCCATGGAGCATTGTCCAGCTTCTGCAGTTTGTCTTGGGCTATGAAGCCCGCAAGCATGGACTGTGTTGGCTGCCAGAAAGCCAAATCTGGAGTATCCCCCGTCGTGGTTTTTAGTCTGCACATTCTGCTCATACGGATCCGGAATAGTTTCCAGTTTGACAGTAGCGCCAGTAGCCTTCTCGAAATCACTGACAACCTTGACTGGAATCTTGTTAGAATTCTGCGCCACCCACATCGTGAGTTCAACGCCATCAAGCTTTTGTGTAGCAGTAGGCCAGTAATCCTGTGCTCCCGTGTCCGATTCACTGCTGCTATCAGCAGTAGGATTCGAGCAGCCGGCAAGAGCCATGGAAAGTGCTGCACTCGTTGCAATCACCGCCATCAGACGAGACTTTGTGAACATCTTCATTGATATCACCTTTCTTATTAATTCCTTATATGTTTTTATTTGTCGCGTTTTCTTATTCAACTTCTGCAGTCAACAGTGTGTATAAGTTGTTTCACCGCCTTCCCCTGTAAGTTGAAAGTTCTAGAAACGTATTCATGTGGAGGAATACGCACCGTTAATACAGCCTGCTCAGAATTCCATTCCGTGCTCCACGGAGTGAATTCATCCGTCACCGGGAAAATGGGGCTTTACACAGATATCCTGATATTTGATACTGCGGTACATGTAGCTTCGCTATCGATTGCGCTTCATTGACGTTCCTGCCCCATACCGTGATCAGAGACTGCGAATCATCGCGCAATCCCAACGCAATCACCGAATCATTCCACATAGGCATTCCCAATGGCCAGAAAGGCACCGACTGTTCAATAACTGGCTGAACGAACGTCGGTATGCCTGAATACCGTGCCGCAGAATTGCTTTCTGCGACTTATCCATACGATTGATATATCCCGATAGGAAGAAGCGACCCAACAGTGTTGTGTTGATATTGAACGCGGTTTGCTCCGCATTCATTGACGACTGAGGATAAGCCCAGCTTGCGGCCTGTTCTGGCGCCACCATCACCGGAGCGGTTGCCGCAATAGCTGGATACAACCGATAATCCTGTTGATCGGACGTGGACTGCACCTGGAATCGGGACGTTTGTGCATAGTCCTCTCGCATCCCTCCAGAAGAACAATTCTCAAGAATTACATGGGGATATCTTCTATGTATACCATCGATCCAATCTAGATAGGCCCTGTTATGTTCAAGCATGCCGTCACCAACTGAATCGGCCTGGTAATCCGTTCCGCTGCCAGGAGAAACATTGTAATCCATCTTGAAATAACCGATGCCATAATCGTTGACAAGCCTGTCAATCACATCATCCAAATGCTTTCGGGCACTACCATCGCGCAAATCAAGAATATATCGTTCCTGCTCCACAACGCGATGCCCATTACGTTGGAAGAAAGCAGAATCTGGAAGCTTTTGAGCGACCGGCGATTTGACGCCAATAACTTCTGGCTCTAGCCAAAGCCCTGGAATCATACCAGCATCTTTAATGGCATCCATAACTTCCACGATGCCTTTGGAACCAGGAAATCTCGTCTTCGAAGGGAGCCATTCACCAACACTTGGCCACCAGTCTCCAGAATCGTCATACCATCACAATCTACGACAAAATTTCACAGCCAACTTCCGCAGCACCGGAAATCAGCGGCAACAGCTTCTCCGTGGTGGGATCTCCGTTGATGGTATTCATGTAATCGTTGAAGATAATGCGCGGCTGCGTCGTCGTACTATCGACTCGACGGCAAGCCTCCTATATTGCGTAAGATTCGCAATCGCTTCCTGTTGAGTTGAGGCCAGCACAAAAGAAGCAGGAACTGTGGTGAAGCATTCATTCGGATCCAACTTCTTTGTCCACGCGTGGTTTATATTAGTGGGTCCGGATACTGCAAAGTAGCCATCTACTGTATTATTGCCCACTTCCCAGCGCCAAGCTCCGTTATGTTCAACCTGGAAAGCCCATACAGCTCCGGCATCTTTGTTTTCAAGGAACGCCAATGGTGCCATACTGCCGGTAGACCATGCACCAGTCGACACAACGGCATGCTCACCACGGGGATCATGGCCCGTCATCTCCTGTTGGAGCATTGGGAAAAAGTCATCAAGCTTTCGCTCTTGCCAACGTCCTTCACCCAGCCAATCAAAATGACCTTCCGTCAACACCCACTCGTGAGTCCAAGATGCGTTACTATGCACAGATCCCATAGGAAGCACCAAACTGGTCACAGATTCGAGAACAAGCGGGGATACGCCTTCATTGGTGATGCTTACATATGAGCGAATGACTGATGTTCCCTCCACAATTTCATATGTCATCTGCACACACGCGCAAGACTCCTCATCTTTCATATTCACATTCAACCGGTGGAGTTTATCCACCACTGTTTCCTCATATGAAACGAACCGGAGTTCCTTTCCAACAGTAGTGTGAATCAAACGATCGCAAGCAATCCAGTGTCCAGTACCAGCAAACATGATCTCAGCCAGCGGTAACGGACGAGCAAAATCACGACTCACTTCACCCGACCGCACACTTTTCATCACAACGTGATCTGCCGCATCAACCTCAAAGTAAAGCGTGACAGCACCAGTTTTCCAAGAAAAAGTCCTGCACCACGACGTACCTCCCATAAATGTAGATCACCTCACTCCTCCCAGCTATGCCACTGGAACTTCAGGCGATCGGATTCGCAATTCGCAGCAGATACGGCCTCTTTACCAACTACGAACTTTTTATGTCGATAAGTTCACTATAGCGCGATAACGTTTTCACGTCAACTTATAGCCAGAATTCACAGACACAATTTATATATACACAAAATGGCTTTATTCCAACGTTTTTACAATACCTATAGTCTTCATTAGTAGTATCTAAGACACTCTGATACCGTTTTTATTATAAATTGACCCTCAGGAAATCACTCCCGAGGGCCAATCCATATCATCTCGCATTACGCAAGAGACTGGTGGTACACATCTCCTACCATCACTGGATAAAACTGCACATAGTCAAGATTAGGACCAACGCCCCACGATACCGCTCCAGCGCCGACACCAGGCTCATCCCAGTTCCCCAGAACCAAAGCACTGCCACTGGTTTCAACAGTCATCGCCCGCTCTAGGAAGTTACTATCAGAATAGGTATACCGGAACGCACCTCGCGCTACTTCCTCACCATTGGCAGTTCCATCACGCACCTGCAATCCCCAAATCGACAATCTGCGGATTGTAATCATGCTTACCAATGAATGCATCGTTCGAGAAGCGTACAACCATATTAAACTTTCCCGCAGGAATGGTTCCCGCTGGAATCGTTACAGTTCCCCTCACAGCGTCAGCTATCTTCGGCGTATTATTCGTATCCAAAGTAACCACGCGGGTTTGATCCCCCATGCCGAAGGCACCGCTCTCTTCAGTGACGAATTGCTTGCCGAGACCGGTCACATACGAATATCCAGAAGCATTAGATGCACTGTTCTCCCGAGTTTGCGCACCTCCTGCAAGCTGCAACGACTCGGCTTCCAATGTGATGGCATTGCTATCATCCGCAGCATCACGGCATGTGGTGATATCACGAATCGAAACAGCATCACCTGATAATTCCAGCTTATTAATTCCTTCAGATAGGGCAACGTTCACCATGGAAGACTGCAAACCGTCAGATTCAGCAGTAATTGTGGTGACCGATGTACCATTCACCGAAAGCACCATGGAATCACCCCGAGATGCAGTGTAGACAACTTTCACTGAGTGATACCCACTTTCCCAAGCATGGGCGAAAAGCTTCGCTTCGCCTCCATTCAACGAGGCGAATCCTCTGGCTCCATCTTGGTCATAGGTCAGCAGAGCACCACTTTCCAGACGGAATTGATCCGCAGGATATTCGATTCGATCCAAGGAATTATCGGAAGCCGATACTTGATAAAGCAAGAACTTATCCAGTGTGTTGTCCATCGATGATCCATGAAGTTGGATTTGATGCTGCCCTTGCTTGAGTCGCAGTAGCACCTCACCGCTTCCTCGATACAACCATTTTGCCGCCGGCTTCATCGCCAGTTCAGCGCCAAAGTGTATAGTCCCAGCAGACTGTCCATCAACAGACACGTCATTATCCCCCGGAAATCCAGTATTACCACTGATCACCTGGAAACGATATATCCCATCCGCCGGAACATCCACCGTCCAAGAAGCAATCGAGCCCGTCTTGAAACTTCCAACATCACCATTGCCCGATGTCATAAAATAGTTCCAGCCATCTCCCCACGGAGTCTTAATGTAAGTCTGGGCGCCTCCTGATAGTACGGTATTTTCTACCTCTTCCACCAACAGAGCACGACCTGCAGCAGCATTGTCAATGGAAAGAACACGATCCTGATGAGGAGTCACAATCAGCTGATATGAGGCATATCGATCAACACTTGTTGTGGTCACATCTAAAGTGCCGGAAGAAATATCTACATCGGATAGCGCATTGACCACTCTAGGAGTAGCTGCAACACCATCTGGGCCAGTAAAGGCATTCTCTCTAACTTCGACATCAACTGTGCTGCCGAACAGATTCTGATCCAATCCCGTCAAATGTACAGTTACCGGAATGTTGGAACCGTCGTTCTTAACTTGATCGGCATTAGCATCGTTAGCCCCTCCATACAGCACCGTCGCTTTCTTATTAGTGCGGTCAATAGCGGCAATTCCCTGAAGGCTGTCGGCCTTATTCATGTAATCAGAAGACACTTTTACTGTCTGAGCCCCACGCAAATCACCATACCATTGAACTGCCACCCCCCTGCGTTAGCGGAATTGGCTCGAGCCATGTTGTCGGACAGGTTGCCTGCATAATTCCAATATGCCTCTCAGCCTGCACCTTCTCATCTTCAAACATGGACTGCCATTGAATCAGCTGCCCCGGAACGCTCATATCACGCAGCTCGCCGTATTCCGTGATGTTCACGTCAATAGGATTAATTCCATACTTCTTTTCCAGTTTCCTATAGCTTTCATAATGACTGCGGAAGGAAGAAAGACTTTCCTTACCGAGTTCATGCCACACAAAAACATCAGGAAGAGTATTTTGGCTCTTAGCATGAGATAAGAAGGCACTGCTCCTATTCTGCCGGTACACACAATCACCCGGACCTGCCACACGCGCATGATCAGCAGTTGGCTTGACCTTACTAGGCTTTTCACCATTCTTGTACTGTTGCCAGATCTTCTGAATAAGCTTATATTCGGAGTCCCAATCCGAAAGAAAAGTCCTGAAAATCTTGGCACTGGCGTTGTCGCCTGACGCATACCAATTCCCGCCGTCAGGCTCATTGAAAGGAATAAAGGTGTATTGGTCAGGATGCTCAGTGTTAGCGAGGACCTTATTGATTACAATTTCCGTAACCTGTTCGTAGTCCCATACTCCATCTCCCCCCGTTAGTGTAAAGTGCCATACGATGGGTCGTCTACAGGGACATCGAGTACGTAAGTCCGACTATCGGATGGACGATTGCCACTGTTATAGCTCCAATCGGGATAATAATCCTGCATATAAACAGCAAGTTTCATTGCCTCCATTCGAAAAGATTGGTTCTCCAACGCAAGAGCATCACCACTAGGATGCTGAGTACCACTCGGAGGCTTCTGCGATGAATTCTCCACCTGAGCTCCATCAAGAATGGCATCCGCAGGAGAACCATCACGCCCAATCCATACACGTTCCCGAAGCTCCGCCTCGAAAAAATTTCCAGTCTCCGTAGCAAAAGTCGACGTTCAATGTTTGCATCGCTTTGCCACTACGCTCATCCGCTATCGCCGCCCTGCCCTATTGCCGCGCCGCTACTAATTAGTAGCGCAGTACCGGCCACAATAGCAACTAACGCTTTATTTCGGTGACTCATATCTATTCTCCTTTGAACTACATGATTCAAAACATCCACGTTCAATGAATCATGTACCTTCATAATACGACGAAATCGTTTTTCTCAATAACTGTAAATATAAGTAATTTCAGTAGTTTTCTTATTTGAAACCGTTATCATACGTATTTTTCATAATCATACGAACGACAATCCGATCGCTCATGAAAATATAAAAAAAGACAATAACGACACGCGCAAGATGTCAACCAAAACACCAATGCATCCGCAGTCAATTGAATGCGCAGAGAAATCCATCCAGAAAACTTGATGACGATATCGATCTTAACAATTGCCATAAAAGTGAGATGGTTATGATCCCCGATTTGATTTTGAATTCTACGGCTGCACAACCCGTATTTCCCGTCTGCACAACTCGCGAAAAGACCGCAAAACGCAAGTTGTGCAGACGATCTGCCGCGTAGGCTAATCACCCTGCGGAATCGTAATTGAATCATTTGGTGACGGCGCTTCGCAGAACAACAGCAAGTTGATATCACGCCAATATCTGCAGCATGCCATCTTTCCTTGAAGATTCCGCCGTTTTCAAGTCATGCATTACGAAATTGCACGACCCGTTATTCGACCAGCTCTCCAAGATTCCGAAATCCTATTACGCGACCGTGCCTATTCCCAAAACTGTCGGATCCGCCATACACCACAAAATGTCGCTCACAGGGCACACCCATTTCCGGCGCAATACTATCAATCGTGGAAAACGCCTCTGGACGGAACGTCGCAGATGATTTAATCTCTATCAAATAGTATGCTTCCCGCCTTTTTCTATGATGAGATCGATTTCCTTGCGATTGCTATCTCGCCAGTGATACAGCCTCGGACGTTCTCCAACGCTTCATAACGTTTGATGATTTCCGTTACCACCAAATTTTCAAATAAGTTTCCCCTATGATTGCTTAAGATTAACTGTTCAGTAGATTCAATGCCAAGCAAATGCGCCGCAAGTCCAGTATCGTAAAAATAAAGCTTTGACGCTTTAGTAATCCGCTTTCCGTAATTTTTGAAATATGGTCGAAGACGAAAAGCGAATGAAACTTGATCCGAGAATCGACAGCCAACTTTTGCCGTGTCCACAGAGATACCGCAATCATTTGCGAGGCTTTCCGTATTAAGCACCTCCCCCACGCGAAGTGCCGCCAATTCCAAAAAACATTAAACTCAGCGATCTTACGTACCCCCAATTCCTCCCGCACATCTCTGTCAACATAAGTTGAGATATAGCTTGGAAAGAAGTCGGAAGGAGCGATGCCTCTATTCGTGGATTTACATAAATCCTATTCGTGGATTTGCATAAAAGCACAGCTGAAAAGACAGACATTCCAACACAAAGGAACCGACAACGCGCACACATGGTCGTGCGAGTCAGCATACGGGCAGACCAGCATACGGATAGGGGAACCTGCTTGTTCCGCGGTTTTCGTAAGATTGAACAACGCATGTGGCCGCCCACGACGTCGTTTGGGGCCGGCTGGTCGACCTCAAGCGTGAAATCATACGAAACCGTTCCAGCATAAGCGAGAGGTTGTTATGTCCGAAAAGATTAAGGTCGCATTCTCGGAGCTACGGGCATGGTCGGACAGCGCTTCGTCACGCTGCTCGAAAACCATCCGTGGTTCGAATTGGTCACCCTTGCCGCATCCGCGCACAGCGCCGGCAAGACCTACGAAGAGGCCATCGGCGGTCGCTGGAAGATGGAACGCCGATGCCGGAATTCGTGAAGAACATGGTCGTCAAGAACGTGGCCGACGTGGAAGACGTGGTCAAAAAACGTCGATTTCGTGTTCTCCGCAGTGAACATGCCGAAGGCTGAGATTCGCACCATCGAAGAGGAATACGCGAAGACCGAAACGCCGGTCGTGTCGAACAACAGCGCCCACCGTTGGACTCCGGACGTGCCGATGGTCGTGCCGGAGATCAACCCGGAGCATTTCGCGGTGATTGAGCACCAGCGCAAGCGGCTCGGCACCACGCGCGGCTTCATCGCCGTCAAGCCGAACTGCTCGATTCAGGCCTACACGCCGGCGCTGGCCGCGTGGAAGGAATTCGAGCCGCGCGAAGTCGTCGTCAGCACGTATCAGGCGATTTCCGGCGCGGGCAAGACCTTCAAGGACTG
>ENA-OQAX01000172-OQAX01000172.1-human-gut-metagenome-genome-assembly--contig:-NODE-172-length-14967-cov-1.871429_pt1 | contig 14967 bp, 19 predicted proteins | sample MGYA00242741_ERZ504539 | MGnify/ENA primary metagenome ERZ504539 (study PRJEB26092, sample SAMD00036277) | human gut metagenome | host: Homo sapiens | study: EMG produced TPA metagenomics assembly of... | reverse complement strand
AAGTAATAATCGGTTGTAAATACCAATTACTGTTCTTTTACGCTCATGTGTTTTTTTGCTTATTTTGTATATAAATAAACAATAAAACGAATTGAAATGTTCCGCTTTTAAAACGGAACATTCTTAGTCATGTTTTCATAATTATGGTATTGACCGCTAATATTCATTTCATTTTCAGGAGCCAGTTCTATTGCTTTCTTCATATCTTCCACAGATCCGTCTTTGTCTCCTTTAAGTAATTTGATACGTCCTCGTTCATGATATGCTTTGGCAAAGTTGGGATTGATTTCAATGGCTTCATCATATATAGCCAATGCTTTGTCAAAATCTTTGTTTGCCAGATATAGTTCGCCTGACAGGATATAGGCCTTTTCATTGAACGGATTGAGTGACAATACTTGATTAAAACATTCTTGTGCTTGTTCCGGTTCATTGGTGGCGGCTAGAATTTCTCCTTTCAAGAGCAAGGCTTGTTCGTCGTCGGGATTGAGGCTGAGTAACTTTTGTATATCTTCAGCAGCATCTTTTGCTTGTTTCATTTTCCAAAGTACTTCAGCGCGTAGCTGGTATGCTTCGGTATAATCTTCTTTCAATACGATAGCTTTAGTCAGCATGGCAATGGCAGTGATATCATCTTTCATGCCGATAGCTGCTTTTGCTGTCAAATAGAAAGATAGGGGGTTCTTATTATCTAAAACCAAAGCTTTTTGGCAGGCATCCTTCATATTTTCGTAATCTTCCTGCATATAGCAGATGCCAGCTAGTGAAAGGAAGGTGTTTACTTGTTCAGGATCTTTTGTAGCCATGCGGTCTAGTGTGATACGGGCGTCATCTAGTCGGTTCGCCTGTGTATAAGCAGTGGCTAGCAGGCTGAGAGTTTCTAATTCATCGTTGATGGCAACTGCCTCTTCAAAACATTTAATGGCATAAGGTAGTTTACCCATACGTTGGGCGCGGATGCATCGTATTTTAAAATCTCGAAGTTCTTTTTATCATTTTTCTCTTTTTCGGTTTCGGGGATGTTGTTTCCGCCGAATAAGGATTTAAATAAGCCCATAATTTATAGTTGTTTTTATTTGTCTATTGTTATAATAAATCGTCTGAGGTAAATTTCTTGTTCCTGATGCTGCATGTTGGTAAAACGTACTGCCTTTATTGGTTTCTGTTGTAAACTGGCAGTCAGTCGGTTGTTTTCTTGTGTAAAGTTTACTTTACTCCAGTCTTTTCCATTTGCAGATATCTCAAGACTTCCCCAAGTTGCGATTTCCGGTTTCCCGAAATCTATCTCTATATTTCTCCGGGATAAACTTGATCCAGTTCGATAGTCAATGAACCATTACCGGGCCATCTGATAACTTCCAGCGCCGGAGAAATCTGAATGCGGTTTATCTTTACCTGTAAAGGTAAGTTCTTTATCTGACTGATATCGCTTATTAGTTTATGCGGCATATAGTCGGTTTCAGCATTCAGCAGTGTGCTATATTTTTGGTTATAGCATTGCGTGACGGTGGCGAAAGTTTGATCAATCAATGGCTTGATTACTTTTCCTGCTGTCTTTATACCCGGCTGGTAAGGGTTTTGGTTGTATGTCTGGTCAATTTGAAACATTTGTTGTTGCAAGGCTTTCACGTGCTTGTATTTACGCATAAATAAAGATTGGTCATTTTTGTCGTATGCTTTGACCATTGCCAGTACTTCATTTCCGGTTTCACCCAATAGTTTGAACTGATAAAGCCAAGGCATGATTTCTACTATAATCGGATTTTTATCAGCATGGGCGACTAAAAATATCACTTGATTCAATCATCTGGCTGAAGGTTTCTTGTAGAATAGAGAAGTCTTTTTCAGTGTAAGTTTTATTTTTTATGTAACTTTCAGTAAAGCTCTGCGCTGTGGGTTGGAGATTTACAGATTCCTCTCGGCGATATTTATGTCCGTTGGGGCCCAAGTCCGAATTATGGGCGGCAAAGAATTCCAGTTCAGTGGCAGCATCGGGCAAAATGTTCATAATAGCGTCTTTCCAAGTTTTTTCACTGTTATATTTTGTTGGATTCCAAGCGTATGAGGCTACACTATAAATGGCTATTTTAGAAGCCTCGGCATGTTCCATCGGATTAGTTACAAAGCCAGACATCTGATTGGCTATTTGAGTATCGTTTCCATATACTGGTCCCATGAGCAGATGATCTCTAACGTAATCGGAAACAGGAAAGTTCCACCATATATATGCCGGACGTTTAATCCGTTCGTTTATCCATTGAATACCATCTTGGGTAATATCGGAAATAACCCGGTCTCCTGTCCACATAATTTGTATGGATGGATTCAGTTTGTCTCCTAAAGTAGTAAGATATCCTTTAGCAGGGTCGGACCAACTTTTATTGTATTCTGTGGGGCACATGATAAGGGGAGTTACATCCGGTTTTACTTTTACAAAATGTTCATCTATGTAATTCAGCAGTTCTGCTTGTTTCACAGGTTGGTACCTTCTCCTGAAATATCATCAAAGAAGACGGCAAAAGAACGGACACCGAGATGATACATCTTTTCAAATTTTGCCAATAATAATTCACGGTCTTCCTTATTCCATTTGATGTCTTGTCCCGGATGGATAGCCCAAACAAAATCGACTTCGTTTTCTTGAGCTACTTTTACTAATTCCTGTAATTGTTTTGCTTCTTTTTCGGGGTAAGGCAGACGCCAGTTGGGAGAACTATGGTAAGGGTCATCTTTAGGACCGTATATATAGGTGTTCATTTTGTTTTCACCATAAAATTGAAGTTGGCGAAGACGGGCATTATGGCTCCAGGGGGTCCCGTAAAATCCTTCTACGACACCACGGTAGCGTATGGCCGGATAGTCTTGTATCTCTATTACCGGTAATTGGTTATCTTTGAGCAATTGTTTTAAGGTTTGCAAGGCATAGTAGGTTCCACGTTCATCGTTTCCTGCCAGAATTATTTCCTTATTATTGATGGATAGATAATAACCTTCCTTTTGGTTGGGGATTTGACGAGTAAACTTGCGGATAGACTTGTCTCCTTTTTCTCCAATATAAATGCGCAAACCGGTATTGGCCGGGTGTTTTCCACCTAATAAATCTTTTAATTCTTGTACGGCATATGGATTGGCTTCAGTTTCTCCCAAGAGTTGGTAAGTTTCAGGTAAATTGATTTGTCCGTCTTGTTTGGAAACTTGTTGAGGGATGGGCTGTACATCTATGTTTTGGGCAAAGATAGTACAACCGGTAAAAAAGACAAATGATTGCCAAAATGCATTTTTTTTCATGTTCTGTTGGGGTAAAAAGGTTAATAAAATCAATGGCAAAGATACGATTTATACAGAAAGAATTCCATCTTTTAATTGTATTATTTCTTCGGAAAGTAGGTAGGAGAGTACCTTTTCCGCTTTTTCACGATTGCTATTCAATTGGTTCAGTAGTTCTGAAACAGGCATGGCGTTTGCCTGTAATAGCTGTTTGATTTGTTTTTCCAATTCTTGAAATTCCCCCTGTTTTATTCCTGAATGATGTTTGTTAAGGCATACATCACATTGTCCGCAGTTGTGTTCGTTCTTTTCTCCAAAATATCTGAGTAGCATTCGGCTACGACATTTATCATCGGCTGTGGCATATTCTATCATAGCCTTGATTCGGGTGGTATAGCTTTTTTTTTTCCGGTCTTCGTATATTTCCCGAGTTAGGGCAAGGCGATTCTTTTTCTTGCCGTTCACGGGTATATATAATATAAGGTGTCTTTTTCCGTGGAATGTAATGTATGATATGTCTACGAGTCAGCGCCAGTAGAATTTCATAGATTCGTTGGCGGGTTAATCCGGAGCGGATTACTAAGGAATCTTCGTTAATATAGGCATAATCAGTAAATAGTCCTGTATAAGAAACGCAAGATGATGTTTATCAGTTTCTCTGTATCTGTATCATTCTCGTGTAGTTTATAGAGTTCGTCGCGTTTCATAGTGAAAAGAATACGTGAAGCATTATCTTGCTCGTCTGTATATTCTAAATATCCGGCACGGGTCAGAATCTTTAAAGCGCTGTCGGCTTGTACGGGGAAATGTTTGAAGTTACGACAGAATTCATCCAAGTTAAAAGCAAAGGTGCAACCCATACCGTCTCCCATGGCCATTTGAAAATAGTAGTTGATATCTTCGTACACTTTTCGGATATAATCCTTGTCGGGAAATGTATCACTGATACGTTTGTTGAGGGTGGTTTTATCACTTTGGGCGTATAGCAGGACAGCATATGCTTTCTGCCCGTCGCGCCCTGCTCGTCCGGCTTCTTGAAAATAAGCTTCAGGAGAATCAGGCATATCTATGTGGATAACGATACGTACATCTGGTTTGTCGATACCCATTCCGAAGGCGTTGGTTGCTACCATAGTACGGCTTTCTCCGGTGAGCCAGCTTTTTTGACGTTGATCTTTTACATCATTATTCAAACCGGCATGATAGAAAGTGGCAGTTATGCCGTTATTGACCAGTAGTTCGGCAATTTCACGTGTACGTTTCCGGTTGCGGGTATAGACAATGGCGCAGCGGGCACACTATTTAAAATATGTAATAGCTCTTCCTGTTTATTTTCTGTAGGACGTACAATGTAAGCCAAGTTTTTTCTTTCGAAACTCATTCGGAAACCTGACTGTTCTTTTTTAAAGTTTAGCTTTGTTTGAAATGTCTGTTACTACTTCCGGAGTGGCAGTTGCTGTCAGTGCCAATACAGGTATGTCGGGAAGGAGTTCGCGAATTTCTGCAATTTTCAGATAAGCAGGGCGGAAATCATATCCCCATTGAGAGATACAGTGTGACTCATCTACCGTGATCATGCTTACCTTCATGTTCCGTAGTTTGCTACGGAATATTTCAGTATCCAGCCTTTCCGGAGAAATATAAAGGAATTTATAGTCGCCGAAGATACAGTTTTCCAATGCAACGATGATCTCTTCGCGCGTCATGCCTGAATAAATTGCTAAAGCTTTGATACCCCGGCCGCGTAAATTGCGTACTTGGTCCTTCATCAGGGCAATAAGAGGTGTGATAACTAAACATAATCCGGGTTGTGCTAAAGCTGGTACTTGGAAGGTAATGGATTTGCCACCACCGGTAGGCATCAATCCTAGCGTGTCGTGACCGTTGCCTATACTTTCAATGATTTCTTTCTGTATGCCTCGAAAGTTATCATATCCCCAATATTGTTTTAGAATTTCTTTATAGGTCATTGGAAGGAGAATAAGAAATTATGTCAAAAACCCCAATGACTTGTCATCTTATTATTCTGATAAGTATCTGATAACGTCATTAAAGTTTTGACATATTTCAAAGATAAATTTTTACCATTATTCCTCACTGGGTTTTATATCTTCTATTTGCAATTGTACTTCACCACGTTTGTGCGTATTCTCTTCAATGGTATAACAAATATCAAAAGAACGTTTGGTCTTGATATAGCGTGCTTGTGAACTTTGTCCGAAAGCGATGCCATTCATCACATTGTTTGATTTATTGTCTACCAATTCCAACTTGATGTGTTCCTGATCACGCCCTACTACTTTGCTGGTTCCATAATCATATACATTATGTGTACAAAAGATTGGTTTGTGGTTGTCCGGTCCGAAGGGATTGAACTTTTTCAGGTCGGCATGGAACTTCGGAGTGATATCCCGGAAGTCAATTTCTGCATCAATATCAATTACAGCACTGGTCTGTTCCGGCAAAATATGTTCTGTGACATAGGTTTCAAAAACGACGGGTGAATTCTTCCACATTTTCCACTTTCATGGATAGTCCTGCAGCATAAGTGTGTCCTCCAAAGTTTTCCAACAAGTCACGACAATGTTCGATAGCTTTGTAGACATCGAAACCTGATACGGAACGGGCGGAACCAGTTGCCAGATTATCTGTACGGGTTAATACAACTGCCGGGCGGTAATAAATCTCTGTAAGGCGTGAGGCTACGATACCGATAACACCTTTATGCCACGCTTCATTATAGATGACAATGGAACGCCGGTCTGCTAGTCCTTCCAAGTGGTCTACAATTTGGTTGGCCTCTTCGGTCATGGTCTTATCCAGATCTTTACGGGTTTCATTGTATTGGTTGATTTGGTTGGCTTTCTCTAATGCTGCCGAGAAGTCCTTTTCTATGAGCAATTCCACCGCTTCTTTTCCGTTCTGTATACGTCCGGATGCGTTGATGCGCGGACCTATCTTGAATACGATATCACCTACGGTAATTTCTTTTTCTGATAATCCGCATACATCGATAATAGCTTTCAGACCTACACTGGGATTGGAATTCAACTGCTTTAAGCCGTGGTGTGTCAGCACTCGGTTCTCTCCCATGATAGGTACGATGTCTGATGCTACACTGACAGCAACCAAATCTAATAAAGGAGTTAGTTGATGAAATTCAATGCCATTATTCAAAGCGAAAGCCTGCATGAACTTGAAGCCTACACCACATCCCGAAAGATGATCGTAAGGATATGTATTGTCAGCCCGTTTGGCATTCAGAATAGCTACGGCTGGTGGCAATATATCATCAGGCACATGGTGGTCACAGATGATGAAATCGATACCTTTTTCTTTTGCATAAGCAATTTCCTCTACGGCTTTAATACCGCAATCTAACACAATAATGAGTTTTACACCTGTTTCACAGGCATAATCCACTCCTTTTACTGATACTCCGTAGCCCTCATTATATCGGTCGGGAATATAGTAGTCAATGTTCGAATAGAACTGCTGGAGAAATTTGTATACCAATGCTACAGCTGTTGTACCGTCTACATCATAATCTCCATAAACCATGATACGTTCTTTCCTGCCCATAGCTTGATTGAGCCGTTCTACGGCAATGCTCATATCCTTCATCAGGAATGGGTCGTGTAGCTCGTTAAGCTGGGGGCGGAAAAATCTTTTAGCCTCTGCTGCTGAGGTTATACCTCTTTCCAGCAACAACTTACAAAGAATCGGGCTGATCCCTGTTTCTTTGGCTAATGCTTTAGCTGCTTCTGTCTGTTCTTGGCTTGGAGGTTGATAATTCCATTTGTGATTCATTTTATATATTGTTTTTTCTTTTTTCTGCTCTCGGAGACGGGATAATACCATTTTCTGGTTATACTTACCCAATCAATCCGTAAAGTTAGGAAAAAACAAATAAAAAAACCGCTAATTCCATATATATTTTATGGAATTAGCGGTAAAGTATTGTATAGTAGCGTATTATTTGATACCTAATTTTTTAGCAATTTCTTTAGGCAGTGCATTTTTATTGACTACGATATTCATGGTTTTGTAACGGACGAATGCTTTAGAGGCATACCATAAGCCATCGTATTTTCCGGCTTTTCCCCAAGAATTCTTTACCATATAATAGTCGTTTCCTTCTTGATCCTTAGCTATACCGTAAATCAACATACCATGATCATCGGTTGTTTCCCAATTGTCATATGCTTCCTGGCGTTCTTCTTGTGTACACCATTTCTGAGGTTGTGGTTTGGTGTTCAGTTTCTTTTCTTCCGGTTTCATTTTCAACCAATGAGCCATGTCTGATCCACTTAGTTCTTGTACTTTTTCCGTATCGGGCATAACAGCTACGCCGTCACGTGTAAAGCCTTGTTCACTGACATCAGATCCCCATGCGATTGGATAGCCGTTATTAATGGCATTATCAAAAACCTGCATGAATTCATCAATGGGAAGGTTGTATGATTGTCCCCAACGCCAGTTGTCTTGAATTTCAAGAACAAATGGTTCGTAGAACGGATGGTGGGTGTACGAGGTCAATGAAATGTAATCATTTGGATTCAATCCTGTTGATTCGAAGAATGAATGGGGAGTGTATTCTTTTCCTTTATAAGTGAATTTTTCAGGGCATTTACCTAAATAGATATCATGAATAGCGGCAATGGCCTTTTTCCATAATGGATTATGGTTATTATCTGTCTGGAGTTTGCGTAATTTTCCTTTGGCTATTGCTGCTACTACAGCATCCGATACGGCTGTAAGTTCTGTATGGTTACTTAGTGTATCACCATACATGACTCCCGGACGCATAACTTCTTCGGGCACCAGACCAAATTTTTTTCATTCCATAGATAACGTCATAGAATGATCCTCCTTGGGAAAAAGATACATCTCCATGAGTACGTACGGCGGCATCAGCTCGATCCAAATAAGTTTGGTGTACGATGTACATTTCAGAAAAGTCGTATTCTCCTTTTCCCATACGAAGTAATTCTGATTCTAGAAAGGCCATACTGGAATAGCACCAGCAAGTACCGGCACGGCTTTGGTTCTTGACAGAAGTAATAGGCAGTTCTTTTACTGTAGTGAATACAAACCCTTCTTCCTTTGGCTCTTCTTTTTGTGCATCTTGTGCAAAGAGGCTTATACTGCATAAACCTAATGCTGCTAATAATGTAAATCTTTTCATTTTAGAAATAAAAGTTTTGTTTGTTATGTTACTCATTCATAATAGTTTCTACTTCTTCGATAGTGATAGGGATGCGTTTCTCGCCAGTGAAACGGGAGCCTTCCGAAGTAATCAAAATATCATCTTCCAAGCGGATGCCTCCAAAATCTTTGAATTTTTCAATAGCATCAAAGTTCAGGAAGTCTGTATGCATTTTCTCTGCTTTCCATTTGTCAATCAATGCTGGAATAAAATAGCAGCCCGGTTCATCGGTAATCACAAAGCCTTCCTGTAAGCGACGTCCCATGCGCAGGGAGGCTAGCCCGAACTGGGAAGAAGGACGGATTTCATCGTCATATCCTACGTAAATTTGTCCCAGGTCTTCCATGTCATGTACATCCAATCCCATCATATGACCTAATCCATGGGGCAGGAATAAAGCGTGTGCACCAGCGGCAACAGCTTCTTCCACATTGCCCTTCATGAGCCCCAGGTCTTTTTAATCCTTGAACCAGCACTTTGCAGACTTCTAAGTGTACAGACATATAGGTTATACCTGGACGAGTAATTTCCAATGCTTTATCATGGCAAGCCAATACAATATTATACACATCTTTTTGCCGTCCTTCAAATTTGCCTCCCACAGGTACGGTACGGGTATGGTCAGAACAATAATTTGTCACTCTTTCAGCTCCGGCATCTGTCAGCATCATGCGTCCTGGTTCTAATATATGGCTATGGTCATGATTATGTAATGTTTCCCCATGTTGGGTCAGGATAGTGGCAAATGAAGTCATGCTTCCATAAGAAGCGGCGATGCCATCCAGTACTCCGGCGATATATTGTTCCTTTATTCCTGGTTTACATAGACGCATGGCGGTTGTGTGCATTTCATAACCAATATTACATGCCAAGTCGATTTCTGCTATTTCGCAAGCTTCTTTTACAGAACGTAAATCAACTACAGCTTTTATCAATCTACAGAAGCATATTTCTTTACTATAGCCGCACGGATACCGGTTAAGTCTTCTAAGAGCATCATATTATCGAATCGGTAGGGAGGAAGGAAATGTACTTTTCTACCTTGTGCGATAGCTTTTCCTACCACCTCTTTTAGCTGGGGGAAGGGAAAACTTTTCTGAATACCTACTTGTGCAGCCAACTCTTTCACACTGGGTTGGAGCCCCATCCAGATAATGTCGTCCATATCTACATCATTTCCGAAGAAATAATCCTCTCCTGCTTCTATATCTATTACACCTGCATATCCGGGGTGAGAATGGCCGAAGAAGTAGAGGAATGAACTGTCCTGACGGAATTTATATGTGTTATCCGGATAGTTTGCCGGAGCTTCATTATTACCTAGTATAAGGATAATACCGTTTTGCACTTTGTTTCTAAGTGCCTGACGGCGTCTTTGATAAGTTGCGGAATCAAACATGGCTAACTTTATTTTAATTGAAAATTTATTGAACTGTGTTGCAAATGTAATAATTATAATCTTAAAAGTACTATTTGCTTATTTGATTTTTTAATCGATTTCGGCTTTATTTTTATCATTTGTCAATCTTGCTTTTCTAATTTCACAGGTTTCTCTTATATTTCCTTGATAAGTTGCCATTCAGTAATTTATCAATGAAGGAGAATTTGATTGATATTTATGATGGAATGCAATTATTTAATAAATATAAAAAGATACGGCTAAATACTTTGAAAAGGTTAACTTTGCACTGAACTCTTTCAAGGATAGATTTGTTCCTCAACATTGATTATGAAAATAGATGATAAAACAGGGCTGGTACTGGAAGGCGGAGGTATGCGCGGAGTTTTTACCTGCGGGGTATTAGACTATATGATGGATAAGAAGGTTTGGTTTCCGTATGGGGTAGGAGTTTCTGCCGGAGCGTGCAATGGTCTTTCATATATGTCTCGCCAGCGTGGTAGAGCTAAGTTTAGTAATATTGATTTATTGGAGAAATATCATTATATCGGCATAAAGCATTTATGGCGTAAGCACAGTATTCTTGATCAGGAATTGCTTTATGAACATTTCCTAAGGAAATTCTTCCTTATGATTATAAAACATATGCTGAAAATCCTGCTTCGTTTTGAATGGTGACTACTAATTGCATTACAGGTAGGGCGTGTTATTTGGAAGAGAAACATGATCCTCGACGTATTATTGCCATAGCTAAGGCGTCCAGCAGTCTTCCTTATGTTTGTCCTATAGCTTATGTAGATGGTGAGCCGATGCTGGATGGGGGAATTGTGGATTCTATTCCTGTGTTGCGTGCTATTGAACAAGGATTTGATAAAAATGTAGTGGTACTTACCCGTAATCGGGGATATCGCAAAAAAAGGAAAGGATATGAAAAATTCCTCATTTTATCTATAAAAAATACCCTCGTTTGCGCGTGGTTTTAAGTAAACGTTGCCGTATTTACAACGAACAGCTTGATTTAGTAGAGCAATTGGAAGACAAGGGCAGGATTGTGGTAATTCGTCCTGAAAAGCCGATGGAAGTGGATCGTATTGAAACAGATATAAAGAAACTGACCGATTTATATGAGGAAGGGTATGCCTGTGCAAAAAAAATGTTCGAAGAAAAAACGAATACTTCAAAAATAAAACTTTTGGCCAAAAAGAATGTTTTTTATACATGGGGATATTGGAGGAATGGGGGATCATTCTTGTTATATGGGGGTAGATGAGGTTCTACCGCATATAACAAGAATGAATGCTCTTTCCTTTTGGAAAGAAAGATAATATATTAATAATATAAATGTGACGGTACAGTTAATACTTGCTCGGTATAAACTTGCTCGACGGTCGGATAATCTATAGTGAATGTCCTTTTTAAATCCTCAAAAAAAGCCATGAGGACTATGGGGGAAGTCCTGGAAGAAGGTATATATTCAGAGATTATAAATGTTCTTTTGGGGTTGTTCTGGAAGAGTTAGATCAAATGAGATGATATGTCTTGTACCCCATTGCTCATTTTCTATTTCATTGGATTTTCTTTCAAAACTACCTTCTATAGCCTTGTCTCCAAACTTTTCTTGATAAACCAGTACTTTGCCTCTTGCTATTTCTGCATCCGTATAGATAAATTTGTATCCTCCTCCTGTTTTTACTGGTATTGTAGCTAATGCTTTTTTCTTTTAAATTGTTTTGTTTTTTCAGAGTCTTTTTAAATCTCCTGTAAGAAATATATCCTGTTTGCTTACAATGTAATTATCGGTGTAATAGTCTACTATTACATGAATGTCAAGTGTGTTTCCTGATTGATCTCTTACAGTAATAATTGCTTCACCTAATGCTAATGCTTTTTATGGATATGTCACAAGAAGAAATCATTTTTAGTTTCTATAATTTCCGGTTTATCGCAGCTTATTTCATAATTCCCGTCTCCTCCTTGCAAGGGAAAAGAGTATGTCTGATTATTAGGATAGTTTAATTTTATATTTGCTGTTTCTCTATTTTTTAAGGAGATGGGAGCAAGTTCATCATTGCTGCACGATGAAATTACTAAAGAGCAAAGGAAAATAAGCACTGTGGCTAGCATACTGTTAAGTCTCATAGTTTGATCTTATTTTATGTTCTACATAGTTTAAATGAGAGATTAGATGATTTACTGCTTGGCAATTAGAAATTTATTTTTTCTTGAATTTGTCCAGTCTGTGGATAAAATATGAGAATGTAAAATGAAAAATCCCTCTTTCTTCTAAAGAAAAAGAGGGATTATAGTTGAGTTTCTTGTTTCTGATTTTTATTTGGCGAAACTTACCGCACGTGTTTCGCGGATGACTGTAATCTTCACTTGTCCCGGATAAGTCATTTCGTCTTGAATCTTTTTCGCAATTTCACCGGATAAACTTTCAGTCTGTTTGTCGTCAATCTTGTCGGCACCTACAATCACACGTAATTCGCGGCCAGCTTGGATAGCATAGGTTTTTGTTACCCCTGGATAAGACATGGCTAATTGTTCTAGATCGTTCAAACGCTTGATATAAGCTTCTACGATTTCACGGCGAGCGCCTGGACGTGCGCCTGAAATGGCATCACATACCTGTACGATGGGAGCCAGCAGGCTAGTCATTTCAGTTTCGTCATGGTGAGCACCGATAGCATTACATATGTCTGGTTTCTCTTTATATTTTTCAGCTATCTTCATGCCTAACAATGCGTGCGGCAATTCCGGTTCTTCATCAGGTACTTTACCTATATCATGCAGTAATCCAGCACGTTTTGCTTTTTTAGGATTCAAACCTAGTTCAGAAGCCATCACAGCGCAAAGATTGGCTGTTTCACGAGCATGTTGTAGAAGGTTCTGACCGTATGAGGACCGATATTTCATCTTACCGATAATACGGATCAATTCAGGGTGCAGACCATGAATACCTAAATCAATAGTGGTACGTTTACCGGTTTCAATAATTTCTTCTTCTACCTGTTTGCGTACTTTAGCTACCACTTCTTCAATGCGTGCCGGGTGGATACGTCCATCTGTAACCAGTTGGTGTAATGCTAAGCGGGCAATTTTCGCGGCGTACAGGGTCAAAACGCTGAAAGTACAATAGCCTCGGGTGTGTCATCTACAACGATTTCGACACCGGTTGCTGCTTCTAAAGCCCGGATATTACGCCCTTCACGGCCGATGATGCGTCCCTTTATTTCGTCCGATTCAATATGGAATACGGTTACAGAGTTTTCGATAGCAGTTTCTGTGGCTACTCGTTGGATAGACTGGATAACGATACGTTTAGCTTCTTTATTAGCTGTCAACTTGGCGTCGTCCATAATGTCGTTAATATAGGAAGCAGCCTGTGTTTTCGCTTCTTCTTTCAAAGATTCAATCAGGCGTTCTTTGGCCTCCTCGGCAGAAAGACCGGAAAGAGCTTCCAGTTTTTCACGTTCTTGCATTTGTAATTTATCCAGTTCATCCTTTTTCTTGTCTATGATGACAATTTGAGCTTCTAGATTTTCTTTGATAGCTTCCGCTTCTGTACGTTTGCGTTGGACCTCTTCCTGTTTTTGGTTCAACATCAGTTCGCGTTGTTTTAGTTTATTTTCGGCCTGCTGAATCTTTTGGTTGCGTAAGGCGACTTCTTTTTCCAGATCAGCTTTTTTTGTTCAGGAATTTTTCTTTTACTTCCAAAAGCTTGTTCTTTTTAATTACTTCAGCTTCCGTCTGTGCCTCTTTGATGATGATGTCATACTTAGATTTCAGGCCATATCTGAAAAGCATGTATGATAGGCCACCACCTACAGCGAAACACACAATTGCTATTATTACCGTTGTTATCATTGTTATTAATTTATATATAAATAAAAACGCACAATCTATTTGTTAAGAACCCTTCTCTTAACAGTATAGCTGTGCGTGAATATCTTCAATTCTAAACGATTACTCTCTGTTACTGATTTGTTTTTCTATCTCTTTGGTCAGCTCCTTCAATTTTTCCTGATAAGGTGCAGTATTATTCCTGTCTTCATAGAAATATTTTCAAAAGCTAACTCCAGCGCAGCCATTGCCCAATGCCTTGCGGGGCTGAAATCAGGGTAATAACTACGGTATTTGTTTAGTTTATTGTCAATCTGTTTGGCAGCGTCCCTGTATAACTGTTCATCTTCACGACGAATGGTCATCGGGTATCGTTCGTTGTCAATCAGTAGATGTATCTTCATCATATCGTCCATAATACTATCGTTTTATTGTCCAACTTTTTTTTATTCGTTTAATTAAAGACGATGCATTTGTCGACCTCACGCACAAGCCTTGACAACCGTTGTTTTGTATCATTGATGTCTTTTATCATGAATACTGATTGTCCTCGCCATTTTCAAATTGGTATACCTTACTTCTAATTCTTTCCGGCTATTTTCCAATCGTCTTACCTCCTCGTTTTTTTCAGTGAGAAGTTGCTTTAACTGTGCATTTTCATGTTTCAATTCATCATGCAAATACATAAAATGCCTCAGTCTTCCTCGAAAGTATTTAATAGCTTTTGTCTTCTTCAGTCATTTTATACCAAAATTGTACACAAATATAAAGGATTGGAAGCAAACACGAAAATATTTCGTCCTAAATTTATCGTTTGTCGTTTAAAAAACTTTTTTAACGTCTTTATTAGCTGTTTTTCCCGTGCTGTTCGAATATGATCTTTTTACTATTACATATGTCTGTTGAGGATTGTCTATCGTTTTAATGTTTTATAGGACAAGATGTGCCAGGTAGTACCGATTGCAATAATCAGAAACAGGATTCTTGCCCAAATGTAGGGTAGTGTCCAGATGGCGCAATAGCTTAGGGTAATCCATATTAATGATACGGAAATGATTTTGGCATGTAAAGGTATTGCTTTATGCTCGCGGAAATTGCGGATGTAGCTTCCTAAATATTTTTGTTGGATGAGCCAATGATACCAGCGTGGTGAACTGCGGAAATACATGGCGGCTGTCAGTAATAAAAAAGGGGGTGGTAGGCAGTAAAGGAAGAAATATGCCGATAATGCCTAGTATGAGTGAGGTTG
>ENA-OQAX01000171-OQAX01000171.1-human-gut-metagenome-genome-assembly--contig:-NODE-171-length-15080-cov-1.635257_pt1 | contig 15080 bp, 19 predicted proteins | sample MGYA00242741_ERZ504539 | MGnify/ENA primary metagenome ERZ504539 (study PRJEB26092, sample SAMD00036277) | human gut metagenome | host: Homo sapiens | study: EMG produced TPA metagenomics assembly of... | reverse complement strand
CCCCTATCAAGATAACAGGAACTCCATTCAGTTATGGAGTAGCTTGCTATCCTGAAAAACATGAGGAATCACCCAATATGGAACAAGATATTTATTGGCTGAAGAAAAAAATTGAAGCAGGAGCTGAATATGCCGTGACACAGATGTTCTATGATAACCGCAAATATTTCGAATTTGTAGAAAAAGTAAGAAAAGAAGGAATCAACGTGCCTATTATTCCGGGTATCAAGCCTTTCCGCAAATTATCTCAGCTGAACATGATACCTAAGACGTCAAGATAGACTTGCCGCAAGAACTGGCAGGCGAAGCGATGAAATGTCAAACAGATGAAGAAGCGGAAAGTCTTGGCATAGAATGGTGCATACACCAGTGCCGTGAATTAATAGCCTGTGGGGTTCCCAGCATTCATTTCTATACCGTAAGTGCCGTGAACAGTGTAAAGGAAGTTGCAAAAGCAATTTATTAAACAGTAAATAAATGACTATAAAAAGCAATGTTATTTAAAGATGTAATAGGACAAGAGGAAGCAAAACAGCGGCTCATAGCGAGGTAAAAGAAGGAAGAATCCCTCATGCACAACTGATTTGCGGTCCCGAAGGTACAGGAAAGTTGCCTTTGGCAATAGCTTATGCCCGTTACATCTGCTGTGAAAACCGTGGTGAACAAGATGCCTGCGGAATTTGCCCCACTTGTGTGAAATTCAATAAGCTGATACATCCCGACCTGCATTTCGTTTTTTCCTGTTATCAAGAAAAAGCCGGAAAGGATACCGTATGCGATGATTTCATAGCAGACTGGCGCAACTTTGTCCTGCAGAACCCATATTTTAATCTGAACCATTGGCTGAAAGAGATGGGAGCAGAAAACCAACAGGCGCAAATCTTTGTAAAAGAGAGCGATGAGATTGTACGAAAGCTCAGCTTGAAATCCAGTCAAGGCGGTTACAAAATCATGATTATATGGCTTCCCGAAAAGATGAACGTGGAATGCAGCAACAAACTGCTGAAGTTACTGGAAGAGCCTCCTGCCATGACTGTCTTTTTATTAGTATCCGAAGAGCCTGATGCCATTTTGCAAACGATCCAAAGCCGTACCCAACGATTTAACATTCATGGGATCAAAGAACCTGAAATCTCAAAAGTATTGCAAACCAAATACGGACTACAACCGGAAGATGCTGACGATATAGCACACCGCTCAGAAGGCAATTTTCTGAAAGCACTGGAAACCATACATCTGAGCGAGGAAAACAAACTGTTCTTTGAACTCTTTATAAATTTGATGCGCCTTTCCTATCAACGGAAGATACGCGAAATGAGACAATGGAGCGATGCGGTAGCCTCCATGGGGCGTGAACGTCAGAAGAATTTTCTGGCCTACTGCAACGTATGATACGAGAAAACTTCATATACAACTTTCATCAACGTGATTTAGTGTATATGATCCCGAAGAACAAAATTTTCCACCCGTTTCGCACCGTTTGTCAACGAGCGGAATGTAATGGGCATAATGGACGAACTTAGTGAAGCACAATTACATATAGGACAGAATGTGAATCCCAAAATGGTGTTCTTTGATTTCTCTTTAAAAATGATTGTGCTATTGAAAAATTAAAAGTTGAGAATTGAGCATTAAAAAATAACAGAACCGCATGGCATTTATTTCTTAGTTCTCAATTTTCAATTCTCAATTAAAACAGAATTATGGACAATGAATTCAAATTAAAGAACGGAAGCGGCTGTTTGTGTTGCAAAGGCTGCGGACGACAGGATAAGCAGCTGAACACCTACGACTGGCTGGCTGATATTCCCGGCAACACCGAGGAACAGGAAATGGTTGAAGTTCAATTCAAGAATACCCGCAAAGGGTATTATAAGAACAGCAACAAAACTGAAGCTGGAAAAAGGGGATATAGTAGCTGTAGAAGCAAGCCCCGGACACGATATCGGTACAGTAACTCTGACGGGAAGATTGGTACCTTTGCAAATGCGTAAGGCAAACATCAAACCCGATGCCGAAATCAAGCGTATCTACCGCAAGGCAAAACCTGTAGATATGGAAAAATACGAGGAGGCAAAAGCCAAAGAACATGACACAATGATCCGGTCCCGCCAGATAGCCAAGAATCTGAACCTGGACATGAAGATCGGTGATGTGGAATATCAAGGCGATGGCAACAAAGCTATCTTTTATTACATCGCGGACGAACGCGTAGACTTCCGCCAACTGATCAAAGTACTGGCCGAAGCTTTCCGTGTACGTATAGAAATGAAACAAATTGGCGCCCGTCAGGAAGCCGGACGCATTGGCGGTATCGGACCTTGCGGACGTGAATTGTGCTGCGCTACCTGGATGACAAATTTTGTATCTGTATCTACCAGTGCGGCACGTTATCAAGATATTTCTCTGAATCCCCAAAAGTTACGCCGGACAATGTGCCAAGCTGAAATGCTGCCTAAACTATGAGGTAGACGCCTATGTAGAGTCCCAAAAACGCCTTCCAAGCAAAGAAATGACTTTAGAAACGACAGATGGTACATTCTATTTTTTCAAAGCGGATATTTTGAAGGGAACTATCATGTACTCTACTGACAAAAAATTTTCATAGCTAATGCTGTAACCATCACCGCACGCCGTGCTTTTTGAAAATTATTAATATGAACCGACGTGGTGAGAAACCGGAAAGCTTAACCGAATCAGTAAAAAAGAACGAACCTCAAAAGCCTGTTGATTTAGTAGAACAAGAAAGCTTAACCCGATTCGATAAACGAAAAGGCAACAACAGCAACCGAAAGAAAAAAACGTAAGCCGGAAAATAACGGTAATAACGGAGAAGGTACTCCCAAATGAAAACAGACGTCCGCAACAACCTAAAGAGAACCGGTCACAACAACCCAAAGAAAACCGGCCACTTAGAGAAGGACGTCCCAAACAACCTAGAGAGCCTAAAGAAAACAAGGCTCAGCAGCCACGCGAAGAGAACGGAAACCGCCCTAAAGAAGAAAATCGCAACAGGGAAAGTCGCAACCGGGAAGAGCGCAGTCGTGAAAATCGGGAAGACGGAAACCGGAACCGCAATAAACGCCGCCCCAATAATGGTAATAATGAAGGAGGCAGTGAAACCGGAATAACGGAGGAGGAAAGGAAAATGACAACAAGAACAACGGAAACAATAGCCAAATCCCGAATGAAAAGCCACAAACTCCTGTATCAACTAAAGAATAAACTGACATGGCTGCCAATACTCATATTGGCAGCCTGTCAAAACAATATCATCTATCACTCTTACGCCCCCGTCCCCCTTGACGGATGGGATAAAAGTGATACTCTTGTTTATACCCTGCCCAATCTATCCCTGCCGGAAATTACGAAGCAGAAATCGGTATCCGTTATCAAGAATCTTATCCTTACAGAGATATTTGGCTAGAAGTCAGCCATAACACAAAGGATACTTTGACTTACGTCACAGACACTTTACAACTTTTTCTGGTTGACGAAGCTGGAAATAAAACAGGAAATGGTCTTTGTGGATTATATCAATGTGACCTGCCTTATAAAGCATCTATTCCTATCCGTACAGAAGGAGCGCACGTACTTTCCGCATCGTCCATATCATGACGGACAACCCGTTGACGGGAATCAGCGATATAGGTATCCGGTTGCGCAAACCGGAAAACCAATAAGCTCTAACGTTTTCCCCGCCCTGCATCAATACGCAAGAATACAAAAAGCAAGATCGTAAATCCCCACAAAGAAGATCCCCCATAACTGAAAAAAGGCAGTGGTATGCCTATAACGGGGGTCAGTCCTAAAACCATACCTATATTAATAAACAGATGGAATAAGAAAATGCTTAATACCGAATATCCATAAACACGGGCAAAACGAGTATGCTGACGCTCCGCCACCACAATAAGACGCAAAATAAGTCCGGTAAAAAGAAACAATACAGCCGCCGAACCTATAAAGCCTTCTTCCTTCCCCTACCGTACAGAAGATAAAGTCTGTATCCTGTTCAGGCACATACTTCAGTTTAGTCTGTGTACCATTCAAAAAGCCTTTCCCCCATAAACCTCCCGAACCAATAGCAATCTTACTCTGATTCACATTGTATCCTGCCCCCGCCAAGTCTTCCTCCATACCAAGCACCACTTTAATACGTATCTGCTGATGTGGCTCCAGCACATTATTGAAAAACATAATCGGCAGAAAAAAGAAATCCCACCGAACCTATCGCAAATAGAGCAATATAAAAATAATTACGCATAACGTTCATGCATAGAAAGGAAGATCAAATAGAACAATAAAACTACGCACAATCCATATTGGAACCAAGTAATGTCAAAAGGGATAACAATAATACGAAATAATAAGCCAGCAAGGTACCACCAACACCAATCCCTCCGATATACCACACTACCGATGCTTTTTGCAATAACTATTAACTAATAAAGCAGAAAGGATGACTATCAGCAGCAACACAGAAAATTCACCGATGGAAGTACAGTCATCCGCCATCAATTCATTGCCAAAACGGATTCCAACTACAAAATAGACCACGGCGCAAATCCCGGCAAACAAAATAGAACCCGGCATTCCCTCCCGGTACAGCATAAAAAAGAAAGCCAGATAAACCAAAGCCGACCCCGTTTCCCGTTGCAAAATAATAAGCAGCATGGGCAGCAACACCATCCCTACCACAGGCAATGAATACTTTAACTTACTCATTGTAAACCCATAGACATTCATAAATTTAGCCAAAGCCAACGCCGTAGCAAATTTAGCAAATTCCGCCGGTTGCAAACTTACAGGTCCGAATTTTATCCATGAGTAAGATCCCTTAGTATCCTCTGCCAGAAAAGGTGTTATCAACAACAGCAGCATCATGCCTCCATATAAAATGTAAGCAAACATATCATACAACTTATCCTCCAACATCATCAGGATAAATCCGAGCCCCAAAGAGCAACAGATCCATACAAACTGTTTTCCTGCCCTAGTGTCGAAACTAAAAAAATCAATCTCACCATAATCATAGCTGGCTCCACATACGCTGAACCATCCAAAGATAACCAGCATCAGATAAATGCAGATAGTCATCCAGTCCACTGATTTCCATATACTATCGTTCGTGTATGCCATAATCTATTCGTCTGTTTTGTATTTCCGCCGCTTTCGCCTCACTTTCCGGTGAAAGTTCGCCTTTTAAATATTTCTCCATCATCAATGCACCGATAGGTACACCATAGGTTGCTCCCCAACCTCCATTCTCTACATAGACTACCACGGCAATCTTAGGATCATTCATTGGTGCAAACCCCATAAAAGCAGAATGGTCCTTTCCACGGTTTTGCGCCGTACCTGTCTTGCCACACACTTCAATTCCCGGAATATTCGCATTACGGCAAGTTCCTCCCAATACTGCCGAACGCATACCTTCGACTACCGTCTGATAATGTTCACGGCTTACTTTAGTATAACGTTTGGTCGTATACAGGGTATCCAACGGCTCGTCTTCCACTTCTTTCACTACATGCGGAGTAATATAATAGCCCCGGTTAGCAATAGTAGCCCCAAGGTTAGCAATCTGCAACGGAGTAGCCGTCACTTCCCCCTGACCGATGGAGATAGAAATAATCGTCAGTCCGTTCCATGATCCCCGATAGTTCTTATCATAATAAGCAGCATTCGGGATCATCCCACGCTTCTCACCCGGAAGGTCTACTCCCAAAGGATAACCAAATCCCATAGAAACCATATAATCACGCCATGTATTCATGGCAGTCTGTACAGAACCATACTTCTTCTTCGCCCCTATCATGTGAAACAACCCCCAACAGAAATAACCGTTACAGGAAGTTGCAATGGCAGGCACCAAAGGCAGGGCGACCCATGAGAGTGGCAGCCCACCCTAAGACCGGCATACACAAAGCATGATAGCAAGATAGGCTGTCTGAGGAGTAATAATCCCCTCTTGCAGGAAAGTCAACGCCTGAGTAGTCTTGAAAGTAGATCCCGGTGGGAATTGCCCCATAATAGAACGGTTCAGCAATGGTTTCCAACTGTCACGCGCCAGTTCCAGATGATTTTTACCCCGTTGGCGCCCCACCATCAATCTTGGGTCAAAAGTGGGAGCAGATACCATACAAAGTATTTCTCCTGTGGATGGCTCGATAGCCACTATACTGCCTATCTTCCCTTCCAACAGACGCTCTCCCAACATCTGAAGCTCTATGTCTATACCTAGTTTCAGATTCTTCCCCGGAACGGGAGTCTTGTCATATTTCCCGTCCATATACCGTCCCTGAATACGTCCACGGGCATCGCGCAGTAATATCTCCACTCCTTTCTCCCCCCTCAACTGTTTTTCGTATGAGCGTTCCACCCCCTGTTTCCCTATGAAGTCACCGCGTACATAGTAATCATCGGCTTCAATATCCCCCTTGGACACTTCTGCAATATCTCCCAGAACATGAGCAGCCGCATTGTAATTATACTGGCGGATAGTACGCCGCTGAATATAGAAACCGGGAAACTTGAACAGTTTTTCTTGGAAGACTCCGCACTCTTCTGCCGAAAGCTGGGTCATAAATACCTGATGAGTATATGGAGAGTAGCCCGGATTGGAACGTCTGTCCTTTATCTCGCGGATACGCTTTTTAAAATAGTCGGGGGTAATATTCAATGTTTTACATAAATCAAGCGTATCAAGGTTGTGCACCTCTTTCATCACCATCGTAACGTCATAGGCAGGTTGGTTATACACCAGCAGGTTACCGTTCCGATCGTACATCACCCCACGGCTAGGGTATTGTGTCTTGTTCAGAAAAGCGTTGCTATCGGCGTTCTTTTTTATAATCCTCACTCATAATCTGCAAGGTAAAAAGACGTATCAGGTAAATCAGCACAATAACGATCACCGATGCACCGATTACATATTTCCGCTTCTCCAGACTATAATCTCTTTCCACTATTTTTTCCTCCTGATCGCCTCAGCACACAATATACAAATGATGGTTATTGAGGCATCTGTCAATATTTTCAACAATAAGACAGGCAGGTTGAAGAATGAAAAAGTATCTATGACAAGTAAAATGGTACAAAATAAGAAAGTACACAATAAGATATACCGGAAGAAAGGCGAGAATCCCATACTCTTGATACCCGGTTCAAAATCCTCGACGCTATCGCGGAGCGTGACTAATCGTAATACAGGTTCACGCATAAAAAGCCAGTACAGTGGCCGCAGCCGCATTCATCCCCGGAGTGTTGCCTAATATATCGACTGTCAATCCCAACAGGAATGCCCATATCATAAGGACATTACGGCTAACTCCCGAATTGTACTTCAAAATAAAATAGATAAAAAAGAAAGGAGTGGCATACCCGTTGATATGCATATGATTCAGCACCAGCACTTGCAACAGTACCAGTCCGATAAACCACTCTATTCTTTGTAGATAAGTCAACATCAACCTTCTTACTTAGTCGTTTTTACCTGCTTTTCCAACTCCAATTGTTCCTCCTGCCCTTTTTGAGCAATTACGCGCACATCATTCAAACGGGCGAAGTCCGTAAATAGTTTCACCCGCAGCAAATAAGACAAGCCATCGTGACTATCGGCAATATCATCTACCGTACCCACCGGAATGCCGGAAGGGAAAACAGCACTGTGTCCACTGGTTACAATAGTGTCACCTAAAGAAAATAATGAATGACGGGGCATATCCTTTATAAAAGCAAATTCGGATGAACCGCCATCCCATTTCAAGAAGCCGAAATAATCACTCCGTTTTATCTTACAGCTAATACTGCTTTTGGAATTCAATACCGGAATGACAATGGAGTAATGTGGAGAGGTGAGATAAACAATACCAACCACACCGCTTCCATTTACCACTCCCATCTCACTACGAATGCCATCCGCTTCTCCTTTGTCAAGTGTAATATAGTTATCAGCATGAGTCACACTGTTATTTATCACGCTAGCCTTGAATATATCATATCCTGCCAGTGCTCCTGCTTAAGCTGTTCTACACCACTGCTGTCTTCCGTCGCTTCAATCAAAGCTTTACGGATACTCTCCAACTGCAATTCCAGTTCCACATTTTTCTGTACCAACTCATCGTTAATCGTTTTCAAATGAAAATATCCGGTAACATTATTGGCTGCATCATACATAGCTCCCGAAACAAAATTAGCAGATGTAAAGAACGCACTCCCCCTGATAACTGTTGAAGCGGAATAAATAAAGCAAAACTGATTATCTCCAAAAAGGACAAAGAGAAACCAGTAGTTATACTTTAAAAAAGAAATTCAGCAGATTTTTCATTAATACCAATTGTTCAATGTGCTAATTTGCCAATGTGCCAATGTACTGCGCTATCCATACCGCATGGCATTAGCAAATTAGCAAACTGCCTCATTAGCAAATCATTTACCGCATCAAAAAAAGAGAAACGATCTACATTCTTCAGTGCAATACCGGTACCTTTCGCCACACTCAGCAAAGGATCTTCGGCTATATGGAACGGAATATTGATTTTGTCTGTCAGACGCTTGTCCAAACCGCGCAGCAAAGCACCACCACCAGCCAAATAAATACCGTTCAAAACAATATCAGCATAAAGTTCAGGCGGAGTCTGTTCCAATGCACTAAGGATAGCTGTTTCAATTTTTGCAATACTCTTTTCCAAACAATGCGCCACCTCCTGATAACACACCGGAACTTCCATGGGAAGAGCAGTGATACGGTTAGGCCCGCGTACAATGTAATCTTCGGGAGCATCATCTCCCAAATCAGTCAAGGCAGCGCCTACATGTATCTTGATACGTTCGGCCATACGTTCACTCACCTTCACATTGTGCTGACGGCTCATATATTCCTGAATATCGGCTGTAAGATCGTCACCGGCAATACGTATCGAATTGTTGGAAACAATACCACCCAATGAAATCACGGCAATTTTCTGTAGAACCACCACCTATATCAACAATCATATTACCTTCAGGAGCCTCTACATCAATCCCCGATACCAATAGCCGCGGCCATAGGTTCAAAAAATCAAATAAACATCCCGTCCTCCCGCATGCTCAGCACTGTCACGTACCGCACGAAGCTCTACTTCAGTGCTACCTGAGGGAACTCCGATCACCATACGCAAAGAAGGAGAAAAGAAAACGATTACCCATGTTCACCTTCTTAATCAGCCCGCGCATCATCTGTTCGCAAGCATTAAAATCGGCAATCACACCGTCACGCAAAGGACGCACAGTACGAATATTCGGGTTCTCTTTCTCATACATCATTTTAGCCCGCTCGCCTACGGCAATCATCTTGTCAGTGCGACGGTCGAGTGCAACGACCGAAGGTTCGTCCACTACAATCTTTCCGTTATTCAATATGATGGTATTGGCAGTGCCAAGGTCCATCGCAATCTCTTGTGTAAAGGAGAATAATCCCATAATTTTTTATTTTAATTGACAGGTATAATGAGAAGATGTGTCAAAGCCGGAATCGGTTATCTTCCTTTGACACACCCTCTCAAACTATTATATTAGTGTTTAAAATGACGGATACCGGTAGTAACCATGGCTACTCCATGCTCATTGCAATACTGGAACGTCAATTCATCTTTTACAGAGCCTCCCGGCTGGATAACAGCTTTCACGCCTTCCTTATCAGCGATTTCCACACAGTCGGGGAAGGGGAAGAAAGCATCACTTGCCATCACTGCGCCATGCAGGTCAAATTCAAACGATTTGGCTTTCTCGATTGCCTGCTTCAGGGCATCCACACGTGAAGTCTGACCCACACCGCTTGCCAGCAATTGTTTGTTTTTAGCCAAAACGATAGCATTGCTCTTACTGTTCTTTACAATCTTGTTGGCAAACAACATATCTTCCACTTCGGCAGCCGTCGGAGCTTTCTCGCTTACTTGTTTCAAATCGGCAGCAGTTTCCACATCCAAGTCTCTCTCCTGAACCAACACCCCATTCAATAAAGAGCGGAACTGCTTCTTGGGCAACTTGGCTTCTTTACGCACCAAAATAATGCGGTTCTTCTTCTGCCCCAGAATTTCCAATGCATCCACATCATAATCAGGAGCTATGATAACCTCAAAGAAGAGTTTATTGATTTCTTCTGCTGTTTCCTTGTCGATAACCGCATTAGTAACCAATACACCACCAAAAGCAGAAACAGGATCACCTGCCAAGGCATCTTTCCATGCTTCAAGAACAGTAGGACGTGAAGCCAGGCCACAGGCATTGTTATGTTTCAGAATAGCAAAAGTAATTTCATCAAATTCATCAATCAAATCAACGGCAGCATTGATATCCAACAAGTTGTTATAAGAAATTTCTTTTCCGTGGATTTGATCAAACATCGCGTCCAAATTACCATAGAAATAACCTTTCTGATGCGGATTTTCTCCATAACGAAGCTGCTTTTGATCTTCCATTGCACAACGGAAAGCAGAGCCTTCCCCACCGTCAAAGTAATTAAAGATAGCCGAATCATAGTGAGATGAAACTGCAAATGCTTCTTTGGCAAACCAACGGCGCTCTTCTCTTGAGGTGGTGGCACCATGTTCCAGCAACATATCGCGGAACGGTTTGTATTGTGCCTGACTGGCAATAATAACCACATCATTGAAATTCTTTGCAGCAGCACGTATCAATGAGATACCGCCTATATCTATTTTTTCGATAATAGCCTGTTCTTCCGCACCGCTGGCTACAGTTGCCTCAAACGGATACAAATCTACGATGACCAAGTCTATTTCAGGAATTCGTATTTCTCAATCTGTTGCATATCCTGTTCCAGACCGCGACGGCACAAAATACCTCCGAAAACCTTCGGATGCAGTGTCTTTACACGTCCGCCCAGAATAGAGGGGTAAGTAGTCAGGTCTTCTACCGCTTTGCACGGGAAACCCAATGATTCAATAAACTGTCGTGTTCCGCCTGTTGAGAGGAACTCTACTCCTTCTTCGTGTAGTTTGGTAATAATCTCATCCAAACCTTCCTTGTGATAAACCGATACCAATGCGGTTTTTAATTCTCTTAGCCTCTGACATTTTTTTATAGATTAAGTATTTGGGCTACAAAGGTATGAATTTTCAGTTTATATCTTCCACACAAAAAGGTGAAATATTATTTATCGGTTCATATTTGTCCTAAAACCCGGATTGTAACACAAATGTAACATATATGACATTTCATCATAACATAGCTCTTCTACCTTTGCGCCCATTAAAAATAGAGTGAACAAAATTATGGAACAATGTTTTTGGGAATCGTCGTATTCCTCTTTCTGCTAGCCATATTCGATTTGGTAGTAGGCGTCAGTAACGACGCAGTAAACTTCATGAACTCCGCTATCGGTGCCAAAGCAGCATCATTCAAAACCATTATCGCCATCGCCGCCCTTGGTATCTTTATTGGCGCCACACTGAGCAATGGTATGATGGACATCGCACGTCACGGCATCTTCCGCCCTGAACAATTTTACTTTCAGGAGCTGATGTGTATCTTTCTGGCTGTTATGGTAACGGATGTCGTCTTACTGGACATTTTCAACTCTTTAGGAATGCCTACCTCAACTACTGTATCTATGGTGTTTGAACTGCTGGGAGGTACTTTTGTATTAGCCCTCATCAAGATAGCAGGAGACGAAACCGGCATGTTGGGCTTTGCCGACCTGCTGAATACAGAAAAAGCCTTGTCCGTCATTTTGGGTATTTTCCTCTCGGTAGCCGTAGCCTTCTTCTTCGGTACATTGGTACAATACCTCTCACGCCTTCTCTTTACCTTTAATTATACCAAGAAACTGAAATACACCATTGGTTTGTTTGGCGGTGTTGCCGTAACAGCCATTATCTATTTCATGCTGATAAAAGGACTGAAAGACTCTTCCTTTATGACCCCTGACAACAAGCATTGGATTCAAGAGAACACTCTGATGTTGGTAAGTTGCAGTTTTGTATTCTTCACCATTCTGATGCAAGTACTGCACTGGTGCAAAATCAATGTATTTAAAGTGGTCGTTATGTTGGGTACTTTTGCTTTAGCCATGGCTTTTGCCGGCAATGACCTGGTGAACTTTATCGGTGTGCCCTTAGCCGGTTTCTCCGCATATACCGACTTCATGGCGAATGGCAATGGTAATCCGATGGGTTATCTGATGGATTCACTGAATGGTCCCGCCACTACCCATTCTTATTCTTATTTTTAGCAGGAGTCATTATGGTATATGCCCTGATAACCTCGAAGAAAGCGCAAAATGTTGTAAAACGTCGGTAGACCTTTCACGCCAGGATGAAGGCGATGAAATGTTCGGTTCATCAGCCGTGGCACGTAGTATTGTCCGTTCCACCATGACCGCTTCAGAAAACATAGCCAAGATATTGCCCGACAACTTGAAACGTTGGGCCGACAGCCGCTTCTGCAAAGATGTTATGATCATGGAAAACGGTGCTGCATTCGACTTGATACGCGCCTCAGTCAATCTGGTATTGGCAGGTCTGCTCATTGCTTTGGGTACTTCTCTGAAACTTCCTCTTTCTACCACTTATGTTACCTTTATGGTTGCCATGGGTAGCTCGTTAGCCGACCGTGCATGGAGCCGCGACAGTGCTGTCTATCGCATCACCGGAGTTCTTTCCGTCATCGGTGGTTGGTTCATTACTGCCGGAGCTGCCTTCACTATTTGTTTTGTGGTAACACTCATTATGTATTACGGCGGCACATTTGCTATGCTGCTTTGATTGCACTCGCCATATTCCTATTGGTGCGTAGCAATATCAACTACAGCAAGAAACAGAAAGATAAAGGTAAAGACGATATATTCGCACGTCTCATTACCAGCAAAGACAAAGAAGAACGTTGGACATTGCTCCGCCAGCACGTTAATAATAACATTGGTAGCCGAAAATGACATTTACCAACGAAACTTATCGTCAAATAACCGACGGATTCATCAACGAGAATTTGAAAGCCCTGCGTAAAGCCGTAAGCAAATACTGAACAGCCAGAAGGAAATGCTGAAAAAAATACGCCGCAAAGAGATTCTGGGTCTGCGCCGCATAGACAACTTTACCGCCATCGAAAAGAACACCTGGTTCCATTTGGGTAGTAATAGCTGCGAACAAATGCTCTACTGTCTGAAACGTATCTGTGACCCTTGCAAAGAGCACGTAGACAATAAATTCACTCCGTTATCAGAACGCGCCACCAATGAATTTATCCCTGTCCGTGACGAAATGACCGCACTGATGGCTCGCGCTACAGAAGTGCTTGCTAATAAGGATTACACTCAAACCGACGCTTTGCTGCGTGAAGGAGCTTTGTTGAAAAATAAGATTTCCACCCTGCGAAAACAGCAAATGGACCGCATACAGAACGTGACGTGAACGTAAAAGCCTCCATGGTATACCTTAACGTGCTACAAGAATCACAGGAATTGGTATCCTGCTGGCGTCATTTACTGCGCGCAGACCGTATGTTCCAAACTGATTTGAAGAAATAACACACCTATTCTTATAATAAATAATAAAATTGTGATAGCTTCTTTTTCCTTATTTAAGGAGAAGAAGCTATCTTTGTCTCATTATAATCCGTGATTATTCATAATTATTACAATAACAATCTATGGAAAACCTCAATCAAATTATCAAGCAATTCCCCGAGGTGGGCGAAGTAAAAAGAAGTAAAAAGCACTGACTTCAGGCTGATCAAACCAAACTTTATTTAAGTAAAAACTGTCCGATCCCCAAGAAGCTGATTACGTATTACAACGTATCAACCATCAGATATTTACCGACATCGACATGTTACAGCACAACATCGAAGTGGTGACAGGTCATATCCGCAAAAAGCTGGAAGCACAGAACGAAACAGACATCGACCGCAAAGTGCTCCGTTTCCTTCCGGCTACCGATGGAAAGACCTTTTATTATGATGGCGAAGGCTATTGGCGCGTATCAGTATTATTCCCGTTCACAGACTTTGGAAGCTGTCACTCCCGAACTCTTTCTTATTTGGCAGGTTTGAAATTCGGCGAATTCCAAGCTATGTTGGCCGATGTGCCCGAACAGTTGGGTGAAAATTATTCCTGATTTCCACAACATGGAATTCCGCATGAAACAGTTGCGCGAAGCCGTTGCCACCAATGCAGCCGGCAGACTGAGCGAAGTGCAGGACATCGTTGATGCCATTGAAAAAGATGCCGACGAAAATGTGCAGTGCCGAAAGACTGTTCCGCGAAGGCAAACTTCCGAAACGTATCTGCCACTGCGATACTAAAGTCAGCAACATGTTGTTTGATGAAGACGGTAAAGTGCTTTAGCGTTATCGACCTCGACACTGTCATGCCCAGCTTCATCTTCTCCGATTTCGGTGACTTCCTTCGTTCGGCAGCCAATACAGGCAAAGAAGACGAAAAGGATTTGAACAATGTCCGTTTTAATATGGAGATTTCAAGGCATTCGCCAAAGGATACATTGAATCAGCCCGTTCGTTCCTGACTCCGGTTGAAATTGAGATGTTGCCTTATGCAGCTACTTTGTTCCCATATATGCAGGCTGTACGTTTCTTGGCCGACTATATCAACGGTGATACGTATTACCAGACCAATACGAAGGTCACAATTTGGTACGCACAAAAGCCCAATATAAATTATATCTGGAAGCAAAAGCTGCCGTGCCCGAAATGAAGGCTTACATTGCAAGTCTGCTGTAATAGATATTTTTTCATTGCAGGGGCTCAAGAAGCTGAGATCCCTGCTCAATGTATAATCTTCACTAACGTTTTGGGAATATCCACAGACTTCTCACTCTTTCCTTTCAGATGTTCTGAGAAATAATCCACCAGTCTCCAATAAAAATATTCATTCATGTCACCGAATCCGTGGCGCTGCTGCGGTAAAATCAGCAATATCAAAGCGTTTGCTGGCACGGATCAATGCATCAACCACGCGCAGTGTATTACCCGGATGTACATTGTTATCAATGTCACCGTGAATCAGCAGCAAATTGCCTTTCAGCTGTTTAGCAATCTGAGGATTTGGTCGCTATCTT
>ENA-OQAX01000170-OQAX01000170.1-human-gut-metagenome-genome-assembly--contig:-NODE-170-length-15129-cov-3.794161_pt1 | contig 15129 bp, 21 predicted proteins | sample MGYA00242741_ERZ504539 | MGnify/ENA primary metagenome ERZ504539 (study PRJEB26092, sample SAMD00036277) | human gut metagenome | host: Homo sapiens | study: EMG produced TPA metagenomics assembly of... | reverse complement strand
AGACCTTGATGAGTGTGCCGATACCCTTTTCCTCAGAGAAGCGGCCGAAGTAAAGGACGTAATCCTTCTTCGGAGTCTCTTTCCACTCCACCTTATCGATGAAGTTATGCATTGCCACGGTCTTCGTCGCAAACAGCGGATTGCTGTCCATCTTGCTCTTCATGAACTCAGAGCAGCAGATCATGGTGTCAATGTACTTGTAAGTTCCTTTCCGCTTCCAGAACTCTGCCTCCATCATGCCGATGGCAGACTTCGCCGTGGAGCCGTGGATACACTTGCCTTTCATGCAGTTCACGAAATGGCCGCCGAGGCACTTCTCACAGTTCTGGTGGGTGTTCGGATTGTTCAGCATGTGGTTCGGGCAGACCAGCTGGTAGTCATGTGCCGTGAAGATGATCTTGCAATCCCTTCCGGTCTCCTTGCGCCACTTCACGATTTCTAGGATGATGGAAGGAGTCAGTTGGTAGTTAAAATTGTTCAGGTGACAGACATCCGGCTTGAAGTCGTCCAGAACTTTTCTCAACTGCACCCGTGCTTCCTTGCTGTAGATGGTCTTGATCGGGTAGGTCAGCTTGCTCAGTTTGCTGCCGCCGTGGAAATCCATATCAGATGTATAAGCATTGACACGGTTACTACGCAGCGACCTTCATGCTCCATTCCGAAGTACTGAACTTCGTGTCCGTGCTGCTCCAGTGCCTCACCTAACTTGAATATATACGTCTCACTTCCGCCGTTTCGGTGCAGAAATTTATTCAAAATCAGCGTCCTCACGTTAAATTTCTCCTTATTCTATGTTCTATTTCACTACCTCTGTTCAGATGAAGCACTTCCAATGTGTTGTTCATAAACCAGAGTGCTCCATACAAACGCAGGTAGTGATACTGAAAGTTCTTATGATAAAATCATCTGCTGTTACTGACCTAGGTAGCGAGATAAAAATCGCTCTCGCAGCTCTATCCATCTCTCAAAAAGTGCCGTAAATACGCTATTTTTCCGGCGTTTTTCACTATGTACATCTCACTACCTGCGTTCGGTTAGAGGAGATTATTTCTCCTATACAGTTTCATCGTTTCATTTATAACAGCATCCCAGTTGTATTTTTTGCAGATAAAGTCAGCTGCCTGCGCTTTCATCTCCTTAACTTTTTCTGGATAATCACAGGCATCTTGTAATTTTTCTCTAAGTTCATTCACATCCGATTTTTGAAAATCAATGCCTTATCTTCCACAACCTCAGCGCACTCTGGAATATCAGAAACCAAACAGCAATTGCCATAACTCATAGCTTCTAGCAGGCTCAACGGCATTCCCTCCAGATCAGAAGGTAATGTGTAGATATACGCATTGCTATATAATTCATCAAGCATCTGCCCCTGAACAAATCCGGTAAAAATGATTCTATTATCATCCTTTGCCAGCTCTTTCAGTTCCATCATAAAAGAATCCGTATCGCTAGAGCCACCAGCAATAACCAATTTTTTTATCTGTTTTGACATCCTTGAACGCTTCAACCAAATACCGGATGCCTTTTTCCGGTACCAGTCGACCAAGAAATAATATGTAGGAATCTTTCGTCAGTCCAAATTTTTCTGTTATTAAACCAGCTTCTCGGGTTTCTGGTCTGTTCACACCATTCGGAATGAAATGTGTCTCCCTGCCATAGGTATCTCTGAAATAATCCTGAACACCTTTACTCAGAACAATGATTTCATCTGCATACTTTACAGCATTCTTTTCACCCTGCCGGATGAATTTAGAGCCAAATCCTGATTTCCATTTTTCCCGTTGCCAGTCTATACCATGAATGGTAACCACAACCCTCTTTCCAAACATCTTAGGTAGCCATGAGAAAAAAAGCCGGACCTTCTGCATGGATATGAACCACATCATATTTTCCAAAAGCACTGTACAAAGCCGCAAAGAAAGAGGAACTCACCGCTGCAAGACCTTTTCTTTCAATGGTTGGAACAAATTTCTGTCGGATTCCATCATATTCAATTTTATTGTCATACTCTGCACCACTCACGTGATGACCAGATCTGTTGTAACAGGTAACCTGACATCCATCTCGTGCCATTCTGGTGCACAGTTCTTTTACAACAATCTCTATCCCACCCTCTCGGGACAGTCGTTTTTTGTCCGAACATGGACACTGCAAATTTATCTTTCATAATGTTCTCCAACCAATATTGTCCCCTCTGCTCCTTTATATCTATGTACACATCCGCTCATCGCAGATAGTATCTCTTTTTCCTCTTACCGCTCACGCGGCTAAATGTTTTCTTATGCTGTCGTATTCAACTACCCCAGCAATCATGTTTTCTACTCCATAAAACATCCGTTGAGTACACTCGTCTCAATTCCTCTATAGCCGAAGTGTTGATTTATACAGTCGAACCCCGTATACCCTGCAATGACGTTTTTTTCTAAGTGTTGGATTGTTGAACATCAATACGGTTTTGTTGAGTAGACATTTTTTCTGAACGGCATAACCTCATTCTCACATCGCCCCCATCACTCTTAAGCACACTCCAAACCGTCTTCCACAATATCTTCACATCCAGTCTCAGACTCCACTCACTGATATATTGTGTATCCAGCTTCACCACTTCTTCGAAGTCCGTTATATTGCTTCTGCCGCTGACCTGCCACATTCCTGTGAGGCCGGGGCGGAAGGACATTCGCGCTCTGTGGTGCGGTTCGTATAATTCCCACTCATCTACTGTAGGTGGTCTGGTACCTACCAGACTCATATCCCCAAGCAGGATATTGATAAACTGCGGAAATTCATCCAGGCTTGTCTTCCTGATAAACTCTCCGATCCCTGTCTTTCTGGTTCCGTCAGGCAGGATCTTATTTCCGATGATCCTCGGGTCAAAATCCATCTTGAACATCAGTCCATCGCTGATCTTGTTCTGTGCCATAAGCTCTTTTTTCCGCTCTTCGGCATCCATATACATGCTTCGGAATTTATACATTTTTGAATTTTTCTTCCGTTTTCGTCCGATCCTTTCCTGTGCAAAGAAGATTGGTCCAGGTGAGCTGATATAAATCATCGGTCCCACGATTATTGTGATCAGCAGGGTGATCAGACATCCAACCAGACCGCCTGCAATGTCCATCAGACGTTTCACCAGAAGTTTTGATGACTCTGCATAGTTCATACTTGTGGTAATAACTGTATATACGCCAATTTTCTCTACCTGCTGGCATCCTGCAGGGAAGGATCCGGATTTCGTGGTCCCTGTATGTACGGCTATTCCCATCTCCAGGAAAGCCTTCACAAGTTCATTGGGGTATTCGCTTTCTGCGCATGGCGGGATAAACACTTCATCTACCCACTCTCCGCAGGCATATTCGATAATCCCATCCCTGTCTGCAACGATGGGGATCCCGCAGATATTTTTTTCCCTTAAGGTCTGTATCCAGAGAGACTGCGGTTACTTTTGCATAACCGCGTCTGTCCGCTGATACGATCTGAAGGGTCTCCCTGAGGTTTTCTTCCGGTGCTATGATCAAAAGTGATTTTTTTGCTGAATTGAATCCGGTTTTCTGAAGAATTTTTTTTCCATATCACTCTGGCCGCATAGTCTGTGACTATATAAAATGGAACCATAATGTAATAAGAGAACCTTGAATAAAAGCTTCCCGTCTGTGTTGTAAATAAGTAGAAGGTTACGATCAGTTCTACAAGAATCACATGTCTGCACGTTGCAATAAATTCATCGAAATATCCCCTCTTCAGAACATTTTTTGAAAGAATCTGATACGATTTCCACAAAGAAATCGATAAAAAGAAATGCAATCGCAAGGGTTCTGTAATCACCATCTGTATAAGGATTATCCGTCCCAAAGCGAATAATATAAGAAATGACAAATGCAAGCTGCATGCATAAAACATCCAACAGCATAAAATCAACATGTTTTGTCCAGCTTCTTCTTTTTTTTCTGTACATACCTGACTCCTATAAATAATTTTCTTTTTCTCGTGTTCTTTTTCTCTTCCTATTTCCAGTTCATACCTATATTGTCCAGCTGTCTGATCCTGTCCTGCTTAATGCCATCCGTTGGATTCCGGATGTTTCCGTTTGGACCTTATATTGGATATCCACCTTCCCAGCTTCACATCGTTTACGCAGTACGACAGCGGAACATTCAGATCTCCATGTATTTCGTAATAATTCTTTGCCAGCTCATATTTCTCATTCCATTGTCTAGCTGTCTTTTTTTCCTGCTTAAAGCCTATGCTCTTAAGACGCTCCAGCTGTTCATCTGTGAGTGATACACGGCGTAAATTTTCATCTGATACCTTGTTGCTGATATCTGACAGCCATCTGCCAAGAGGGAGGCCTTCTTCTGTGACATATTTTGCCATAACCTCCAGATTTCCATGCTGTCTGTAATATTCCTGTGCTGCTTCGAAGTATTCTTCCCACTTCTCCGTATTTCTGTCCCAGATCATGCCCAGTGCTGCAAGCTGTTCCTGCTGCTCCTTTGTCAGTGCCTTATCCAGCCCTTTTGTTTTTACTTTTGTCCGGAGATTGCAAATCCATCTGCCAAGCTTAAAGCCGTCAGCTGTCTCATATCTTTCTCTGATATCCAGATTTCCATGTTCTTTATAGTATGCCTGCATTTCTGTCAGCGCCTCATTCCAACCATGGTCTCTGACATCCCAGATCATGCTGATCTCGTTCAGTTTCCTTACTTTTTCTTTTGTCAGATTTCCTGTCACTGTGCCTGTATAGACTCTTCGCTGGGTCTGTATCCAACTTCCCAGTGTAAGTCCCGAGGCAGTCACATAGTTCTTTGGAACTCTCAAGTTTCCGTTTTCCTGATACCACTGCTTTGCGGCAATATAGTAGGTTTCCCATGCAGAGCTTAAGTTGGCCTGCAGCTTCTGAAAGAGAACCCGGCAGTCCTTTATCTCATCTGTGATCTGAAAGTGACCGCTGAAATGCGTTCCTTCCCCGTAGGTTGTGGGAAACATTGCAAATGCCTCTTCCAGTTCTTTTTTCAGGGAGTCGATGCAGTAGAGGCTGTCAAAATTATTAACCAGGTCAAAAATAACCGGTGTCTTCCTGCTGCCCGCTGACAATGCACGCCCGATCTGCTGAAGGTAAATAATCGGCGACACCGTCGGACGCAGAAGAATCACACCGTCCACATCATCCACATGAACCCCTTCATTGAGCATATCAATGCAGAAAAGAAGCTTCAGATGTGCACTGTTATCCTTCTTAAATTCCCTGAATTCTCTGTCTGTAGCAGTATCGTTATAAAACGCTGTATAGATTCGCGGCTCGCGGTCTACCCGGCGAAACCACGTACTGGCCTGCTCTTTCATTTCGTCCATATGTTCTTTGCCTGAACAAAAGACGATATATTTTCCATTTTTCTTTTCCATGTGCTTCTCAAACACAATGTCCAGCCCTTCTGCCTGTTCCAGTGCGCGGCGCAGCTGCTCAAGCAGTTTCTGGTTCTCTGTGATGAGGCCCTGATTCGATAATGCCTGGACTCTTTTTCTTTAACTGATCCAGTTCTTTTCTTATATGAATACATGGCGATCACATATTTCGGTTCCGGGAGTATTCCCCGGACGATAGCTTCTCCGAGTGTCATCTCGGATGCAATCTTTCCATCAAAAATCTCTTCTGCCATATTTCTCTGGTTGTCCAGATAACGGATATTGGTCGCGGACAGCCCGAGTCTCTTCGCATCTGGACAGGCGGTCAGAAGTTTCCTGACGCTTTTGCCCCATTCTGCAGCACCACAGCGATGAAATTCATCCAGGATGATATAATCCGGATGCAGGGTTTCGATGCTGTCTTCGTTCTTCATCAGACGGCTGTAGGACATGAATTGGATGTTATCGAATTCCATTCCGAGATTCTCCAGCTGTGTCTGATAGATATATTCACTTGGCGAAAGCCATAGAAATTTCTCTGATGGATGTTCCTCTGCCAGCTTAAATGCGATCAGGGATTTCCCTGTGCCTGTGGGATGGATGACTGCTGCCATTTTCTCCCGCTCAAGCATGGCGGTAACTGAGTTATATGCTTCCTGATTGTGTTTGAAAAGATGTATGCTCATTTCCTGTATCCCTCCCAGAGGTACGAAGCAGGAGGAAGTTTGATTTCGCAGATTGTTTTAATCTGCGAAATGGGCACCGGAAACGTGCATGAGATCAAAGATTAAGAAATGATCCGACCACTGATCTGACCATTTATAGATGAGATAGAAGAAAGCGAATCCAGAATGTTCCGCTTGGTATCCATAGATGGATGAACATATTTATTTAAAGTGATATTTACATTAGAATGACCAAGCATTTCACTGACGCTCTTAACATCAGCCCCGTTACTGATGCAGTTTGTCGCAAATGTATGGCGCAGTGCGTGAAAGTGAGACTTCTTTATATATGCTTTATTTAGATAAGAATAAAATTTATACTGGTAAGTACGTGGTTCCATCGGAGAAAATTTATTCAACACATAAATCCCATCGTCCTTATAAGAGAGGAGAAGTGGAAAGAGAAATTCCGGAATCGGGATCTCGCGGACAGAGCAGAGCGTTTTTGGGCGGTCCTTCATACAGAATCGTTTTCTTATCCTCCTGCCCGACCTGAATTCTCTGGACAGTCCTGTTAATATGAATCGTTTTTCTCTGGAAGTCGATATCTTCCCACTTTAAGGCACACGATTTCCCGAGTCTCAGTCCCATATACAGGCATATCAGAATGCCAAGCTTGCAGGAATCAAGATCTGAGAGCAGATAGTGGCATAGCTTCTGCTGGTCTGCAGCGTTTATTGTCTGTACGGGTTTGGGAACTGTCCGCAGTTTTTCTGCTTTTAAATGAATTTTTAGAGTGCCGCAGTATCGGTTTCCATAAGCTAAAATCTGATTCAGTACACAGTAGATACTTTTGTACAGACTGGCGGACATATCCTTTGGCAGAGCTTTCTCTATGATTTCCAGGCTGATCTCGTCTGCTGTCAGACTGCCAAAAGTATCCCGGATATGTATGTCATAGATGTTGGCATATTTTCTGTAGGTGGAGTACTTGCGATTATTCTTAATGTAGATAAGCCACAACTGACCGATTTCATCAAGACTCATATCAGCACTGCCGTTTAGGGGAGCTATCTGCTCTTTCCGGGCGAGCAGAGTAATCTCAGATTCTTTCTTGCTGTTAAAGAGTTTCTGCTTTACTTCATTATAAGAAGGGGCATATACGGAACGGTATTTTTTGCTTCCATTTATATAGATCAGATATCGGCCTTCCCATCTGCCGTCACTTCTTTTTCGTATGTTTTCTCCTCGTCTTGCCAAAATAAAAAACTCCTTTCTATGGCTCCTGACCACGATTCTGACCCGTAATGGAGATACTTTCCAACAGTCAGATTGATTTTCTTACAAAAAGCACTGAATAAATTGGTCAGTTTATGTTATAATGTACTAAATAAATCGTTAAGGAAAGAATCGAAGGTGGTGCAAACGAAAAAGCAGTATTGAGACTTTTCATTAACTGCCCTTTCGTTTGCATCAATTTCGATTTTTTCTGGTTGAACAAAGCGCGTCAACTCTATATGGACTTTTAATTCTGACACTCTATTTATAATAGGATAGCGTGTACACATAGAAACACATAGAATTTATCATTCAGTCCTGTATTATGACACCAGAAATAAGCCTCCCTAAGGAAGCTAAAAAAATATACAGTTATGATACGTTAACAGAGCATATGTGGTTTTGGTTTTATAAAATGTTGTTCTGTAGGCAGAGGAATAATCTTACCACCACAGGAAGAGCACTTGCATATATCTTTATTATAAAGAAGACGGATAATGGCAGGTGCATCCATATCTTTCAGCTTGGAAATATATTTTTTGCAACCAAGGATGTTTCTGCATAGGGTAATCTTTTTCTTCTTATTTCTGGATGAAAGAAGACCATAGTGCCTGATACGTACAAAGCGTTTTGGAGGAACATGCATTAAAAATCGACGGATAAATTCCTCGCCGGATATGGTGATCTCTTTCCAAAGCCCTTGGTTTTTGTAATCTTTAGCGGAAAAAGTAACTGTAGATTCTGTCATGTCTTTGATACGGTAGTTGCTGATAGCAATCCGGTGGGTGTATTTTCCAAGGTATCTGATGACAGATTCGGCACCGTCAAATGGTTTCTTGCAATAAGGAATCCATTCCTTTGTATAGCAGGTATTTAACAATTCCTTGAAAGTATAGTAGTTTTTGTAAGGTGCAGCCGATCCATGAAATTCAAGCCTGTCATTTTCCCAGAGCTGCTTAAGTTCAGCCATGTATTTTCCACGAAACGTTTTTTGAGATTACCTTAATCGGAAGGAAAAAATCTTTCCCATTGTCTTTCCAATGATTTTTCACATCCAGCCCTCCACCAAGAACAATCGCATGGATATGAGGATGAAAATTCATGGTACTTCCCCATGTATGGAGGATACAAATATAGCCGATATCAGTCCCAAGATATTTACTATCAGCAGCAAGTTCACTGAGAGTATCTGAAGCCGCATGATAAAGAGCAGTATATAAGAATTTCTGGTTGCTGTAGATAATGGGATTGAGTTCTTCTGGAACTGTAAAAACCACATGGAAATAAGGAGCATCTAAGAGATCCTCACGCCGTGCATCTACCCACTTTTCCTTTGGAAACTCCTGACACATAGGACAGCATCTGTCACGGCAGGAGTTATAGTGGACTGACATGCAGCCGCAGTCCTCGCATACGCTTACATTCACACCAAAGGCACCGGTTTTGCAATTCATGATGTGATAAGCGGCCTTTCGCTGAGCGGGAGAAATACTATGTGTGGATTCAAAAGATGGATAAAAACGATGAAAAACATCCTGAATCGTACAATCCTTACTCATGATTCACCACCTTCCGGGTTGTCGAACGGGCTGCGGATCCCAAGAAGTGTCTTGTTGCTCACATGAAGGTAAACATCTGTAGAGCGAGGATCAACATGTCCCAGAAGTGACTGGATATATTTTATATCTGTGCCACTTTCGAATAAGTGGCTGGCAAAACTATGACGACATGCATGAGAGGAAACATGACGGGTAATGCCGGCGAGTTTAGCACTTTTCTTAAAGAACTGGTTAACACCGGTTATATCAAGATATCCACCGGTCCAGGAACTTGGGAAAAGGATATCTTTGGGGCGACCACATTTGTACCAATACTCAGTGAGAAGGTCTAAATTTTTTTTGTAGACAGAATTGTATACCTGTCAATTCTGCCTTTGGTTTCACGAACATGAATTGTCATGTTGGTACGGGAAATGTCATCATAATGGAGATGAACGACCTCCGATACACGTAATCCGGAAGAATACATAGTTGCAATAATCGCTTTATGCTTCAGATTCGGAGTGGCGTCAATGATTGCATTTATTTCATCGCGGGATAGAACGGCAGGAAGATTTCGCTCTCTTTTCATAGCTGGAACAGTGTCATCATCCCAGAGAATCTTCAGCACCTTTTTATATAAGAACTTGATTGCAGACCGATAGTGATTGTGAGTTTCAGGAGATCTGCCTTCCAGACGTTTTGCAGTAAGAAAAACTTTCCGCATCTTCAAGTGTAAGATCAGAAACATTTTTTCCAATCCAACGAAGGAAGTAACTGACATCCGAGCAATACAGTTGAATAGTTCTTTCACGCAGGTTACGTTTTTCCGCTTCATTGCGGATAGATTCAAAAATATCTTTATACATAATAAAACCTCCAGAATAAGTAGTGTTAATAATTACATCTACCTATTCGGAGGTGCATTAGCGTCATAATTCCGATTGCGGAAGAGACTGGAAAATGTTATTCTTATCATAGGCAGTGGAGCTTTCTTAGTTCAGTTGTTTCGTGTGGTAACTTAACAATAACGGATTATGGAAAGTAATTCCACTGCTTTTTTAATAAAAATAAAACTGCGCCACAGCCTTGGCAGGCCATCGCGCAGCGATTTTGTTCAATCGGAAGTTGTAGTAAAGGAGGTTTACAATGGGGTTTTGGATTTTTATGTTGATTATGGATTTGCTTCTTCCATTTACGATGATTGGTTTTGGAAGATATTTTATGAAAAAGGCTCCAAAGGAAATAAATTCAGTATTTGGATATCGGACTTCGATGTCTATGAAGAACAAAGACACATGGGAATTTGCTCATAAATATTGTGGTAAAGTCTGGTATGTCTGTGGAATGGTTATGTTGCCGATAACAGTAATATTCATGCTTTTAGTGATTGGAAAAAATGAAGATTGTGTTGGGAGTATAGGAGGAATTATCTGTGGTGTTCAACTTATTCCTTTAATTGGGTCTATTCTCCCAACAGAAATAGCATTAAAAAAGAATTTTGATAAGAATGGAACAAGACGATAACTTCAAGTTGTACAGTGAAAAATTTAATATGGAGGCAGAGCATGTGGGAAAATACCCTATATGCTCTATTTAGTACCATAAAAGTGTAGTTGTTAGAGAGTAATTAACTCTGACAGCTGCACTTATTTTATTATAATATAGGGGAGTAATTGGTCTGACGTAGCTCTATTTGGATCATTGCATCCGTCAAAAAACCGTTAACCAACCCCTTATTATAAGCATTCGATTAAGCAGGTAGGGATTCGCTCCCGCGTAACTAACTAAACTGGATGGTAATAAGTGCGGCTGGAACAACTACTAATACAGTTTAAGGAGATTAAAAAAATGATAAGCGTAGGTGTAGATGTATCGAAAGGAAAAAGCACAGTCTGCATACTTAAACCTTACGGAGAAGTAGTGAGCAGTCCTTTTGAGATACATCATGTAGAAAAGGACATGGAAGATCTTGATAATTTACTGAGCAAGCTGGATGGAGAGGTAAGGATAGTGATGGAGCCACTGGTATTTACCATCTGCCCGTAGTGACATTTCTTCATGACAAAGGATATTTCGTATCTGTTGTTAATCCGTTCGCAATGAAAAAATATGCGAAAGACAACAGCATCAGGGGAGCAAAGACCGACAGACTTGATTCAATAATGATCGCAAACTACGGAATTGAGAAATGGTTTAAGTTGCAACGATATGAAGGCACTGAAGAAACCTATGCTGAACTCAAAACTTTTGGGACGCCGTTATCGGTACTATATGGAGTTACATGTGAAAGCTTTACAGGAGCTGACACATGTTCTGGATTATGTGCTGCCGGGAATAAAGAAGATGTTTAACAGTTGGAATGAAGCTAATGGAAAAGATAAACTCAGCGACTTTGTAGAGAGATTCTGGCACTTTGATTTGATCACATCTATGAGTCTCGAAAAGTTCACTGAGGAATATATTGCTTGGGCAAGAGAAAAGAAATACCACAGAAGCAGATCTAAGGCTGAGGCAGTCTATGAATTAGCTTCAAGTGGTATTCCTACACTGTCTTCCAGCACCCCATCGACCAAAAATGTTAGTACAGGAAGCAGTATCAGTATTGAGGGCTGTAGACAGCTCTCTGTCTCTTATTTTAACACGAATGCAAGAACTTGCGAAGTCCTTACCTGAATATTCGGTTGTCAGGGAAATGGGAGGAGTTGGTAATGTCCTTGCAGTGAAACTTATTGCGGAGATTGGAGATGTAAGAAAGCTGCACAATGCAAAAGCACTCATAGCATGGGCTGGGATTGATCCACCACCATATGAATCAGGACAGTTCATTGGTTCAAAACGCAGGATAACAAAGAGGGGCTCATCAACGCTCAGAAAAGTCGGATATGAAGTGATGAGAGTGCTGAAAAGTCACTCTGCTCCGAAAGATGATGCCGTATACAATTATATTTTGAAAAAGGAAAGTGAAGGTAAAAGTAAAAAAGCATGCAAAAATTGCCGGATTGAATAAATTCCTGCGTATTTATTATGCAAGGGTGATGGAAGTTTACCAGTAAAGAAGACAAAAATCATCTGATGTAATTATACAGACTGGAAATAACGCCAGTCTTCTTGTTGTACACAAAAAATAGATTAAAGGAAATAATTAAAAAACCTGCTTAAAAGTACTTGACTTTTGTTTAGCAGGTTTTTTTGCCATTTCGGGAAAAGGTGATTAAAAAACGATTGACATTTTGTTACTGGAGGAGCGCAAACATTCCTTCTGAATAACTGTGTAGCGAAGTGGATGATCTTATCCACTTGGCTTCAGTTAAAAAGATGGAATATAGTATATTGTCGCACATTGACACTTTACCATGATAAGGTTAAAATAGAGATAAATTATGCACTGCAAGAGAAATTGGACAGTTGCAATATTATTCTGAATTTCGGTGGTTTGCCACCGGGATTATTTGGACAGGAGCGAATGTGTTATGATAGCAGAAAAAATGAAACCTTATGTAAAAAATAATTCAGCCATCCGTATGATGTTTGAGGAGGGAAACCGTCTCAGAGCCATTTACGGTGCGGATAAAGTTTATGATTTCAGTCTTGGGAATCCCAGTGTTCCGGCACCGGAGTGTGTGAAGGAGGCTATTATTGATCTGGTGAACGAAGTGGAGCGACAGTGCTTCATGGTTATATGAGTAATGCAGGATTTGAGGATGTGCGCCAGACGATTGCGGAATCTCTGAATCGCCGCTTTGGAACTAAATTTGCGGCGAAGAATCTGATTATGACGGTTGGTGCAGCCAGTGGTCTGAATGTGATTTTCAAGACGATCCTGAATCCAGAGGAAGAAGTGATTGTTTTTGCACCATACTTTCTGGAATATGGTGCATATGTGCGCAATTTTGATGGCAAGCTTGTGGAAATCTCTCCGGATACTACTACATTTCAGCCGAATCTTGAGGAGTTTGAGCAGAAGATTACAGCAAAGACAAGAGCAGTGATCGTAAATACACCGCACAATCCGACTGGTGTTGTATATTCCGAAGAAACCATTAAGAAGCTGGCAGTAATTCTTGAGAAAAAACAGCAGGAATTTGGAAGTGTGATTTATCTGATCTCTGACGAGCCATACAGAGAGCTGGCTTATGACGGTGTAGAGGTTCCGTATTTGACAAAATATTATGACAATACTATTGTTGGTTATTCTTACAGTAAATCTCTGTCCCTTCCGGGAGAGCGTATTGGTTATCTGGTAATTCCGGATGAGGCAGATGGCAGCGAAGAACTTATTACTGCAGCGGCTATTGCCAACCGTACTATCGGATGTGTCAATGCCCCATCCCTGATGCAGAAGGTGATTGCCAAATGTGTAGATGCAGAAGTGGATGTAGCTGCATATGATAAGAACCGTCTGGCGTTATATAACGGATTGAAAGAATGCGGATTCGAGTGCATCAAACCCCAGGGTGCATTCTACCTTTTTGTGAAATCACCGGTAGTAGATGAAAAAGCGTTCTGCGAAGCTGGAAAGAAATATAATATTCTCATGGTTCCGGGAAGTTCCTTTGCCTGCCCGGGTTATGTGAGACTGGCTTATTGTGTATCTTATGATACTATTATTAATTCCCTGTCGGAGTTTAAGAAACTGGCAGAAGAGTTTGGACTGTGAAAACGGCGGGGATTGACATTGGGACAACAACGATAAGCGGTATTGTTCTGGAAAAAGAGGAAAACGGACAGGCAAAGATTCTGGAGGCAAAAACTGTAGAGAACGGTTGCTTTATCGAAACCGGAAATGAATGGGAAAGAATACAGTATGCAAAAGAAATTGTAGAAAGAGCAGTGAATCTGCTGGATTATTTCCTTGAGAAGTATCCGCATGTTGAGCGGATTGGGCTCACAGGCAGATGCATGGAATTGTCTATGTTGACAAAGAAGGAAATTGTGTCAGTCCGTTATATACATGGCAGGATGCCAGAGGAAGTATCTGCTATGGTGTTCTGAAGGGAATGAGTACAGAATTGTATCAGATGTATACGACTATTCAGAAAGAAACTGGTATAAAAATCAGACGCATGATTGGTTCAGGGAATGGACTGAGAAAAAATCCGGTACTGTGCGAAATTATTGAGGATATGTTTAAGGCAGAACTTGTTCTGGCAGAATGTGAAGAGGAAGCAGCGACAGGAGCGGCAATGAGCAGTAGTATGTATAACTCTAGCAACTCCCCCAGATAATAAAATGAAGCAGTGAAGTGGATTGTGAATAACCAATTGATTTTAATACTGGAATTTGAGGAAAGAGAGTGTCACGCAATCATTAAAAGATGGTTACGTGGTTACTTTCTTCTGTTTTATTTTGCTTCCAGATGTTTAATCATACGATTTTATAATCTGTTCTGCTTCTTTTTGGAGAGTAATAAGTATCCGGATCCATATTTGTAAATTTCAGGTGATGTATCTATCATATAGCAAAAAACTACAAATTATTCAGAATCTCCAAATTGGTAGGGATTTGCTTGATTTGGTTAAATATGTATTGAGAATAAGATTAATAATGTTAAAATTTTAATAATGTTGCTTTATTTGTAGATTGGAAAACAGGCTTTGTTAGTAAGTAAAATACAACTATAAATAAAAGAAGGGAGATTTCAGTTATGAAAGAAAAAAGTCCATATGCAAATCGTTATTTACTATCTGTTTGATTCTAGGATTGGCTTTTGTTTTACCAAACATTAAACCTGTTCCGGTTATTGCAGCGTCTAAGGCTTCTTATGAAATAATAAATAAGAAGGAAATAAGAAAATATAAAAACATGAGTGCAAAGTATCTTTATCAGTTACCACAGCTAAAGGGAAACAGTGCGGCAATTAAGAAAATTAATAAGTCTCTCAGAGCTGATTATAAGAAGACTCTTTCTGGTAAAGAGAGCTTGTTTGAGTATTTTGAGGGAGACAAATATAATTCTTTTCGTCAGGATTATGGTGAGAAATATTATGACACAGTGACATGTAAAGTTATGTTTAACCAAAATGGATATATCAGTTTTAGATATTCATGTAAATGGTATGCCGGTGGAGTAGGTAATGTTTGGGAATATGGATTGACTTATCGCCTCAAAGATGGGAAAAAGATGGGAATTCAGGATGTGCTTGCAGGAAGCAGAGATTCCGCAAAACAAAGAATTGCCAGTACGTATGCGAATAAGATATCCAGCAGGGGATATGAACCAATTATGAAGATGAAATACTCTGA
>ENA-OQAX01000169-OQAX01000169.1-human-gut-metagenome-genome-assembly--contig:-NODE-169-length-15152-cov-1.695241_pt1 | contig 15152 bp, 24 predicted proteins | sample MGYA00242741_ERZ504539 | MGnify/ENA primary metagenome ERZ504539 (study PRJEB26092, sample SAMD00036277) | human gut metagenome | host: Homo sapiens | study: EMG produced TPA metagenomics assembly of... | reverse complement strand
TTTCTTTTCTGCCACCACACGGAACATATATTCATCAAACCATTTATCTGTCATGATAAGGTGTCCTCTGTATCCACTGGCACTGCCCCAACTGTTTTCCACCATCCATTTTTCGGCTTTCCCGCTTTATCCAAGTCCACCGCCATCAAGGTCATGGCATGGCTGCTGCCACTGGAGAAAGTTTGGATACGTTGTTTCTTGTCCATGCCGAAAGTAGTTCCCATCAATGATTCGTAATCATAATTATCAGGGTCCAGCAAGCCACGTTTACTATCAAGGAACTTGCCTACATCACAAGAAAAATACATCATGGTACTGTCCTTGATGGAAGCTATGGCTATTTCTTTAATATCCTCTATCGGCAAGTTTACATAAGTCCAATTCTTGCCATCATAACGGTGACGGTCAAAATCTATTTCATAACATTTATAAAACTCGCGGCTGGGATCATTCATCAGCATTACATAGTTATTGGTCAAATCATTTCCCAAAAACTCTTTATAGAAAGACACCGGAGTATATTCTTTCGCTTCTCCACCTTTCAGGCCCCATGTAAAGGTGGAAACAGGTTCACCAAGGGTCAACACCAGCATACGGTAAACCGTTCCCAGCATTTCTGTCTTCTTCTTTTCCAGTTCGGCAGGCTTTGCCCCAGCAGTGGCAGCTTCGCGTAGTTGTAAACCAAATTCCTTCAGTTTCAGTCCTATCAGACTACTCATCTTTCCGGTATTCTCACTGCTGAAAGTTTCCACCATTGCACTCTTGGGAACCAGTCCGTATTTCTCTATAATATCCGATACTCCTGTGAATTGTCCACCATCGCTTAAGGGATGCTTGAACAGCCATTCCACCATTTTATCGTCCATGGGCTTTCCACTGGTATCAATGATTCCCTGTAAGAATAAGTTTTGCTTTTTTCTAATTGGTCGTAGAAAAAAGCAGTAGTTCTGTGAGAACTCCATCTCATCCAGTCCGTATTTTGGCAATCATCTGGCTGCGGAGTACGTTCAGTCCGGTAAAAAAGCCAGCAACGACCGGAAGATTGTTGGTCGGTTATTCCCTTGGATAGCACCTTGTGTGAAAACTCCGTATCAAAATCGGCACGGTTCTCCTGGTTCAATGCCAACGTGTTGATACTTGTTCCGCCTAAGGCGTACGGATGGCTTTGTCGGCAGGAGTTGCCTTATAACTTTGTTTGATTTGATTCAGCATTTCACCTGAAATGCCTCCCTGTTGTGCCTGGGCTGTCAATGCAGCCGCAAACAGAAGAGCGAATGTGATGTGTTTCTTCATATTATTGTAAAAATATAAAATGATTTATTAGGGTGGGTAAATGTACAAGTTATTTTTGAACCCTGCTAATCTTTCACGTGAAGATATATAATCATCAGATCCTATCATTATTATGACAGATCCGACTGTTCTGCTTTTTTTCTTTTATCTTATATCCCAGTATAGCAATTGTGATACTCATCAAGGGACTGATAATGTTAAAGAAGGCGTAAGGCAGATACACAATGGTGGGAACACTAAGGATAGTAGCCTGTGTCATACCGCATGTATTCCAGGGTATCAATGGCGAAGTGACTGTAACAGAATCTTCCGTCGTGCGGCTCAGCAGTTTGCTTTCATAACCGTTTGCACTATAGATGTCTTTAAACATATTACCCGTCAGGATAATGGATATATATTGATCTGCTGTAGCAAGATTCAGGAACAAGCCCGATGCAACTGTGGACGACACCATTCCTACCCGCTTTTTCGTAAAACGTACAAATACAGAAGTGATACTGCCGAGCATTCCTCCGGCTGTCATCGCCCCTCCGAAACACATGGCGCAGATAATCAGCCAGATGGTATTCATCATACCCGCCATTCCGCGAGTGGATATCAGTTCGTTTATTTCCGCATTACCGGTTTCCAATTGGGTTCCACCATAAAGCATTCCCATTCCTCCTTTGAACAAGGCGGCAATCCCTTCGACTCCTTGTCCGGCGATTTCGCATAATAGTCCGGGCTGGAAAATCAAGGCAAAGACGGTAGCCAGAGCCGTAGAAACAAATAGAGTGATGATGGAAGGCACTTTACGTGCAATCAGTATCGCTGTGACAACGGGGACAATCATCAACCACCATGAAATATGGAACTTATCACTCAATATACGGGTGTATTCGGCGATATGACCGGTATCAGTGGCTTCATGTGACAATCCAGCTATGGTAAAGATTATCAAAGTGATGACAAGTGACGGAACGGTGGTAATCATTAAGTAACGGATGTGAGTGAACAGCGGTGTATCCGTTACGGAAGATGCCAGAATGGTGGTATCCGAAAGCGGAGAAACTTTATCACCGAAATAGGCTCCGGAGATAATCGCACCTGCAATCCAACCTTCACTGAAACCTTGCGCCTTCCCTATTCCCATCAGTGCGATGCCGATAGTGGCGATGGTAGTCCACGAGCTGCCTGTCATGACAGATACTACCGCACAAATAACGCAAGTGGATACCAGGAAAAAATGAGGATGAATAACCTGTATGCCATAATATATTAATGTAGGGACTACACCGCTGACCATCCATGCTCCGGACAAAGCTCCGATGATCAGCAAGATAATAAGTGCGGTACTTACCCCGGCTATATTATTGGTGACAGCCAGTTCGAAGTCCTTCCACGGACGACGGAATCCCGCCATACCTATCAGCACACAAACAGCTGTAGCCACTAGCAGACAGACTTGGCTGCCACCGGACAAGGCATCACTTCCAAATGTACGGATAGTGACAAACAATAATAAATAAGTACGAATACGGGTAAAAGGGATACTAACGGTGAAGGGATTTTGTTATTCTTCTATTCTTTTTTTTATTCAAATTTTTTATTCAAAATGTAAATAGAACTATCAATTTGGTTTTCAGCGTGCAAAGTTCGGAATATTTTTTGAGTTCTAAAAGTCAATCGGCGGTATTTAAAGACTTTTTTTGTATTTGCAGGTAAACCTTTTTGCAAGGGGGGGCGTTATTAGTTCAAATTATAACCTAAAACTTAACAAATATGAATGAATTAGTTGGTGGCTTAGGCTACGCTGTAAAAAAAAAATTGGTGGATGTCCCTGTTGCTGGGCTTGCTCTACATTGCGGTAGCACTATGCTTATTGTTCGCTCCTGTGAGCAGTTATGTGGCACTGAGTGTCATCTTCAGTATCTCGATTCTGGTCAGTGGCATTCTGGAAGTCTTTTTTGCTGCCGGAAACAAAAAAACAATCAGTAGTTGGGGATGGTATCTTGCCGGAGGTATTATTGATTTACTGATAGGTATTTATCTGGTATTCTATCCGTTGGTCAGCATGGAACTGATTCCGTTTATTGTTGCTTTCTGGCTGATGTTCAGAGGGTTTACATTGTGTGGCTATTCCACAGATTTGAAACGCTATGGCACAAAGGACTGGGGGTGGTATCTGGTGTTTGGCATTCTGGCTATTCTTTGCTCTATGGCTATCATCTGGCAACCTGGACTTGGTGCTGTTACCGTGCTCTATATGCTGTCCATCACTTTTCTTATTATCGGATGTTTCCGTGTCATTTTCTCCTTCGAGTTGAAAAGATTGCATAAAAACAAGTAAAAAAATCGTTTATTTTGGGCTACGTCATACGTTATTCGTATTTTTGTTAGCCCAAAATAAACAATGATTTCTAGTAAGAGTCTTAAATACACTGTGCGTATTCTGCTAGGTACACTGATTGGTGTCTACCTGGGAATAATTGTGCTGCTGAACATACCGTATGTTCAGGGCAAATTTATCTGTTTTTTGTAACTAAAGAATTAAAAAACATACTGAATACGGAGGTTTCTATAGGACGGATTGATATGGGTTTGCTGAACCGCATCATTGTGGAAGATGTCCTTTTGCATGACCGGAAGAATCAGGAGATGCTGAAAGTAGCCCGCTTGTCGGCAAAATTCGATCTTCTTCCTTTACTGAACGGTAAAGTCACCATCAGCAGTGTCCAGCTTTTTGGATTTACGGTCAATTTGAACCGGGAAACTCCGGAATCTGCCCCTAATTTCCAGTTTGTGTTAGACGCTTTCGCGTCCAAAGATACGGTTAAAACAAAATCTAATTTGGATTTACGAATTAATTCCGTGCTGATAAGGCGTGGCAGAGTGACATACGATATATTATCGGAACCGGAAACTCCCGGAAAGTTCAATGCCCATCATCTATCGGTGAAGAATCTCGCTGCAACGCTTTCACTGAAGGCATTGCGCAGCGACTCGTTGAATGCCGCCATCCGGCGGGTCAGCTTTGACGAACAATGTGGTTTTTCATTGCAGAAGTTCGCCATGAAAGTTACAGCCAACAATAAACGTTGGATATTAAGGATTTTGGTGTGGAACTTTCAAATACCGCTTTAAAGATAGACAGTCTGACCTTGAAGTATGACAGCCTGCCCGAATTGCCCCAAATGACAGAAAATGTAAGATATGACGGCTCTTTGAAGGCTTCCGTTATACTGAAAGATTTGGCTCCTTTTGTGCCTGCCTTGTCACGCTTTGAAGAACCGTTGGATCTAAATCTGGTTTCTCCGGTCACGGCAAACATTTGGACTGCCCCACCCTGCGGCTGACTAACCACCACGGATTGATGATTGCAGGGGAAGCTGCCTTAAGTAACTGGGATGCAGGCATGGATATGTACATTTACGGCAAACTGGGTAACTTGACCATGACGAAAGAGGGCATAAAACGTTCTGATGACGAACTTGACGGGAAAGGTTCCTCCCATTTTGCAACGTTTGGACTATATTCGTTTTAACGGGGAAGCGGCGGGCTATCTGCATGATCTCACACTGACAGGCTTGTTCCATACAGGGGCAGGCATGGTGAAAACGGACGTGATGATGAGCATTGATGAACAAAGCATGAGCAGAACCTATTCGGGTAGTGTAGCAAGTGCTGACCTGGATTTGGGAAAATTACTTAATCAGGAAAAGAAATTCGGCAAGGTGGATTTCAATGTGGAACTGAAAGGTTTCAACTATAAGAACCGATATCCGGAATCATACATCAAAGGAATCATATCTTCCTTTGAATATAGTCAATATCAATATGAAAATATCATGTTGGATGGCGTATATAAGGACGGAGGCTTTAACGGGCGCTTATCCATGGACGACGCAAACGGTTCTGTCCAAATAGACGGTAATTTCAATGTTGCCAAAACAATCCCTGACTTTAACCTGAAGGCATCCGTAAAGAACCTGCGCCCTCACGACCTCCATCTGTCGGACAAATATGAGAATGCCAGTATTCACTGGGCCTCACTGCTGATTTCACCGGCAAATCCATTGACGACATGAACGGGCGCATTTCATTGGACAGCCTGCAATTAAACGCTCCCGATGAAGGAGGGTGTTTTCTTGACAATCTGACTATTACAGCCGGACAGGTAAGCGGTGAAAAAGAGTTGCGCATAAATTCATCCTTCATGACAGCGGTGATACGAGGTGACTATTCCTACCACACCATTCCGGCCAGCGTGGTAAAGACGGTACAACGCTATATTCCGTCCTTACTGACTATAAAGGATAATATGCCTGAGCCTCACAATAACTTCAGTTTGATATCTGCCTGGAAAATGCCGAAGTGCTATCCAAATTATTTCAGATTCCATTGGAATTATACCTGCCGGCATCTTTAAAAGGATATTTTAACGACGGCGAGGAAAAGTTGCACGTAGAAGGACATTTTCCGGAATTCAGATACAATGGAACACGTTATGATTCGGGCGTTTTATTTTGTGAGAATCCTTCTGACCGGTTCAAATGTTCACTGCGAGGCGGTATGCTGATGAAAAAGTGGTGCAATGCTTAACTTCTCAGTGGAAGCCAATGCTAAAAACGATCATTTGGAAACAACAATTAACTGGGGAAACAATACTGATGTGACTTACGGTGGTAAATTTGCCGCCGATACCCGTTTCTTCAAAACGGAAGGCCCCCATCCTATTCTTCAGGCAGATATAAACATACAGCCCACAAAAGTAGTGCTAAATGATACGGTATGGAACATTCATCCTTCGCATATCGCCATAGATTCGGGACGCGTATTCATTGACAATTTCCTGTTTGAACATGAGGACCAGTATTTAAGGATAGATGGTAAACTGACCAAGAAGGAAAGTGATTCCTGCCGGGTGGATTTGAGAAATATCAAGCTGGACTATGTACTGGATATTGTGCAGTTTGACGATGTAGAGTTCGGCGGACTTGTAACCGGAAAGGTTCATCTGAAAAGTGTCATGAGAACCCGGTGATGCGGACCCGTCTGAATGTGCACAAATTCTGTCTGAACCGTTCTTTATTAGGAGAAGCCAACATTGCAGGTGTATGGGATAAGGAATTGGGCGGAGTACGACTGGATGCCCAAATAGCGGAAAAAGGAATTTCCTCCACTCATGTGACAGGGTATGTCTCTCCCAAGTTAAAAGGTCTTGATCTGTCGATTCGGGCAGATAGTACCAATCTGGGATTCTTACAACCTTTTATAGAAGGAATTTTCAGTGAAATAAATGGCCGTGTCAACGGAAATGTCCGTTTATATGGCGATTTCAAGCATTTGGATCTGGAAGGTGAAGTGAGGGCCAAAATGGATGCTAAAAATTGATGTGTTGAACACTTATTTCCAAATCCGGGATGACTCCATACATATATCTTCGGGCAGTCTGGATTTCAGGAATGTAAAAGTCTATGACCGTGAGGGACATGACGGACTGGTAAATGGTTATCTGCATCACACAAAGCTGAAAAATCTGATGTACCATTTCAATATACGAGGCAACAACCTGTTGATGTACAATACCTACGAAGCCGGGAATATGCCTTTTTACGGAAAAGTATATGGTACAGGAAATGTGGTACTGGATGGTGGAAATAATGCGATGACAGTGGACGCTTCACTGACCACAGGCAACAATACCAGCTTCACTTATATAACCGGAGTAACCACGGAAGCAGCGAGCAATCAGTTTTATCACTTTTTGTAGACAAAACCCCCAAGCGCATTCACGATAATGTGGAAACCAATCTTTACCACCACTCTAATGTGCGTAAGACTAAAGAGGACGACGGACCTCCTATGGATCTCCGCATCAACAATGTTGATAGAAGCAACTCCCAGCGCTACCATGAAAATTATCATGGATCCTGTAGCGGGAGATAATATTACAGCAACCGGAAATGGAAACCTGCAAGTGAATTTTTTCAATAAAGGTGATTTCCGTATGTTCGGTAGCTATGTCATAGATCAAGGTATGTATAAACTAAGCATGCAGGAAGTAATACGCAAGGACTTTACCTTGAAATCAGGTGGCACGGTGACTTTCTCAGGTGACCCTTATCAGGCGAATCTTGATTTACAGGCGGTATACACGGTTAATTCTGCTTCTTTAAGTGATTTGGTAGTAGATCCCTCGCGCAACCAAGGTACGGTGAAGGTAAACTGTCTGATGAATCTGACTGGAAATTTATCCAATCCGGATATTAAATTCGATTTGGAACTGCCCACTGTAAGCGAGGAAGACCGGGAATTGGTACGTAGTGCTACCAGTACGGAAGAACAAATGAATACACAGATTATTTATTTGCTGGGAATTGGTAAGTTCTACACCTATGATTATGCCAATAATGACCAATCCTCTAATGCAACCAGTTCTTTAGCCTTCAGTACACTTCCGGTCAGCTGAACAATATGTTGTCCCAATGGATGGGCAATAAAAACTGGAACATAGGCGCAACTGAGTACCGGTGAAAAAGGTTGGACAGATGTGGAAGCAGAAGCTATGTTGTCCGGCAGGTTATTGAATAACAGGCTGATGATAAATGGAAACTTCGGCTATAAGGAGAATGTGATGGCAAATAGCAACTTCGTAGGAGACTTTGAAGCGATATGGTTATTGACAAAAAACGGAGATTTCCGTTTGAGAGGGTATAATCAGACCAATGACCGCTATTTTACTAAATCTACCCTGACCACTCAAGGAGTAGGTCTCATGTATAAAAAAGATTTCAATACTTGGGATGAACTGTTCCGCTGGTTCTTATGGAAAAGACGGAAAAGCTCGTTACAAAAACGAAGCGATGACTAATTAACCTATAAAGTTTATTTCATATCTTTGCAAGACAAATTTAAAAATATGAATATGTCCTATTTACCCGCCGAATGGCATAAACAAAGTTTGATTCAACTAACGTGGCCCCATAAAGACACAGACTGGGCATACATGTTGGACGAAGTGAATGACTGTTTTCTTAAGATAGCTTATGAGGTTTTGAAACGTCAGAGTTTGTTGATTGTGGCTCCAGACCCCGATTCCATAAGAGATAGTATAGATAATTATGGAGCTGATATCCAAAAAACTAGTCACATCAAAAAATCAACACAAATGATACTTGGGCACGCGATCATGCTTTTATCACCCTGTTGAAAGAAGACGCTACTCCCCTGCTGCTGGATTTCTGTTTTAATGGCTGGGGAATGAAGTTTGCCGCAAATTATGATAACCAGATTAATAACGAACTGTATTTTCACCATCCTGTTCTGAAAGGTGAATATGTTTTCTGCCGGAATTTTATTTTAGAAGGAGGTTCCATAGAAAGTGATGGGAAAGGAAGCCTGCTGACTACAGAGCAATGTTTGCTGGCTAAAAACAGAAATGAAATGAACCGACAGGAAGTGGAGGATTTTCTAAAAGAAACATTCAACTTAAAACAGGTCCTATGGTTGAAACATGGTTATCTGGCAGGTGATGATACAGACAGCCATGTGGACACATTGGCACGTTTCTGTCCGGATGATACCATTGTGTATGTAAAGTGCACCAATGAAAAAGATGAACACTATAAGGAACTGGCAATGATGGAAGAAGAACTAAAGCGTTCCGTACTTTGGACGGCAGGCCATACCGTCTGCTTCCGCTACCTATGGCAAGTGCTGTTTATGATGAGGAACATCATCGCTTGCCGCAACTTATGCCAATTTTCTGATAATGAATGAAGCTGTGCTTTATCCTACTTATGCTGATTCTGTGAATGATATGCGCGCCAAAGAAGTATTGGCTGAAGCATTTCCCAGAAGAGAGATAGTAGGTATTGACTGCACTGCTTTAATAAAGCAACATGGCTCGCTGCATTGCGTCACCATGCAATATCCCGAGGTGTATATTAATAAATATATGTATGAAAAGAACGATTAAAGTAGGAATTATCCAACAGACATGCACTAATGATATCCGTCACAATTTGAGCAAACTGCACCACAATATAGAACAGGTGGCGGCAGCAGGTGCACAGCTGGTTGTATTGCAGGAGTTGCACAACACCCCTTACTTCTGTCAGACAGAAGATACGGATATGTTTGATTTGGCAGAACCGGTTCCCGGTCCTTCTACCGGCTTCTACAGTGAGTTGGCTGCCGGATACGGTATTGTACTGGTTACTTCGTTATTCGAGAAGCGTGCTCCGGGGCTATATCACAATACAGCCGTCGTTTTTTGACAAAGATGGCAGTATAGCAGGGAAATACCGCAAAATGCATATTCCCGATGATCCCGCCTATTATGAGAAATTTTATTTTACTCCCGGTGACCTGGGATTTGAACCTATTCAGACATCACTGGGAAAACTAGGTGTACAAGTCTGCTGGGACCAATGGTATCCCGAAGGTGCACGGCTGATGGCACTGAAAGGTGCTGAAATTCTTATATACCCTACAGCTATAGGTTGGGAAAGCACAGACACTCAAGAAGAGAAAATCCGTCAACTAGGTGCATGGGTAACCGTGCAGCGTGGACATGCCGTGGCAAACGGTCTGCCGGTTATCGCCGTGAACCGTGTAGGACATGAGCCCGATCCTTCCGGTCAGACTAATGGTATCCAATTTTGGGGTAATAGCTTCGTGGCAGGTCCTCAAGGAGAAATACTGGCACAAGCCAACAATATGGATGAAGAAAATATGGTAGTGGAACTGGATATGACCCGTAGTGAGAATGTTCGTCGCTGGTGGCCTTTCCTCCGTGACCGGCGTATTGATGAGTTTGAAAATCTAACCCGACGCTTTATAGATTAAATACAAACGTTATCGTTATATAAATTCACATATTCGTTAAACAATTCATGGTTAAGGCTGTTTTAGTTATCAGAATATTCAAAAGATATTATTGATTTACTAAACAGCTTAATTATGAAAAAAGTATTATTTTTAGCCGCATTGTTACTTGTTTGCTTCAGCGGAGTAACAAATGCACAAACCAGAAAACAAAGAGAAGACGCTAAACGCGAAGCATGGAAGAAAAGAACGTCAGGAAAAGAAAGCCTTGGAAGCTCAGCAGGACTCTGTATCCTACGTCCAAGCAATTAATGCTTTAAAAAACGGTTCTTTTGTATTAGAAGCTGATAACGTTGTATTCCGTAATGGAATAATGCGTTTTTGTTTCCTCTAACACGAATTATGTGGAAGTAAACGATGGGCAAGGTATTATTCAGACCGCCTTTACTAATTTTGTGTATAACTGGAGTCCGAATGGCTTGGGAGGTGTCACGGTTCAGGGAAATGTGAACGGAATAAGCATGCGTCAGGATAAAGACGGTAATGTGTACTATAATTATGGAATTAATGGTATTGCCGTTTCGGCCACCGTTTCCATTGTACTGACTGGCGGAACCAATCAGGCTAGTGTTACTATAAATCCAAATTTCTCGGGCAACACGCTGACAATGAACGGGTATCTGGTTCCTTATAACGAAAGTAGTGTATTCCAAGGAACAACATGGTAATTCATTAAGAAGATATGATAAAAAGGAATGGGTCATTTTCATCACCCATTCCTTTTTATTTATTATTACAGCATTGGAAATGTTTCTTGTCTGTTCATAACATTAACCGAGGTTGTGATTCCAATTCCAATAAAACTTTTTAGCGGACAGTCCGCCTCCATATCCCGTCAGCGAGTGGTCACTACCGATCACACGATGGCAAGGTGCAAAGATTGATATGGAATTTGCACCATTAGCATTGGCTACCGCACGAACTGCTTGGGGCCTCCCGATATGCTTGGCCATTTCACCGTAAGAAATTGTTTTGCCGAACGGTATCTTTAGCAGTTCATTCCATACTGTTTTCTGAAAATCCGTGCCCACAAAAAGAAGCGGCACATTAAATTCTTTGCGTTGTCCTGCAAAATACTCGTTGAGTTGCTCTATTGCTTCTTCGATTATTTCTGACGTACTTATTTCAAATTCGGCACACAATATCCGCTTCAACCGTTGGTTCACACGATCGCAGTGTTTTTCCACCTGCCAGTCACACAGGCAGAGTTTTTTCGCCAAACGAACCGAGCAGCAACACTCCGCAGGGTGATTCATAACTCTTTATCTTGATCGTATTTTTCTCTTTCATACACTTTTTTATATGCTTCCTTCATATGTTTATAAGCTGTTTCAGCTTATCGGACTACTTTAAACCAAAAAAGACAAAGCGTAGCGAATTAGCTGAAAACAGCATTCACTAACGCTTTGTTCGGATCGTCCCGTTATCGGCCTTTTATACAATATCCTATATAAAAAAGCGGAAAAAACTTACTTATCCTCTTTTATATCAACGACCAGATTCAACTCATCCAATTGTGATTGATCCAAAGCAGCGGGAGCATCCAACATCACATCACGTCCACTATTATTTTTTAGGGAATGCTATACAGTCACGGATACTATCAAGTCCTGCAAACAAAGAAACCCAACGATCAAGACCGTATGCCAAACCACCATGAGGAGGTGCTCCGTATTTGAATGCATTCATCAGGAAGCCGAATTGTTCTTGTGCTCTTTCCGGAGTAAAGCCCAAAATTTCAAACATCTTGGCCTGTAATTGTGAATCATGGATACGAATTGAACCACCTCCTACTTCTACACCGTTTACTACCATATCGTAAGCATCGGCACGAACAGCAGCCGGATCTGTATCCAACAAAGGAATATCTTCTTCTTTCGGATGAGTGAACGATGGTGCATGGCCATCAGACGACCTTCTTCTTCACTCCACTCAAACATCGGAAAATCAACAACCCACAGACAAGCAAATTTATTCTTATCACGCAGTCCCAGCTGACGTCCCACTTCCAGACGAAGTTCGCATAACTGCTTGCGGGTCTTCATAGCATCAGGACCACTCAGAATCAGGATCAAGTCACCCGGCTTGGCACTGAAAGCTTCCTTCATCTGCTGAAGGACTTCCTGTGAATAGAATTTGTCTACACTGGATTTTACATTGCCATCAGCTTCCACACGGGCGTAAACCATACCTTTCGCACCGATCTGAGGTCTCTTGACAAATTCGGTTAATTGGTCTAACTGTTTACGGGTATAACTTGCAGCCCCTTCCGCACAGATACCACCAATATATGCTGCATCATCAAAAACAGAGAAACCATGACCTTTCATGATATCCATCAACTCCACAAACTTCATGCCGAAACGCAAATCTGGTTTGTCACTACCATAATATTTCATGGCATCTGCCCATGTCATACGCAGAAACGGTTCGCTCAGTTCGACTCCACGTAACTCCTTGAACAAATGTTTTGCCATTTCCTTCGAAAGTGGAAATAATATCTTCTTGTTCAACAAAGCTCATCTCACAGTCTATCTGAGTAAACTCAGGCTGACGATCTGCACGAAGATCTTCATCACGGAAACACTTTACAATCTGGAAGTAACGATCAAAGCCGGAAACCATCAGCAATTGCTTCAGTGTTTGCGGAGACTGCGGTAGTGCATAAAACTGTCCCGGGTTCATACGTGAAGGAACAACAAAATCACGAGCTCCTTCAGGAGTAGAACCTACCAACATAGGAGTTTCCACTTCCAGAAACCCTTTGCTGTCCAAATATCGACGCACCTCCATTGTCATTCTATGACGGAGTTCCAAATTTTTACGCACACAATTACGGCGTAAATCCAAATAACGGAATTTCATACGGATATCATCACCTCCGTCACTATTATCTTCTATCGTGAAAGGAGGAGTTACCGCTGAATTAAGTACATTCAATTCCGATACGATGATTTCAATTTCACCTGTGGGAATATTCATATTCTTATTTGAACGTTCGTTCACTTCACCGGTTATTTGAATAACAAATTCACGCCCCAAGTGATTGGCACGTTCACAAAGTTCGGCATTCACCGCTTCGTTGAATACCAATTGGGTAATACCGTAACGGTCACGAAGATCGACAAACGTCATCCCTCCCATTTTACGTGCACGCTGTACCCAACCTGCCAACGTTACACTTTTGCCTGCATCGGAAAGTCTGAGCTCTCCGCAAGTATGACTTCTGAACATATATTCTTAAATTTAATCAATTGTTTGGCAAAGGTACGATATGTTTTCCATTGTACAAAACCGCCTACAAGAAAAAAAAAGTCCCGTAGCTGTATACCAACGGAACTTTTTTTAATCTGGATGTACAGATCTCAATTCTTGAACATTTCAATGACATCCCTTAATTCTCCTGGAAATACTTCACCAGTTTTCTCCCACAACATCTTGCCTTTACGTTGGAGGACAAAGCTGGGAGCTATTTCTATTTCATAGGCATCGGCTACTTTCCGATTACTTTCTATATTGACTCTTACAATATTGACCGGTTTTTCAAATTCATGTAACAGCGGTTCAATCCATTCACAATGGGGAGACCAATCCGCATAAAACACAACCAGCAATAATGAGTCCGACTGGTTTACCTCTTCTATTTTTCCAGTTATATCCATTACTGTTTTCAATTTTAAATTATCCTCTACTTCCTAAACTGTTCACGTCAGGATTCAACTCTTTTACCGCTGCTTTCACCTGCTTCTTGGTAGGCTTACCAGTATTGGACACTTGTTCAACAGGAAACCGCTGACCACTATTCGTCAGCTCATCCTTTTGTTCCATCTTTTTCTTTTCTTCTTTACCCATATCTTCTCATTTTTAAGGTTTATGCTAATAATGCAACAAAATAGATAAAAAGATGGTTCACATAAAAAGTGAAAAAGGATGCCTGAAAATTATTCAGACACCCCTTTACTACTACATTTAAAACTACGTGAAATTGAGATTATTATACTTTACGGTCGCAATAACGTTTGCATTGTACACAAATATCATACCCCAGCATAGCTCCAAGAATAAAAATCCTGCTCGGGTGACAATTTGTTCAGTGGCTGATTCACTAGGAAACGAATGCATTAATGCATTCTTTCTACCGAAAAACAGGTTTATTTTATCATTTCCCACGGGCTGGATTATGTAATTAATCTTTTGATTGATCAGCCGTTTTACAGCAAAATCTTCATACTTCCTATTGGTAGTATAGAGTACCATCTGACGTACTCCTTTTTTTAATTCATAAATATGATTCAGAAATACTTCAATTCTACCGGGTTTATGTCTGAAGCTATCATAAGGCAATTGTCAAAATTACAGGTTCTTCTTTATTTCTTCAACCCAACTGTTAATACGTTCTTCAGTCTTGCCACTTTCGTTCACGTCATCAAGAGCCAAACCTACAAATTTCCCATCGATTATCGCTATAGAAGATGAATACGAATACCCATCGGCAGAAACTGCCCCCACAAAAGTGCAACCTGAATTCTTTAACTGGTCATATATAACTCCCATACCGTCACAAAATGTATCACAATAGGATTCTGAATCTCCACAGCCAAAGAGAGCAACTATTTTACCATTCAAATCTGCAGTCCTTATCATTTTTAATGGCGTCATACCAATCATCTTGCAATTCACCGTCTCCCCAAGTAGAAGTCCCTAACAATAAAATATCATAACTTTCCACTTTTTCTGTGGTAATTTTACTTGCATCAATTACATCAACTGATGCCACACCTAATTTTTCAGCTATTGTCTGTGCGATGCTCTCACAAGTTCCAGTAGAGGAACCATAAAATTTATACCCATTTTTTTTCATACAGCAAATCATTTAATTTGTTTGCTGCAAAGTAAAAGGTTTGAAAGAAGATTCTGAAATACCTAGAAATAAGTGATTTTAATAAAGTTACAAAGAAACAAAATCATCAGTTTTTGTAAAACAAATA
>ENA-OQAX01000168-OQAX01000168.1-human-gut-metagenome-genome-assembly--contig:-NODE-168-length-15168-cov-1.524500_pt1 | contig 15168 bp, 21 predicted proteins | sample MGYA00242741_ERZ504539 | MGnify/ENA primary metagenome ERZ504539 (study PRJEB26092, sample SAMD00036277) | human gut metagenome | host: Homo sapiens | study: EMG produced TPA metagenomics assembly of... | reverse complement strand
AAGACGGAGCTTGTACCGGTATTGTAAAAGATGCAACCGGTGAAACCGTCATTGGAGCTTCAGTAGTAGTAAAAGGTACTACTAACGGAACAATCACCGGAATTGATGGTGACTTCTCTTTATCTAATGTGAAGAAGGGTGACGTTATTGTTATTTCATTTGTAGGTTATATCAGTCAAGAAATCGTTTGGGGATGGAAAACCTGTCAATGTCACTTTGAAAGATGATACTCAAACACTGGATGAAGTAGTGGTTGTGGGTTATGGTACACAGAAGAAAGTGAATGTAACCGGTGCCGTGGGAATGGTGGATTCCAAGGTTATTGCTGCCCGTCCGGTGCAAAACGTGTCGCAAGCATTGCAGGGTGTTATTCCTGGTTTGAACTTGACAGTAGGTAACTCGGGTGGTTCGCTGGACGGCGAATGAACATCAATATCCGTGGTACAGGTACTATCGGTGATGGCTCCGGATCTTCTCCGTTGGTGTTGATTGATGGTATTGAGGGAAATTTGAATACTGTAAACCCTAATGACATTGAATCTGTATCAGTATTGAAAGATGCTGCATCGGCTTCTATTTACGGTGCCAGAGCTTCGTTCGGTGTTATCTTGGTAACAACGAAAAAGCGGTAAAAGTGGTAAAACCAATGTCAATTACTCTGGAAACGTGCGTTTTCAATGATGCTATTGGAATCCCTGAACTGATGGATTCTTATACTTTTGCACAATATTTTCAACCGTGCTTCATCCAACCGTGGTGGTGGAGATATTTTCAGTCCGGCAGTGATGGAACGTATCAAAGCTTATCAAGAAGGTACATTGACAGCTACTACCGTAGACAATGGTTCAGGTATTTGGCAGAAATGGGCCAACGCCAACGGTAATACCGACTGGTTCGGTGAGTTTTATGACAATTGGGTTCCTTCGCAGGAGCATAACTTGAGCATTAGCGGGGGTACGGAAAAACTTCAGTATGTATTGAGCGGCAGCTTCTTGGACCAGAAAGGTTTATTGCGCCACGGTACTGATAAATTTCAACGCTATACGCTGAAACAGCAAAATCACAGCAAATATCACTGATTGGTTGAAAGTGACCTTAAACAGCAAATGGACTCGTGAAGATTTTCAACGACCGACTTACTTGACTAGCAGCTTCTTCCATAACTTGGCACGTAAATGGCCGGTACATCCCGCTTATGACCCCAATGGATTCCCTATGGACGAAGGTGAAATAGAACAAATGGAAAACGGTGGTGAACAGAATAGTCAGAAAGACTATTATACCAACCAGTTGCATGTAGTTATCGAGCCTATTAAGAATTGGCGCATCAACTTGGAAGGAAGTGTGCGTACCACTACTCAGTATCAGCATTGGGAAGTATTGCCTGTACATGCTTATGATGTTAATGGAGACCCGTATTACACAGTATGGGATATGGGATACGGTTCTTATTCAGCCGGTTCTTCACGTGTAGATGAGTATTCGTGGAAAGAAAATTATTATACCACTAATATTTATTCTGACTACTTTAAGCAATTTGACAATGGACATTACTTTAAGGTAATGGCAGGTTTCAATGCCGAGCTTTACAAGAACCGCAGTATTGAAGCTATAAAGAATAATTTGATTAGTCCCGATGTACCTACCATTGATACGGCAACGGATGATCCGCAAGCTTACGGTGGTTATAATCATACTTCTGTAGCCGGTTTCTTTGCTCGTATCAACTGGAGTTACAAAGACCGTTATATGTTTGAAGCCAACGGACGCTATGATGGTTCATCACGTTTTGTAGGTGACGAACGTTGGGGATTCTTCCCATCATTCTCAGCTGGTTGGAACATTGCCAATGAAGAGTTCTTCCAAAAGTTTGGAGAAAAGACAAAGATCAACACATTGAAGTTGAGAGCATCATGGGGACAGTTTGGGAAATACGAATACTAATGATGCTTGGTATCCTTTCTATCAGAACTATGCCTACGGGTAGCAACTACGGATGGTTGGTTAACGGAGTACGCCCTAATTACTCTTACAATCCGGGTATGGTCAGCCTGTTGAAAACATGGGAAACTATTGAAACATGGGATATTGGTTTGGACTGGGGAGCATTCAATAACCGCTTGACAGGTTCGTTTGATTATTTCGTTCGTCATACAAAAGACATGATCGGCTCGGCCCCGGAATTATCATCTGCACTAGGTACTACCGTTCCTAAAATCAATAACTGTGATATGAAATCTTACGGTTTTGAACTTGAAATCGGATGGAGAGATCAAATAGGTGGTGTGAAATACGGTATCAAAGCTCTTTTGTCAGATGACCAGCAGAAGATTACCCGTTACCCTAATGAAAGTATGAATGTCAGCCAATACTACAAAGGCAGAATGTTGGGAGATATTTGGGGATTGACCACTATTGGCATTGCTCAAAGTCAGGAAGAAATGGATGCACATTTGGCAAAGGTAGACCAATCTACACTGGGAAGTAACTGGGGTGCAGGTGATATTATGTATGCTGACCTTGATGGAAACGGAAAAATAGATAACGGAAGCAATAAACTGGGAGATACAGGTGACTATCGCATTATCGGTAATAATACTCCGCGCTATAAATTCGGTTTGACACTGGATGCGGCATGGAAAGGTTGGGATTTCCGCGTATTCTTCCAAGGTGTAGCCAAAACGCGATTTGTGGTTGGACGGATGTTATTTCTGGGGAGCCAATGCACAAGGAAACGAATGGCAGTCTACCGGTTTTGTTGAACACTGGGATTTCTGGCGTCCTGAAGGAGACCCCTTGGGAGCTAATTTGGATGCTTACTATCCGAAAGTAAATTTTGATGGTGGACGTAACGCACAAGTGCAGACCCGTTATATACAAAATGGTGCTTATATACGTATGAAAAACATCCAGTTGGGATATTCTCTGCCGGAAGCATGGATTAAGAATGCCGGTATGTCATCGGTACGTTTTTATGTATCTGCCGACAATTTGCTGACCTTTACCAGTCTGTCGGATATCTTCGATCCTGAAGCTACAGGAAGTTTGGCCGGACAGGTCCCGGAAAACTCTATCCGTTGCAAAAAGTTATTTCATTGGGTGTAAATGTCAACTTCTAAAAAGATTAAGAACTATGAAACTTAAAAATATATTATTTCAGGCTTGTGCCTTGGCAGGAGGAACAATAATTCTTTCTTCTTGCAATGATTTCTTGGACAGGGAGCCTCTGTCATCGGTAACACCGGAAGTTTTATTTTAGTACAACTGACCATTTTTGAAGCTTATTCTATTGCCAAATATAACAACTGGTTTTCAAGCCATGCCGGATATGGTATGGGAATAGGTAATGGTGACGGAGGAACGGATAATGCTGTATCCGGGGGGCTATAATTCAACACTGTATGAAAAAAGGAGCATGGAAAGTTCCTCAATCAGGTGGGGGATGGTCTTTCAATGATATCCGTTATTGTAATTATTTCTTTGAAAACGCAGTTCCTAAATACGAAGCCGGCCAGGTTTCGGGTAGTGCTGCCGACATAGAACATTACATTGGCGAAATGCATTTCATGCGTGCATGGATATACTTTAGTTATTTGCGTAAGTTCGGTGATTATCCTATCATTACCGAGGTACTTCCTGATGATAAGGCAGTGCTGATGGAAAAATCGGTACGTCAACCCCGTAACTTGGTAGCCCGCTTTATTTTGGAAGACTTGGATAAAGCTATCAGTATGTTGAAAGGTTGGGGATTTGCTTCCAACAACCGTATTAATAAGGAGACTGCTTTGCTGGTAAAGTCACGTGTCGCTCTTTACGAAGCAACGTTTGAAAAATACCATAAAGGTACAGGCCGTGTACCGGGTGATGCAAATTGGCCGGGAAAGAAAGTGCATCCTAATTTCACTTTGGATGTAGACAAAGAAGTAGATTTCTTCCTGACTCAGGCTTTGGAAGCAGCCGAACAAGTTGCCGACAAAGTCACCTTGACTCAAAACACAGGAGTAGCTGATCCGGAAACTATCAGCACTACTTCAGGATGGAATCCTTATTTTGAGATGTTCGCTTCACTTGACCTGAGCAAAAACTCGGAAGTATTGCTTTGGAGATCGTATGCTAAAACCGGAAGTTACTCCATTACTCACGGAGCACCTGCATGGGTGCAGTCAGGAAGCAACAACGGTTTGCTGAAAACTTATGTGGAAAGCTTCCTTATGAAAGATGGTATGCCTTGGTATGCAGCTACAACTTCAGCTCCATACATGGGTGATAAGACATTGGATGATGTAAAAACCAACCGTGACGACCCGCTTGCAATTGTTTTGTGTTCAGTGAAAGCAATTTTCTTGCCTGTTTCATTCACAGCAAACAGCAGGTACAGTTCAATATTTCATGCCGCACCCGGTATCAAACCGTCAGGAAATGCAAGACCGCACCGGCTATCGTCTTCGTAAATATGCCAGCTTCGACCTTACACAGAATGTATGGGGTAAAGCTGAATCAACTACAGGTTGTATCATCTTCCGTGGTGTAGAGGCTTATCTGAACTATATGGAAGCTTATTATTTGAAAAACGGAAGAATAGATGGTAAAGCTGCCAACTATTGGAGAGCTGTCCGTGAACGTGCAGGTGTGGATCCTGATTTCAACAAGACCATTGCTGCAACAGATATGAACAAGGAAACAGACTGGGCTAAAAAATCGGGTGATGAAACAGTAGATGCTACTCTGTTGAACATCCGACGTGAACGTCGTTTGTGAATTTATCGGTGAAGATATGCGTTATAATGACCTGATACGTTGGCGTGCTATGGATGACATGTTGTCGAAGAAGTTCATTCCGGAAGGATGTAATTTCTGGGACGAGCTCTATAAAGTAGCTAACAAAGACGAAAACGGTGCTGAAATAGAATACAGATATACCGGTTCTGAAGGTTCTAATATTTCTGATCCTTCTTTCAAATACTTGCGTCCTTACTCTGTCATGAAAGACAACAACCCTGTATATGACGGATATACTTGGGCCAAGGCAAATTATTTATCACCGTTGCCTATCCGTGAAATAGAACTGTTGTCGCCGGATGAAAAATGTAGAAACTTCTGTTCTCTATCAAAAATCCGTATTGGCCGACAACGATCAACGGTACTGCTATAGAAATAAAACGAAAAGATAGTAATATGACCGATTAGGTGGAGTAATTCCACTGTTGATTCTTAAAAGAAAAAGAGAGTAATCCGTGATGGACTACTCTCTTTTTTTGTCTTCTTGGAGAGGCTTGGAATGCCATTATTTCATCTTATACACCAATGTTCCTCCCTTCAATATATCTTCGTGTGAGATATAGTTCTTGGTATAAGGCTCACCGTTCAGCGTAATGCTGTCAATGTATTTATGTTCTTTGGAGATGCCGTCTGCAATGACGGTGAATGTCTTTCCGTCTGCCAGGTGAAGCACAATCTTCGGCATTGCGGAGCGCCGAACACATAGTTTCCGCTTACCGGGTCCACCGGATAGAATCCCATGGCAGAGAACATATACCACGCAGACATTTGTCCGCAATCGTCATTACCGCAAAGGCCGTCGGGCTCGGGGCGATACTGGGTATCAAATATTTCACGAACCAACTCCTGCGTACGTTCGGGACGTCCTGCCAACGCATACAGATAAGTAATGTGGTGGCTTGGCTCGTTGCCATGGGCATATTGTCCGATGAGGCCGGTGACATCTGCCTGAGTCGTTTCCAGTTTGAGTGTGAACAGCGAATCAAGCTTGTTCAAGAAAGGTTCCTCGCCGCCAAAAGAGACTGATGAGTCCCGGAACATCATGCTGCACATGCCAAGTATATTGCCAGGCATTTCCTTCGGTATAGTCACCACCGGTACTTTCGGCGTGTGCCACCTGACTGGGGTTGAACGGAGTCTTCCAAGTTCCGTCCGAATTACGCGGACGCATAAACTGGGTTTCCGTATCAAACAGATTCTTGTAGAAATCCGCACGTTTGGAGAAGTAAGCCGCATCTTCTGCCTTGCCCATACGTTTAGCCATGTCTGCGGCTGCATAATCGTCGTATACCGATTCGAGGGAAGAAGAAACAGATTCGGTCTTAATCAAATCAGTGGGGAAGTAACCGTATTTCATGTACGTTTCCCAATCGGATTTCTGTTTGTGCGATACGGTCTGGGTTTGCTTGATGGCGTTGAAAGCGCGTTCGGCATCAATCCGCGGAACCCTTTGCGGTAGGCTTCGGCTATGACGGATACACCGTGGTTGCCTACATGGTATAGGTTTCCTTGCCCCACAATCCCCAGATGGGCAGGAAGCCTTGCACTTCGCTCTGCTCTACCAGTGAGTTGACAAAGCCGTCTACCTTTTCGGGAACCATCAGCGTGTAGAACGGATGTGCGGCACGGTAGGTGTCCCACAAGGAGAAAGTGGAATAGAATGTTCCCGTTCCTGCCTTAACCACGGAATCGGCGGCGTTGCGATACAGGCCGTCTACGTCCGAAATCTGATTGGGCTGAATCAATGCATGATAGAAACAGGTGTAGAAGTTGGTTTTCTCGTCTTCTGTTCCGGTCACGTCGATGCGGCTCAGGTAGCTGTTCCAATCGTCATGTGCCGTTTTTTTCACTCCTTCAAAGTCCCATGCGGGCACTTCGGCTTCCATATTCTTCCTGGCGCCTTCTATGCCGGTAGTGGAGAGAGCGATTTTCATCAGCAGTTCTTCGCCGGGCTGCATGTCAAAAGAGGCAATGATGCGTTTGCCTTTTTCGGTCTCACCCATAGGCAGGTAGAGGGAGTCGGTGACGGGTCGGTTGAACTTCATCACGAAGAAATAATCCTGATTGACCCAAACACTGTTGCGCACATGCCCGGTCAGGTTTGAGCGTCTTCCCAGTTCACCTCGCATTCTTTCACCTGAGAGTGATATTGGTTTTCGTTCCATGTCGGTCCGTGTTGCAAGTCGATGAGGACGGAAGCAGAGTCGGTATTGTGATAGGTGTAGCGATGCAAGGCTGCGTGAGGAGTGGCGGTGAGTTCCGCTTTCACGTTCGGCTCGGTCAGCTCTACCGTGTAATATCCCGGTGTGGCGGCTTCCTGCTTCTTGGAGAAACGGCTGCGGTAGGCATCCCAGGCACGGGTGCGTGTTCCGGTGACAGGCATGACGAGCACGTCGCCCAAGTCCATACATCCGGTTCCGTTGAGATGTGTCTGAGTGAATCCCCAGATGATGGAGTCACTGTTGACATACTCGGAGCAATATCTCCAGCCCACCGCGCCGGTGACAGGGCTGGTTTGAATCATGCCGAAAGGTCGGCAGGCACCGGGAAAGGTATGCCCGTTGTCGGCAGCTCCGATAAAGGTGTTCACGTACTTTGTGTAGTCTGTTTCCGCCGGTTCGTTTTCAGTGGGATTGCAACTGAACAATGTCCCGGTCAGGGCTAATGTACATAGAAAATAGAAACTTTTCTTCATTGGTATTTTAATTTAATAATGAACGGATTAATAAAGCAGTGTGCCCGATATGCACCAGTAACTGTTGCTTCCTCCTTCGGGAGCTCCTTGCGGTATCCGGACGGAGAGGGTGTGTTCTCCTGCTTCCAAATCGCCCAGATAGATATATTCGGGCGTAGTCACTGTGCCGGGACACCAATTGGAACGGCTCAAGTCCGAAGAGCTCAGGCCGTTTGAGAAGTTGCCCGAGCAGGGATTGGAGTTACGGTACGTTCCGCAGTCATCGCGCCAGGGGATGAACGAGATTACTTTCTTGCCATCCAGATAAACGGTGTTGGGCTTTTGATTGAATTCATCTCCGTTCCCCCAACCCGCCGTGTCCGGTGGTGAGATAGAATAGGCGTGCGTTTTTTTGCCGGTTCTTTCAGGGTGAATCTCACGCGCAGGGAGTCATTCAGGAAGAAGACGGGGTAGGCTTGTCCGGCCTGTTCCAGATAATTCACGGTGTTGAACAAGGGCATGGCTTTGTTTACGCGGCGTTCGTCGTCGGGGTAATACTTCAGTTTCAGGGAGAGGCGATGTCCTTTGGCATCCCAGTTGCCTATGTAGGCTCCTATCCAGACTTCGCCTTGCAGTTGCGAGTGAGGGGGAGTGACCTCCGATTTGTAAATGACCGAGTCTACCCAGTGTTGTCCTTTCACTTTTGTTGTGGTTGAACTTACGTACGCCGAATCCGGTAAAGAAACGCATCAGTTCCACGGGAGCCTCATAGTCATCTGTGGAGATGAGTGCCGGATAGTTGCCGTCTTTGGCCTGGAAGGACGGTACGCTTTTCAGGTTCCGTATGGCATCCAGGAAAGACTGTTTCTTGCCGGTCGGGATAACGAAGACGGAACCGGTGCGGTCGTATGCGTCGCCGTCCGAGTATTGGGCAACTTCCACAAAGATGCTGCGGTTCTTGCTGATTCCGGCAGTTCACTTTTTTCAGGATAAGGGTTCCGCCTCCTGCGCTGTAAGTTATTCCGTCTTCCAGCGTATCGGGCAGCTTGGCGTTGTTGAAACAAATGGTCTGTTGGTCGAATACAGGAATGGTGATGACACCGCTTTGGTTGATGGTATATTGGTAATCGGCGGCATCCATCTTTTCGCCCCATGAGTCCGGCAACAGTGCCTGCGCTTTCTTGAGAGGGGTAATGGCAGAGGCTTCCTGTATCATATCTCCGTTGCGCACCACCTTCAGCACCAGTCCGTCGGGCACGCCGACATTGGCTTGCGGTGTTCCTCTGAAAGGAATGTCATGGGTGTACCACACTTCGATGGTGTTCGAGTTGATGGAAGTGCGTGCTATCTTGCAGTTCAGTCCCAGATGCTTGCCTTCGCCGGCAGGAGTGAACCCTTTACCGAATTCGAAAGGGGTTGCGGCGGAATAATCTTTCCGTCAGGCAGCTCCGCCCATTTATAAGCTTCGCGACCGGCATAGTCGATATAATTCTTGATGACGGGCTGTTTGTCTTCGCGAATGCCCTCGGTCGCAGTCTCTTTCTCCCCTTTGGGAGAGACGCTTTCCAGTGCCACTTGGTCGCCCGATACGGTCATCTTTATCTGTCCGGGGCGGATTTTACCTTTATAGCTGGATTGATAAATGACTTCAATTCCTTTTGGCATTCTTTACTTTCTTTTGAAGGTTCTGTGCGGCGGCTGCCGAAACGGTCAGCAGGCAGAGCATCAGTAACCATGCGTTTTTATTCCGGTTCTTCTCATGTTCAATGGTAATAGTTAGTAATTAGAATGATTGTACGATAGGCAAAGTTAATCATAAATCCGTAAAAGATTGCATCTTAGCCTCTGTCTTGAGCAATAATTTATAGATTTGACCATTTATTAGTATCCTTAAGCCGTTTCCTGCGTATGGCTAAGGTTTTCTGGGCGGCAGATTATTACGTCCTATTGCAATGGAACGTACGTCCTGCCGTAATGGAACGTACGTCCTGCTGCTGTGGGACGTATGTCCTGCTGCGTGGGACGTAATAATCCACCGTATAAAAAGTCTTAGCCTAAGGAAAGAAAATGCTTAGTCCGACCGGTGGAGTGACTTCCTGTCAAAGGAAACAGCTTTAGTCATAAGTTATATCTGTTGGTTGGATATTATCATTATATATTTTCATTTTGCAAATGATGAGAGTAAAAATAAAGGCATACAAATGCCTTACCAGTTAATTTTTTAGCTTATTTCACCTTACAGATTGATTTAAATACCTATATTTGTGTTTCTAAACTAACAAGAGAAATGGCATATCAGTTTACAAGAATAGCGGTAAAGATTGGAAGTAATGTACTGGCGCGCACGGACGGCACGCCGGACGTGACACGGATGTCGGCGCTCGTAGACCAGATAGCGGAACTGCACAAGGCAGGAGTGGAGGTTATTTTAATCTCGTCGGGGGCAGTCGCTTCGGGACGGAGTGAAATCAAACCGTCCAAGAAGTTGGACAGTGTTGACCAGCGGCAGCTTTTTTCTGCTGTGGGACAGGCGAAACTGATAAACCGTTATTATGAACTCTTTCGTGAGTATGACATTACCGTGGGGCAGGTGCTCACCACAAAGGAGAGTTTTGCCACACGTCGTCATTATCTCAACCAGCGCAACTGCATGATGGTGATGCTGGAAAACGGAGTCATTCCGATTGTAAACGAAAATGATACTATTTCGGTGACGGAACTGATGTTTACCGACAATGATGAGCTTTCGGGCATGATTGCTTCCATGATGGACATGCAGGCGTTGATTATCCTGAGCAATATCGACGGTGTTTATGACGGCTCGCCTTCTGCTCCCGGTGCCCGGGTCATCAGAGAGGTGGAGCAGGGGAAAGACCTGTCCGACTATATCCGGGCGGAGAAATCGGGTTTCGGCAGGGGAGGCATGCTGACCAAGACTACCATTGCCCGCAAAGTGGCGGATGAGGGTATTACCGTCATCATAGCAACGGGAAGAAGGACAATATATTGGTGGATTTGCTGCAGCACCCCGAAGAAACGGTGTGTACGCGTTTTGTTCCGGCAACGGATGGCGTGTCGAGTGTAAAGAAATGGATAGCCACAGTGAAGGTTTTGTAAAAGGCGAATTGCATTTGAACGAACCGGCGGTGAAAGTGTTGAAAGGAAACAAGGCAGTGAGCTTGCTGCCGGTAGGCATCGTTGCTATAGAAGGTGAATTTGAGAAAGATGATATCGTGAAATCATAGACCATCGGGGAAAGCAAATAGGAGTGGGACGTGTGGGCTTCGACTCGGAGGAGGCGCGCCTGCTGATGGGTCAACACGGTCAAAAGCCGGTGGTGCATTATGATTATCTGTATTTGGACTAATCAATTTGACTGCAATGGGAAAACTGACAGATACTTTTCAGCAGGTGCGGGAAGCCGGCAAGAGTCTGGCTTTTTGTGGGGAGGAAAAGATAAATGAAGTATTGCGTGCCGTGGCGGATGCCACGGAATCGCAAGCCGGACAGATATTGTCGGAGAATGCCAAGGACTTGGCAAGGATGGATGAGTCTGACCCGAAGTATGACAGGCTGAAGCTGACGACGGAACGTATCCACGGCATTGCTGAAGGCATTCGCAGTGTGACGCGGCTTCCGTCTCCTGTAGGAAGGGTATTGAGCGAAACGCTCCGTCCCAACGGCATGAAGTTGACGAAGGTCAGTGTGCCTTTCGGTGTTATCGGTATTGTATATGAAGCACGACCCAACGTCACGCTGGATGTCTTCTCGCTCTGTTTCAAGTCGGGAAATGCTTGCCTGCTGAAAGGGGGGAGTGATGCCGACTGTTCCAACCGGGCTATCGTGTCGGTCATTCATTCGGTATTGATACAGCAGGGGCTGAATCCCAATCTGGTTGTCCTGCTTCCGCCCGACCGTGAGTCTGCTGCCGAGTTGCTGAATGCAAGGGGGTATGTGGACTTGCTGATTCCCCGCGGGGGAAAAGGACTGATTGATTTTGTCCGTCGGAATGCCACTGTCCCGGTGATAGAAACGGGAGCCGGTGTGTGTCATGCTTACTTTGACAGAAGCGGTGATGTGACAAAGGGGGCTGCTATTATCAGGAATGCGAAAACCCGTCGTGTCAGTGTGTGCAATGCGTTGGACTGTGTGCTTGTGCACAGGGAGCGAGTGGCCGATCTTCCGGTGTTGTGCGGCGGCTTGTCATGCTCTCATGTGACTATATATGCCGACCCCGAAGCTTTCTCGGCTTTGCAGGAAAGTTATCCGGCGGAGCTTCTCCGGCATTCCACGACGAGAGCTACGGTACCGAATTCCTGGACTATAAAATGGCAGTCAAGGTGCTTTCCGGTCCTGAAGAAGCGGTGGCTCATATTGCCCGGTACGGTTCCGGTCATAGTGAATGCATCGTGACCGAGGACAGTCGCTCTGCCGACTATTTCATGAAAGCAGTGGATGCGGCGTGTGTTTATGTCAATGTCCCTACTTCCTTTACAGACGGCGGTGAGTTCGGACTGGGTGCGGAGATAGGCATCAGTACCCAGAAACTTCATGCTCGCGGACCGATGGGGCTGGAGGAACTGAATACTTATAAATGGATAGTCCGTGGAGAAGGACAGACAAGAGATTAACCGGTGAGATAGAATTTATACATATTATATATAGAACGAATTATGAGATACTTTACAAATGTACACGATTTGGGTGATTTGAAAACAGCTTTGGCTGAGGCGTTTGAAATCAAGAAAGACCGCTATAAGTATGAGAATCTGGGAAAGCATAAGACTTGCTTGTTGATTTTCTTCAACAACAGCCTGCGTACCCGCCTGAGCACTCAGAAGGCAGCGCGCAATTTGGGTATGGACGTGATTGTGCTCGATGTGAACCAAGGCGCATGGAAGTTGGAAACAGAGCGCGGTGTCATTATGATGGCGACAAGAGCGAACACTTGCTGGAAGCCATTCCGGTGATGGCCTCTTATTGCGATATCATCGGTGTGCGCTCTTTTGCTCATTTTGAAAACCGTGAAGATGATTATACAGAAAAGATTCTGAATCAGTTCATCAAGTATTCGGGTAAGCCGGTATTCTCTATGGAAGCGGCTACGGGCCATCCGTTGCAGGCTTTTGCCGACTTGATTACTATTGAGGAATATAAGAAGAAAGACGCCCCAAAGTGGTGTTGACCTGGGCGCCGCATCCGCGTGCACTTCCACAGGCTGTTCCCAATTCGTTTGCCGACTGGATGAATGAGGCAGATGTGGATTTTGTCATTACCCATCCCGAGGTTATGAACTCGACCCGAAGTTTGTCCGTGGTGCGAAGGTGGAATATAACCAGATGAAGGCTTTTGAAGGAGCGGATTTCATTTATGCCAAGAACTGGGCTTGTCCGGGTGTGACCCGACCGGAGGACTATGGCAAGGTGTTGAGCAAGGATATGAGTTGGACGGTAGATGCGGCTCACATGGCAGTGACCGACAATGCTTTCTTCATGCACTGTCTGCCTGTCCGTAGAAATATGATTGTGACGGATGATGTGATTGAGGCGCCTACTTCCTTGGTGATTCCCGAAGCTGCCAATCGTGAGATTTCTGCAACTGTGGTGCTGAAACGCTTGTTGCAAGGTTTGGAGGCATAACCGTCGAGCCAAGTGAAACAGTCGGGGGTATGTCAAAACTAAAGTGACCTGTCACTTTGTCAACTGTAGGGGCAGGGTTTACCTGCCCAAATACACAAAGCGAATTGTCTTCGGGCGAGCAGATCTCGCCCCTACGAGCAAAAGCACAGCATTGTCCGGGTTTTGACACAACCCCATGCTTCCCTCATTATTGAAGTCGGTTATCACTTCTCAATCTCCATGCCTTCGTCTATCCAGTTCAGGATACCTTTATCCAAGTTGTAGACTTTGAATCCCTTCTTAACCAAGAGCTTTGCTGCATTGCGGCTTCTTCTTCCGCTTTTGCAATATACGGCTACCGGTTGGTCTTTCTGCAACAGTTCATCAACGGCTGCGGCAAAAGTTCTCGTCCATAACATTGATGTTCAGGCTGCCCGGAATATGTCCTTCCAATATTCGGCAACAGTGCGTACATCTACCAATGATTTTATTGTCTTTTATCAATTGTTCGAAATGGGCTGTTGATAAGCTTTTGAACTTCTCTTGTTCTTTTCCTGTACAGGCCCATAATCCGAGTGCAAAGGCACAGATAAAGAAAACAAAATAAATAGTTTTAATCATATTGCTTTTTGTTGTTAATAAGTAAATGAACGGCTGGTCATACCTTCTTTGTATGTATTCAGCGTGAAGATAATTTTGTCTCCCTTTTGCAACACATCGGCATAGGTCCGGAGGGGAACTGAAAGGTAAACTTTACGGTTAAAACCTTCCACATCGTCATGGCGGTCGTGGTAGAGAGTAAGGTTCAGTGTCTTTGTGCCATCTTCATTATGGGTAATTCCGTTGTCGATGAAATGAAATTCGTGTGTCCGGTCTTTTACCATTGCCAGTGCTATCAGGTTCAGATAATCACCACTTCGCCAGATGCTTTGTATGGCAACCGGGTCTGTATGTATTTCCTTGAATGTATCTTTCGCTTTTGGAATAGGAGAGATGGCTATCTGTGTGTTATACAGGATGGCTTCCAATGATGACGGCTGGGAAGTATTGACAGGGGCATACATGGTAACAGTACGGTAAACGCTGTCGGGGGTCAAACCGTCCAGGCCGGCGCGGGGCTGTATGCTCCATATCACCCCCTCGTCGCTTTTCAGATAAGTTGCCGTCCTGTGTTGTCCGTTACCAGTCTATCATTCTGTCAAGACATTGGGATAGACATAATCGTCATCACTGCAAGCGATGAATAGTAAAGGAGCAAAAAGACATAAAAGAATACATTTCTTCATGGTAAATTATCTGTTTATCGTTAACTGTACTGTTACCTTTGTTTGATTATCGTTCGGATTTCAGCCTTTTGCCGCTTCCAGATAGTTGATTAACGGATTGGCATACATCGTCAATATTTTGTTTCGCAGGAAAGGAATATCCTTGTTGGGCAAATCAATCTTGGCAATCTGTCCTTCCAGATACTTTTCAAACTTAACTTTTTCTTCTTCGGTATATTCTTCGGCAAAACGGGTATCTCCCATTAAGAGGTCGCACGCCACATAATTACCGGCATACAGATGATAGTTTTGATGAATATGCTTGTCTATCAGTTCAGAGATGGCGGTGAATACTTCTGTTTTGGATAAGTTGCGCTCTTTTATCTCATCCAGCTCTTTGTTCAGGCAGGCTGAAGTTTGGAAATGGATGCGGCCCTTATAACCGTAAAGTCCGGTCTGCATATTGATAAGGTCGTCTTCGGGAGATTTCCGGAAGTTGGCGTCGTCCCGTTTCTGTTGCAGCTCTTTTGCCTTCAGAAAGTCACAGGGGTCGTATTCGTAAGAGATGGAAAGCGGAACGAGATTGAGTTCTTTCAGTCGTGCGATGCGTCTCCTTCTCCTGCCATTGCCATCATTTTAAGCACGCTGTCCTGGGTGCGGTCGTAGAGTCTTTTGCGCGTCCCTGGCGTTGGGCAATCCACAGGTTTTCATGCTTATGGGTGATGGCAAAGTGCATATAGCGCGACATCAGCGCAGATGCTTCCAGTTTTTTGACGCATGCTGAGACCGCGTTGCACGATGAATGATTTATTGATACGTACCAGTTTTTTTT
>ENA-OQAX01000167-OQAX01000167.1-human-gut-metagenome-genome-assembly--contig:-NODE-167-length-15179-cov-1.866596_pt1 | contig 15179 bp, 13 predicted proteins | sample MGYA00242741_ERZ504539 | MGnify/ENA primary metagenome ERZ504539 (study PRJEB26092, sample SAMD00036277) | human gut metagenome | host: Homo sapiens | study: EMG produced TPA metagenomics assembly of... | reverse complement strand
AGTTTCTCCATGCGGGTCTTATCTCCCAAAATACTGCCTTTAGAACGCTCACTACTGGGATCAATAGCTAAAACAGCTAATTTTCCTCCCTTCTCAAGCACATGCAATCCAAATACATCAATAGATGTACTCTTGCCGGCACCGGGCACACCACTGATACCGATTCGCATAGAATTTCCGGAATAAGGCAGACACTTCTCTATCACTTCCTGGGCAATAGCCTGATGTTCCGGTTTTACACTCTCCACTAAAGTAACCGCCTGACTCAATACGGTCACATCACCTTTTACGATGCCTTCTGCATATTCACCTACGGAAAACTCACGACGACGAGGTTTTTTACGTAGTTTCAAATAAGGATTCACAATAGATGGTTGCTCAATACCTTTGTTCACTGTCAATCCCTTATATTCTTCACTATTTTCAGGATGTTCCATAGCTATTTTTTTGAGGTTACTTTTACTTTTATAATTATCTTCGGATTGTTAGGATCATTGGTTATCATCAAGACACGCGGAGTACCCTTTACTTTCTTCAAATTTTGACCGAAAGCAGTAATCTTCAACTTGGTAGACGCACCCGGTTTCAAGACACGTTTCTTCAACTGGACCCCCAAAGCAGAATTAAACACCTGCAAATCAAGAATTTCCAGATTAGATTTTCCTACATTCTTAACAATAATCGTATGTGCTTTCTTTTCATCGCTTTTCAGTTCTCCCATCTGCAACTCTTTGGCAGAAAGATGAATGGCAGGCGGATTCAAGCGTTCCTGCTGGCTGATATGCGAGAAATCCGGCAATAATATGGCAGAAACCGGAATTTCATTTTCCTCTCCTACCTTATCTCCCGGAAAACGGGATAGATAAACAGAAGCTGTTGTCAAGCCCAATTTAGGCAGCTTATCCGTATCAAGAGTGATCTTGATTTTACCCGTACGTCCCCTTCCTAATTTTTCCGGAGTTGCAACAGCACTGAGGTAAGGAGGCAAATGCATCAGCACAGGGGTATATAGTTTATCTGACGTATTGGCAACCAACAATTCCATAGTCGGTTTATCACCTTTATTGGCATCCTCAAACTCTATTTCTTCCTTATCCAGACGAATAGCGCCAATTTGAAAAGGATGTGTGAAAGTGTAATTCTTAGGATCGGCTGTTACCTCTCCCCGGATAGCCAGATAGATAGGTTTATTCGAGGCATTGCAATAAATGCCTACGCTCTTCTGAAAACGTCCGATGGCTTTGGCGTCAAAAGTAGAACTGACAATCCCGGTCTTTCCCGGTGCAATCGGTTCTTTGGTCCAATCAGCAACCGTGCAGCCACAAGACGTTGTCACATTAGATATCACTAAAGGTTTATCTCCTTTATTAGTGATTTTAAAGGTTGCCGTCACCGGATTTTCCATAAAAATAGTTCCAAATTCATGCGTTGTCTTATCAAATAATGCTTTGGGTTGTGCCTGTACTCCCAAAGTCACTCCCATTAACAAACTTACTATCAGTATAATATGTTTCATACAATTATTTTATGCTTTTTAGATAGCAAAGATAGACAAAAAACATCCTTTACCCATTTTTTCAGCCTATAATTTATTTTATCTTATGAATAACCTTTATCTTTGTCCCGCATTAAAAATCAGATAAATTATGAAAATAGTAAAACATTACTGGTTCGTTGCCATTGCATTGATTACAATGATAAGTTTTTCTTCATGTGAAAGCGATGAGGAAAGAGGATTTGACATTTCAGGATTATACGGTAAGACTTGGTGGGGCGATATGGGATTTGAAGACCGATATGGAGAACCTCTTTACAGTTACATCACATTCACCTCAGGTGCTTTCACAGATCATGGTGTAGGTACGGAAGAGCGCTGTTACCATAATGATGAACTTTATAGGGTATATAAGTTTGACTGGGAAATTCAAAACGGTTGGTTGTATCTATATTATTCAGATGGTTATACATTTATAATTGAATATCCATCCGTTTCAGGCCGCTATTTTTATGGCACGGCTGAAGATGGTTTTGAAATAAGACTAGAATGGGTGGACGGCAGAAGCATAAGAAAAAAGTAAGTTAGCAAGCTAACTTACTTTTTATGAAATCACACAATTAATTCCAGACATCCCGTGTCTTTATTCCACCATCACCCGATATCCTCTCGTATGCCCTCCGAATTCCGGAGCATAAGCAGACTGAACAGTTGCAATTCCGGCCTGATATTCTCCTGTCCGGTTCACATACACCTGATACTCTATCACATAAGTTCCTTTTCTCATCTGATCGATAAAGAACTGAGTCGAAGCATCTTTGGTAGCCTGATAATATCCCAGCCCGTTACCCCAACGGAATCCCGAAACTGCCTGTAACGGTTCCATACAAGCTGCACGGTCATCCTTGATCTGAACAAAATCCATATCACGGTCAGCCTTCACAGTCAGGCGAACGGTAATCCTATCGCCAACCTTCAATGGAGCTGATTCATTCAAAGCCTCATCTCCTTTATATAATTGACGGCTGACAGACAATCCGTTTCCCTGCTCACCTATTTGATCCATACTTTCCAGATATTGGGCATAAACGGCTCCCCAACCCATTCCGGTTCCTTCTTTATCCACGCTTACTTTCTTGATATTCATCACATCACCGGACACCGTCTTCTTGATATAACCGATGGCATTATCTGCCGGAGTCCGGATCACTTCTTTACCTAAAGTAATCTCTACTCCTCCTGTATTTGCCAATAAATCCGAAGCTCCTGTAGCCATCAATGCATACACCGCATCAGCCGTGGCAATCGGCGTTTCCCAAGTCTGTGTCTGTTTCTGCTTCAACAGCCAGCGTTTCATTTCATCAATAGCTTTCGTATCTTTTGTTATACGCTGTATAGCTTCCATAGCAGCCACTTCAGTCGGAATTTTATAACTGAACCATGAATATCGGGCTTTAGGAGTATCAAAGTAACGCCCCATTTCATCCGTCACAACAGAATACTCCATCAATGACTGCATAAACAGCCTGGCTTCTGCCACCTTACCGGCCTGCTGCAAGATGATAGCTCCCAACGCCTTTCCATAAATCGTCAGTTCTTTTCCCTCACCGGACAACTTGTCTATGAAATACCGGTTCACCTTTTCATCAACCGGAGCCTTGCCATCCAAAGCACAGATATACAAATACCTGAGAACCTGCTCTGACGGACGGAGGCCGACGGCTCCTTTCTTTTCAGCTTCTTTCATTGACTTATACTCTTCGGCTGCCTGCTTGCCTAAATACTCGAACCCTTTTTGAATCATAGGCTGCATCCGGCTGTCAGCATCTTGATGAGTCAATGCATTCAGCCGGACAAGCATTTCCATTACCTGAGTGGTTACATAGCGGCTGCCTTGCATACCTTTATACCAACTCCATGCGCCATCGGCATTTTGCAATTCTCCCAGTTTCTCTACAGAAACAGCCAGTTGGCTATTCATTGTATTCAGGTCAAACAAAAGTGGCGATACGCTGTTTTTGTTCGGCTTCATTGGTAGCTTCTGTCAGCCAGGGAGTTTCAGCCAGCGAGATTATTTCAGTTCCTGATTCTTTTGCAGATTGCTCATAAAAGTCTCCTTCGTGCCACCTTGAGCCTTCCAGCTATCAAAGACCTGCTTGATACGGGGATTTTCTTTGACTATAAACGCAGCCAATGAATGGGCATAATAAGCGGTAGCCCAGGAAAGCGCATCTTCATTCTGAGGATTAGCCACTACAGGCAAAGCCTGCACGGCATACCAAGCCGGATGGGCAGTAAATTCTACGGTCAACCGTTGTTCGGAAGCCGTTTTGCTATGCTTGTTAAACAGGTTTTCCAAAGAGAAAGTATACGCACCTTCCCCATTCACGTTCAGAGGAACGGTTTCCGTCACCCACTGTTTGTCTGTCAGAACGGGGATGTAACGCTGTTCTCCATCACTGAAGGTATCTCCATCCGCTACCATCCGGCATGCCATTACCGCATATTTGTCACTCACTTCAAAAGTAAAGTTCACATGCCCGGTTTCTCCTCCCTTCACATCAAACTTCTGTTTTTGTGAATAGAATACCTTTTCTGTTTCCGGATTGAACAATTCCATGCGGACAGTCCCTTTCACTCCCTTGTCCGACAGGTTCATCAGTGAAGCGGCAATATTCGCTTTATCTCCCACGCGGACAAAGCGGGGCATATTAGGCTGAAGCATAAAACTCTTTGCTGGCAGTAGCGGTAGCTTCTATCTTTCCATAATCCACATTCCGGGTATGTGCCAAGCCCATAAAACGTCCATCGGGTAAGGCTTTCGGGTAGTACAAAGGAAATACTGACTTCACCTTTTTCATTGGTGCGGAGCTGTGGGTAAAAGAATGCCGTTTCCGCAAAGTTTTCACGTATCTGTATATCACCCGTTTCTGCCAGTTCTTCAGAACTGCCCATTTCTACCTTTTCCTGTGCAGACGTTTCTACCATTTCTTCCTGGAGCACCATATCAGTAACAGCCTCCTGGTTCATCACAGCATTTGCGGCACTCCTGCCTCTAATCTTCAAAGCTCCTGCAAGAGTGGCACGAGGACTGCTCCGTAACCTACCACCATAGCCTCCATTCTTCCTGTAGATGGAATGATCAATTCACTATATTCCAAAGGAACCGCACGGAGCCTCTTCAACGGGAAATCAACATACAAATAAGCATTCCGCATATAGGATGTATTCCAATAAGTCAAAGGAACCACATAATGAAAGTCCACTCCAAAGTCCAACTTATGTGCACTATAGATTTTATCCAGAGAAGCATCATACATAGTAGCCAGCATTTCAGCCTCAGCCGGGCTTCCATCCGGATAAAGTACCGTCAGTTTCCATTCCTCTTGCTGTCCAGGACGGAGTTTGTCACGAACGTAGTCCATTTCAGCTGCAACTTCTTTTCAGGGGCCGGTTTCATAATCCGTGCATTATGACTGTAAAGTCTGCCATCTTTCACAAATGCCATACTTACCAGAATGCCGTCACCATATTCCTTCTTATAAGGGAAGCGGAAACTGACCACCGAGTCAGAAAGCTCTATACGTTTGCTTTCCAAGCGCTTATTTCCTGCAAATACATCATAAAGCAGATAGACATTCTTTTCGCTGCTACCTATATATACAGTAGCCGGAGATGCTGCATCAAATTCCAGACCATCCTGATAGAACCAATCCGTTATCACGAAAGGCGGACGCTTGTCGTTCAATGAGAACAAAAGGAAATTCTTAGATGCCGTACACTCTCTGCCTTGTGTATCCTTAGCCGAAAGCTTCAAACGATAATTACCGGAAGGCAGGGCATAAATAGCCTCAGGAATAAAACTCTTGTTAGCTTCCACCGTACCGGTCAATACCTTTCTGCCTTCTTTTTCCTGACCGTCTTTCTGCTTCTCCATCTCGACTACCTGATAAGTAACCAGAGTATCTACCGGCTCACCCGAAAGATTCATGGCTGTCAGTTTTATTTCCAACTTCTTTTCTTTAACCAAATTATCGGGCAGATTATCCATATTCAGCACCATTGAAGTGCTTCCTAAAGGCAATGACAAATTAGCTTGCTGTGTCTCACCTGCACCATCCGTCACATCCGCCTGTATGTTGTACGTATAATACCACAACGGAGATTCTCTCCTGTCCGAGTCTATTTCAAAATGCACCGGAACGGTGAACTTACCATCCGCATCGGTCATTGCCTCTCCCTCCCAACGGGCTGAACCTCTGCCCATAAACCGCCAGAACCAAGCATAGGAACGGGATATATTATAGTGTACCCTGGCATTCTGCACAGGCGCACCGGCAAAAGTCTTTGCCATACCCACCACTTCTATAGAGTCACCCACTTGATACTCCACTTTCACGGGCTCAAACGTGACATCAAAGGTGGGACGTTTATATTCTTCTACCTTAAAACTGACAGAAGTATCGGCCGCACGCAAGCTAAAATAACCGGTCAGGCAAGGAGAGGGCAAAACAAAATTGTCCGCTGAACGAACCAAAACCATTCGTCCATACTTCTACTTTTCCTGTTTTCATTATTATTCGCATCATATAGGGATACCGTATATTTTTTTATCCGCAAGCACACGCGTAGAATCCTTTTCCATTTCATAAGCCAAGCCGGATACATATACGGTTTGACCGGGACGGTAAATGGAGCGGTCGGTAAATAATTGCAAAACTTCTTTCCTCTTGCTCTCTTTATAGTAATAATCGTTTTTCCAAAGATTCAAGATGGGCATCGCATTATCAGCCGCCGTATGTGCATTATACCAGTATTTGTTACTATTCAGGAAATCCAGTTTCAAAGTACCCTGTTTATCCGCCTGGTAGGTCTGTTGGGGAGAATAACCTCCCCCCCTTCTCCGTATAAATGGTTACTTCCGCCTCAGAAACAGGCTGTCCGCTCACTGCATCTACCACCACCAGTTCCAACGTACCATCCGGCAGAGGACGATAAATGGTCTTTAAAGCGGTGACATTCATTAATGTTCCGTCCGAAACGCCCTTCTTCCCATCGGGCACTGCCTTTAAGAAATAAATTCCCGCTTGAGGAGCCTGTATGGTCAGGGTGGTATCGACATTCAAATAATCTGTAGTAGGTTTCAAAGAAAAAATGCTCCTCGCGTTGCAAACGGGCATATTTACTTTCAAAATGGGTGATTCTGTTCTGCAATACGGCAGAGGTAACGGGTAAATTCACCTTATATAACTGCAAGGTGATGCCGGTAAGGTTTTTATAATTTACTTTCACCGACTGCTGTTCACCCGGATAGGCCGTAGCTATTTCCAGTGAAAGGCTTGCATTCAGAATTTCCTTTTCTATATTCTTCAGTTGGTTGATACCTTCGTAACGGGGGTATCCGGCTATTCCTTCACGAACTATCCGCAAGCGCTCTACCTGATTATTTTGATACTGTAGGAATTGTGCCAAAGCCAGATAAGCTTCAGGGACTGTTTTCACAGCCGGATAAGTATGAATCCACTTCCGGAGTTCCTGTTGGCATACGTCATTCGAGAAGTTTCCGGAAAAAATTGCGGTACAGGTAATTCAATGCATCCACAGCGGTCAGCAACCAACCCTCGCGCTCCGTTTCCGTATCATATGCTTTCAGCAAGCTGATAAGCCTGCATGACAGCTGCTGTCAAGTCACAATCAGAGACAGGAACAAACTGATAAGTAACAAACTTATCCATATCCGTCATATCCGCAGGCAGACTGTTTGTCTGATTTGCTTTAGCAGCCGCCTGCCACCTGTACTGCTGCATGATTTGTATGGCACGACGTGCCAACAAGTTGTACAGATTATCACGAAAATACCGTTTACTAGCCTCTCCCACTCTCACCATAGATCTCAATTTCTCGACCGGGACAAGCAATAACCGGTCTTTATCCTTGAGAGAGGCCTGCAAATAACCCAATCCTTTTTTTACGTCGGCAGGCATGGTCATTTCACCCAGAATGGAATACAATATAGCTTTGTCTTCCATACTGCCGGTTTGGGAAGCCCATTGTTCCAAACCATTCATATCTACCTTCAAGCTATCGGGAGTTAAAAGGGAACGGTACTGCATGGCAGTGAGATAGGCTTTCATCATTTGCGGTACATTCTGTTCCACTTTTGCTTTATCGTAGATTTTCATTGCTTCGGAAATAACCGACTTGGGCAGATCCTTTCGTTCCAATACTTCCAGTTCTTTCCACAAATTGTCATAGGTTTGTGCCTGTATAGGAGCAAATACGCTCATTACCAGTAACACTATCAAAGATAAATAACGAATTTTCATATCTACAATCTTTTTAGTTCATACTAAGTCTTCTGTAACAAAGAAACGAAATAGATGTTTAAAGACTGCATACGTTTTAATTAAAATAACTAAAACAGAAAAGGAAAGATCTTTCAGCGCAGCCAAAGCAAACGTTGCAGCACCAGTCTTTTATAGGGTTTCTTCATGTCTTCGGGCAGGAAGGAAACATCTATCAGTTCCATCCATTTAATGATGGAACGTCGGAATTTCCAAGCGATGTTCTCTATTACCTTGCCACTGCCCCCCGGCGAGCTCCTCCGTATCCTCGGGCATGACAATAACCGTGGACAGCAAATGGTATGCAGGCGTCAGACTATAGCCCATCCCCGTATCATACAATGAAAAGTTCTTCAGGTGCCAGCCGGATAACGCAAGAATCCGGCATCATAGACAAAGGTAAAACCATTTTCGTCTTCCGTCAGCGTCCCCGCGTAGATATATATCATTCAGGTATATTTTTCCCCTTCTCATACGCTATGCTCCTTTCCTGCAGGCACTGCTCCCACTTCATACCCGAAGAGGGCAAGCACCTGGTTTACCTTGTCTATTCGCAAAGTTTGCTTTCCTTGTTCCAACTCGCGCACAAAGCGAAGCCCCACTCCCGCCTTAGCTGCCAAATCTACTTGCGTAAGTCCGAACCGCTTGCGCATTTCCTTAACAAACAATGACAATGAATTATTCATAATTACACCCTTTAGGGTACCAATATAGCAAAACCAGCGATAATTACACCCTAATGGGTATAATTTATTAGTTTCTTTCGTATAATATACCCGAAAGGGTGCAAAGTATTAGCCCAGGCCGACGCATTACGGAAAACCAGGAGTATTCAGCAAATTCGTGATACAAAGAAAAAGGACAGGAAAATTCCTTCAAAAGCTTCAGCCTCTCCGCAAACCCTTTGCCGGTGGGCATTCCGGCTGAAGGATTACACCTGAAAATGCTTCAGCCCGAAGAAAAATCCTTCAGCCGCACCCTCTTGGGGTATGCATACTCCGCACAGATTGGTTCCCCAATGCTTCAAAAAGTCCTATATCCAGGCACTTGTCACCGTATCGCACCCCTAAATGAGCAAACTGACACAACCGGAAACATATTCTTTTTCATCAGGATAAGTTTGTATTTTCTGTCCATCACTTAGGTGAACACGCCATTCCACTTTGGTGAAGATCCATTGTCACCTGTATAAAACGGCTGCTTCACTAAGGTGAAGCAATAAAGCTGTTACGGCAGTCAAAGCAAACTCTTCCTAATAGTAACATCATTTCCAACAGGCATAAAAGCACCAGAGAAAATGAACTTCCACAAACACATCCCGAACAGACCAAAAACTGAAGCTCCATAATCGGGCTGAAGGAATTTCCAAAGGCAATCCTTCAGCCGCTTCGCCCTATTGACGGGCTTTTGCGGAGAGCTGAAGCTTCTGAAACAAAAAACAGGGCAATGTCCCCGGAGGCACTGATAATCACCTCAATGGTAGCAGAAACCGACAAGTGTACACATGAAGCGGCAGTTTCCGAATAAAATAAGCCCTCTCCCGCATATATAGCCGGAAATATCGTATATTTGCTCTGTACTAAAGAAATAGAACCACTATGAAGAAAGAAGAATTAATGCGGAAAGCCATTGAGCTTTCTATAGAGAACGTGGCAAACGGTGGCGGACCCTTTGGAGCTGTAATTGCCAAAGATGGTGAAATCATTGCGACCGGAGTCAATCGCGTCACTTCTCAATGCGACCCTACCGCCCATGCGGAAGTCAGCGCCATCCGTGCGGCGGCAAGCAAACTGGGAACATTCAACTTGAGCGGATGTGAAATTTTATACTTCGTGTGAACCGTGTCCCATGTGTCTGGGAGCCATTTACTGGGCACGGCTGGATAAAAATGTATTATGCAAACAACAAGACGGATGCCAAGAATATAGGGTTTGACGACTCTTTTATCTATGATGAGTTAAGCCTGAAGCCTTCGGCACGCAAGCTGCCTTCCGAAGTTCTTTTGGCGGAAGAGGCGATAAAGGCATTCCAACAATGGACAGAGAAAAGTGACAAAGTGGAGTATTAATAGAAAGGCGCGGACGAAATCCCTATCATCCGCGCCCGAAATCTTTATAAGATCTTAAAGACTATTCTTTTACCGGCGTATTTTCCAACGTAGCTACCACGAAATCATAGAACTTGCCTACAGAAGGAATAAAGCAGCGTTCATCCGGTGAGTGAGGAGAACGCAAGGTAGGTCCGAAAGAAATCATATCCAATCCCGGAACCACCGCACCGATGATACCGCATTCCAAACCGGCATGAATCACTTTCACAGCAGGTTCCGTACCGAATTGTGCCTTATAAGACTCCTTCATGGCTTTCAGAATAGGAGAATCCACATTGGGCTCCCAGCCTGAATAACCACCTGAACGGGTCACTTCCATGCCTGCCATAGAGAAACAGCTTTCCAATGCAGTATTCAGATAATCCTTCATCGAGTCACGCGAGCTACGGGCCAATATCTTAATCTCCGCCTTACCACCGCCTATAGAAACAATAGCCAGATTGGAAGAGGTTTCCACGGTATCGGGGATAGTAGGAATCATACGCATCACTCCATTCTGACAAGCATAAATGGCATCCACCAGATTATCTTTAATTTCATCGGGAACCATCATCGCAGGCAATTCCACCCGTTCTGCCTTGAAGCTGATCGGTGTTTCGTGTACATGATATTCTTCATTCCACAATGCTTCGCACTCCTGCACAAATTCCAGTACGTCCGCTTCTTCTTCAGCCGGAACCGTAATGACCACTTCACATTCACGAGGAATGGCATTACGCATATTGCCACCTTGCCAGGACACCAGGCAAGCCTCATCGTAAGTTATCACCTGGTTCATGAAACGAGCCATCAGCTTGTTGGCATTGGCACGTCCTTCATTTATTTCCAATCCTGAATGACCACCGCGCAGCCCTTTCAAGGTAACTTTCAAAGCAATGTCAGCCGGATCTGTTTCCACTTCTTTATATTCCAACACTGCTGTCAGGTCTTCACCGCCTGCACAACCGATATACAATTCTCCTTCTTCTTCCGAATCCAGATTCAACAGAATATCACCGTCTACCGTTCCCGGCTTCAAACCGAACGCACCGAACATACCGGTTTCTTCGTCGGCAGTAATCAGTGCTTCCAACGGACCATGTTTCAGCGTCTTGTCTTCCATGATAGCCATGATAGCGGCAACACCCATACCATCATCGGCTCCCAAAGTCGTGCCTTTAGCTTTCACCCAATCTCCGTCAATGTAAGTCTCGATAGGATCATTTTCAAAATCATGCACTGTATCGTTATTCTTCTGAGGAACCATGTCCATGTGAGCCTGAAGAATCACCTTCTTACGGTTTTCCATCCCCGGAGTGGCAGGCTTGCGGTAAATGATATTACCGGCTTCGTCCTGGAATGACTCTACGCCTACACTTTTTCCAAAGTTCAGCAAGAACTCTTGCACTTTCTTCAAGTAACCCGAAGGGCGGGGAACCTGAGTCAATGAATAGAAATGCTTCCACACATTCTGCGGAGCGAGAGAGAGAATTGTACTCATAACTTCTTAGTTTTATTTGTGAACGGCAAAGCCGCTAATCCATATATACCCAACAAAATTAATAAAAAAAGTTTGTATTCCATGCACTAATAAGGCAAAAAATTCCCGCATCTTCTTTTCCTACTCCATAGAGCATCATCATCGTTATGACAGCAAAATGCCACGGACCCGCCCCATTAGGAGTCGGAACCACTACCGCAATGCTACCTACGGCAAACATCACCAATCCTGCCATCACACCTAAATCATCAGAAAAATCGAAACAAAAGAAGGAAACATAGAATTGCAGGAAATAGCAAGTCCAAATGCCAACGGTATAAAGAATGAACAGAGGCATCCGCTTTACATGACGCAAAGACAGCACACCCACCCACACATTATGGAGAATGCCTTTCACTTTGGCAAAGACCGTCACATTCCTGATCAGAAAAAAGGCCAGTACCAATACAGCCAACACACAGATGATAGTAATATAGAAATGCCCCGAAGTAAAGACCTGTGCCAAAACCGTGGTATCCGTGCCGGTTTCTTTAAAAAAAGTATCGAACACTCTTGCCTGCATTATAAGAGTTACCCCTGTAATCAACGACACACACAGCGTATCAATCAACCGTTCCGCAACCACCGTACCCAGCGATTGGAAAAAGATGTACCATCATATTTAGCCAACACCCCGCAACGGGAAATCTCACCTACACGGGGAACAACCAAGTTGGCGGCATAAGACACAAAGATGGCATACACACAATCGGATGTTTTGGGATACTCGCCCAACGGAGCCAGCGTAAGCTTCCACCGCCAGCCACGAAAAATATGACTAAACACACCAAACACTAATGACACTAACATCCACCCATAGTTCATTCCTCCATCCAAGACCTCCCACACCCGGGAAAAATTGAATCCGTGATACATCCATATCAGTATCGCAGCCCCCAAAAATAACGGAAATGCAATCTGCAAACCTTTATTTATAATCTTTTTTAATCGAGTTCGTTCCAAAATCTGTGTATATTAATTTAGAATGTTTACCTTTGCACGATGCAAAGATACTATCTTAGCGAAATAAACCTATTTATTAACGATAGAAAAATAACGGAATGGGATTAGTAAAGCCAAAAAAATTTCTAGGACAACACTTCTTGAAAGATCTCAGTATTGCAAAAAGATATAGCCGATACGGTAGACGTGTGCCCTGACTTGCCAATTCTGGAAGTAGGACCGGGGATGGGGGTACTAACCCAGTTTATTATGCAGAAAACCGTCCGGTAAAAGTGGTGGAACTGGACTATGAATCTGTAGCCTATCTCCGTGAGAACTTCCCTGCCCTGGAAGATAATATCATTGAAGACGACTTCTTGAAACTGAACCTCGAAAATTATTTGACGGAAACCTTTTGTCCTGACCGGCAACTATCCTTATAATATATCCAGCCAGATATTCTTTAAAATGCTGGATTACAAAGACCTGATACCCTGTTGTACCGGAATGATCCAAAAAGAAGTGGCCGAACGCATTGCCGCCGGTCCCGGAAGCAAGACATACGGCATTCTCAGTATCCTGATACAAGCCTGGTACAAAGTAGAATACCTGTTCACCGTACACGAACATGTATTCAATCCGCCTCCCAAGGTGAAAAGTGCGGTCATCCGTATGACACGCAATGAAACGACGGAACTGGGATGCAATGAAAAATTGTTCAAGCTCATTGTAAAAACAACATTCAACCAACGGCGTAAAACTTTGAGAAACTCTATTTCTTCCATTTTAGACAAAGAGAACCCATTGAGCACAGACCCCATTTTCAACAAACGCCCGGAACAGTTGTCTGTACAAGAGTTTATCGAACTGACCAACCAGGTGGAAGCGGCGCTGAAAAACAAGACGGATATTGTCTATAGCAATGATAATCGCCCGGAAAGGAACAAACAAAGAAAAGAAATAAACACCTATTTTATTATATTAACGGAAGAATAGGATGAATAAAAGAGGAATTAGAAAAAGTAGAGCAGCTGATCGAGCAAAAAGACTCAGAGCAACTGAAGGACTTGCTTGCCGGACTGCATCCTGCCGACATAGCAGAGCTGTGCAATGAACTGGATGCGGAAGAAGCACGGTTCATATACCTGTTACTGGACAATGAGACTGCGCCGACGTCCTTATCGAAATGGACGAAGACGCCCGTAAGGAATTCCTGGAAATCCTTCCCTCTGAAACAATCGCCAAACGGTTCGTTGACTACATGGATTCGGATGATGCCGTGGACATTATCGTGAAATGGACGAGGACAAACAAGAAGAAGTCCTCTCACACATTGAAGACATAGAACAAGCCGGAGACATTGTCGATTTGTTGAAATATGACGAAGACACTGCCGGTGGATTGATGGGTACCGAATGGTAATCGTAAACGAAAACTGGAGTATGCCCGAATGTCTGAAGGAAATGCGCATCCAGGCGGAAGATATGGACGAAATCTATTATGTATATGTAGTAGACGATGACCAGCGGCTGCGCGGTGTGTTCCCGTTGAAGAAAATGATCACCAGCCCTTCCGTATCCAAAGTGAAGCACGTGATGAGGAAAGAACCGATATCCGTCCATGTAGATACCCCTATAGACGAAGTGGTACAAACCATTGAAAAATATGACCTGGTCGCCGTTCCGGTAGTGGACAGTATCGGACGCCTGGTAGGACGGATTACGGTAGACGATGTGATGGACGAAGTACGTGAACAGGCTGAGCGCGACTACCAGCTGGCATCAGGTTTGTCACAAGACGTGGAAACAGACGATAATGTATTCCGCCAGACTACAGCCCGTCTGCCCTGGCTGCTCATCGGCATGATAGGCGGAATAGGAAACTCCATGATTCTGGGCAACTTTGACAGCACTTTTGCCGCACATCCCGAAATGGCCCTCTACATCCCCCTTATCGGCGGAACAGGGGGGAATGTGGGAACACAGTCCTCGGCACTTATCGTACAAGGACTGGCAAACAGCTCGCTGGATGCCCAAAACACCTGGAAACAAATAGTAAAGGAATCTGTAGTGGCCGTAATCAATGCTACTATTATTTCTATGCTGGTATATATCTATAATTTCATCCGTTTCGGGGCAAGTGCCACCGTGACTTATTCGGTTTCATTCAGCCTGTTTGCAGTAGTCATGTTCGCTTCCATCTTTGGGACCCTGGTTCCTATGACACTGGAAAAACTAAAAAATAGATCCGGCCATCGCTACAGGTCCGTTCATATCCATCACCAATGACATTATAGGTATGATGCTTTATATGGGCATCACCGTATTACTATCCTGACACATTTCACTACAGATTACATAGATTGAAATTCAGAGAAAAACAGATTCACACAGAAACCGGCAAAGAATCACAATAAAAGAGAATCTGTATGAATCTATGTAATCTGCAGTGCATTTATCCCCCTTGATTCTCCTATTTTCTCCACTTTTAAGGAATTTTCCTAAAAAAATCGGGAAAAACAGTATGAAGTTCTAATTTTATTTTCTTTTTAATTTGTAAATTGTTGTTATAACAAAAAACGCTTACTTTAAAAATCTATACGATGGACTCGAATGAAACTATCCGCCCTTTAACCGAAGTTCCAGTGGAACAGACATCTGAAACTTTGGTATCATCTTCCGCTACTGCAGAAGAAAATAAACGCTACGTATGTACCTAAACAAACGAAAGAAGAGGTCATCGAACGTTTAAAAGAAATCAACGAAGACG
>ENA-OQAX01000166-OQAX01000166.1-human-gut-metagenome-genome-assembly--contig:-NODE-166-length-15195-cov-2.618928_pt1 | contig 15195 bp, 18 predicted proteins | sample MGYA00242741_ERZ504539 | MGnify/ENA primary metagenome ERZ504539 (study PRJEB26092, sample SAMD00036277) | human gut metagenome | host: Homo sapiens | study: EMG produced TPA metagenomics assembly of... | reverse complement strand
AAGCCCCACAGAACACGGGCTCTGCAGGGGCCTTGCGGGCAATATTTTTACAGCATTTTGACCGCCAGTGCTTCACTGGTGCGATCCTGTGCGGCGTTGGCATTTTCGGGGTCGTCCATGGTGTAGCGCAGCACCAGCACTTCAGCCACATACAGCAGCGCCACCTTGACCGGGATGTTGCCGGAGTCCAGCGGGCTTTCCTGCGCACCACACAGCAGCACGATATCCGCCAGCTTTGCGCCGGGCGAATCCTCATAATGGGTGAGCAGAATGATCTTTGCGCCCGCCGCCTTGGCCGCACGCAGCGTTTCCAGCATATCGCGGGTAGCGCCGGAATAGGAAACGAACAGCACCACATCCTCCGGGGTCATCAGGCTGGCCGTGATCAGCTGCATATGGCTGTCACCTGCCGTGCGGAACTTGGTGGAGATGCAGGCAAAGCGGGCGCAGATATCATTTGCAATATACATGCTGCCGCCCTGACCAAGGCAGTACACCTGCCGGGCCTTGTGCATCAGCTCCGAAGCCTTGTCCACCGCCTCCGGCGAAAGATTGTTTTGGGTGCCGTTGATAGTAGTCATCAGCAGGGCGCTGGCGTGCTCGCACAAAGTTGCCGTGTCGGCATCCGGCTCCGGCACATGCTGGTTGACCAGTGCACCGGTGGCGTTGGCCTGCGCCAGCGCAATGCGCATTTCATGATAGCCCTCAAACCCCAGCGCCCGGCAGAAGCGGAACACCGTTGCCTCTGCCACACAGCACTCCTTTGCCAGCGAGGAGATGGACAGATACTGTGCCTCTGCCGCGTGCTGCACAAGATAGTCCGCCACGGTGCGGCCCGATTTTGTCAGGTCACCCTGATGCTGCTGCAGCAGCTCCCAAAAATTCGTTGCCATTTTTCTTTTTCCTCTTTTCCGGCGCAGCAGTCTACCGACCCGGATCAGCTGCCGACCGTTTCATTCACCTTTGTAAAAAGTATAAAAAGAATCGTCCCCGCTTCGCAAGAGACGCATTGCCCACATTTTGGCCCGCAGTTCTGTGCAGAGCACACAGTTTTGGCGGAAAAACCGGCCATTTTGTGAAAATATCTTTCAATTTTGCATTTTTGTTTAGAAAAACATTTTTCACTATCGTTTTGGTGGGTTTGTACCATTTTGTAATAGTTTCAGAAGAGTAAAGCAAGATTTTCTTTGCATTTCAACATATATCCCACACTTTTTGTGCACAATGCACACTGTCATTCTGAAAAATTTATGAAAACCATGAATGGACAAAATGAAAATATTTTTCTATAATGGAGCCATCAAGAGCGGCCGCTGGCACGGCAGGCCGCCAACAACGTGAAGCATCTTGAATGCGAAGGAGAAACTACTATGAAAAACTGCATTTCCCGCCGTTCGTTCCTGAAGGCCGCTGGCATTCTGGGCGCAGCCGGCGCTCTGGCCGCATGCGGCGGCTCTTCTGCAAGCACCAGCACTGCTGCTTCCACCGCAGGTTCTACTGCTGCAAGCGCAGCTGCTTCTTCCACCAGCATCAAGCTGTGGACATACCCCATCGGCGGCTGGGGCAATGACGAGACCGTTCAGGGTCTGGTTTCCAGCTTCAACGCAAAGTATCCTGACATCAAGGTCACTGTGGAGTATCTGGACTACACCAACGGCGACGATCAGGTGAACACCGCCATCGAGGGTGGCAGCGCACCTGATCTGATCATGGAAGGTCCCGAGCGTCTGGTTGCAAACTGGGGCGCAAAGGGCGTTATGGCTCCGCTGAACGACCTGTGGACCGACGATGCCAAGAAGGACATTTACGAGTCCGTTGAGTCCGCCTGCAAGGACACTGCCGGCAACTACTACGAGTATCCCCTGTGCATGACCGCACACTGCATGGCCGTGAACATGACCAAAGTCAAGGAAGTGGGCGCTGACCAGTACATTGATACCGACAAGCATACCTGGAGCACCGACGGCTTCCTGAAGACCGTTGATGCCCTGTACAACGGCGGTTACGAGAACGTTGCAGCCATCTACTGCGCAGGTCAGGGCGGCGACCAGGCACCCGCGCCATCATCAACAACATGTACGGCGGCACCTTTACCGATGCAGCCCACACCAAGTACACTGCCGACTCCGCCGAGAACATCAAGGCGATCCAGACCCTGCACGACACCAAGGGCATCAACTTTGACGCTTCCATCGCAGGCGGCGACGAGATCACCCTGTTCCGCAACGGCACCCTGCAGATGGCATTCTGCTGGAACATTGCACAGCAGGCCAACAGCGACAACAACGCCGCCGGTCTGACCAACGATGGCGACGAGATCTTCCCCATGGCCTTCCCCACCGACAGCGGCGACCCGAAGCTGTGCGGCGGCATCTGGGGCTTCGGCATCTTTGATAACGGCGACGAGGCCAAGATCGAAGCAGCCAGGACCTTCATCGACTTCATCGCTGCCGACCCCGATCAGGTCAAGGACAGTGTGCTGGCTTCCACCTACTTCCCGGTCCGCACCAGCGTGGGCGATATCTACGCCGACAACGAGATCATGAGCGAGTACAGCAAGTTCATGGCTTATCTGGGCGACTACTACCAGATCACTCCGGGCTGGGCAACCGCACGTACCGAGTGGTGGAACATGCTGCAGCGCGTCGGCTCCGGTGAGGATGTCGAGACTGCCGTCAAGACCTTTGTGGACAACGCAAACGCTGCCGCACAGGCATAAGCCCATCCACTCTGCCGGGGGCAGATAATTATTGACGCTTCGCCCCCTTCCTCGAAGATCCCGACGAGGGAGGGGCTTTATTTGTAAAAAAAATCATAACCGAAAGGAACGGTGATTCTCTTGGCTGCAAAAACGGCGATCAAAGAGCCTAAGCGCAGCAGTGCGCTGGTACGGCGCGAGACCTTCGCTTCCTATTGCTTCCTGCTGCCCAGCCTGATCTTCTTCCTGGGCTTCGTCATTTACCCCATGGTGCTGTGCGTGGTGACCAGCTTCTTCGATTCCACCATGAACCGTGCCGACATCTTTGTGGGGCTTGCAAACTATAAGGAACTGTTCACAGACCCCATCTTTCTGGGTGCCTTAAAGAACACCTTCATCATCGTGGTGGTGTCTGTGCCCGTCACCTGCGCCTTCTCGCTGTGGGTCTCCTCTGCCATCGTAGACCTGCCCGAGTGGGCTACCAGCCTTTTCCGTTGCGTGTTCTACCTGCCCGTGGTCACCGGCTCCGTGGCTGTTACCGTGGTGTGGAAGTGGATGTACAACAACTACTACGGCATCTTCAACTATCTGGGCAAGACTCTGGGCCTCATTGACAAGAACATCAACTGGCTGGGCGATGAGCGCTTTGCTCTGGGCTGCATCATCCTGATCCTGCTCACCACCTCTGTGGGCCAGCCCATCGTGCTGTACGTTTCCGCTCTGGGCAATGTGGACCAGTCCATCGTGGAAGCCGCAGAAGTGGACGGTGCCACCGATTTCCAGTGTTTCTGGAAGATCAAGTGGCCCGCCATCATGCCCACCACCCTGTACATTCTGGTCATTACCACCATCAACTCCTTCCAGTGCTTTGCGCTGATCCAGCTGCTGACTTCCGGCGGCCCCAACCACAGCACCGATACCATCATGTACTACATCTACTACACCGCCTTCAAGCTGTACCGCTACGGCTACGGCAACGCAATGGGTGTTGTGCTGGCAGTCATCATCGCCATTCTGTCGGCTGTTCAGTTCAAGCTGGGCAACCAGGATAATTAAAGGAGGTGCCGGACAATGAGTGCAAATGCCGCTGCAAAAAAGCAAAAACCGTTGAAGCGTCACCCCAGCAAGCTCAAGAGAATGAGCGCCTACATGATCCTGACGCTGATCCTCATCAGCATCGTTGCGGTGCTGTTCGCCTTCCCTCTGTACTGGATCATCACCGGTTCCTTCAAGACCGGTGCCGCCATCAACGCCACCACCCCCGAATGGTGGCCCAGCCAGTGGGTGCTGACAAACTATCAGAAGCTGTTTTCCGGCAAGAGCGCCCCGCTGTGGCAGCTGGCTGTGCCCTTTGGCTCCAAGTTCAGCGCTAACGGCGAGCCCATCTACTTCTCGGTAGGCCCCACCGCTCCCGCTGCCATCCGCTGGATGATCAACACCGTGTTCATGGCCGTCATGTCCATGATCCTCACCTGCATCACAGCCGCCATGGCCGGCTATGCACTGGCAAAAAGCGCTTTGTAGGCCGCAAGCTGCTGTTCACCCTCATCGTGTGTGCAATGGCTCTGCCCAAGCAGGTCATTCTGATTCCCCTGCTGCGCGAAATGAGCAGCCTGAACCTGTACAACACCATCTGGGCCGTCATCTTCCCCATCGTGGGCTGGCCCTTTGGTGTGTTCCTGATGAAGCAGTTCAGTGAGGGCATCCCCACTGAGATGCTGGAAGCGGCCCGCATCGACGGTGCAAGCGAGGCCAAGACCTTTATTGACATCGTGCTGCCCATGGTCAAGCCGGGCATCGGTGCACTGGCCATTTTTACCTTCATCAACAGCTGGAACGACTACTTCATGCAGTTGATCATGCTGTCCAGCACCAGCAACCTGACCATCTCGCTGGGCATTGCAAAGCTGCAGGCTGAGAACAGCACCGACTTTGGCCTGATCATGGCAGGTGCCGCACTGGCTGCTGTGCCTATCATCATCATCTTCCTCATTTTCCAGAAGTACTTTACCAAGGGCATCGCAATGGGTGCTGTTAAGGGCTAAAATCCCGACCGCCGCCTGCGGGCAAAGACTTCCCCCGGCCGGGGGAAGATGTCGCGCAGCGACAAAAAGGGGCAATGCAGGGAGGGATTTTTGGCGCAGCGGTCTGCAAGACGCAAGGCCCGCCCAAGGGCCGAAGCGGATGCAGGGCACCGCAAGAGGGCGCTGATGCCGCTGCCCGGAACAGAAAGCGTACGAGCTTGATGCAAAACCATTTCATCTGTATTTATTACTATTTTTAAAGAAGGGTTTGGAACATGAAAGATATCAAAAAATATCAGGGTGTCATCCCCGCCTTTTACGCCTGCTACGACGCAGAGGGCAATATTTCCACCGAGGGTGTCAAGGCCCTTACCCGCCATCTGATCGCCAAAGGCGTCAAGGGCGTGTATGTAGGCGGCTCCTCCGGCGAGTGCATCTACCAGCACGTGGATGAGCGCAAGGCCGTTCTGGAAGCCGTGATGAGCGAAGCCAAGGGCAAGCTGACCGTCATTGCGCATGTCGGCTGCAACAATACCGCCGACAGCGTGGAGCTGGCCCGCCATGCCGAGAGCGTGGGCGTGGATGCCATTGCATCCATTCCTCCCATCTACTTCCACCTGCCGGAGTACGCCATTGCAAAGTACTGGAACGATATGTCCGCTGCTGCTCCCAACACCGAGTTCGTCATCTACAACATCCCGCAGCTGGCAGGCACCGGCCTGACCATGAGCCTGCTGAAGGAAATGCTCAAGAACCCCAATGTAGTGGCTGTGAAGAACAGCTCCATGCCCACGCAGGACATCCAGATGTTCAAGGATGCCGGTATCGCCGCCCGCGGCGAGGGGAATTTTGTGGTGTTCAACGGCCCCGATGAGCAGTTCGTTTCCGGCCGCGTCATCGGCGCAGACGGCGGCATCGGCGGCACCTACGCCGTCATGCCCGAGCTGTATCTGGCCATGAACGACCACATCAACAAGGGCGAGATCGAAGCCGCCCGCGCATCCAGTACGATGCCGACCGCATCATCTACAAGATGTGCGAAGCCCACGGCAACCTGTACGCCGTGCAGAAGGAGATCCTGCGCCGGATGTACGGTCTGGAGCTGGGCGGCGTGCGTGAGCCGATGCCCGGCCTGATTCCGGAAGATGAAGCCATCGTGGCCGAGCACAGGCCATGATCGAAGCTGCCATCGCAAAGCTGTAAATTGAAGTCAGCGTCCCTCTCCGTCTCTTTTCAGAGGGGAGAGCGGGCGCTTGTTTTTGGAGGGACGTTTTATGATCTGTGGATACCCTGCAGCACCTGACGCGCTACAAGGGCCTTTGCAAAAATCTCGACACGGCCATTGATTACCTGCTGACCCACGACCCTGCCAGCCTGCCTCTGGGCCGCACCGAGGTGGATGGCGAGGAAGTATTCATCAACACGATGGATGCCACGCTCCATTCGGACGATGGCTACCACCCGGAATATCACAAAAAGTACGCCGACCTGCAGCTCGACATCACCGGCAGCGAGGGCTGGGGCTTTACCACAAATCCCGGCAGGGAGATCGGCGATTTTACCGGCGACTGCGGTTTCAGGACAGCGCCAGTGTCGTGACCGGCACACTGGGCGAAGGACGCTTTGTGCTGTTCTTCCCCACGGAGCTGCACAAACCCGGCCTTGTACAGCACGGCTGTGTGGGCGTGCGCAAGGCTGTTGTAAAGATTCGGATGGAGGATTGAACGATGGATAAGGAAAAGCTGTTTGCTCAGATCAAGGGTGGTCTGATCGTCTCCTGTCAGGCACTGGAGACGGAGCCCCTGTACACGAAAGAAGGCGGCGTGATGCCGCTGATGGCAAAAGCCGCCGCCATGAGCGGTGCTGTGGGCATCCGTGCCAACACCGTGCGCGACATTACCCAGATCAAGCAGGTGGTGGATCTGCCGGTCATCGGCATCATCAAAAAGGACTACCCCGGCACGCCCATGTACATCACCGTTACCATGAAGGAAGTGGACGAGCTGGTGGAGTGCGGCGTGGACATTCTTGCCGTGCAGGGCACCGGTGCCCTGCGCCCGGACGGCTCCACCTCCGCCCAGTTCATCCGCACCATCAAGGCAAAGTATCCCGACCAGCTGGTGATGGCCGACTGCGACAACTTTGAGAATGCCATGGCCTGCGCCGAAGCCGGTGCCGACTTTGTGGGCACCACCATGCGCGGCTACACCCCGGAGACCAAGGGCATTGACGATATCGACTTTGATTTTGTCCATAAGCTGGCCGCAGAGTGCCCGGCAAAGGTCATTGCCGAGGGCCACATCCACTACCCGGAGCAGGCGGTCAAGGCGCTGGAAGCCGGTGCATTCGCACTGGTGGTGGGCGGTGCCATCACCCGCCCGGCAGAGATCACGGCCCGCTTTACCGGTGCCATCAACGCCGCAAAAAAGTAAAATGGAGTGTGCCGGATGAACAGTATTTTGGCATTGATATCGGCGGCACCGCCGTCAAGCTGGGATCGTGGATGAGACCGGGCAGGGTGCTGCGTCAAGGGCGAAGAGAGTGTTCAGTTTTGACGGCTACCAGACGCCTGTTCTCACCACCGTGCGCAGGGCCGCAAAGGAGTTTTTGACCGCAAATTCCATCCCGGTGGAAAGTCTTGCGGGCATCGGCGTTTCGGCCACCGGTCAGATCGACAGCCGCAAGGGCATCGTAGCCGGTACCTGCGGCAACTTCCCCAATTACATCGGCAGCCCTATCAAGTCTGCGCTGGAAGAGGACTTCGGCCTGCCAGTCACAGTGGCCAACGACGCCAACTGCATGACACTGGGTGAAGTGTGGGTCGGCGCTGCACAGGGCTATACGGACGTGATCGGTGTGACCCTTGGCACCGGCGTAGGCGGCGGCATCCTGACCGGAGGCCAGTTTGTTAGAGGGTGCACGGGGCCTTTGGCGGTGAGCTGGGCCACTACCGCACCCACGCACTGGACGGTGTGGACTGTACCTGCGGCGCAAAGGCTGCTGGGAACGCTACGCTGCCACCACCGCGCTGGTGCGCGCCGCACAGGAAAAGGACCCCGATTGGAAGGATGGCCGCGCCATCTTTGCCGCAGCCGAAGCAGGCAGCGAGACAGTTCTTGCCCTGCTGGACCACTGGACGGACGAGATCGCACAGGGCCTTGCAGGCATGGTGCACATCTTCAACCCGCAGCTCATTCTGATCGGCGGCGGCGTGAGCGCGCAGCAGAAACTGCTGATCGAACCCATTGCCGCAAAGGTGAAAGCATCGGTCATGCCCGCCTTTGCAGAGGGACTGGAAGTGCGCGCCGCTCAGCTGCACAACGATGCCGGTATGGTGGGCGCAGTGTACTACTTCCGGCAGACCATGGAAAAGGAGTAATCATATATGAAACACATATCCTCTGTCTGGGCGATTCCAACACCCACGGCTACTGTGCCGACCCGAACGACTGCGCCGACCACGGCATCCGCTTCAATGAAGAGGAGCGCTGGACCTGCCGCCTGCAGAAGGCGCTGGGCGACGAATACCTTGTGACCGAAGAGGGACTTTCCGGCCGCACCACCGTATTTGTGGACCCCATCCACGAATCCATGGATGCCCTCAGCGTCATCTATGCCCTGCTCAAGAGCCACGAAGTCGTCGATCTGCTCATCATCATGCTGGGCACGAACGATGTCAAGGAGCGCTTTGGTGCCAACGCCGCCTGCATCGCTGCGGGCATGGAGCGGCTCATCCTCAAAGCCAAGAGCGTGGACTGCTGGGGCACCAAGCAGCCCAACATTCTGGTGGTGGCACCTCCTCCCATCGGCGCAGGCTTCCACGACGCTGTGATGGGCGATGGCTGTGTGGAAAAATCTGCCGGTGTAGCCGGGCAGCTCCGCATCATCTGCGAGCGGCAGGGCGTGCACTTCCTCGATGCAAAGGACTGCGAGTTCAACAAGGTGGATTTCATGCACCTGACCCGCAAGGGCCACGCACAGCTGGCGGAGCTGCTGGCAAAAGAAGTACCGGGCCTGATCTGAGCAGAGCACGATTTTAAAAGCTCCGCTCTGAGCATCTTTAGCGGAATTATTATTTTTATTGGGTTCTCAAAAAGCCTGCGGGCTTTTTGAGAACTTTTTTTTCACGAAATAGGGTCATAACCACAAACGGCATCAAACTCACAAGCAGCCTATATTTTATTTTTAATTTCCGTTTTGTTCATCTTGTAAAACATAGCAGAATCGGCTATACTTTCCGCAAGAAAGAACCATTGAAAGGAACTGTGCCATGCCTGAACTTTTAAAAGCGCCTGTCACCCCTGCTCAGCAGGCAAGAGATACCCTTTTGGGTGCCTTGTAGGCCTTGCAAGGGCCACCACCAACGAGCCCAAAACGGACGACACCGACGAGGTGCTGAACGCCGGTCTGCGCCTTGCCGCGCAGCCGGATGCACCGGAGGAAAGGCTGCAGCGGATAGCTTGCCATCGTCCAGACTGAAAAGCACCGCGTTGCCCCGGCTGCGCCACCTGTGCCATGCCCTGCGGCAACACGAACGATTACGATTTTGTCCGCCTGTGGCTGCGCCCGAGAGTATCCGCACCCTCAAGCTGCAAATGCTTTCTGCCGCGTTTGCGCTGGCCCAAAAGCGCCCGCAGGGTCAGGCGCAGGCCGCCGTTTATCAGCTTCTGTTCACCCTTGCCGAGGACTGGGACGAGGAGCTTCTTGCCCCTGTTGTGCAACGCGCCAAGGAGCTTTGCCGGGAGTAAATCCGGGCCGGAAAGCCGCCGCTTTTACCCGCCGGGTTTGTAGCGGGAGCGTTCCCGGCGCAAACCAGAAAGGTCCGCCTTTTTTTTGCGTGTTTTTGTGGCAGTTCCGTAATACTGTTGCATCAAAATGCATTCCAGTGAGTTTCACACCCGATTTCCTGCTTCCATTTCGAAGTTTTTTGACAAAAAAGACTTTACAAACCATTTCTAAAAACTTATTATATAAGTAATATATTTCATGGAGCCAATGCTGCGCAGCCCATTGTGCAGCATCCAAATACGATCAAGGAGGGGTTTATCTATGCCCGAAAAGAAAAAGACCGCAGCGGCTGCTCCTGCTGTGGAAGCTCCTGCCGCTGAGGCCAAGGAGTCTAAGACCCGTAAATCTGCCAAGGCCCCTGCACGCCGCGGCCGTCCCCCGCTTGCACCGGAGCTGTATGTGGAGTTCAGCGGCAAGCAGTATAACGTGACCGATATCATTGACCGCGCCAAGGCCGATTACCGCGCTACCCACAAGGTTGGCGTGCAGTCCTGCAAGGTATACGTCAAGCCCGAGGAAGACGCCGCCTATTACGTGATCAACAAAGTCTCCGGCAAGCTGGAGCTGTAACTTTTCCTGTCTTCTTTTCTCCTGCTGCAAAGCACTCCGCACCTGTTTTGCGGCAGGTTGTCCGTTCCCACACAAGGCTCCATTTTAAACCGTAAAAAAGCTGCCCTGCATCCAAAAATGCAAGGCAGCTTTTCATTTTACATCAAACCATCTTTTCCAGAACGGATAATGCTGGATCACGGGGTCCGGGTCCGGGATCTCGAACACATAGCGCTCGGTAGCGTTGATCACGGTGGTCTTGCCGCGGGTGCACACGCGCGGCAGCTTTGCATCATAGTTCAGGTGCACATGGCCGTGCACGAACCACTGCGGCTCGTATTCATCCATCAGATCATTGAAGCACGCAAAGCCCTTGTGAGCACGATCCGTGCTGTCGTTCAGGCCAGCCGCCGGGGAGTGGGTGAGCAGCAGGTCGATGCCGCCCACATGATGGGCCTTGCGCCAGAGTTTGCGCACACGGCGGCGCATTTCCCTTTCCGTATACTGGAAGCTGTCCTCCCGGTTATTGTAGCGGATGCTGCCGCCCAGTCCCATAATGCGCAGGCCCTTCCACACATACACGCTGTCGTCCACACAAATGCATCCGCCAGGTTCATTTTCCCTGTAACTGCCGTCGTGGTTGCCGTGGACATACAAGATGGGCGCAGCCGTAAAGTTCGTAAGATATTCCAGATACTTCTGCGGCAGATCCCCGCAGGAAAGGATCAGGTCGATGCCTTCCAGATGTTCGCGGGTACCGTAGTCCCACAGTGCTTTAGAGGGCACATCCGAAATTGCAAGAATTTTCACATCGGTTTGCTCCGTTCTCTCTCGGCCTGAGGGCCGCTTATTTCACAAACCCTTTCAGGGTATTGAGGCCGTTGATTGCCATAAGCACATGCGTTTTTTACATCCAGTTCATCGTAGTGCGGCAGCGCACCTTCCACGCATTCGTCCAGCCAGTCCATCTCCATCAATTCCTTGGGACTGTAGACCACGGCCTCCGGCGAGTGCAGCACATGCCCCTGCGCGTACAGGTCTTCCGGGAAGATGCGCAGGTCATCCTCGTGCAGCATCTTTTCCATCAGGTCCAGCAGCTGTAAAGTGCCTGCAGGCAGGTCTTTGCTGTAATCGATTTCCTCTGCGCCGCTGCGCATGCCCCACCAGTAATTCACGGCTCTGGCTCCCGCTGCATCGCTGTCCCATGCACCGTCAAAAATGGAACGCACAATCTCGATATAAAACGTATCCCACCGCCACACGGGCAGGCCCAGCGGCTGCAAACTGCCGTCCGGCATGCGGCGCACAAGGCCGTAATCCCGGTGGGTGCCTTCCGGCTCGCGGTTATCCCGGGCATAGAAGATCTCCACATCCGGCCGGTCGGAGAAATCCAGCGGGTGTGCCGGGTCCGGCAGGCAGGCCCAGCGCAGCACCACCTTTGCGTCCGGGCGCACGGTCTTCAGGCCCTGCGCATAGGCGTTTACTGCCGCCGGGATGCCATACACCGGGTTTGCCGCCACATAGCCCACGCGGTCGGTCCTTGCCATCACGCCGGCCAGCATTCCCAGCAGATAGGTCACTTCATACGTGCGGGGATAGTAGGTGCGCACCAGCGGGTGCGGCGCGTTGAGCGAACAGTTCAGGATGCGGGTCTTGGGGTGCTGGGCCGCCACCTTCAGGCAGGCGGTATGCATCCGGGCACTTGAGGTGAACACCACGTCGGCATTGTCGTGGGCCACATCCTCCAGCACCTGCTCCGCGTCCACCTCAGGCTCGATGTTCTCTTTGCGGGTGATGAATACCCGGTCCGGGAACGCCTGCTGCAGCGCTTCGATGCCCTTGTCGTGGGCACGCACCCATGCGCTGCTCTCGGCATTGTGCTCGTGCAGGAACACCACCTTCAGCTCGCTGGGCTTTGTAAAGATGTTCAGCTTTGCCAGCAGCGGTTCGCCTGGGCCCTGCTTCGGCTCCAGCGAAAGGGCCACGGCCTGCGGCTCGGTGAGCACCTTCACCTCATCCCACAGCTTTTCCAGATTCTGCTTCATCTGGCTGGGCGTGCTCTCGCAGGCATCCGCGTAACGGTAGACCGACAGATACACCAGCATGGCATCGCCGGCAGTCAGATTCAGTCCGTCGCCGCCCAGAGCCAGAAACTGCTGGCGGAACATGGTATAGAAGGAGGAAAAGCTCAGCCGGTCATCATCCGTCCAGCTTTCACCGCTGGCCTTGCACACCAGCGTCTGCAATTTTGCGTAACCCCCCAGACGGGAGAAATGCACATCGTTGACCTTGGAGAGCTTGTAAAAATCCAGAAATTCGTAGTAGATACGGTTTTCCAGACTGTCGTTCCGTTCCGGGACGAGCCGCGTGACCGTGCCCGCGATCCTGACCGCATCAAAATACTTGAGCACCGATACCCGCTTGTTGCCTTCCTGCACATAGAATTTGTTCAGGAACTCGTAGGCGATGATGGGGGGTGTGGATGCCCTCTTCCAGATGTGCATCGCAGAGGTTTGACCACTTGCCTGCAAACTCGGTGTCCGGCTCCAGCAGGGGCATAAAGTTCGGTGCAAAGGCGGTGTGACGGCCGCTGGTCTTTGTGCGACGATGCTTTCCGCCGGGATCTCCACAAGGCCCAGCGGCTCCTGCGCCACGATGTTCACATTGACCAGAATATCGTCCAGCACCGCAAGATACGGCGACTGGCCGCGCGCCACACAGGCACGGTAAGCACGCTGGCCGCTCTTCAGTGCGTTCTTGTAATCTTCCAGCATAGTTGCTCCTTTTTCTCAGCTGCAATGCGCTGCAGCCAGCTGCCGCAGCGTCCTTCTTTTAGTATACCATGAAATTTTGATTTTTATGGGAGGATTTTCCGCACAAAAAGAGTTGATTTATCCTGCAGTTTCAGGTACGATAATAGAAAGCAAACAATGATAGGAGCATTCTTTCCATGCAGACCGAACAGATCCCCGTACTCAAGGCCGACGAATATCCCGGCGGCATCTGGTATTACGAGCCGCATACATATCAGCCTTACCGTTACGTACTGGGCCGCGTTGGCACCCACCCGCTGGTATGCATTGGCATCAACCCCAGCACCGCCCAGCCCGGCGCACTGGACCCCACCCTGAAAAGCGTGGAGCGCCTTGCCGCCGCCAACGGCTTTGACAGCTGGATCATGTTCAACGTGTATCCCCAGCGCGCCACCGACCCTAACGATATGGACCGTGTGCCGGACCGCGCTGTGGTGACGAAAACCTGCGCTGGCTCAAAGCCGTTCTGGCCCAGACCGAACCCACCATGTGGGCAGCGTGGGGGCACGCTGATCGAAAAGCGGGACTATCTGCCCGGCCTGATGCGGGAGATGGTGGCCCTGACGCGGGAGCGAGAGATCCCGTGGGTCACCTTTGGCAGGCGCAGCAAAAAGGGCCACCCCCACCACCCGCTGTACCTGCGCAAGGATTCCACCCCGGAACCCTTTGATGTGGAAAATTATCTGGACACCTGCTTTTAATTTTTCAGGTGCCCGATGCGGAGGGATCTTTTTTGACCGCAGAACATTATCACGCCCTGCACAGCTGGATGGATGCCCACCCCACAGCCAAGCGCTGTGTGGTGGCACTGGACCGCTGGCTGCCGCTCATCCCTTTGTATGTTATCCGGTGCTGCTCTGCCTGCTGAACGTCCGGCTGTTTCGGCTGCTGGGCAGTCAGCGTCAGGCCGCGCTGGACCTCACCGCCGTCATTGCGCGGACGGTGTTCGTGCCGGGGCTTACCTTCTGGGGCGGCACCATCCTGCGGGACAGGCTGAACCTGCCGCGTCCCTATGAACAGCCCGGCTTTGAACCGCTGCGGCACAAGGAGACCCGGGGACACTCCTTCCCATCCCGCCACGCGCTGAGCGCTTCCGTGCTGGCCATGGTATGGATGTATTTCTACCCGAAGGCGGGCTGGGTGATGGTGGGCATCACGGTGCTCATCTGTGTTGGCCGTGTGCTGACCGGCGTGCACCATATCCGCGATGTCGTGGGCGGAGCCGCGCTTGGCTTTGCTTTGGGCTTTGCGGGCATGTGGCTGCTGTAAAGCAGTGCTTTGCGGGCTTTGAAAAAGAAAAAAGATTTTTGCATTTTTTTGCTTGACAGAATGGGGCCTGTATGGTATTATACTTCTCGCAGCGTGTGCCGACACACAGCTGCCGCCATAATGGAACCCATGGGATTACAACGTGCGCCCGTAGCTCAGGTGGATAGAGCAACTGCCTTCTAAGCAGTGGGCCGGGGGTTCGAGTCCCTTCGGGCGCATCTATGTGGTGCCCATAGCGTAGTCGGTTAACGCGCAGATTGTGGATCTGGAGACCGTGGGTTCGAGTCCCACTGGGCACCCACCAAAAATCCGCTGATGCTTTGCATCGGCGGATTTTTTTATTTGGCGGGGTGCCCAGTTGGGGCTCGAACAAGGCGGCTCTGACGCATCAGCGGCAGAGCAACCAACAGCCCAGTGGGCTGTTGGTTAGCCTGCGGGTCCCAATCAGTAGGAATTCTACCAAGACAAATGCTGTGCTGATGCTTTGCATCGGCGGATTTTTTTATTTGGCGGGGGTATCCCAGTGGGACTCGAACAGCACACCATTATTTTCTGCTAAAAAAGCATGTGCAGAACACCTCTGGCCGGAACGGCTCCTGTGTGCTCTGCACATGCTTTTTATTGTTTGGTATCCACCCGAACGGTCAGCGCCTCATCTGCTGCAGGATCTGTGCGATCTCTGCGCTGGAATAGCCATCCTGCCGCAGTGCGGTGCTGATGCTGGTATCGCTCTTGCCCTGGCTGCGCATCAGCATGGCCATGTAGGGCACCGTCACATTCCGGGAGGTGTCACTGCCCAGACGGGTGGCAGTGCCCGTGCTGCGGTTGGCTGTACCGGAGGACGTACTGCCCGTGCCAGTGCCGCCAGTCTTACTGCCTGCCGCCGTGCTGCCAGCGCGGCTTGCTTTCTGCGCTGCATTGGACTTTTTCAGGTTCCACTCGCCCTAGTGCGATGTTCAGCTTCTGGCTTGTTGACATCGTTGTTGAATTTCTGCTGGTTGAGTTTGTCCTGATACTCCCGCTCTGCTCGTCTCGTTCTCGTCAGCGCTGCTGG
>ENA-OQAX01000165-OQAX01000165.1-human-gut-metagenome-genome-assembly--contig:-NODE-165-length-15219-cov-3.025378_pt1 | contig 15219 bp, 15 predicted proteins | sample MGYA00242741_ERZ504539 | MGnify/ENA primary metagenome ERZ504539 (study PRJEB26092, sample SAMD00036277) | human gut metagenome | host: Homo sapiens | study: EMG produced TPA metagenomics assembly of... | reverse complement strand
AAGAAAATTCTCAAAAAAGAAAACTTTGACCACTTTTTCTTTTGATTATTATTCTGATACAATGAAGAACGAAGCTACCGGACTGACAGAAAGAGAGACGGCCCGGAGAGCTTATGATATTGCCAGAGGTTTTGTGAGAAATTTTGACAGTTCCTTTGAGAATCTGTTTCTTTACGGTGATACCGGTGTGGGTAAGACTTTTCTTTCTCACTGTATTGCTCATGATCTTCTGGAATCAGCACATTGCGTTATGTACTTTTCCGCATTTGATCTGTTTGAACTGCTGGCAGACTCCAAATTCTCCAGAAGATAAAACAGAAGGACAGGATTTGTATTTGACAGCGATCTGCTGATCATCGACGACCTGGGAACTGAACTTACAAACAGCTTTGTCTCTTCCCAGTTGTTTTTGTGCATAAATGAACGCATCATGCGCAGGAAGTCTACGATCATATCAACAAATCTGAAACTGGAAAATTTCTCGGATACTTATTCCGAACGAACCTTTTCGAGAATCGCCAGCAACTACCGTATGGTGAAGCTGGAAGGAAAGGATATCCGTATACAGAAAATTTTTTAGGAGGAAAATAAAACATGGCACAGGCAACAACTAAAGATTTAACTACACTTCCGGTGGGCAGACTTGGTCTGATCCCTCTGATCAGCTGTAAGGATCTGGGTGAAAAAGTAAATGAATGGCTGATACAGTGGCGTAAAGAGCGCAGCCACGAAGAGCTTGATTCTTTTGCATTTGAGGGTTATCAGAGAGATTCCTATCTGATACCGGTCCAGACAGCACGTTTCGGTTCCGGTGAGGCGAAATGTACGATCATGGAATCTGTACGTGGTGACGATATCTATCTGATGGTTGATGTATGTAACTACAGTCTTACCTACAGCATCGGACCATACGAGAATCTTATGTCTCCTGATGACCATTTTCAGGATCTGAAACGTGTGATCGGTGCAATCGGCGGCAAAGCCCGCAGAGTAAACGTGATCATGCCTTATCTGTACGAAAGCCGCCAGAATATCCGCAGCGGCAGAGAATCCCTGGACTGTGCAACAGCACTTCAGGAGCTTGTAAGTATGGGTGTGGAAAACATCATCACTTTTTTGACGCACATGACGCGCGCGTGCAGAATGCAACACCTCTGCATGGATTTGAGACTGTACAGCCATCCTATCAGTTTATCAAAGCTCTTCTCAACCATGAGAAAGGACTTCACATCGACAACGATCATTTCATGATCATCAGCCCTGATGAGGGAAGCATGAACCGCGCAATCTATCTTGCCAATATCCTTGGTGTTGATATGGGTATGTATTACAAACGTCTGGATTACTCCAAGAGAATCAACGGACGTCACCCGATCGCAGCTTACGAATTCCTCGGTCCAAACCTTAAGGGCAAAGATATGATCCTGATCGATGATATGATTTCTTCCGGTGATACAGTTCTTAAGATTTCTTCTCTCCTCAAGGAAAGAGGAGCAGGCAGAATTTATATCTGCTCTACTTTCGGACTGTTTACAAACGGACTCGAGAAATTTGATGAGGCTCATAAGGCAGGAGTGTTTGACAAACTGCTCACTACAAACCTGATCTATCAGTCTCCTGAGCTTCTTGCAAAAGATTACTATATCTCCTGTGATATGAGTAAATATATCGCCCTGATCATTGATACTCTTAATCATGATCAGTCTGTAAGCTATCTGCTCAACCCGGTTGACAGGATCAACCGCTGCGTAAGCAATTACATGGCTCAGTATGATGAGAAATAAATAACTTCTGTAAAATTTATAAAAAGAGATTTCATGTTCTGTTCCGGCTGTTTCATCCGAAATTCCTGCAGTACATGAAATCTCTCTTTTTGTTATATATAATGCAATCCACTCTTCTATGCGGCCCTACACTGAATAACTGCTTCGCAGTCTGGTTAAAAATTCAGGAAATAATTTGCTTCCCATAAGGGATTCCCTCTCTGTCCAGAAGTTCCATCTCGCGTTTACTGCAGGTACTGATGATAACCTGCTTTTTCCCCTTATACATCCATCCAAGAACTGCCTCAAGATCTTCTTCCTCATACATCCCAAAGATATCATCCAGTATCACCGGCAGACTTTCTTCCTGACACAGAAGCTCTCCTGCAGCCATGCGCATGGCAAAAATAAATCAGCTCCAGAGTGCCGCGGCTGAGACATTCCAGTGCTTCCACTCCGTTCCCGGTAGTTACTGTCATGTGGGATGCCGCATCCATCTGTACGTCCTGATATTCACCATCTGTAATCTCACTCAAAATCTGAGAAGTACGTATCTGCAGCTTTCGTCCCACCTGAAGATGAATATTTCCTGACATTCTCTCTATGGTTTCCATCGCCATATTCAGAGCCTGTACCTCCCGCTCTTCCGATGTAAGCAGAAAAGAATTTTCTTCGTATTCCCGGTATTCTTCCTTAAGGTTACAAAGTTCTGTTTCTTTCTCATCATAGTCCTGTCTGAGATTTTTCTTTTACTGCATCTGAGTTTCTCCTGCCTGGATACCCAGCGTTTTCTTCATCCGTATTCTCTTCTGAAATTCCCTTGCATACTTCAGCTGCTGTTTTCCGCAAAATCCCACCAACGCAGCTGCAATAACCGCTACGATCAGACTTACCGAAACACTGTCCGCTATAATCGCAGTCAGAATCAATCCAAAGATGCCGGCAGCGGCCGATATCAGCATTCCCATTGCAAAGCTGTTTCTTTTTGCCTTTGCCTGTGCCATTCTCTCATCCAGAATAACCGCACCATTTTCATCTCCGGGATGCATCCGTAACGACTCCTCTTTCTCATTAATCTGATCCAGCTTTCCATTCAGATTATTCAGATCACTTATGATATCATCCATCCTGGTCAGAAGTTTCTGCCTCTCCTGTTCTGTCTCTTTCTGTTTTCTGTCTGCCTGGACCAGATAACCCTTTCTGGACATCTTGAGCATCTGCATGGCCCGTCCCAGATCCATGGAGCTGTCTGCAGTTCCCTGATAGCCGGTCATAAATTTTTTGCAGCTCCCGAGCCAGATCCTGTTCTGTCGGACTCTTTAACTTCGCAGCAAAAACTGCATTATCGTAGATTGCTTCACTGATATCTCCGAGAAACATATTTTTAATATACGTATGTACTATCGCTCTTTCGCTTTCATTCTCTCCATACAGAACGTTAATTCCCGGAGAAAACTCTAAAGTTTTATCATGGATTTCTCCAGAGTTTTTAATATTTAACTGTCTGATAATCATATTCTGTCTGTCACCTGCTTGTTTCCAGTAAAGCCTGAAGACCATAATATAATGCCTTCTCCTCCACTGCATTTCTGTCTTTTTCAAGAAAATAACTGATATAGTCACCGATCAGTGTTCCACTATATTTTTTTTGAAGTGCTTCCAGATCATAGGAAGGCTTTGATTCATCCAGAACCTCTGTTACGTAGCCAAAAGACTTCAGTCTCTCGGGAAGCAGCAGAAGCTCCGGTGCCTGGTTCCCTGGATCACGATTCTGTAGATATTCATGCGTCCTTTATTCGCCAGATCCGCCTTCAGCATATCTTCCAGAGATGCCTGTGTAGAATCTTCACGCAGCATCAGAAGAATCTGCTCATAGGAACGGCAGGCAAAAGGAACAAAATTTGTCTTAAGCCTTCCGTTTTCCAGATGTCCTTCTATGTATCCATGATCACCCAGATCATTTCTGTCAACAGGCTCCAACGCACCTGCATAAGCTACATTATCCCGGATCAGAATCTGGGGTTTATGAATATGTCCTAATGCAATATAATCAAATCCTGACGCAGCAATTGATTTGATATTCATGGGGATATGCTTCGCATCTCCACCATGAGCCAGTAAAATGTGAACCCCCTCTCCCTCTGCAGGATGTATAGAATCATACAGAGGATTCTCTATTTCCTGATGTTCATAGCTCAGTCCATATACATAAACATCCAGTTTCTCATCTTTCACACAGGTTAGCTGTTCATTCTTAAAAAATGTCACATTCTTTTCCCACTGAAAATCCCGGTAAAAAGAATCAGCCTTAATATAGTCATGATTTCCTGCCATCAGATAAACCCGGGTATCCGATGGTGGAAAACAGGTTATTTACTTCTTTCAGTTCCCGTAGAAGAGGCTGGCGGTGGAACAAATCTCCTGCTATAAATAACAAATCCACCGGATTCTCGCGGATACCCGCAATAACCCGGCGGAAAGTTCCCAGATTTCTTCCTCCCGCCTGCTGCTCCATGGACAGCCCCTGTCAGGAACTGCACCAAGGTGTACATCTGCAAGATGAATAAATCTCATGCCAATCTCTCTTTCTATAACATTTTTGATATCTGCGGATTGCTCTGCAGCTTCAATGCTCCCACAATACTGATATCAGTCAAATTATAAATCACAGTTTTTAACAGTTCTTGGGAATGGAATTACGTCGCGGATGTTGCCCATGCCGGTAAGGTACATTACGCAACGTTCAAATCCAAGACCAAATCCTGAATGGCGTGTGGAACCATATTTACGAAGATCAAGATAGAAGTCATAATCCTCTTTCTTAAGTCCCAGCTCGTCCATACGTTTCTCAAGTTTCTCAATGTCATCCTCTCTCTGGCTTCCACCGATGATCTCACCGATTCCAGGCACCAGACAGTCCATAGCTGCAACAGTCTTGTTATCCTCATTCATCTTCATGTAGAAAGCTTTGATCTCCTTCGGATAATCTGTTACAAATACAGGTTTCTTAAAGATTTCTTCTGTAAGATAACGTTCATGCTCTGTCTGCAGATCGCATCCCCAGAATACTTTGTAGTCAAATTTATCGTTGTTCTTCTCCAGAAGCTCTACTGCTTCTGTGTAAGTAACATGACCAAACTCAGAATTGATCACATGGTTCAGTCTGTCCAGAAGTCCCTTATCAACAAAAGAATTGAAGAAATTCATCTCTTCCGGTGCATTCTCCAGTACATAACGGATCACATATTTCAGCATTGCCTCTGCAAGATCCATGTTGTCATTTAAATCTGCAAATGCGCATTCCGGCTCGATCATCCAGAACTCTGCCGCATGGCGGGTTGTGTTGGAATTCTCAGCGCGGAAGGTTGGTCCGAAAGTATAAACATTGCGGAATGCCTGTGCAAAAGTCTCGCAGTTTAACTGTCCGCTTACTGTCAGATTAGTTTCTTTTCCGAAGAAATCCTGAGAATAATCTACAGCACCCTTGTCATCTGTCGGAACGTTGTTCATATCCAGAGTAGTTACCTGGAACATCTCACCTGCACCTTCACAGTCGCTTCCTGTGATCAGCGGAGTATGCACATAAACAAATCCCTGCTCCTGGAAGAAACGGTGAATCGCATAGGCACACAGAGAACGTACACGAAATACTGCCTGGAATGTGTTTGTTCTCGGACGGAGATGTGTGATGGTTCTTAAGTATTCAAGACTGTGGCGTTTCTTCTGAAGCGGATAATCAGGTGCAGAATTACCCTCTACTGTAACTTCTGCTGCCTGGATCTCAAATGGCTGTTTTGCCTGTGGAGTTGCTACCAGTGTACCTTTGACAATGATCGCTGCACCTACGTTTAATTTGCTGATCTCAGCAAAGTTCTCCATTGTATCGTGATAAACTACCTGAAGAGTCTCAAAGAAGCTTCCGTCGTGAAGCACGATAAATCCAAATGTCTTGGAATCACGTACGCTTCGTACCCATCCACCTACTGTAACCTCTTTATCCAGGTATTTTTCTCTCTCTTTGTAAATCTCTTTTACTGTTGTTAACTTCATATCTATGTTTCCTCTTTCTCCTCATCGTTCTGGTCTTACACAAAAAGACGAAACGCTGTTTCAGATAACAGCCGTCTCGCCTTTTAGTATAGACTATTCCCTGTTTTCACGCAAGGAGTAATCTGGTATTTAACTATGTTTTTTCTTTTGTCAGGTGTAGCAAAATCATGCTCTCTGCCATTTCGTCAGGCAGGCACTCTCAATGAATCCATACATTTTGCAAAAATACGCTTATATGTCCTTGTAGTATAGTGAAGCCCGTCATCTACCGTACCAGTTCCGTAATGATCACTGGCAAAGCTGTATCCTGTTGATTTCAGATAAGAATACATATCAATATAAGTATAAGCAGAAGACAGATTTGTTTTCATATACTGATTGAATGATCTGACTGCCGCCTCACTTCTGTCCGCTCTTCCCGCATTGGAAAGCATCAGACGATTCACCGGATTTACAGACATGAAGTACAGTTCACATCCTTTGCTTTTAAGCTGTGGTGCAATCCAGTTATAATACTCCGCATAATCTGCAGATTTTGACAAGTCGTTTACTCCAAAATTAAAGATCACTGCGGTTTCTTTGAAAGAATACTGTTGGAATCGTGCTGTACTATGGAATAAAGCTGAGCCCATCCTGTAGTGGTAAACCAGTCCAGTCCCTTTCCTGCCGAGCAGACAAACTTCACATTTTTAGTCGCAGATTCTCCCATTCCTGTCAGAACATTTTCCATAAATTCCGTACGGGAATCACCTACAAAAATCACCTGTTTATATTTATAGATATCTACCTGCGGAAGCTGATCCTCTGTAAGGTCTGTTTCCGTTGTTCTGTTAAATACCACTGCATAGAGATCCACATTTCCATTTACCGTGATTTTTTCTTCTGCCTCATACTGCGGAGAAACACTCTGCATCGGTTTTGTGGACCACCCCATAAAAAGTATAACCTTCTGCATCCCTTACGCCCGGAAGAGAATAAGAACTTCCTTTTGCCAGAGTCGTTTTTCTGCCAGGTGCTACCGTCACATCTGTGAAAAGTCAGCTGTACTGCCTTCTTCTGTACCGCATAAAGAGTGATATTTTTGTTGACTGTACATTTCGCCTTTGCTGTTGCTTTCTCAGAATTTTTCTTACTTGACCATCCCTGGTTAACATAACCGGTTCTTGCCGGTACTTTTTGCAAAGGTAACAACCGTTCCCTCTTCTACTGTCTGAGTAAGTTTTTGATAAGCCGCATTAGTGCTTCCATTTCCCAGATAGTAGCTGACCGTATAATAATTACTCTTTCTGCGCACTGCATAGAACCGAGTTGCCTTTGTAATCTTTACTGTATCACCGGCTGAATATTCCGGTTCTGTTTCTCCCTTTTCAGTTGTCCAGCCCAGATTTGTATAGCCCTTTACTTTCGGCACATCAGGCAGTGTCACTTTCTGATTTTTTGACGCATACATGGTGAGCGAAGTATAAATTTTGCTGGTACTTGTTCCATTATTGTTATTGAAAGTAACTGTGTAAGGCAAATTTCTTATATACAGCATAGAGAGTCAGTGTTTTTGATATAGTCACATTCTGGCCTGCTTTATAGTCAGCTTTTGGAGGCTTTTTTACTCTTTGACCATCCCAGAGACTGATATCCTGTCTTGACAGGCACCTGCGGCATTGTAACTGTAAGTCCTTTTCCGACTTTCTGATTCAGTCTGGTAAATTTACTGTTGCTTGCCCCTGTATTGGTCTTAAAATTCACCTGAAGTGCTGTACGGCGCACAATGTAAAAATCTGTGTCACCGGTCACTGTAAATTCTGAATTCAGTTCATATTTTACAGCAGAACTTCCCTTTGTATCTGTCCATCCATAATTAATGTATTTAGATGATGGCATATCCGGAAGTATGACGTTTTTTGTCTCATATGCCTGCAGAATTCCATTGGAAAACACACTGGTTCCTGAATTATTATAAAGGGAAACCGTACATTTCTTTGGCATATAGAAGTTCAGGATGCCTTTTTCGAGAAACAGATTCCAGCTCTCGCCTTTCTTCAGAGTAAGAATATCTCCACCCTTCAGAGTGATCGCATCTCCAAGTTTTTCATTTTTTCCAGTTTCCACATATCCGGTGCACCTGTATCCGGTACATTGGGAAGGATCAAAGATTCACCCCAGGACATCACTGTTCGCAGCTGTTCACATTCATTTCCTTCTCCGTCTATAAACCGGAGCATTACCTCTTTCTCCGGATTAATCGTCGGCGTGGAGATGGTGATGGTGTGACTGAAGGAGTCGGTGTTGAAGACGGCATCGGTGTGACCGAAGGAGTCGGTGTTTCTGTCAGTGCAGGTGTACCCTCCGGTGTCGAAGTCACTGTTGGTGTTGGTGACAGTTCCGATGCCGTTACTTTCTCCGAATCAGAAGCTGCCGGCAAAGTATTTTCTGTATCAGTTATGCACGAATCTTCTTCCCCTGAACTGAAAATCTCTTCAAAACTGTCCGGAGTGCCGAACTCTGCTGCCTGTACGGGAACTGTTGCAGTGATCAGTGCCACAGTCAGAAACACACTTGCCAGACGCTTTCCTCTTTTGTGTCTTTTTCTGTACATATTTACCTCCATTTGCAAAAAAACGTCCCAACATAAAATATGCGGGACGTTCTCTATGCATTCCCAATCATTCAAAAACATCTTCAGACTGCCCGGCTTTTGATCAGAACCGCCACAACCTGCTCATATGTAAATAATACCAGATTTGTCATCCTGCTATGTAAACACTGTTTTCTTATGGTTGAAAATATTCCTTATAATTTATTGATAAACCTCATAAATGCTTCTCTGCCTTCAGCAGTGCATTTATATACGCCGGCATCCTCAAGTACATGAACGAATACATTACCGACTTCTTTTCTGAGAACATCCTGAATGTTGTCTTTATCAAGGTTGTCATATTTCGGAAGGAATTCTGCAACCCACGCTGCATGTTTCTCAATCTTCTCATTGGAAGAAATGTCTTTTCCCTCCAGAATATATTCTGCCAGAAGTTCCAGTTCTTCTTTTAATCTTGCCGGAAGTACGGCAAGTCCCATTACTTCGATCAGACCAATATTCTCTTTCTTGATATGGTGATACTCTGCATGCGGATGGTATACACCAAGAGGATGCTCATCAGTAGTAATGTTATTTCTAAGTGTGAGATCCAGTTCAAACATATCTCCGGATCTGCGGGCGATCGGTGTGATCGTATTGTGCGGTTCTCCATCAGTTTCAGCAAAGATAAACGCACTTTCGTCTGTATAACCTCTCCACGCTTCCAGAACATGTGTAGCAAGCTCTATCAGTCTCTTCTCATCCTTATGACGGATCCTTAAAACTGAAAGAGGCCATTTAACAATACCTGCTTCTACATCCTCATATCCCGGAATAGTCACATGTTTCTCGATCGGTGCTTTTGCCATTGCGAAAGTATAATGTCCGCCCTGGAAATGATCGTGACTTAAAATAGACCGCCTACGATAGGCAGGTCTGCATTGGATCCCAGGAAGTAATGCGGGAAAAGTTTTACAAAATCAAAAAGTTAATAAATGTATTCTTCTCGATCTTCATCGGAACATGCTGACTGTTAAAGACGATGCAATGCTCATTGTAATACACATATGGGGAATACTGAAATCCCCAGGGACTGTCATTTACAGTGATAGGAATGATTCTGTGATTCTCTCTGGCAGGATGATTAACTCTTCCTGCATATCCTTCGTTCTCCGGGCAAAGAAGACATTTCGGATAACTGCTGGATTTTACAAGCTTGGCAGCAGCGATTGCCTTCGGATCTTTTTCCGGTTTGGAAAGATTGATGGTGATATCGATTTTACCATATTCACTGTCTACTGTCCATTTCTGATCTTTCTTTACACGATAACGACGAATATAATCGCTGTCCTGACTGAGTTTATAGAAGTAATCGGTTGCTTCCTGTGGATCTTTCTCATATCTGCTCCAGAACTCATTCTGTACCTGTGCCGGACGCGGCATCAGACAGTTCATAAGTCTGGTATCAAAAAAGGTCTCTGTACACAACACTGTCTTCTATGAGATTTCTCTTCACAGCCTCATCCAGAAGTGCATTTAATACCTCTTCAAGATCGATATCCCTGTACTCTTCCTCAGGTTCCACATATTCGTCTTCTTTAAAGACATCCAGAAGAAGATTTATTGTATAATTCTTCTCGCAGGTCGGTGTAAGTCCTGTTTCTACTCCGTACTGTACTAATTTTTTAATGTTCTCATATAACATCTGTACGTTCCTCCGTTTCGCTGTTACTGTTTCACTCTTACAGTAACGTGTTTAAACAATAAATTTCTCTGCCACTGTTTGTCCTTTTTAGAATACTCAAATATCAGTGAAATGTAAAGAAGCATTTTTACAATTTTTTTGGATGAATAACCGGCAGGTTGCTGTCGCGTTACTGTTTCGCTCCGTTCTCAGCTGCCTGCCGGTTATGTTTTCATCAGTAATTTACTGTTTCTATATAGGTGATAAACACATTTCCGGCTTTCTGGAAAAGATCCGTACTGTCATTCATTCCATACGGATAGGTCTCTTTTTTTAACCGGATCATACAGCCAGGTATTATATTCATCATATCCTACGATCACCACGCTTGTATCTGCTCCCGTTTTGGCAATTACCGGACGCTGTGCACTTATCTCGTACAGCACACTGTCCAGACTGCAGCCGGAAAGATCGATCACAGTTCCGGTCTTTTTGAGGCTCTTTTTCAGGGTTTTAATATCATAGGTTCCCTGAAGCACAATCTCCGGAATCCCTTCTGTATCTATCTGCATTTTTGTCTTTTTATTTCCACGTTCCCATACATACTGCTGTGTACGGTTCAGCACTACACCTCCCAGCGTATCTGCACGCAATACAGCCTTCGCCGGATCTGTATAGATACCGTTCAGTCCGCCCTGTCCGTAAACATAATATGCTGTTTCCTGAGGAATCTGAGTGTCCAGAACAATGTCTTTCCGGTCGGAACTGCTTACCTTTGCATACATAGTCAGCGGAGAATCTGTCTGTTTGGTTGTGTTAAATACCAGTTTCACACGAACACCTGTCCTGGATGCAGAAATAAGTTCGATTTTTACTGTATTTGCCGCTGCCTTTTTATTATTCATGATCGTATCTTTCTTCTGGGCAACATAAGAGGTTTCTCCGGATTTTGCAGAAAGTTCAAACTCGATCAGAGTATTTCCTACTGAAATATCAGTGATATAAAGTCCGTTCTTTCCGGTATTCTTTTTTTTATATTTCCTTCAAAATCTTCAATACGCAGAATGCGGATCCCAACAGATTTATGTTCCTCCTCATCTGTAAGAATATCTTCTTTATTCAGCATTCCATAAATCAGATCTTCATTCATAAATCCAACTGTACGAAGTCTCTGGCCTTTCTGCGGTGCGATCAGTCGGGTTTTACAGGTATCAAAATCAATTTCCTTGATATTTCCCTTTTCATCCCCCTCTGAAACCAGCCAGGCTGCATGATCATTATTATCGGAAGATACAAAATTCGCATTTTTTTATTCCTTTTTCAAGAATTTCACTAGAGTTCTCTTCGATATTGATTCTGTAAAGATTCTTCGCCAGAATCAGAAACAGCTCATTCTTTTCATTGACATAGGACAGTTTTTCAAGATCTTTTTTCAGAAATTCAAATGATTCCGAAACAGGGATAAAGGCTCTTTCTTCTGCCACGTTTTTTATCACGATTGTAATGGTAAACTGCAATTCCTTCATATCCTTCATGGCTTCCTCTGTTCATATATCCATAAAGTACGAAATCAATATCTCCTTCATCAGTTACTCTGACAATCTTGATGTCATGCTGAGTTCTGGAATCGCGGAAATCTCCGTCCTTCAATTTTCTGAAACTGAAAACCTGATTTACCTTTTCATTGCCCGGTGAATAGGACCACAGATCTCCCTCCTGCACAAAAGCTATCACAGTAGCAGCATCATTCATCATATATTCTACATTCTTATCGCGCACTCCAAGGATAATCCCATCATCCTCATAAACAGGCAGTGTACCATCAAAGACCTGATTTGCAGAACGCTGGAAATCCAGCAGATAAATCCTGGTATCCTGATATTTCATTCTGTAAAATTCTTTACGTCATATAATTCCGTTTCCTCATCCTCATTCTGCGAAGTCAGCTGATATTCCAGCACAACGCTGGCAGTTGTCTCATTGATCTCTTTGATCACAGGAATTCCCTCCTGACACAGCTGCGGAGCAAGATTCCCCCAACTGATCTCACTCAGGGAAGAATTAATATTAATTCCCGAGTAATTCGTTGCTGCTCCTGTTGTCTGTGGTTCCAGATAACTTCCCAGTGCATCTGCTGACTCTTTGTCAAGACACGCTTCATAAAAAATATTTTACAAAAGCTGCATAATCTGATGCATGTACCTGTGACCTGGAAACAACTCTCGTATAATAATATGCTGTACCCTCATCCAGTTCCAGGGCAATCTGCATGGAATATTCCTGATTCATACGCAGATCACTGCCAATCTCCACGTCTACGGACAAATACTGATCTTCTTTTACAAGATTCTTAATCTTCTTATTTTCAAGGACTTTACTTCCATCAGATGTACGGATCTCATAAGAAAAACTCTTTACTTCCGAATCATAGGGATTCACTTTAAATGTCAGTTTTTTTGATGTATCCAGAGGAGTCACACTGTCTCTGGTAAAATCCGCCTGCATAGGCTGCGCATATCCATACATCCGGTTTATCAGCGTATCATTCATATCCACCATGACTTCCGGAAACACTGCGTCATTAAAATCAGAACGGTTATCTGTGGATTCACTGTTAAGAAGCAATGCAGTACCTGCTGTACCAAGCAGAAATACCAGAAGAAGAATACCTGCTTTTTTCAGTATCCTTTTCATCGCACACTCCCTTCCTGTTCTTTTTCATTCAGAAGCCTGTCCAGTGTGGGATGGATATTCAGGGCTGCAAGCATTTTCTCCACCTTACCCTGGTCTGATCTTTTCCCTGTTCTGACTGCTCTGATCAGGAGATTCTTAGGTGTATGTTCCATATCAATAAACTCCAGGATCTGGGTATCATAACCTTTGCTCTCCAGAAGATCTGCACGCACAGCATCTGTGATCAGCGCAGACATCCTTTCTTTCAGGATTCCATAGCGCAGAACCGGCTCCAGCATTTCATTTTTGATCTGTTTATTAACTTCATGCTGACAGCAGGGTACGGAAAGAATGACTTCAGCTCCCCATTCCACTGCCTTGGCAAGTGCATAATCGGTAGCTGTGTCACAGGCATGAAGCGTTACCACCATATCCACACAGGATACACCTTCATAATCTGCAATATCACCATGATAGAAATGCAGCTTCTCATATCCGTATCTGAGTGCCAGAGAATTACATTTCTCAATTACATCTGTTTTCAGGTCAAGACCTATGATATTTACATCATATCCTTTTAGTTCTCTTAAATAATAATACATGGCAAAGGTAAGATAACTCTTTCCACAGCCAAAATCCAGAATCGTTATTTCTCTGTCTCTGGAAAGTCTGGGAAGTATATCTTCAATAAATTCAAGGAAACGATTGATCTGTCTGAATTTGTCATATCTGGCATGGATAATCTTTCCCTGTTCATTCATAACTCCCAGATCGATCAAAAACGGAACCGGAACGCCTTCTTTAAGAATATATTGTTTCACCCGGTTATGTGCCTGGATCTGAACTTTTTCTTTCTGTTCATGGTGTTTCTGTTTAATAGTCATTTTCCCCTTTTTACTGACAAGAACAACCCCGTCTGTTACTGCACCCTGTGCCTGAAACTGTCTGAAATTCTCTGCAAGTTCTTTTTCCACATATTCAATCAGTTCCGTACGCCCGTAGTTTTTTTATGCAGAACTTTTCTGTCCTTCTGTGGCAGATGCCTGATAACAGATCTGTCCTTTCAGCCGGATCGGACGAATCTTTATTTTTGATATGCCATTCTTTATTTCTGCCGCACTCAGAACATGCCTGTATCAGATTTTCATTTATCTGTTCTTCTAAATATTCTCTTAATTTTTCATTGCTCTTTCTGTCTGTTAATGTTATATAAATCTGTTGTAACTGTCCGGTGTACCAGCAAACCGATTTCCCGAACAATTACAATCTGTTTTAAAAGTATCTCCTGCAGCGATATCTGCGGCATCTTCTTCTGGATATTTCCTGACAAAGCATTACCTGTATCAGTTCATCCAGAAAATCCTCCCTGATAGCCTGAGTGCTTATTTCCGGTTCCATACTCTCCCTGATCTTGCAGCTTAAATGATAAATCATATATTTATCCGGATATTCATCATAAAGGCGGCTTCCCTCATAATCCATGAGATCACATTCCTCTTCTATTTTCTCCTGAATATGCTGTACAGTCCCCGGATAATAGGATTTCATCAGGTTAAATTCTTTATCCTGCATCCGTTCTCCTTCATACAGAAGAGGATTTGCATATGTGGTATAAAAACGGAAAATATTCTTTCAGATACATCGTACGATCCTGCATTCTTTTCGATTGTCTATTTCAGTATATGCAAAGTTCTGCAGACTGTGCCGAAATACAGTTCACGTGCCGCTTTATTTCATCTGCTTCTTGCAGACTACAATTCCTGGATCATTCTTACAGTTAATTTGACACTGTGTTCAATTGCCGCCATCTCAAACTCAGCGTAATCCATGTGAGCACTTCCGTCTGCCTTATCAGAGATTGCTCTTACTACAAGGAATGGAATATGGTTCAGATAAGCAGCCTGACCGATAGCAGCACCTTCCATCTCTACTGCAAATCCGCCAAATTCTGAAATGATGGCATCTTTAACGCTCTTATCTGAGATAAACTGATCTCCGGAACAGATTCTTCCTTCAAATACACTGATCTCAGGATTTACTTCTTTACATACTTTTGCAGCCAGTTTACGAAGTTTTTCATCAGCAGGGAAGGAAAATTCATCCATCTGCGGAATCTGACCTTTCTTATATCCGAAGCCGATCGCATCCATATCATGATGCAAAACATCTGTGGAAAGAACAATATCCCCAATATTTACATCATTATTCAGACTTCCTGCAATTCCTGTATTGATCACCGCTTCCACACCAAATACATCTGCAAGGATCTGTGTGCACATACCTGCGTTTACTTTTCCGATTCCTGAGCGTACAACAACTACTTCTTTCCTTCCAGAGTTCCCTCATAGAAATCCATACGGGCTCTGGATGTAATTGTGACATCCTGCATTTTTTCCTTGATTTTTGCAACTTCCTGTTCCATTGCTCCGATAATTCCGATACATTTCATTATTAAAACACCTCTTCTTTTGTATATT
>ENA-OQAX01000164-OQAX01000164.1-human-gut-metagenome-genome-assembly--contig:-NODE-164-length-15252-cov-3.193322_pt1 | contig 15252 bp, 21 predicted proteins | sample MGYA00242741_ERZ504539 | MGnify/ENA primary metagenome ERZ504539 (study PRJEB26092, sample SAMD00036277) | human gut metagenome | host: Homo sapiens | study: EMG produced TPA metagenomics assembly of... | reverse complement strand
GTCAATGTTGCGCGCACCTGCGCCGTGACCCGGTGCCCGCCTGCGACCTGGTTGGGCCGATGGGTTTCACGATCGACAATAAAAATTAAGCGCGCCGGTCTTGACTATTGGGGCCAGCTTGATATAACATATTATCAGGATCTGGATGCGTTTTTGCGGCAAATCACGGCCCGTTCTTCTACTTTACCTCCAAGGGGCCGCAGCGCCATACCGACGCCCATTATCCGGATGGTTCCTATCTGGTGTTTGGCCGCGAGGACGCTGGCCTGCCGGAAGAGCTGCTGGCCGCTAACCAGCAGCAGTGCGTGCGCATGCCCATGCGCAAAGGCGAGCGCTGCCTGAACTTATCCAATGCTGTAGCTGTGGGGGTATACGAAGTTCTGCGCCAGTGGGACTTTGCCGACCTGGAAACACACGGCCAGCTGACCCGATTTGAATGGAAGTGAGAACAAAGATGAGTGATGTGAAAGTTGCTTTTTTAACGGATTCCTGCTCCGACATTCCGCAGGAACTGACCGATAAATACGGCATTGATGTGATTGGGTTCCACATTATGCTGGACGGCAAGGAATACCTGGAACGCAAAGACATAACCAACAACCAGTTCTATGAGATGATGCGCCAGTCCAAAAGCGTACCTACCACCGCCGCCATCACCCAGCTGGAATGGGTGGATATCTATGCCAAATATGTAGACGCCGGTATACAGGACCTTGTGCACCTGTGCATCAACGCCGGTGGTTCCAGTACATACAATAACGCCGTAAAGGCTGCCGAACTGCTGGAAGACGAGCGCCCCGGCCACAAGATGAAGATTCATCTGATCGATTCGCACACCTACTCCATGCCGTATGGCTGGTATCTGTGCGAGTGCGCCCGCAAGGTGCGTGCCGGTGAGCCGCTGGATGCCTGCCTGCGCGAAATGCAGGACAAGCTGGCCCGGGTGGAAATCTGCCTTGCCGCATACAGCTTAAAGCAGATGAAAAAATCTGGCCGTGTTTCCGCCGCCGCTGCCGTTGTGGGCGATTTGATGGGCATCCGCCCCATCATCAGCTTGAACGATGGCATCAGCAAGGTGGAAGCCAAGGTGCGCGGTGACAACAACGTGCCGCCTGCCATGGTCAAGTGGGTCAAGAGCCGCGTGGACGATGTGAAGAAAATGCCTTACATGGTTGCTTACACCAGCTCCACCGCCAAGCGTGACGAACTTGTCAAGCTGTGCAAAAAAGAGTTTGGTCATGCGCCGCTGCTGGTGTTCCAGCTGGGCGGCGTTGTGAGCGCCAACACCGGCCCGGATGGTATTGCCATTGTATTTGAAGGCAAGCCCCGCCGCCTTGTGGATTACGCGGTGCCGCTGCCGTAAAAAGAGGTTGCTTTTTTCTGCTCTTCCTGCCGCTGTGTGCGGGAAGAGCATTTTTGTTATGGTGTAAGACTTGTAAAACGGAGGATGTATGGAGCAAAAAAGTTTAACCCTGCGGGAGTGCCTGATCGGTGACCGCCCCTTTTACCGCCATGTTGCGTGGTGGTTCTGCCTATTATTGTGCAGAACACCCTGTCCACGTGGTCAGCCTGCTGGATAATGTGATGGTTGGCCAGGTGGGCACCCTGCCCATGAGCGCCGTTGCCATCATCAATCAGCTGCTGTTTGTGTTCAACCTGTGCATCTGGGGTGCGCTGGCCGGGGCGGGCATTTTTGGTGCCCAGTATTACGGCCAGGGCAACATGGAGGGCGTGCGCCAGACCCTGCGCATGAAACTGCTGATTGCGGTCGGCCTGCTGGTCATCGCGTTCGGAGTGCTGCTGGGGGCCGGGCGGCCGCTGATCGAACTGTATATTTCAGCCGACACCACCGCCGCCGATGCCGCCGCCACGATGGAGTATGCCCTGGGCTACCTGCGTGTGATGCTGGCGGGGCTGATTCCCTTTGCGCTGACTCAGGCTTACGCCAGCACCCTGCGGGAATCCGGCCAGACAACGCTTCCCATGCGCGCCAGCATGATTGCCATGGGCATCAACTTTGTGTTCAACGGCCTGTTGATCTTTGGCCTGTTCGGCTTTCCTGCTTTGGGCGTAGTGGGTGCCGGTATTGCCACTTCGCTCAGCCGCTTTGTGGAATTTGTCATCGTGGTCAGCGGGGCGCACCGCAGTGCCGAGCGCTACCCGTTCATGGAAGGCGTGTTCCGCAATTTCCACATTGACGGCAATCTGGCCCGCCAGGTGGCGATCAAGGGTTTCCCCCTTCTGCTGAACGAATGCCTGTGGAGCATGAGCCAGGCCATGCTGCTGCAATGCTATTCCGTGCGCGGCATCCAGGCCATTGCTGCCATGAACATTACCAACACCATCACCCAGATTTTTAACGAAGTTTTCCTTTCGCTGGGCAATGCCACGGCCATTCTGGTTGGGCAGGAGCTTGGTGCCAGCCGCATGACCGGTGCACGCCGCACCGCATGGCGGATGATCACCCTGAGTGTTTCCAGCTGCGCGGTGATGGGCACGCTGCTGGCCCTGTTCAGCCCGCTGATCCCCCACATTTACAACACCGAACCCGCCATCCGGGAGCTTGCTTCCAGCGTGATCCGCACGGCGGCGCTGTGCATGCCGCTGTTTGCCTTTGCCAACGCTGCCTACTTTACGCTGCGTTCCGGCGGCAAAACGCTGATCACCTTCTTTTTTGACAGCTGCTATACCTGGCTGATCAACTTTCCCATTGCCTTTGTCCTCAGCCGCTATACGGCACTGCCGCTGCCCATCGTTTACCTGTTTGTGAACGGGGTGGATCTGCTCAAGTGCATCATCGGGTTTATTCTGGTCAAAAAGGGCGTGTGGGTCAATAACATTGTGACATCCAGCCAGGATGTCCCGCAGGCAGACTGATGGCGGGAGGAAAACGCATGAACATCCAGATTTTTGGCACCAACAAAAGCTTTGACACCAAAAAGGCGCAGCGCTGGTTCAAAGAGCGGCGCATCAAGTTCCAGATGGTGGACCTGAAAGAAAAGGGCCTGAGCCGCGGTGAGTTTGACCGCGTGTGCCAGGCCGTGGGCGGCTGGCAGGCCCTGGTGGACGAAACCGCCAAAGACCAGGATACCCTTGCCCTGCTGCGCTGGCTGGACGAAAGCCAGCAGGCTGACAAACTGTTTGAAAACCAGCAGCTTTTGCGCCAACCCATTGTACGCAATGGCCGCGCCGCCACAGTGGGGTACGGCCGGAGGTTTGGGAAAAGTGGGAATAAAGTTCGGAGTTCGGAGTTCGGAGTTCGGAGTTCGGAGTTCGGAGTTCGGAGTTCGGAGTTCGGAGTTCGGAGTTCGGAGCATTGTATGCAGGCTGAGCCTTCCTGTCAACTGCTTTTTCTTGTAAATTCGCTTATTCTTGCTTTCTATTTGCTTCTTTGTTTGCTTTTATCTGCCCTGCATTTTGTGCTTCTGCCGGAATGCAGGGTTTATTTTTTATAGGAGATTGACATAACGAACGGGGTTTGTTATAGTGCTTTTAGGTTCCTATTTCATGTTGCTTTTTATGGTATTTTTTTACTTTTGTGAGGTGTTTTTATGGCATATATTTTTGTGAACGTCAACCGTTCGGTCGGCACCATCAACCCCAACATTTACGGTCAGTTTTCGGAGCATCTGGCCGCTGCATCTATCAGGGCATTTATGTCGGTCAGGCTTCTGATATTCCCAACACCAACGGCATGCGCAATGATGTTGTATCCGCGCTGAAAGCCCTGCATGTGCCCGTGCTGCGTTGGCCGGGCGGCTGCTTTGCCGATACCTATCACTGGCGCGACGGCATTGGCCCCAAGGAGAACCGCAAAACCATTGTAAACACCAACTGGGGCGGCGTGACCGAGGATAACAGCTTTGGCACCCATGAATTTATGGAGCTGTGCCGCCAGATTGGCTGCGAAGCATATTTCAGCGGCAATGTGGGCAGCGGCACCGTGCAGGAATTTTCGGACTGGGTGGAATACTGCAACATGGGCGGCATTTCCCCCATGGCATCAGAACGCCGCGCCAACGGGCAGGACGAACCGTTCAACGTAAAATACTGGGGCATTGGCAATGAAGCCTGGGGCTGCGGCGGCAGTATGCGTGCCGAGTATTATGCCGATTTGTGCCGCCAATATTCCACCTACCTGCGCAACTACTCGCCGGAGCACAAAATCTTCAAGATCGCATCCGGCGCCAACGTGGCGGATTACCACTGGACCAAAACCGTGATGGAGCGCGCCGGGCAGGCCGTAGATGCGGTATCACTGCATTACTATACCCTGCCCCATCAGGATTGGCAGCACAAGGGCTCGGCCACAGACTTTACCGATGAGGAATACTATACCACCCTGCACAAGACCCTGCGGATGGAAGAACTGGTGGAGAACCACACCCGCATTATCAAGCAGTATCAGGCGACCGCAAAGTGGGCCTGGCCGTGGATGAATGGGGCACCTGGTACGATGTGGAACCGGGCACGAACCCCGGCTTCCTTTACCAGCAGAACACCATGCGCGATGCGCTGGTGGCGGCCATCAACCTGAATATCTTCAACAACCACTGTGATACCGTCTGCATGGCCAACATTGCCCAGATGGTCAACGTGCTGCAGGCCATGATCCTGACCGAAGGCAGCAAGATGGTGCTGACCCCGACCTATCATATATTTGAAATGTACAAGGGCCACCAGGGTGCCAAGCAGCTGGAAAGCTATGCGGAGACCACCCTGCTGAACCACGATGACCAGGCGGTGCCCGATCTGCATGTCAGTGCCAGCCAGCAGGCAGACGGCAGTATTCTGGTCACTGCGGCCAACCTGAACGATACGGCAGCTATCCCTGTTACCTGCATGCTGGGCGGGGCCAAGCCCACCGGTGTAACAGCCCGCGTGCTGGCCGGTGCCCCCGCCGCCCACAACACCTTTGCCGCGCCGGAGCAGGTTGTCCCCGCGGAACTGAACACCAGCCTGACGGCGGACGGCTTTACCGCCACCCTGCCGCCGTGCAGCGTAGCCGCTTTTGTGGTGAACCAGTAATGGAAGCCCAGCCCAAGCGGCTGCCGCCGCCTGCTTATTGCAGGATATGGCGGACGAAAACGACTATTACGCCAGCGTGGTACGCTACCGCGCCACCATGCCCCGCCGTGTGCGCACCCCGGATGCGGAATATACTGCCCGGCTGGAACATTGCCGCACCTGCCCCAGCCTTACGCCGGGACCTGCATGCAGTGCGGCTGCTATGTGGAAATGCGCGCCGCCCGCACAGACATGCACTGCCCGCTGGATAACGCGCCCTGGTAACAAACCTCTCTATCATTTTTCCCCGCACCGGCAGCCCGCCCGGTGCGGGATTTTTTGTCTGCAAAGGCAGTATTTTGCTCTTTTGCTGCAATATTATGCCCCTTTCCCCCTTGTATCCCCCATTTTCATTTGTTATAATAACAATTTGTTGAGCAACTTAGGATTTTAGGCTCCGCCTGTTTTTCAGGCGCAAACCCACCCAAGCCTGGCGGTCTTGGGCGCGGTCAAAATCTATCCGCCGGAGTGTAATTTTTATGTCTACTAGCAAAAACAAACTGTCCGTTCAAACCCTGGTACGCTGCGCCATGATCGCCGCAGTTTACACCGTGCTTTGCCTGGTATTGCAGCCGTTCTCTTACGGCGCGGTACAGGTGCGCGTGGCCGAAGCATTCTGCCTGCTGCCGGTGTTTGGGGCCGAATACATTGTGGGCGTTACCCTGGGCTGCCTGCTGGCAAACCTGCTGGGTTCCACCATGGTGGATGTGGTGTTTGGCACCGCCGCCACCCTGATTGCCTGCCTTGCCACCTATGCCCTGCGCAATGTGCGCTGGAAAGGGCTGGCAATTCCGGCGTCTTTCCCTCCTGTTATCGCCAATGCACTGATCGTTGGCGCGTTTGAAATCACTGTGTTCTTCTCGGATTCTGCCCCCACGGCCACCATGGCGGTATTCAACGCCGTTGCTGTTGGCGTTGGTGAGATCATCAGCTGCTGTGTGCTGGGTGTTGCCCTGGTCAAGCTGATCGAGAGCAACGAATCCCTGAACAAAATTTTTGCAGAATAATAACCGCTTTCCCTGTATTCATTAAAAGGAGCTGCCATGAAACCGAGCCTTGTTTTATGGGACTGGAACGGCACCCTGCTGGATGATGTTGCCCTTTGTGTGGACGCGCTCAACCGTCTGCTCCGCATCTATCATTACCCGCAGCAATACAGCCTTGCCCAGTACCGTGAGATTTTTGGCTTCCCGATTGAAGATTATTATATTCGCGCAGGGTTCGATTTTTCCAAAAAACTCCTACAAAGAGCTTGCCGATGATTACATGCAGGATTACCTGGCCCGCGCCGGGGCCTGCCCGCTGGCAGAAAGTGCTGTGCCCGCCCTTTCCCTTTTGAAAGGTGCCGGGGTGCAGCAGGTCATTCTTTCGGCTTCCAACTTGCCGGTTTGGAACAGCAGGTCACGGAGCGCGGAGTGCGCCCCTACTTTGACCGCCTGCTGGGGTTGGATAATATTTACGCCCGCAGCAAAGTGGAAGTCGGCCTGGCTTATCTGACTGAACTGAAGCAGCGCGGTGCCGTACCGGCGCAGGCTATTATGATCGGGGATTCTGTCCACGATTTTGAGGTTGCCCAGGCGCTGGGCGTGCGGTGTGTGCTGCAAACCGCTGGGCATCAGAGCGCACAGCAGCTGCGTGCCACCGGTGCCCCCGTTGTTCCGGATGTTTTTGGCCGCTGCGCAGTATTGCCTGAACGAACTGTAACAAGTTTTGGGATAGGAGATCATAACGAATGACGGATAGCGTAAAAGGCGCTCTGCTGACAATGTTCGGCGGCATGTGCTGGGGTGTTTCCGGCTGCGTGGGGCAGTATCTGTTTACCCGCCAGGGCATGGATTCCACCTGGCTGGTGCCCATCCGGCTGTTTTTGGCCGGTGTGATTCTGTGCATCTATTACGGTGTGCGCAACTGGCGCCAACTGGTGAACCCCTGGCGCAGCTGGCGCAACGCGCGCGACCTTGTGATCTATGGCCTGGCTGGCGTCAGCTTTTGCCAGTTCACCTATTTTTTGACCATCCAGCTTTCCAGCGCCGGTGTGGGCACCATTTTGCAGGATCTTTCCCCCCGTGCTGATTCTGCTGGTGGTCTGCATCCAGCAAAAGCGTGCGCCGCGGCTGTTTGAGGTGTTCTCCATTGTGCTGGCGCTGGGTGGTGTATTTATGCTGACCACCCACGGCAGCCTGCCAACATGGCGGTTTCGCCCGCTGCGTTGGTTGTTGGTATTATCAGCGCGTTCTGCGTTGTTATTTACACCGTATGGCCCCAAAACCTGCAAAACAGTACCCCACACCCATGCTGCAGGGTTGGGCATTCCTGATGGGCGGCACCTTCTTTGCGCTGGTGTTCCGCCCGTGGCGGGTGAACTACGTACCCAACGCGGCCGGCATTGCCGGTATTGCGGCGGTCGTGCTCATCGGCAACGTGCTGGCGTTCAGCTGTTACATGAGCGGCGTCAAGTACATTGGGCCGCAGAAATCCAGCCTGTTCAGCTTTGCGGAACCGGTTACGGCGGCCATCATCAGCACGCTGGTACTCGGTTCCCCCTTTACCATGTGGGACGCCATCGGCTTTGTTTGCATCTTTTTGATGCTGGTGCTGCTGTTCATCAGCAACGAAAAGCAGGCCAAAAGCGCCGCAAGCGCATGATAACCGGCCAAGTTTCAGCAAAAGCCGCTGAAACAGTTTAATATTTGCATTTTACACCCGGTGGCGTTCCCAGATCTCGGCCTCGCCGTAGCACTCGGCCATCTTGGTGCCGGGCATCACCTTGCAGGGGTATTTACCCAGACGCATGGTGCCGCCCTTGGGAATGTTGCCCTGCTGGTCGGCCATCAGGGCGATCACATTATGCTTGCCATCCGGGGTGAATTCGCTGGAATTTGCATCCTTGTAGCCCAACGCCCCGGGCAAACTCCATCACCATGATCTGCATGCCAAGGCAGATGCCAAAGTAGGGAACATGGTTCTCGCGGGCATACTGTGCAGCCTGGATCATGCCCTCAATGCCGCGGTCGCCAAAGCCGCCGGGTACGATGATGCCGTCCACATCTGCAAAGGCTTCCTTGCAGGCGGCCTGGTCGGTCAGGTCTTCGCTCTCCACCCAGCGGATCTCCACCTGACTGTCGTTCTCAAAGCCGGCGTGGTACAGGCTCTCCATCACGGAGAGGTAAGCGTCGTGCAGCTTGACGTATTTGCCCACCAGTGCAATGCTGCAGGTCTTGCTGCGGGTGGCAATGCGGCTGACCACCTGCTTCCACTCGGTCAGGTCGGCAGGAGGCACCTCCAGCTTGAGCTTCTGCACCACTACCTCGTCCAGACCACCGGTGTGCAGCATCAGCGGGCACTGGTACAGGCTGGGCATGGTCAGGTTCTCGATCACGCACTCCGGCTTCACATTGCAGAAGGTGCTGATCTTGCGGCGGATGTCGCCGCCCACACTGCCCGTCTGCGCGCAGGATGATGATGTCCGGGTTCAGCGCCCATGCCCTGCAGCTCTTTCACAGAGTGCTGTGCAGGCTTGGATTTGTACTCGTCCGAGCCGGAAATGTAAGGCACCAGCACCACATGGATGTAGCAGCAGTTGTCGCGGCCCTGCTCCAGACCCACCTGACGGATGGCCTCGAGGAAGGGCTGGCTTTCAATATCACCGGTCGTGCCGCCGATCTCGGTAATGACCACGTCAGCCTCGGTGGAAGAGGCCAGATTGTAGATGTAGCTCTTGATCTCGTTGGTGATGTGGGGAATGATCTGCACGGTCTGGCCCAGATATGCACCCTGACGTTCCTTGTTCAGTACGTTCCAGTACACCTTGCCGGTGGTCAGGTTGGAGTATTTGTTCAGATTCTCGTCGATAAAGCGCTCGTAGTGGCCCAGATCCAGATCGGTCTCAGTGCCATCGTCGGTCACGAACACCTCACCGTGCTGCAGCGGGCTCATGGTGCCGGGATCCACATTCACATAGGGGTCCAGCTTCTGGCTGGCCACCTTCAGACCGCGGCACTTGAGCAGACGGCCCAGCGATGCGGCTGTGATGCCCTTGCCAAGGCCGGAGACGACACCGCCGGTGACAAAGATGAATTTGGTTTGTTTCTCTGCCATAGAATTTCCTCCTCTATTTTTGTTTTTCTGAATTCTTTCCCTTATAAACCTTTGTGAATTCTTTCAGGTGAACGGTCTTGCTCTCTGCCTCTCCAAAAATGAGCCGGTGAAAGCAAGGATACTTTTCCCAATCCAATATTATACACCCCATGTCCTCATAAATTTTCAAGGACTTCCTGTGCAATTTCTGTGCGGTCACGACGGGTATCCATGGCCTGTTTTTCTATGTAGCGGTGTGCCTCGGCTTCGGTCATGTGCTCGTGCTCCACAAGGCAGCATTTTGCCCGGCTGACCAGCCGCACCTGTGCGATCTTTTCCTGTAAGCGGGCGTTCTCCTGCCGGGCACGCAGCAGGCGGTGGTTGCCCGCCGCCGCCATGTGCATGGCCTGCACAAAAAAGGCGGTGCTGAAGGGCTTTGACAGCAGCAATACCCCCTGCTCGCTCAAAGGCCCCAAAAGCTGCTCAGCCTGTGCGGCCTTGACCAGAAACACGACACCGGCATCTGTTTTTTCCACAGCATTGATGCACACCTCATGCCCGAATTCATCGGGCAGGGGAGAGTTGACCACGATCAGCTCAAAATCCGATTCCGTCATGCGCCGCCGGGCTTCGGCCCCGCTGGGAATGATCACCGGGCGGCTGTAGCCCATTTCGGTCAGCCGTGCAGCGATATACTCGTTGGAGCTTGCACCGGCACTTACGATCAGTGCACGTCCCATTTCCTTCGCTCCTTTCTCCTACACACTCTCTTTTGCAGGGGTCAGATGGCGTTGAAGTAATGGGTACGCTCGTACTCAACAGGGTCGGACGCGTGTTTCAGTGCTTCGCAGCGCTTCAGTTCTTCCGTAAAGTAGCGGCTGGCAAGCTGCTCGGGCAGCACTCTGCGCAAAAATTCGCTCTCCTCCGCAGCCTGCACGGCCTCTTCCAGACTGGCGGGCAGAGTCTCAAGGCTGAGGCCCTCAGCCATAGAGGGGTCGAACAGATTCTTGTTCACAGGGGCAGAGAGCACCATGCGGTTCTCGATGCCGTCCAATCCGGCAGCCAGAACCAGACCAATGGCCAGATAGGGGTTGCAGGCAGGGTCCGGGCTGCGCAGCTCCATGCGGCAGTTGTCGCCCTTTACCTGCGGGATGCGCACCAGCTGGCTGCGGTTCTGGCGGCTCCAGCTCACATAGCGGGGCGCTTCATCGCAGCCAAGCGCTGATAGCTGTTGGGCAGAGGTTGGTGAACACGGTCAGCTCCCGGCTGTGGGCCAGCACACCGGCCATAAAGCTGCCTGCAATGCTGTCCGGGGCAATGTCGCCCTCAAACAGGTTGCGGCCATCCATGTAAAGGGACAGGTTGATGTGCAGACCACTGCCTGCCTGATCCGGCAGGGGCTTGGGCAGGAAGCTTGCATGGATGCCGCTGCGGGTGGCAATAGCGCGCACGATCTGCTTGAACATCATCACGTTGTCGGCGGTCTTGAGGGGGCCTGCGTGGTGGCAGTCGATCTCGTTCTGGCCGTTGCCGCTTTCGTGATGGCTGTGCTGAGGGCTCATGCCCATCTGCTCCATGGTCAGGCAGATGTCCCGGCGGAGGTTCTCGCCTGCGTCCAGCGGGGCCACGTCAAAGTAGCCGCCAAAGTCGATGGGGATACGGGTGGGGCGGCCCCGGTCATCATTCTCGAACAGGTAGAACTCACACTCTGCGCCCACATTGCAGGTAATGCCCAGCTTTTTGAATTTTCGGTTCACGCTGCGCAGAAAGCCGCGGCAGTTGCCGCCAAAGGGCTGGCCGTCCGGCTTTTCCACATCACAGAAGAACTGCATCACCCGGCCCTCGGTAGGCCGCCAGGGGAGAATGGTCACGGTGGAAAGATCCGGCCGCAGCACAAGGTCGCTTTCCTCCACCTTCATGAAGCCGGCAATGGAGCTGCCGTCGAAGCAGACACCGTCTTCCAGAGCTTTGGGCAGATCGTTTGCCAGCACGGCAATGTTCTTCTGAGTGCCAAAGATATCGCAGAAGGCAAAGCGCACAAATTTGACGTTGTTGTCCTCCACAAAATCAAGGATGTCCTGTTGGGTCGAATAGCTCATAATGGTTTCCCTTTCAAATAAAACGCTAAAAGGCCTGCCCTCAGAATGGGAGCAGGTCTTTAGGCTGGTGTAAGAAATAGGAAAAGGAGAATGGCAATTTTAAATTCCGCAGCCTACGGATGCTATTCTGCTGTTACGCTGATGAAAGATCAGACGTAGTAGAGCATCTTGCTGTAGCTGGGCAGAGGCCAATAATCCTCACCGCAGATGGTCTCGGCGTCGTCCGCAGCGGCACGCAGAGCATCCATTGCAGGCAGCACGTTGTCGTGGAAAGCAACGGCCTTTTCTGCCTCGGTGGGCAATGCCTTGGAAGCATCCACTGCATCCTGCAGGGTATCGACGGCGTCGCTCATAGCATCGGCATCAGCAGAGAGCTTGGTCAGGGTCTTGGTCTCACTGCGCACGCTGATGTTCTCGCTCACAGCCAGTTTGGATGCTGCGGTATTGGCAAGCTCGCTCATGTAGGAGTTGACGGCAGGCAGCAGCTGCTTGCGGGCCATTTCCAGCATGGTCAGAGCCTCGATGTTGATGATCTTGGAGTAGTGCTCCATTTCCACCTCGTAGCGGCTCTCCATCTCTACCTTGGTCAGCACGCCGAACTCTTCCATCAGGGCAATGTTCTTGGGCTCGATCAGGGCAGGCAGAGCAGCGGGGGTGTTCTTCTTGTTGGGCAGACCGCGCTTTGCGGCTTCCTCTTCCCACTCGGCAGTGTAGCCGTTGCCGTTGAAGATGACGCGGCGGTGGTCGCGGATGGTGCGCTTGACCAGAGCAATCACAGCGCTGGTAAAGTCCTCAGCACCCTCCAGCTCGTCGGCGTAGCCCTTCAGTTCCTTTGCAACGGCGGTGTTCAGGATGGTGTTGGCATCACTCAGGTTCTCAGCGGAACCGGGCATACGGAACTCGAACTTGTTGCCGGTGAAGGCAAAGGGAGAGGTACGGTTGCGGTCGGTGGTGTCCTTGCTGAACTTGGGCAGGACATCAACGCCCAGGTCCATCTTCATCTTGACGGGGCCGGCATAGGGGGAATCGGATGCGATAGCATCAATGACAGCTTCCAGCTCTTCGCCCACGAAGATGGAAATGATAGCCGGAGGTGCCTCGTTGGCACCCAGACGGTGATCGTTGCCGGGAGTGGCCACAGAGGTCCGCAGCAGGTCGGCGTACTCGTCCACAGCCTTGATGACGGCGGCCAGGAACACCAGGAACTGCAGGTTCTCCATGGGGGTGTCACCGGGATCCAGCAGGTTCTCCTCGGTGGTGGACAGGGACCAGTTGTTGTGCTTGCCGCTGCCGTTCACGCCCTCAAAAGGCTTCTCATGCTGCAGGCAGACCAGACCGTACTTGGGAGCGATCTTCTTCATCATCTCCATCGTCAGCAGGTTGTGGTCGATGGCAACGTTGGTGGTGTCGAAGATGGGAGCCAGCTCATGCTGGCAGGGAGCAACTTCGTTGTGCTTGGTCTTGGCGGGAATGCCCAGCTTCCACAGCTCTTCGTCCAACTCCTTCATAAACTCGGAGACCTCGGGACGAATGACACCGAAGTAGTGCTCTTCCAGCTCCTGACCCTTGGCAGAGGGGGCACCGAACAGGGTGCGGCCGGTGAGGATCAGATCCTGACGGGCTTCGTAATCTTCCTTCTTAATAAGGAAGTACTCCTGCTCGGGGCCGACGGTGGTGGAGACGTAATCCACATCCTTGCCGAACAGCTTCAGGATGCGAACTGCCTGATTGGACAGTGCGTTCATGGAACGCAGCAGGGGGGTCTTCTTATCCAGAGCCTCGCCGGTGTAGCTGACGAATGCGGTGGGGATGCACAACACGTCATCCTTCACGAATGCGTAGCTGGTGGGGTCCCATGCAGTGTAGCCGCGGGCCTCGCAAGTGGCGCGCAGACCGCCGGAGGGGAAGGAAGATGCATCGGGCTCGCCGCGCACCAGCTCCTTGCCGGAGAACTCCATGATGGCGGTGCCGTCGCCCACAGGGGAAACAAAGCCATCGTGCTTCTCACTGGTGATGCCGGTCAGCGGCTGGAACCAGTGGGTGTAGTGGGTGGCACCCAGCTCCATGGCCCAGCGCTTCATCACGCTGGCCACAACGTTTGCCACCTCAATGTCCAGCGGAGCACCCTTGTGCAGGGTGTTCTTCAGGCTCTTATAGGTTGCGCTCGGCAGGCGCTCCTTCATCACATGTTCGTTAAAGACCTTGCTGCCGTAGATTTCCATAACATTCGCTGCCATAAATCCTACTCCTTACTTGATCTTATTTTTCTTACCCTTCGTCTGCATTCTGGTCTGCCGCAATGCCGCACCCAGAAGTACGAAAGCATCTTAACAAAAACGGCGCTGCGAGTCAGGAGGTGACCCACAGCGCCGTTGCTGTCTATGGTTTGATTATAGCCTCTGCCGGGCAAAAAGGCAATTGACAAATCTGACGATTCTGTACAAACAGCTTCCTGCATTTTTGGAGCATCCGCACTTGGTATGACTTATCGGATGGGATTTGCGCCTTTTGTCAGGCCGAACGGTTTAGAAATGGCTCCGCTGTGCTCTGCCATGCTTTAATGTGTTATATTTTTGTTTTCGTGTTTGTCGCGGCCTCGACGCTTGTCAGGGCAAGGCCCTTCCATCTGCTGGCGCAGACCGCTCGCCTGCTTGAAAGCCCCACCGGGGGCTTTCATTGCCTTGCAATCGCAGGGCCGCTCCAAACACATTTTCACGCGAAAGGCCCCGACGGGAAAATGTGTTTTTAAATTAAAAATAAACTTCCGCTGAAGATACCCAGAGTGAAACGGAGGTATTCAAATCGTTAAATCACCTGAAAGAGGAAGAACTTCAGATAATTCGTCTCCGGCACACCCCACAGGATCGGATGATCCGGTGCCTGCTGTTTCACCTCGATCTGCCGCAGCTGGCGGTGCGCATCCTTTGCAGCGGCGCGCAGCATCTTGATGAACAGCTCCTCGGTGGCAAAGTGGGAGCAGCTGGCAGTTGCCAGATAGCCGCCGCGAGGCAGCAGCTTCATGGCACGGTAGTTGATCTCCTTGTAACCGCGCATGGCGTTCTCCACAGTGCGGCGCGCTTGGTAAAGGCCGGCGGGTCCAGAATGATAAAATCGTAGGGGTGTCCCTCTCTTTCCAAGCGGGGCAGCAGCTCAAAGGTGTCCTCGCACAAAAAGTCCATATTGGTCAGACCGTTGCGCTGGGCATTGCGCTGCGCCATGGCAATGGCCTCGGCGCTGATGTCGGCGGCGGTCACACGGGCAGCGCCGCCCGCAGCGGCGTTCAGTGCAAAGCTGCCGGTGTGGGTAAAGCAGTCCAGCACGGTGTGACCTGCAGCAAGGCGTGCCACCGCCCGGCGGTTGTACTTCTGATCAAGGAAGAAGCCGGTCTTCTGGCCGTTCTCGAAATCCACATGATAGTAAACTCCGTTCTCGCAGATCTCGGTCTGGGTGCTTGCCGGATGAGTCTCACCGGGCAGCTCAAACCAGCCTTTGTTCTGCTCAAGACCTTCCTTTGCGCGCAGAGCCTCATCGTTGCGCTCGTAGATGCCGTCGATGGTCTGGCCGTCGGCGCGCAGGACTTCTGCCAGAATGGGGAAGAGGACGGGCTTGAGCTTTTCCATGCCCACGCTCAGGGTCTGCGTGACGAGGATGTTGCTGAACCGATCCACAGTCAGGCCGGGGAACTGGTCGCTTCGCCAAAAATGACGCGGCAGGCAGAAAGGTCTGCAGGTTCCAGCACGGTCTTGCGGTAGTTCCATGCATATTCCACCCGGCGGCGCCAGAAGGCTGCATCAAAGGTGTCATTGGCGTTGCGGGAGATCAGCCGCACGCGGATCTTGCTCTTGAGCGAAACGAAGCCGGTGCCAAGGTAGGAACCCTTGGTGCTGACCACATCGGCCAGCGTGCCGTTTTCCGGCTCATTTTCCGGGGAATGGAGGATGTCGTTCTCATACACCCAAGGGTGCCCCGCCCACCAGCAGCCTCGGCGTGTTGTTGGCGGTTGTTGACA
>ENA-OQAX01000163-OQAX01000163.1-human-gut-metagenome-genome-assembly--contig:-NODE-163-length-15270-cov-1.821634_pt1 | contig 15270 bp, 22 predicted proteins | sample MGYA00242741_ERZ504539 | MGnify/ENA primary metagenome ERZ504539 (study PRJEB26092, sample SAMD00036277) | human gut metagenome | host: Homo sapiens | study: EMG produced TPA metagenomics assembly of... | reverse complement strand
ACTGGCAACAAATACACTTCTATTAAAAAAGCAAATCATTACTACTGCTAACATACATATATTCGTAATATCCCGATATTTATATTGCGTCGATAAAACCGTATGCATATTGACGATTGGGTTACAGATCATAACCACAATAAACTGTCTCAAAACTATTCCCTCCATTGGGAAAGCCCAAAATAAAATCAACGCAACACACAACGTCAGTACCGTGCTTTTTCCTATCTTCTTCACTCGCCAAATATAATGTTTTTTCTATTTTCCAAATATAAGTTTCAGGAGAAATACGCATTCTTGGTATTGTTCCAAACAAATTCATAAACAAGAAGCAGAGAATACCATACGGTATAAAAACAGCAATATCCATTCCATGGGTTGTCTGAATCATAGATTGTAATATAAGAATACATGGCACAATAGCAATCAGTATAAGATAAGCACCTATATTTCGTTTAATCATTCTAACTGCAAATTTGAATCTCTGTTTCAAAAGCAACTGATACATACTTTATTCCCCTTCAGATAAAATCTTTGCGATTTTCTCTCTATCAACTTCCTCCGTATTGATTTCTCTAATTTGTCCGTTATGTAACAAAAGACACTTGTCACAAACATTTTTGTAAACACTCTATATCATGGCTTGAAATAATGTAAATTCCTTTTTCTTTCTTGTGAAACTCTACCATTACATTTTCTAAAAGTTTCATTTGGACAGGATCAAGCCCTGAGAATGGTTCATCAAAAATAGTAATTTTTTCTTCTTGTATCATTGCACAAGCATTATTTAGTCGTTGCATTGTACCTTTTGAAAGTTCTGACGGAGAATAGTTCTCATACTTTTTTAATCCCAACCCATCTAAAATCCTCTCGATTTTATCAAATGCCTCTTGCTTTTTTATCTTTCTACTCGAAGCAATTAAAAGAAAATTTTCATATATTGTCAGCTCATTAAAAAACTTGGTTGATCCATTGCATAGGCAACCGGCATATCAAGATAATCAACCTTGTTCATTTTTCTCCGTCGATAGAAATTACTCCCGTATAATTTTTATCATAATTCGAAAGTATATTCAAAGGGTAGTCTTTCCAGCTCCATTTCTTCCAACAAGTCCATAAATACAAGTATTTTCAAATGTATAGTTTAAGTTCGAAAAACGGCTGTTCACCATATTTTTTAGTTAAATTTGAAATCTGAATCATAAAATTTCTTTTCCTCTCAAATCCATTTTCGTCAATCCGACTACTAACAATCCCATAAAGACTGCCGTGTTCACAAATAAAAGTACAACAACACTTTTTACCACTCCGAAAGTAAAAAGTAATTGAGAAAACTTCTACTGACAATACAATAAAACACATATAATTTGTCAAATACTCTGTTATAATTTCTCCATAATAATTATTCATCTGTAATTTGGCATAGATAAAAGGTTTTAATAAATAACGGATTATAACACAAATAACCGGACAAATAAAAATCCAATTTTTATTCACCAAAGATGTTGCCACACCTTTACTCCATTGTACCGGAATTTCTGTCGGCAGCTTAGAATAAGACAATGTCCCAATAATCAAGCATAGTACGGTAATCGTTATCCAAGTAAGCATACTTCCCCATATATACAAAAGCTAACTGAATCCAGTTTGAAACAGTTTGATTATCTTTCCAATAATCCTGCAACTCTGTTACATATTTGTTCTACCTGTAAATTTTCATAACTAATACTTTCTTCACCCAACATTTTTTCGCACATGCGTTTTGCCTTATTCAAATCAGTAATCTGACTATTTAATATTTCATTCTGCCTCTCAAGCGTTTCCTGCAATGTTACTTTTCCAGATATAATGCTTCGTATATCCTCAATAGAAATTCCTAATGTACGCAGATATGCAATCTTCTTTATATTTTCCACATCATTTTCTGAATAATCTCTATAACCATTACTTTTCGTTTCTTGAAGGCTCAATTGAGTTTTTCCTTTTCAATAAAAACGAACATTAGAACGGGATAAACCTGTTTCGTTCTTCTACGTTTTTTTATTTTCATGTTATGCACTCCTTTCAAGCAACTCTATTTTATCTTAAGAATAAGCTATAAACAAGGTTTACAGTCAAGCATTTATCCAAAATCTCTTCTCTTTTTAGTTATAAATCAATTCAGCATTCACAACCTCTCTTGCTCTACTCCAAATATTATTCATTTCTCCTACCCAAGCCACCTGATCAGTTGCTTTAAGTTGTTCGGTAATACCTTCACTCTCTGCCATCTGCTCTACAATCCTTTCAAAGCGTTTCTGTGCCTGTTCTTCTATACCAGCCAAATAATCATTCAACCTTCCACTTGTAAGCAGATTCAGATATACACCTCTACGATATTCTTTGTGACCGTAAAAGATTCGGTCTTTTCTTCTTCAATCCGTAAAGCATCTGCAAATATTCCTGCATTTCTTCACAGAGGAACTTCGGCATTTTGATCATACGATTACTTTTTCTTTTGTTTTCGGTGTGGTAATCACATCTTCGCCGTGTAATCGCTGATAGAACTTATTGATTCTGACCGTTTCTTTCTCAAAATTGAAGTCAGCGGCGGTCAGTGCCAACAATTCTCCCTCACGGATACCGCACCAGTAGAGCATTTCAAAAGCGTAAAAGGAAACAGAACAAGAAAACCGAAAGCGGAACTTATTGCTGCACTGGCACAGGCTTTGGATGTTTCCCCTCATGCCCTCGATGTGCCTGACATTGACAGCTATATCGGACTGATGCACACTTTATTTACCCTTGAAGATTTGTACGGTCTAACAGTCAGTGAATCAAGACGAAGATATCTGCCTGAAAGTCGATACTTCCAAAGACAAGGACGCTCACGAACTCTGGAAAATGCTGTATGCCTGGAAAGAGCAGGCTGACAAGCTATCTTCTGAAGAAATCAGCAAGGACAAATACGATGAGGGGCGTTACCACTACCCGGAATTTGATACTACGCAAACATGGGCAAAAGTTCCGTCACAGAAACTTAGCAACGCTCTGGTCGGAATATTCCAAGACCGACTCAAACCAGATAAATATGGATTTATTTGTTGCACAACCACCTATTAATCATTCTCTAACCCTAAAACCACTGGATTACAAGGATAATGGCTCTCATACAACCGTTATCAATTTGTTATCAAAAGACTTTTAAAAATGCTGCAAACCCGTATAAACGCTGGATTTACTAAGTATTTTTGTTTATTCAAACTAAACTACAATTATTGTAATACCCGAAACACCCGAAAATCACTTCAAAAAACAAAGGTGCTACTTCCTGACGTCCTTTTCCGTCAGGCAATAGCACCTTTGTCATATTTTATCTTATTTTTACAGATAGGAGTATCCCATCAGCGATTCATCTACCGCCTTCGCAGCTTCTCTGCCTTCGCGGATTGCCCATACTACCAGGGACTGACCTCTGTGCATATCTCCTGCTGTGAAGACTTTGTCTACAGAGGTCTGATACTGATCTGGCTTTGTATCTACGTTGGTTCTTCCGTTGATGGCTACCTTAAATGCGTCTGTTACATATTTCTCACTGCCAAGGAATCCGGCTGCGATGAGAACTACATCTACAGGGATGACTTCTTCAGTACCTTCTACCGGTACCATCATCATTCGTCCGGTCTTGGATCTTTTCGTCTCTTTAATTTGTGAGTTTGCCTGGCAGACATTTCCGTTTTATCTTGATAAATTCTGTAACAGTAGTCTGGTATACTCGTGGATCATGTCCGAATACTGCGATAGCTTCTTCCTGGCCATAGTCTGTTTTGAGGACTCTGGGCCACTGCGGCCATGGGTTGGATGGTGTTCTTTCCACTGGCGGCTTCGGCATCATCTCTAACTGGATCACAGATTTGGCACCCAGACGGATAGAAGTTCCCACACAGTCATTTCCTGTATCACCACCACCGATGACCAGAACATTTTTTCCTTTGGCAAGTTCATATGGAACTTTGGCAAAATCAGAGTCCAACAGCGCTTTTTGTTACCTGTCCCAGAAATCTACTGCGAAATAAATTCCTTTTGCATCCCGTCCCGGAACTTTAATGTCTCGTGGATTGGATGCTCCGCAGGCAAGGATGACGCGGTCGAACTGTTTCAGAAGTTCTTCTGCTTTGATGTCCTTTCCTACGTTTACATTTGTAACGAATTTCACTCCCTCTTCTTCCATAAGATGGATTCTTCTGTCAACAACAGCTTTGTCCAGCTTCATGTTAGGGATACCGTAGCGGAGAAGTCCGCCTACACGGTCTTTTCTTTCAAATACAGTTACACTGTGACCTCGTCTGTTCAACTGCTGGGCTGCTGCCAGTCCGGAGGGACCGCTTCCGATGACTGCGATGGATTTACCTGTACGCACTTCCCGGGGATCTGCGGAGTTACCCCATCCGTTCTCGTAGGCTGTCTCGATGATCGCACGTTCATTTTTCTTTTTTGTGGAGACCGGTTCTCCGTTTTAAATTACAGGTGCAGGCTGCTTCACAGAGTGCAGGGGCAGACACGTGAAGTAAATTCCGGGAAGCTATGTGTCTTGCTCAGTCTTAAGAATGCCTGTTTCCAGTTGCCTGTATAAACCAGATCATTTGTCTCAGGTACAAGGTTGTGCAGAGGGCAGCCGGATGCCATACCGCCGATCATCATACCTGACTGGCAGAACGGGACACCGCATGCCATGCAGCGTGCGCCCTGAAGTTTCTGTTTTTCTTTTATTTAAAGGTGTCCTGAATTCTTTGAAATTTGCAATGCGGACCTTTGGCGGCAGAACCTTTGCCGTCTCTCTTTTATACTCTAAAATCCCGTAGGTTTCCCATGATTTCCTCCTTTTCGCCGCACCAACCGCGGCAATACTGGTATGGCCCACGCCACCTTTTTTATTTATTCTAAAAGATGACGGGGGCAACATTGATAAGTTCACACGATATATTCAATTATTATCAATGTTTAGCGCCAATACTTTCATAGAACGCTTCCATCTGTGCCTGCTGACTGTTGAGTCCTTTTTCTTCCAGTTTCGCACTTAAAGTGATCATCTTCTTGTACTCATTCGGAATGAGTTTCTTAAAGTGCGGCAGATAATAATCAAAGTCAGCCAGAACTTTCGCACCAAGTTTGGAGCCTGTTGCTTCTACATGAGCTTCAATCAGATCGCGAAGTTCTTTTTTGTCATATTTGTTTTCCACTTTTTCGATGGAAATCATGGCTTTGTTCAGGTTCTTGTAAAGAACATTATCCACATCCAGTACATATGCGATACCGCCGCTCATACCTGCTGCAAAAGTTCTTGCCAGTCTTACCAAGTACGACTACGCGGCCACCTGTCATATATTCACAGCCGTGTTCTCCTACGCCTTCTACAACTGCAGATGCACCGGAGTTACGGACTGCGAAACGCTCACCTGCAACACCATTGATAAATGCGGTACCGCTGGTTGCACCGTAGAGGGCAACGTTACCTACGATAATGTTCTCTTCTGCTTTGTATGCAGCTTTCTCCGGAACTTTCAGAATCAGTTTACCACCGGAAAGACCTTTTCCGAAGTAGTCGTTGCTGTCGCCGGTCAGTTCCAGTGTCAGACCTTTCGGAATAAATGCACCGAAACTCTGTCCGCCGGCACCGTTGCAGTGTACAGTGATAGTGTCATCTGCAAGTCCGTCTTTGTTCTTTCTTGTGATCTCTGCACCAAGGATGGTTCCGAATGTACGGTCAATGTTTGTCAGGTTTACAGAAAGCTCTGTTTTCTGACCTTTATTGATGGCATTTACGCATTTCTTAACCAGAACCTTTTCATCCATGGTCTTTTCCAGTTCGAAGTTATATACGGCTTTCGGGTCAAAAGTAACTTTCTGGTCTTTGCCTGCGAACGGATTGTTCAGGATTGCACTTAAATCTACTTTACCCTGATGTGGTTCTGGTACATTGTCTGTCTGAACCAGAAGATCTGTACGTCCAACCATTTCGCTGACTGTACGGAATCCCAGTTTAGACATATACTCTCTTAATTCCTGTGCGATAAAGCGCATGAAATTCTCTACATATTCCGGTTTACCTTTGAATCTCTTACGAAGTTCAGGGTTCTGTGTTGCCACACCAACCGGGCAGGTATCCAGGTTACATACACGCATCATAACGCATCCCATGGTTACAAGCGGAGCTGTTGCAAAACCAAATTCCTCGGCACCCATTAATGCTGCGATCGCAACGTCACGACCACTCATAAGCTTACCGTCTGTCTCAATGCGGACACGGTTTCTCAGACCATTCTTGAGCAGTGTCTGATGTGTTTCTGCAAGTCCAAGTTCCCATGGAAGTCCTGCATTGTGGATAGAACTTCTCGGAGCTGCACCTGTACCTCCGTCATAACCAGAGATCAGGATCGTCTGTGCACCGGCTTTTGCAACACCTGCTGCAACTGTACCGACACCTGCTTCAGATACCAGTTTGACAGAAATATCTGCATATTTATTTGCATTCTTAAGGTCATAGATTAACTGTGCCAGGTCCTCGATAGAATAGATATCGTGGTGCGGTGGCGGGGAAATCAGGCTGACACCAGGTGTGGAATGACGGGTTTTGGCAATCCACGGATATACTTTCTTTGCAGGAAGATGTCCACCTTCACCAGGTTTTGCACCCTGTGCCATCTTGATCTGGATTTCTCTTGCAGATACAAGATAACGGCTGGTTACACCGAAACGTCCACTGGCAACCTGTTTGATCGCGGAGCATCTGTCATCGCTGCTTCCTGCGGAATCCAGTCTTTCGTCACTTTCACCGCCCTCACCTGTATTGGATTTTCCATGAAGGTGGTTCATGGCGATCGCCAGTGTCTCATGTGCTTCCTGTGAAATAGAACCATAGGACATGGCACCTGTCTTAAATCGTTTTACAATATCATCTACGCTCTCCACTTCTTCAAGTGACCGGAGTCTCAGCAAACTTAAAGTCCAGAAGTCCTCTTAAGTTTCCGTGGTTTTCTTTATCCACCAGATCTGTGTACTGTTTGAACAGATCGTAGCTTCCAGTCCATGTGGACTGCTGCAGAAGATGAATAGTCTGAGGATTGTAACGATGTTCCTCTCCCTGGCTTCTCATCTTGTGTGCGCCTACGCTGTCCAGAGTCAGGTCTGTAGGAAGTCCTAACGGGTCAAATGCTTCTGAGTGAAGCTTCTCTACATTCTCTTCGATGTCTTCCAGTGTGATTCCGCCTACACGACTGACTGTACCAGTAAAGTATTTCTCGATCACATCTGAGGAAATACCGATTGCCTCGAAGATCTGAGATCCCTGATAAGACTGGATGGTGGAAATACCCATCTTGGAAGCAATCTTTACAATACCGCTGATGACTGCATGATTGTAGTCATCTACTGCTGCATAATAGTCTTTCTCCAGCATATGACTGTCGATCAGTTCATGAATGGTCTCAAGGGCAAGGTACGGGTTGATGGCACTTGCACCGTAACCAAGTAAGGTTGCAAAGTGATGTACTTCTCTTGGCTCACCGGATTCCAGGATAATTGCAAGGGAGGTACTCTTTTTCGTCTTTACCAGGTGCTGATGAACTGCGGATACTGCCAGAAGTGACGGAATCGGCATATGGTTTTCATCTACTCCTCTGTCTGAAAGAACAAGGATGTTTGCACCCTCGCGGAATGCTTTATCTACTTCTACGAAAAGACGATCAATAGCTCTCTCAAGCTTGGTGCTCTTATAATATAAGGTAGAAACAACTGCTGTCTTGAAGCCCTCATGTTTGAAGCTCTTGATTTTCATCATATCTGTATTTGTCAGGATCGGGTTATTAATCTTTAATACCTGACAGTTTTCCGGTTTCTGCTCCAGCAGGTTTCCGTCTTTACCTACATAAACACTTGTGCTGGTAACGATTTCCTCACGGATTGCATCAATCGGAGGGTTGGTAACCTGTGCAAAGAGCTGTTTAAAGTAGTCAAATAATGGTCTGTTCTGTTTGGAAAATACTGCAAGCGGGGTATCCACACCCATAGCTCCGATGCTCTCTGCTCCGTTTAACGCCATGTTTCTGATGGAAGTACGGTACTGCTCATAAGTATAGCCGAATGCTTTCTGCAGACGTGCTCTCTGCTCAGGTGTATATTCTTCTGGTCTTTCGTTAGGATCTTGATGTCTTTTTAACTGTACCAGATGACTATCCAGCCATTCACCGTATGGCTGCATTTTTGCATAGCCCTCTTTCAGTTCATTGTCATCAATTACTTTTCCCTTTACAGTATCTACAAGAAGCATTTTTCCAGGATGGAGACGCTCTTTTAATACGATTTTCTCTTCCGGGATTGGCAGAACACCCACCTCTGAGGAAAGGATCATATAGCCGTCAGAAGTAATATAATATCTGGATGGACGGAGACCATTTCTGTCAAGGACTGCACCCATAACATCACCATCAGAGAACAGGATAGATGCAGGTCCGTCCCATGGCTCCATCATAGTTGCATAGTACTGATAAAAGTCACGTTTTGCCTGGGAATGGTGTCATTGTTTGCCCATGGTTCAGGGATTGTGATCATAACTGCAAGCGGAAGTTCCATACCGCTCATTACCAGAAACTCCAGTGTATTGTCAAGCATTGCAGAGTCGGAACCGTTTCTGTTTACAACAGGAAGCACTTTGTGAAGCTGTCCCTCCAGGTATGGAGATTCCATGTTCTCTTCTCTTGCAAGCATCTTATCTGCGTTGCCGCGGATGGTGTTGATCTCACCGTTATGTACCATGAAACGGTTCGGATGTGCTCTCTCCCAGCTTGGGTTTGTGTTGGTACTGAAACGGGAGTGTACCATAGCGATAGCAGATTCATAATCCGGGCTCTGGAGGTCTTCGAAGAAAGTACGAAGCTGTCCAACCAGGAACATACCTTTGTAAACGATGGTACGGCTGCTCATGGAAACTACATAAGTATTATCATTACTCTGTTCAAACTCACGTCTTGCAATGTAGAGCATACGGTCAAATGGAAGACCTTTTTCCACATCTTCCGGTTTTTTGATAAATGCCTGCATAATGCATGGCATACATTCTCTTGCCTTGTGTCCAAGCACTTCCGGAAATACCGGAACCTGACGCCACCCCAGAAGTTCCAGACCTTCTTTCTCAAGAATGATCTCAAACATCTTCTTTGCCTGTGCACGTTTTAATCTCATGCTGTGGGAAGAAAAACTGTGCAATGCCGTATTCTCTCTCATCACCAATCTCAAATCCCTCTTTCTTACAGGCTTTCTTGAAAAATTTATGGGAAATCTGGAGAAGGATACCTACACCGTCACCGGTTTTGCCTTCTGCATCCTTACCTGCGCGGTGTTCCAGATGTTCTACGATCTTTAATGCATTTGCAACAGTATCGTGGGTTTTCTTGCCTTTGATATTGACAACTGCTCCGATACCACAGTTGTCATGCTCAAATTCAGGCCTGTACATACCTTGCTGTTGCTGCTGTTCTCTCACTTCTTTCATAATCTCCTCATCCTTTCTATTTCTGCTGCTGTTCTTCGCTTATTTTCTTATCGACGGCCGCCTGAATAAATCCTCTGAATAAAGGATGTGCATGATTCGGGCGGGATTTGAATTCCGGATGGGCCTGAGTTCCTACATAGAACGGGTGCCCTGCGATCTCGATCATCTCTACAATATGATTATCAGGGGAAGTTCCTACGATATTCATTCCTTTCTCCTGAAGTTCTTTACGGAATGCATTGTTTACTTCATAACGATGTCTGTGGCGCTCATGGATTTCTTTTTTGCCAAAGAGTTCATAGGATCTGGAACCTTCTGCAAGAATACATGGATAACTTCCAAGTCTTAAGGTTCCACCGATATCTTCGATATCTTCCTGATCCGGCATTAATGCAATTACCGGATGCTTTGTCTCCGGATTCAGTTCAATACTGTTTGCATCTTCGTATCCAAGTACATGACGGGCGAATTCTACAATTGCCATCTGCATTCCCAGACAGATTCCAAGATATGGAATCTTATGTACTCTTGCGTACTGTGCTGCCAGGATCATTCCTTCTGTACCTCTGTTTCCGAAACCACCCCGGAACCAGGATACCATCTACATTGTGAAGCTGCTGATCCAGATTCTTTCTCTGTCAGTTCTTCGGAATCGATCCAGTCAAGCTCTACCTTGGCTCTGCAGGAAATTCCGCCATGTTTCAGTGCCTCTACTACACTGAGATATGCATCATGAAGCTGTGTATATTTTCCTACAATTGCGATCTTTACTGTTTTATTCGGATTTCTCAGACTTTCTACCATTTCCTCCCAGTCACTTAAATCCGGTTTTCTGTTTTCCAGACGGAGACTTGAAAGAACTACATCTGCAAGCTTCTCTCTTTCCATTGCAAGAGGAGCTTCATATAAATATTCCACATCCAGGTTCTGAAGTACATGTGATACAGGTACGTTGCAGAATAAAGCGATTTTTTCTTTAATGTCCTCTGTCAGCTCATGTTCACTTCTGCACACCAGTACATCCGGCTGAATTCCCATTCCCTGAAGTTCCTTTACGCTTGCCTGTGTAGGTTTTGTTTTCAGTTCTTCAGATGCCTTTAAATAAGGAATTAATGTTACGTGAATCAGGATTGCATTGTCATGTCCCACATTGAGCTGGAACTGACGAATTGCTTCCAGGAACGGTTGGCTTTCAATATCACCAACTGTTCCTCCCACCTCGATAATGGCAATCTTGTTTTCCTCCGGTGATTTGGCGCGGTAGAAACGACTCTTAATCTCATTTGTAATATGAGGAATTACCTGTACGGTACCCCCGCCGAAATCCCCGTGACGTTCTTTCTGAAGAACAGACCAGTAAATCTTACCGGTTGTCACATTGGAATTTTTATCAAGACTCTCATCAATGAATCTCTCATAATGTCCCAGATCCAGGTCTGTCTCTGTACCATCGTCTGTTACAAAAAACTTCTCCGTGCTGAATCGGGTTCATGGTTCCGGGGTCGATATTGATATAAGGATCAAACTTCTGCATGGTTACCTGATATCCTCTCGCTTTCAGAAGACGCCCCAGAGATGCAGCTGTGATTCCCTTTCCAAGACCGGAAACAACTCCTCCTGTAACAAATACGTATTTCACTGCCATTTTGATTTCCTCCTCCATCATCCTTTGTTAATAAAAAAGCGTCAGATGCAGCTATCAGAGGGCACTTGACCCATCTGGTATTCTGCATCTGACGCCTTTGTCAGATCATCATATCTTCTATAATAATATGTTCAATTGGCTTTCTTTAAAATATGCTATACTATAAAACATTTTTTCGTTTGTCAATAATGAATTTCCCGTTTTTAAGCAAAAACAAATCAAATAATTTTCTTCTGATAAACTATGAAGCAGTTATATTTTATGGAATTACTCTGAACACAGTCATAATACAGAAAAAACGAATCTGTAGAAGTTCATCTTCCAGACCCGTCTTCTCTGCGATAATTATTCGGTTATAAAAATGTAAAATTTTATGCAACTGCAAAATTTCTTCAATGTACGATCAAAATTCCCGGCTCTCCCCCGTGGCAGTCTACTGTCAGTTCTCTGGTCAGATCCAGACTAAGTACACCAAGGATTGATTTGGCATCAATTAAAAATCTGTTGTAATAAACATCAATATCAAAATCACATCTGCTTGCAGCATTCACAAATTCCTGCACCTCTTCGGTTGCATTTAACTTGATTTTACTCTGTGACATCGTGATCACCCTTTCTGAAAACATTCTTTGTTTTTTTCTATCAGACGCCCATATTATGTTCCACATTTCAGAATTTGTCAAGTTTTTAAATTTATCCAATTTTCATAAAGCGCAGGGGTTCTATTGTGCATTTTGTTCGTTTATATATGTTTTCACAGCATTATTTTATACATTATGTATGACTTCATCCTATATTGGTTTTACCATTATGTGAGATTGATTCCATATATCATCGACAGGTTTCTGCATTTTTTATGAATTTTTGCGACTTAACACTTCACAATATCTGCAAACTCCGCATTTGTATAATCCGGAATCTCCATCGGATAATTTCCATCGAAGCATGCCTTACATAAGGGCAGGCCGCCCGCCATTCCTTCCAGATAATCTGTCTGCATGTAGCCAAGAGAATCTGCTCCGATCATTTTACAGATTTCCTCCGTGCTGTGGCTGGCTGCAATGAGCTGATCATTTGACGGCACATCCGTTCCGAAATAACATGGATGTAAAAATGGCGGTGAACTGATACGTACGTGCACTTCCTTTGCTCCCGCCTCTTTTAACATGTGGATCAGGTTTGCAATGGTTGTTCCACGAACAATAGAATCATCCACCAGAACAATCCTCTTATCTTTTACAACAGATTCCAGCACACTCAGTTTCAGATGAACGCTGGACTCACGTTCTTCCTGAGTCGGTTTGATAAATGTTCTTCCAATATAGCTGTTTTTATAGAACGCAAATGCAAACGGGATTCCTGATGCTTCGGAGTATCCCTTTGCAGCAGGGAGTCCGGACTCCGGTACACCTGTTACAAGATCTGCCTCTACAGGATAAGACTTGGCAAGAGATTTACCACCGCGGATTCTGGCATCATAGACCTTCACCCCATCAATGGTACTGTCAAGTCTTGCAAAATATATATACTCAAACACACAATGCGCGCGTTTTTTGCAGCAGCAGACGCAAGCTCTTTATTTGACTTCAGTCCGTCTTTTGTGATCGTAAGAATCTCACCCGGCTCAATGTCACGGATAAATTCCGCACTTACAGATGTCAGAGCACAGCTCTCAGAAGCAATAACATAAGCATTTCCTCTTTTACCGAGACACAATGGTTTCAGTCCATATGGGTCGCGGACTGCGATCAGTTTTCTCGGGCTCATAACTACCAGACCATATGCACCTTTGATCTTCTTTGCAGTCTTTAGCACTGCCTCTTCTACTGTTTTAGAATGCACACGTTCTCTTGCGATATGGAACGCAATAACCTCTGAATCTGTAGTTGTATGGAAAATCGCTCCATTCTGGATCAGTTCCCATTTCAGTTCCGGTGTATTAACCAGATTTCCGTTATGTGCAAGTGCAAGAGTTCCCTTTACATAAGACAAAACAAGGGGCTGTGCATTCTCTGCAACAGAAGCTCCTGTTGTGGAATATCTTACATGACCAATACCAATATCTCCCTCATATTTACGGACAACATCCTGTCTGAGAACCTCACTTACAAGTCCCAGATCCTTATGAAACTTCACATTTCCACGCTCTCCCTTAGTATCAGAAACTGCAAGTCCGCAGGATTCCTGTCCTCTGTGCTGCAGGGAAGTCAGTCCATAATATATGGACGGAACTACATTGCCGCCATCCAGATCATAAATTCCAAAGACGCCGCACTCTTCTTTTATTCCAGCCATCTGATTTCCTTCCGATCGTATTCTCTTGTCTGACTTTAACTTTACTTTCAAAACCCGCTGACATTGTTTCTTATGTTTGACGGGTTCCAAAATCAAATTATAATAATAGAAACAAATTTGTCAACCTATCCTTTTTTTGCCATATCTCAAAAATTTTTTTCTGAATTTTTTCAAAAAAAGTGCTTGACATCTGTTTTCATTTCGTTTATAGTACAGCACATAAAGCAAAGGCGCTTTGGAAAGATCTACAGAGATCTCATCCAGGGCGCTTTTTTCGTTTTATAAAACTTTCGTTTCATAGAAAATGTTCGATGAGGAATTTTCTATGAGACGAAAACCGCAGGCAGTCACAATGGTGATCTGCAGCGGCACTACACATATTCAGAAAATATTGCAAACCGAAAGGAGAGTACCTATATGGCACAGAATATCCCTGAACTGTACGGCAGCCTGGTCTTCAACGACAAAGTAATGAGAAGTAAACTGCCAAAAGACATGTACAAAGCATTAAAGAAAACAATCGAGAGCGGTACACACCTTGAACTTGATGTTGCCAACTCCGTTGCTGTTGCAATGAAAGAATGGGCTACCGAGAACGGCGCCACTCATTATACTCACTGGTTCCAGCCAATGACAAACGTAACTGCAGAGAAACATGACAGTTTCATTTCTCCTACAGGAGATGGTCAGGTGATCATTGGATTTCTCAGGTAAAGAACTTGTAAAAGGTGAGCCGGATGCTTCCAGTTTCCCGTCAGGCGGTCTTCGTGCCACATTCGAAGCAAGAGGATATACAGCATGGGATCCGACATCACCGGCATTCATCAAAGACGGAACTCTTTACATTCCTACAGCATTCTGCTCCTACAGCGGAGAAGCTCTTGATAAAAAGACCCCTCTCCTTCGTTCCATGCAGACACTTGATAAAGAAGCTACAAAACTTCTCCATATAATAGGTAATAAAGATGTCAAACACGTAAATACAACTGTAGGTCCTGAACAGGAATATTTCCTGGTAGACAAGGAATTATACAAGCAGAGAAAAAGACCTTGTATTCTGCGGACGTACATTGATCGGTGCTCCTGCTCCTAAGGGTCAGGAAATGGAAGATCATTACTTCGGTGCTCTGAAACCTCGTGTTGCAGCTTATATGCATGACCTGGATGTAGAGCTCTGGAAACTTGGTATTCCTGCCAAAACAAAACATAACGAAGTTGCTCCTGCACAGCACGAGCTGGCTCCTGTATTCGATACAACAAAACGTTGCGGTTGACCACAACCAGTTAACAATGGAAGTAATGAAGAAAGTTGCGACAAGCATGGACTTGTATGCCTCCTTCATGAGAAACCATTTGAGGGAATCAACGGAAGCGGTAAACACAACAACTGGTCTATGATCACAGATACTGGTATAAATATCCTTGATCCGGGAAAAACACCTGCTGAAAATACACAGTTCCTGATTTTCCTGACAGCTGTTATCAAAGCAGTTGATGAATACGCAGATGTACTTCGTATTTCTGTAGCAAGTGCAGGAAATGATCACCGTCTTGGTGCAAACGAGGCTCCGCCTGCTGTTGTATCCGTATTTCTCGGTGATGAACTGACAGAAGTATTAAAATCTATCGAAAATGACGAATATTTTTGCAGGAAGCCGCGCAGTCCAGATGGATATCGGTGCAAAAGTACTTCCACATTTCGTAAAAGACAATACAGACAGAAACCGTACTTCACCATTCGCATTTACAGGTAACAATTCGAATTCCGTATGCTTGGTTCCGAGGCTTCTGTTGCAAACCCGAA